>Ga0207667_10000377_pt1 | contig 60367 bp, 66 predicted proteins | sample KBSCornC52_FD_184301 | JGI IMG/M metagenome (GOLD analysis project Ga0207667, IMG submission 184301) | Corn rhizosphere microbial communities from Kellogg Biological Station, Michigan, USA - KBS Corn C5-2 (SPAdes) (version 2) | ecosystem: Host-associated > Plants > Roots > Rhizosphere > Soil ... | reverse complement strand
AGATTGATTTCGCCGGCCTCCGCTTGCAGTGCATCCATGCGCGGGATGATTCTGAACTGCGAGATCGCGGTGAGCGCCAGCATGAGAACAATCAGAATGTGGCTCGAGGCGAACACCTTGATCCGTCCCAGCATCACGCGGCTATCGATCAGCGAGCAGCCTAAAAAGATAGTTCCGCAAATGAATCCCATTACATGAAGTTTGAGAAGTGAACCGCGAACAACCAGTCCAGCCATGTGGGAAGTGGGCAACGCAGAAAACGCCGTCGCTGCGGTCACGGGAAAGAAGACCAGGGCGCCCAACCACACGGCAAGCGCCGCTAGCATCAGGAAGCGAAGGAAGTTCATGCCGAAAATGGTACCAAGGTTAAAGCAGCACGGACGAGAGAGGGAGGGGGTGCGTCGACTACTCAGCTGGAAACGAAGACTCGACCCCGACCTACACAGGAACCGGCACGGTGTCGATAATCTCCTGAATCACTTCCTCAGCGCGGACGGCCTTCTTCATCCCTGAAGAGTGCATTCCATGGATGGCCACCCGGTGGGCAAAGACAGGAACCACCAAAGGCTTGAAATCTTCCGGTACGCAGAAGCCGCGGCCATCAACGAAGGCCATGGCCTGGGCCGCGCGATACAGCATCTGGGATCCGCGCGGCGAGACCCCCAAGGTCAGCTTTTCATGAGTGCGCGTGCGGCGCACAATCTCCAGCGCATATTTAATCAGCGCGTCATCGACTTCCACCTGGGTGACCACCTTCTGCATGTCGAGCACGTCAGAGCCGGTGAGCACCGGTTCAACGGTGTCGAGTTGGGCTGCGCCCGCTTCGGCGCGAAGGATCTCCGTCTCAGCGGTTACATCCGGATACCCCATATGCACGCGCATGAGAAAACGATCCAATTGCGACTCGGGCAGCGGGTAGGTTCCGTGATGCTCCACCGGATTCTGCGTCGCAATGACCAGAAACGGTTGCGGCAGTGCATGGCACTGGGCATCCACGGTGACCTGGCCCTCGTTCATGGCTTCGAGCAGCGCGGATTGAGTTTTCGGGGTTGTGCGGTTGATCTCGTCGGCCAGCAGCACGTTGGTGAACACCGGCCCACGTTTGAACTCAAACTTCTGTTCAGTCGCCGAATAAACCGAGATACCGATGATGTCGGAGGGCAGCATGTCACTCGTGAACTGAACCCTCTGAAAGCTGCACCCTAAAGCCCGTGCCAGGGTGTGCGCAAGGGTAGTCTTTCCAACTCCGGGGACGCCCTCAATCAGCAGGTGCCCGCGAGCCAGCACGGAGACGAGTGCCAAACGAACAACCTCGTCTTTGCCGCGAATGATCTTCTTCAGCTCTTTTTCAAGTTTGGCAGCGCGGTGCGAGGCAGAAATAACGGTGTCAAGCGGCATGCTAGGCGATTCTACTATGCGACGGTTTCGAGCCCGAGATTACCTTCGTACTTCGTTGCCGGTTCGCCGCTTTCCTGCCCACAATCGCTACTGCATCATGGCCGCCGGCCTGCCGGTCAGCCGCTCAATCCGCTTGGCGATCGGCGGGTGAGTGGAGAACAGGTTCATCAGACTCTGTCCTACGAACGGTTGAATAATGAAAAGATGCGCAGTAGATGGATCCGCTTGCATGGGCAACCGCTTCGAGTAAGCGTCCAGTTTGGCTAGCGCATTGGCCAAAGCATAGGGATTGCCGGTGAAGTGTGCTCCGGTTTCATCGGCCTGGTACTCACGTGAACGGGATACGGCTAACTGAATCAGCATGGCGGCCAGCGGAGCAAGGATAATCATCGCCAATGCCGCTAGTCCTCCACCCCGATCTTCCCGGTCCCGCTCATATCCCCCAAAGATCATTCCCCACTGGGCGATATGCGCAAGGTAGGTGATCGCGCCGGCGATGGTGGCGGCAATTGAACTGATCAGGATGTCGCGGTTCCGGACGTGCCCGAGCTCATGGGCCAACACGCCTTCCAGTTCTTCTTCGTTCAGCAACTTCAGAATTCCCTGGGTGACGGCTACGGATGCATGCTGAGGGTTCCGCCCGGTTGCAAACGCGTTAGGGGAGTCATTCGGGATGACGTAAATCTTCGGGACCGGAATTCCGATCTTTTGCGCTAAGCGCTCAACAACCTGGTAGACGCCGGGAAGTTCCTCACGCGTAACAGGTTGTGCTCGGTACATCGCGAGCGCAATTTTGTCGGAAAAGAAGTAGGAGACGAAGTTCATGACTGCGGCAAAAATCAGCGCAATCAACATGCCGTTTTGTCCCCCCAAAGCGCGGCCGATGAAGAGCAGCAATAACGTGAGTGCGGTAAGAAGGAAGGCTGTCTTAAATGTGTTTCCCATAACAAACCTCTACAGAATAGATGCACCGCCGGGGGCCGGGATGCACTGCTTGCGAAACCATTGCCTATCTAGCTATCCACCAGCTTTTCTTGCAGTTTGTGAGATCGAGCTCGGCCGTGGGTTCTCCCCGGCTCCGGGTTCCTGCTGAGCCCTGCTGCAGAATCGAATCGGTTAAACTCGGACCTCACCGGGAAGAGAAAGATTCGGGAAGCTGCCATGCGAAATCGACCTCTCCACTTTGTGCTGCTCATCGGAATCATGAGCTTCTTCGCGGATTTTGTATACGAAGGAGCACGCAGTGTGACCGGTCCTTACCTGGCTGTGCTCGGTGCCAGCGCTACACTCGTGGGCCTGATCGCTGGACTAGGAGAAATGCTTGGCTACGGACTACGGCTCGTCTCTGGCGTCGTCAGCGAGCGCACACGCGAGTTTTGGCCGATCACCATCTTTGGATATCTGGTTCAGATGACCGCGGTTCCTCTCCTGGCGGTTGCCACCACCTGGCAAGGGGCTGCAGTGCTGATTGTGCTCGAACGCGTCGGGCGAGCCATTCGCAACCCTCCGCGCGACGTCATGCTGTCCAATGCGGGAAAACAGGTCGGGCTAGGCTGGACTTTTGGGCTGCACGAAGCCCTCGACCAATTGGGCGCTTTTTCTGGACCGCTCGTCCTCGCCTGGATCCTCGCTCGACACAGTGGATACAGGCTCGGGTTTGCGGTGCTGGCCATTCCGGCAGCCATCACGATCGCGATCCTGGTCTTCGCGCGGATTGCGTATCCACGGCCGGAAGAAATGGAAGTTCGCGTTCCTGACGTCCATGGTGCTGGACTGCCTCGCACCTTCTGGGTTTACGTCGCCGGCGCGGCATTTGTGGCTGCAGGTTTTGCCGATTTTTCGCTCATGGCCTATCACTTTCAAGTTTCTAAAGTGGTACCGCAAGTCTGGATTCCGATCTTTTATGCCATTGCCATGGCGGTGAGCGGACTGGGTTCGTTGGGCTTTGGCAAGTTGTTTGACCGCTCCGGTTTATGGATTCTGATTCCACTCACTTTGCTGGGGGCGGCGTCTACGCCCCTGGCATTTCTGGGCCATCAATGGGCCGCTCTCGTCGGATGTGCGGTGTGGGGACTTGGCATGGGAGTGCACGAAAGCATCATTCCCGCTGCCGTCGCCACCATGGTACCTCAACAGCGCCGGCCTTCAGCGTACGGTACGTTTACCGCTGCCTATGGAGTATCTTGGTTTCTCGGAAGCGTGGTGATCGGCAAGCTTTACGACATCTCTTTGCCAGCGCTCATCGGGTTCTCCGTGGCAGCGCAACTGGCCGCGATTCCCATATTCCTTGCCGTCATACATCGGATGCCAACCCTTGAAAGAGATTCCGCAAGCAGTTAGGAGTGGTCGCCAGGCCGTATGGTTTGACTAACAGATAGGCCTAGGTGAGAATTGAATTGCAACCTCACTAATCGTGGGCCTGTGGCGCAGCTGGGAGCGCGCTTCCATGGCATGGAAGAGGTCGTCGGTTCGATCCCGACCAGGTCCACCATCTTTTCAATCACTTACAAATTTGCCGACCGATCGGTTGGTAGCATTTGGTAGCAAATTGCAAAAGCATTTTCAGCTCGCGCTCAAATTTTCGGGGTTTCACGTTCAGTTCCTGATGAATCGCGTTGACGGTCGCGCGCACGCTCCCAGGAATCTTGCATGTACACGTCAGTGGTTGTGGTCGCGCGTGAATGCCGCAAAAGACCCTGCATCTTTCACCAATGAATACAGGCACAGCGCCGCTGAGATGGTTGCAAGTTTTGCGAAGGACAATCATTTGGCCGCTGTTGTGGGCACCAGGACAGCGGCAGAGGTATTGGGCGGAGCTAATTTCAAGTTGAGCAAAGGTTATCGCCTCCGGATACCAGTCGCTGGCTGGTACACCTGGCGAGGCGACTGTATAGAAGGCAAAGGTCGAGCCAGATATCAGTGTTGAAAACTCTCCGAATCACTTGCTGCTGGGGTCGATAGCCAATTGGAAAAGGCAAAAGAGTTCATCCAAACCCTATAACAACCGCACAAACCGGATCTCATAAACACCTTGTTGAACGAACAGTTGTATACGTGCCACCGTTCGTGGGCAGGCTCGATGATCGCGGAGATAACGGAATGCAGGTGGTCGAGAACATCAAAAAGATGTACGAACCAGGTGACGGTCACGTCCACGTCTTGGCCGCAAGCCTGCGCAAGATTGATCATTGATCATCTCCTCTATGCTGTTGCTCTCGGCGGCGAGCTCGCAACAGCTCCAGCAAAGATTTTAGGGGATTGGGCCAGATCCAAGTTTCCCGTTCCAGGCCAGAACTTCCTCTACGCGGCACCGCAAAGCCCCGGCGAACGCTCTAGACTACCTCCGCGTCATGTTCGCCGTGAACGATATCGACGAGACGCTTGGCAGGCTTCGAAAGTGCGGCGCACAGCTCGTGGGCGACGTAGTCTGGTATGAGGACTGATATCGACTCTGCTACATCCGCGGGCCTGAAGGGCGTCTCATCGGACTCGCCCAGGAACTTGACTGAGCGCCCAGGCAGCAGACAAGAACTCGACACAGGGAGGTAACCGATGAAGGCGATTGTAGTGACGGACCAGGCTGCGGGAACGGCCGGGGTGAAGCTGGTGGAACGGCCCGAGCCGCGGGCGGCGATAAACGACGTCATTGTTCAGATTCATGCGTCGGGATTCACCGGGGATGAGCTGACGTGGCCCTCGACCTGGACCGATCGCGTGGGCCGTGACCGGACGCCTTCAATCCCCGGACACGAACTGGCCGGAGTGGTCACCGCGCTCGGCTATGGCACGACGGGGCTGTCGATTGGACAGCGGGTGTTCGGCCTCACGGACTGGTATCGCGACGGCACGCTGGCGGAGTATGTAGCCGTCGAGGCACGCAACCTCATACCGCTGCCGGGCGACGTTGACTTCACGGTGGGCGCAGCTCTCGTGATGCCGGGCCTGACCGCGTGGCAGGGCCTGTTCGAGCACGGCCACCTTCAGGCGGGGCAGAGCGTCCTCGTGCACGGTGCGGCCGGCGTAGTCGGTTCGATGGCGAGCCAGCTCGCACGTGAGGCCGGCGCCTACGTCATCGGCGCCGGGCGCGGTGGCGCCCGTCAGACGGCTCTCGACTTCGGCGCACAGCAGTTCATCGACCTCGATATCGACGCCCTCGAAAACGTCGGCGAAGTCGATCTGGTTTTCGATGTCATCGGCGGCGACACCGCGAAGCGGTCTGCGGGCGTGATTCGCGCCGGAGGAACGCTGGTGACCGTCACCGGCCCGACCGAGACGCGGCCCTCTGGCGGCCTGACTGTCGACTTCGTCGTCGTACCCGATCGCGCCCAATTGAGTGAGCTCGTCCAGCGGGTCAGGAATGGTCGTCTGCGGACAAACATCGGCAACGTGGCTGCCCTCGACGATGCCGTTGCCGCCTTCAACCCGACCGAGCGGATCAAGGGAAAAACGATCATCCGCGTTCGTCCGTAAGGACTCGGGGGATTGCCTAACGCCCACGAAGGTGCAATTCACACACCGAGGAGAGTTTAGATGTCTAACACGATTACGCCGCACCGTTTTCTATCGCATGCTTAAAGTGGAGGGCCTGGAAATCTTCTATCGCGACGTTCCCCCATCTTTCGTCGGAGCGAGGTGAGAGTGTGTCACGCGAACAGAAAGTTGCAGTGGTGGATGCCTATCTGAATTGTTTCTTGATGAAGCACCTTTCGAAGGTGCGCTTTGCCGATGACGTTACGTTTGAAGGCCCACGCATACCGAAGCTAGTTGGAAAACAAAACGTGATCGGGTTCCTCAAGACAATCCTCCCAATGTTTAAGGGCATCCGATTGAAGCCGCACATTTGTTGAGGGAGACTATGTGTCAGCCGTTCTCGACATGGAAACCAATTTCTTGGTGGCCGACGATCAATCCACAATCCGTGGACAGGCATTATGGGGTTGTTGCGGCCTACTTAGCGGAGCGACAAAGTTCTGCTGAACGGAGTTGCCTTGTGGCTTTCCATCGTCGACAAGCGGAAAGGCTAGGCATGAGTCGTAACGCCCTCCTGTGAATCTGGTGTGCAATCCCCGACTAACAACTTGTGATGGCCAAAGCTGAGCATCTTGCTACATTCTGATCTCGAATCGTAATGCAGGCGTGAGAATTACCGAGAGCCGATGCTAGCGTGACCAAGGTAATTATCACCGGAGATGCTGGCAAAGCAATAATGTCAGGAACCGGGGTAGATGAGCTTCCAAATGTTCCTTGCTTCGGCCATGAAAGAGTTGCTCGGGCGGACACATCCCCACAGTCCGATGCAGCCAGGAAGGACAACCGTGCATCGGTCCAACTCCAATCTGTGCATCACGATGTGCCTGTTGTCGATGTTTTCAGTCCCAGTGGCAGTTGCACAATCCAATCAGGAGTGGATCGCCTACAAGCAAAAATGCGGTTTACCTGCAGGAATGGCCTATAACGACTGGGTGGCGGCAGGCTCAAAATGCAACAGCGGAAGCATATCGTCTGGCGCAGGAACCGCTGCGGGCGGTCTAACTCCCCAGCAGCAGATGGCGATGCAATCCGCTCAACTTGGCGGCTACATGATCGGACAAGGCCTTCACAACATTCTCTTCGGCCAGCCGAAACCACTCGCCGCACCATTGGATCCGGCGTCACAACAAAGGGCTCTTGCTGCCGAGCAACTGAACAGCAGCGGCATTTACCTTCTGAAGAAGAATGACTACGCCGGTGCTATCAATGAATTTCAACAGGCCCTGAACCAGGCCCCGAATGATGCCAACATCCTCTCCAACCTTCAGTTATCCAAGCAAAGGCAGAAAGACGCTGCCAATGCCGCGAGGACTAGCGATGCTTTAGGCAATCTGCTGGGTAAGCCACAGGCTAGCGCTGGCAACGCTCCTGGAGGTCACTTCAACCCCTTGAATTTGGTCAACCTTGACCCCAATGTAGTGGACTTTCGCGGCATACGGCGTACCTCCAGCTCTAATCCCAACGCCAGTTTCCTGAATACAGTCATCACGGCCTCCGACAGCAACACGGTGGACCTGCGCAACGTCAACCAGAACTCGGTCGCCCCCAAATTGCTCGAAGACCAGATCAACAGCGTGCTGGGAAAGCACGTTCCAGCTGCAGCACCAATTTCCCTGCAAGAGCAGATCGACAAGCTTTTTCAGCCGTCACAATCCGCGCAGCCATCAGGGATCACTTCGCCACAGCCATCTTCGGAGCCCCGAGCCACTGCGCCGGATACGGAACAGCAGACTAAGACAAAGGTAAACGCCATTTTTTCGAATCCTGCACCTTCCTCTCCGGAGCCGCACAATTGACGGTCCGAAAATCAATGAAAAGAACTACGAAGCTTCTCATCTGCGGATTCTTGATTGTCTTGGTTTTTCTCCCGCCGCTGCCAGCGCAGACCGCTTCGACCGACTTCAACGCCGCTCCCGGCCCACCGGCCGTAGCACAGGCACCGGACGACATGACGAGGAAAATCACGGATCTGGTCAACGCCGGAAAATACGCGGAAGCGCAACAGTTAACGACTGGGCTGCTGGTGGCCTATCCAGACGACCAGCGGCTGATCAAGACTCAGGCCCTGCTGAAGCAGTTGGCGGTACCCGTAACCGCCGGCATAAGCTCTGCTGCCGGTGTGGATGCCGGACAGCTCACCGGCATGGACAAGGTAGACTATAACGCCCTCATTGAACGGGCGAGGCAGGCACAACAAACGATCGATCCAGAGCAACAAAAGTCCTCCCTACAAAGGTTCCTTGCCGACAGCAGTTTGTTCTTGCAGAAACACCCCGAGCAAATGCTGCTCTGGCAGATTCGGGCAGCGGCGGCGATAAGTGTGAATGACCCCGATACAGGGTATGAAGCCGCACAAAAACTACTAGCGGCAGGCGCATCGGACAGCAACGATGCAACGTTGCAACGCTTGATGGGCCAACTCAAGAACAATGGCTGGCTGGATAAGCAAGGAGTTGAGAACTTCAAGAAATACGCATGGATTGTGGGAACCTGGAGCATCTCCTGGTCGTTTGGCGAAAAACCGGACCAGCAGGGGACTGGAGCTAAAGAAATATTTGCGAAGTCTGATTCAGGAGATATTGAAGGATACTATTTTGCAAAGAACGACCACAAGAATCGACAACCAAATATGCGAGGCACGATCCTTGGGTCACAAGTTAGCTGGAAACAGTATCTAGATACATCGGATAGGGACACGGAGAGCCCAGGCGGGCATAGTTTTATAGTCGATGACGCTCCCGGCAAACCCTACTACCCGTCCGGATGGCAACCGCCGATCTCATATGTGCTTAGCGACGACAAAAGAACGATGACGATGGTGTTCCCACAGCAGAGTCCTAGACGGAATAACAAGTTTGCGTTGCAACATCCAGTGACGTTGGTGTTTGAGAAAGTGAGTGATTCGCAATGAATCGCGTGGGTCGAGCGCGGGAGACAATTGGTCCTGCGAAACGTACCATTCTCGGTTTCCTCGCGTCACTGATCGTTCTTTCATTGCTCCATGCGCAGAGGGTAACTAAAGACCCTCCCCCCAAGGCCAACGCCACCGCGGCTGCTATCAGCACACCAGCCTCCGCACAAGCACCCGACGACGTGACGAAGAAAATCACGGACCTGGTGAACGCTGGAAAATACTCAGAAGCGCAACAGCTAACGACTGGGCTGCTGGTGGCGTATCCAGACGACCAGCGGCTAATCAAGGCCAAAGCGCTCTTGGAGAAACTGCTTGCGCCCGTCGGTTCAGTAAACGAAACTTCAAACAACCCCCAGCCCACAAACAATGTCGCTCCTGCTCAACCCGCGACGAACACGAATGCCGAACAGCTCACGGGCAAGGAGAGACTAGATTACGACGCCCTCATCGAACTGGCGCGGCAGGCACAACAAACCACTGATATCGAGCAACAAAAGGCGTCTCTGGAACGGTTCATGGACCAAAGCAGGTTGTTTTTACAGAAACATTCTGCTGAATTGCTGCTCTGGCAACTTCGAGCAGCGTCGGCAATAAGTCTAAATGATCCGCTGGCAGGATACGAAGCAGGACAGAAACTCTTAGCGACAGGAGCAGAGGATAGCAATGACCCGAACTTGCGACGGTTGTTGGCACAACTAAAGAACAAAGGCTGGCTGGATGAGCAAGGCGTGGAGGAAGCAAAGCAAAAAATAGAAGAAGGCAAGAAATACGACTGGCTTATAGGAACATGGACAGGAACCGCTTCTTGGTTCTCCAAAGCAACCTGGGACTACGGAAAGAGACATAGAGATCAACGAGTAGAATTCATAAGGTCTGGCTCCAGCGTTGAAGGATATTCGTACAACGTGAGTACTGGCATAAGAGATAGTGCGCCTTCTTTCAAGTATTCGACCTTTACATTAGAGGGAATGAACCTTCCAACAAATTGGAAAATCAACGGTAAGGTCCCCAATCCTGAATGGCAGCCAATTACTTCATGTACTGTCAGTAACGACAGAAGGACGATCACGATAGTTGCGCTGGGGCGTACTTTTGTTTTTACGAAAACTGGCGACTTGCAAGCTCAGTAGGGCCGGCCACCGGCCACAATCGCAGACGGATTCGTTCCCTGTCGGAGCTTGATTCGTCTTCTGCCGCTTCATGCTCTTTAATACTCAACAGAAATCAGCCGTATCTTCCGAACGGCTCTGGACTTTAGGCACATGAAACTTATGAGTTTGGATTTCTCAGTCGCCGGATTGCTCCCCCATTACGAGCAATCCGGAGAGAATGCTGGCAGCGTCTCTCGCTAATTGGGAGCCTGAGGAACGACCGGCATTTGCGGTCGGTCAGGCCAGCAATGGAAACGCGTTCACGCAACCTGCTTTAATTTGAGTTTGAGAAATCGAGAGTTGCATGAATTCATTTGCGCCGACTGCGAAGAGAATCGGACGCACGAGACTCGGAAATCGTCGTCGACTCGGGTCGCGCACGATAGTCGGCGAGTCCAAGTGATAATCTTGCCGCGCGTTTCTACCTCGCAATTGCCGGCAGCGAGTGCGTTCTGAACCCATTCACTTTGGTGTCCGTAGGTGAGTGCGATCATCAATCCTTCTGGAACTCGGAAGACATTGACAGGCCTTCGATATTGTCGTCCGAACCTTCTTCCCTTATGCGTGATGATTCCAAATCCTGGAAGCCGGTTTGCAAAATGGCTGGTAATCCGATTGGCGACAGCAAGGGTGAACTTAGCCAGCGAGCTTTTGCGTGACGAACAAAATAGGGAGAACGCAGCCAATATCGGCAACAGTTCTCCCCAAAAGCTTTGGTCGCGTGCATCATGGTCGCAATGATTAACGCGAGTACGTTAGCGGGATATACCGCCGACCCCGCTGATCTGGCCGTTCGGCTGACTGAATGAATCCATTGGTGATCAGATCGAGGAACCATAGCTGATCGACCTTACGCAGATCAATTTCGGTGGATGTTCGAGGATGAACCGGCGGACATCCTTCTCACGAATCAGAATTCTTCGATCAATTTCAGGGGTGAATCGGTGTTTATGTCGGTGCTTCGCATCTCACCAGGCGAAATGGCGCGCTGGATTGCGGCAGAACTTGAGAGGCTTGGGAAAGAAGATGCACAAGTTTCGACAGATCGCATCGATGTCCTCGCTTAATGAATTTGTGGAACGCAAAGCGAAGTGTCTAGGAGGCGCAAGAAAGCAAAACCATTCTGCTGCATCGAGGAGAGAAACGATATGCACTTTGACAAGTTTTCTTTCGGATCTGTCGAGATCGACGGAACGTTGTACGAAAACGACGTTGTGATCGACCGCGGCGAAGTCCGCAAGCGTAAGAAAGGACCGTCCAAACAATTTCGCGACCAGTTTGGTCACACGCCGCTATCGATTGAAGAGGAGATTCCCTGGAAATGCCGCCAACTTGTAATTGGTACTGGCGCCCATGGCAACTTGCCGGTGATGGAAGAATTGCGCGAAAAGGCAAAACGTAAAGGCATCAAGCTGATCACAGTTCCGACTCTAGAAGCGGCAGAGCTGTTGAATCGAAATCCAAAGGATACGAACGCGATCCTTCACGTCACCTGCTGACAGCCACGGGCGCGTGCACTCTTGCAAGCGAATTTGACGCGAGTATAGATATGGGCTAGACGTACGATCGAATGCCTCGTCTTCGGCCAGGCCGAGGAATCCAAAATCAAGCGGCGCGTCGCACGAATTTGCGACCCGCCATCACAACTCCTACCGCAATGCCGAGCGCCAATGCAATCTTAGCCATGCGTCCATTGCGGTAAGCAGGACTGCGCCTCGCCTCCCTAATATGTTCGGGCCTTATGCCGATTCCAACCCCGCGACCAAGCACATGGGTAATCCCGGGTATGCGCACAGCTGCTTTCAACTGCCAAGGTACCTTCACCGGGCCGGTATTGCGGAACAGTTGAGCAAACACTTTGTGCGCATTCGCTTGCGCCGCCTGGGTCATTCGCGTAGGAAACTCGCGACGTCGTTGTACACGTCCGAGCAATTCTGGGGTTATTCTCCGTCCTCGTAACCCGTCAGTCAGCAGATTGGCTGTTGCAACTGCATCCTGGATCGCCAGGTTAATGCCGACCCCGCCCGCCGGCGACATGGCATGCGCGGCATCTCCGATGCAGAGCAAACCAGGCCGATACCATTGTTCTAATCGGTTCAGCTTCACCGAAAGCAGTTTGATCTGCTCCCAGTTCTGCAATTCATGAACACGATCCGCGAGATATGGGGCAATGCGCGCAATCATCTTGCGGAACCCTTCCATCCCAGACGCCTTGATTTCTTCAAACGAATCCTTACGGATGATCAGCCCGGCCTGAAAATATTCACCTCGGTCGATGAGAACGAGAGCCCGGCCGTAATTGATGTTGCCGAACAATTGTTCAGGGTCATCTCTGTGCCGCCCAATGCGGAACCAGAGAACGTCCATGGGCACGCCGAACTCAGTCATCGGCAACTCCGCTGCTTTACGGATTATCGAGTGTCGCCCATCACATGCGACCACCAGGTCGGCGGCAATCTCCTTCAGCCCGTCGGGAGTTTGCACCACAACGCCGGTGATTCTTCCTCCGTCCCGGAGCAGGTCAGTGGCTTCATGCTGCATGCGCAGATCAAACGCCTCGAATTGCCGCGCATTTTCCGTTACGAAGTTTAGGAAATCCCATTGCGGCATGAGGGCGACGAACTTGCAATGAGTCGGAACTCGACTGAAATCCGCAACTTTAAAGCGAAAACCGCCGACAACACCGCTAATGGATCGCAGTTTTTGGTGCGGCACGCGCAGGAATTCTTCCAGCAGTTCGAGTTCGTACATCAATTCCAAGGTCGACGGATGGACCGTGTCCCCGCGGAAATCGCGAAAGAAATCTTTGTGTTTTTCGAGAACAATGACCTTGACACCTTTGCGGGAAAGCAGATATCCCAACATCACGCCCGCAGGACCACCACCAACGATGCAACACGTAGTCTGAAGTACGCTTGCCATTCGAGATGCCTCCGCACCCACATTGTATTGGTCATAGCGAGAGTTGCCCACCCGCTGGCATTCTGCGGGACCGAGGGCGCGAGACAAGAGCTTCGGCGAGTGCAGAATTTGAGAGCTTGCGAGCGTCGCCCCGGAAATCGGATCACTCCTGAATGTTCACCGCGAAACCTTTGCATCAATGAAAGTGAACGTCACCAGCGGCCCCTCTTGCACATTGAGTACTAATGGGGGACGGAAGCAGACGATGCAGTTTCTGCTTGCGTGCCGCATGCTCGGATAGACGATGCCCGCAGAGCCAGGTGCCCAACAGCCGAGTTCCAAGTGTTTGGGACGCCGCATAGCTTCTCGGATCAAGGCAGCTGGATTGGACCTAGAGGGAGGGCGATCCTCCATGAGCATTTGCGAAGAGTTCTCGCGGGTGTCATTTTAGACCTAGCGAAAAGGAGCTCCGCACGGCGCGAAAGGGAGCAACGCGTCAGATTCCAACAGATCTTCTCTCCGAGCACATAGCATCAACATTCGTCCTCATGCTGAATTGGTGGTTGGCAAAGAAAATGTTTCTGGGATCGAAAGAAATCAATGACGTATTCCGCAGGCTGATATTGCCTAGCTTGGCTGCGACGACAATCGGAATAGTACAGACGTGAAGTTCAGTGAGATTTGCTCCGCGCAGCAGACGCATTCATACTTTGATGTGAACGATCGGTTCCCTTTGCATTCGAAGCATGCGGGCGCCCTAAAATGAGGCGTCCGCAAAAATCAGGGCTCTCCGCGTCACTGGCGCGTGGGCTGGAACAGCTCTATTGGGTTCCCTGAAGGGTCATCAAGCAATATCTCTGATCCGCCTGGCCCGGACACGATGTCGTTCCGAAAGTGCAAATTGGCCTTACGCAGTCGTGCAACCTCAGATGGGAGATCGTGCACGTTAATGATGATTCGGTTCCAACCGCCGGGTTGCGCTTTTCGTCCGTCCGACATGGGCTTCGCAGCCCCTCCAGGACCAAATGGTGTACTGAGCACCAGCTCCAAGTTGCCTCTTGAAAGCATCGCGAAGTTAGGCCGAGCCTCCTGTTTGACGTGAAAGCCGAGATATTTTGTGTAAAAGTCAACTGCGGGATCGAGATCCTTCACCATGTATCGCACCCTCACTGTAGTCATGTCTGGTTGCTCCTTTGATTGAGGGATTCCTGCGACCAGCAGGGTTCCGAAGCAAATGAGTAGAAGCAGAACTGTCGTGCGCATGTTCATTGCCTCCCAATGTTGCAAGTTTAGAAAATTCGACGGCGCTATGTATTGGAAAAAATTGAAATCACGATACCAGCGGCAGGTGATTGAATTTGACATGCAAATCTTTCGTTCGGAAATGGTTGAGACGATGGACGTAATTGGCGGGACTAACGCCCGTGAATGCTAAGAAGTCACGGATAAGGTGAGACTGATCGAAATACCCACAATTGAGCGCAAGCTCACTCCAATTGGGTCGAGCCATGCGGTGAACGTGGTCCAATAGACGCTGGAACCGCTGAATACGATTGAAAAGTTTTGGTTTCAAGCCTACCTCAACTCTAAACAAATCGATGAATCGACGGTCGCTATAACCTGCTTCTCGCGCTAATTTCCGAACTAAACCGCGTGTATCGTCTTTCGAAAAGCCTTCCAGTGCGAGAGCGACGGCCGGGTGATGCTCAAAGGGCCGACGTAATCGAGCCAAAAGCAAATTCTCAAGCAACCGAAACTGCTGGCGGCTCGATCTCGTCGCACATAAGCGCTCACGGGTCTCGGAGGCTGCAGATCCCCAAATCGTGCCGAGGTCAAGATGCATATCGGCGAGCTCATCTGCCGAGATTCCTAGGAATGGGAATGCGCCTCCTGGTTTGAAATGGACACCGATAATCGCAGCCTCTTCCGTTGTGTCGGTGAAAAACCCTGCTTCATATGGCCCGGATACAACTGCGCCGGAGAACCGCCTGGGTTCCGATCCTAAAGATTGATAAATCCGCAACGCGTCTCTCTGGAGATTGAAAACGATCTCGAAGGTTCCGGTCGGAAAGATGCGTTCTTTCAGTTGCGGGGAATCGAAGCCGTTGTAAGCCCAGATGTAATCGACAAACGCTGCAACCGGAGACGTTGGCCTGTACGCGCGAAACCCCATACTTGTTTGATGCGTTTGAGACTCCAGTATCGAACAGCAGTTCAGGGGTCCGTAACCTATTTCCAGAGCGCTGTTGACTCTGGACTGCACTCCAGATTGTATGCTTGACTCATGGGGAGCATTCAAAACGGCGTGCAACCAACATTTCAGATTGGTGAACTCGCAAGGCGGCACTGCTCTGAGTATCGATGCCATCCGGTTTTATGAACGTCGCAAACTTCTGCCGCCGGCATGGAGGGCATTCGTGAAGGCAGTTGAGAGAGGCGCTCCTGCTGCCGCAATCCTCGCGGCATTGTCTGCGTTAGTGTGCTGTTTGCCGTTCGGACTCGTAGGTGCTGTGGGCTTGGCAAGCGTCGGCGTCTGGATCGCACCACTGCGTCCGTGGCTGCTCGGGGCTGCCGCTGCACTGCTCGTTTTGGGGTTTTGGCAGATCTATCGACGAGGCAGTCAGTGCAGCACTCAGCGTAGTCCCCTCAGTGTGACGCTGTTTTGGGTCGCCGTAGCCGTCGTGGTTCTAGTGACTATATTCCCTCAACTGATTGCTAACTGGCTTGCAGGATAGAAACCGATGACAAAAAAACGATCGCTTTGGCTGGTTTTTGCAATTGTGATCTTAGTGGTCGGATTCTACCTCTGGGGATCGAACTCCACTCCACCCGGCCAACCGCCACTCGTCTCATTGAATGAAGGCAATATTTCTGAGTTTCAGCAAACCTTCAATGCTGCGAGTTCGAGCACGCGCGTTGTGTTGCTTTTGTCCCCAACTTGACCGAAGTGTCTGCAGGGGGCCTCTGCAGTAGAACGCATTCTGAGACAAACTCAAGCTGGCTCGGTGCGAGTGTTCGTGGTTTGGGAGCCAATGCTTCCGACAGACTGGTACCGCCCGACTCGGCCAACGCTGAAACGCGTCTCTGATTCACGGGCAGTGCAATTCTGGGACAAGGGCCATTTGGTCGCCGCTCAGGTGAAGCAGCAGTTGCAGCGATTTCATGGAGTTGACCCAAGCTGCTGCGACAAAGGAGGGCACTTGTGGGATATGGCGGCGGTGTATCCTGCGGGCGTCAAGTGGGGCGAGACCAAGCCTGGCTTTGATGATGGCCCGGTTTATCGAGTCGCACCGATCCTAGGGAAGAGGTTGTCGGAAATGCCGACTCAAAGTTCGCCTGCACTCATCAGCCCATGAATTGTCCTTGAGAAGTTTTTCTCGACCGACAAAGTTTCGCAGGATATGACGCGAACAGGGATCGAGGAGACGGGAATCGAGTCACGATGAAGTCGGATCAGCATGAACCCCCGCCCATGCAGCTCGGCTATTTTGCACAATGAAAATTTGGCCGGAAATTGACCGGAAATATCACCCGATATACCCGTTTTTGACCAATTCTACCGGTTGTTAACTTTTTTAGAATCAATCTCCGGCTGGTATGCTCCTTCCATGCCATGGCGTGCTTCATCGTTCCGTCGCGACCCTATTTTCGCGACGGCAATTCAGCGAGTCGGGATGTTCTGCGGTAAGAATCGGCGACCACCCAGGCGCCCGCAAACAACGCCGCGTTGAGAATGGTCTCGCTCCACTGGAAGGAGTTTTTGGAGCCTGCCACCACGATAGGGATCCATACCAAGAGTAGGAATAGTCCGATTTGCGCGGCTGAAAGCGCGGCTGCCAGCCGTGCACAAAAGCCGATGAGCACTGCGATGCCTGCCGCAATGAAGGCACAGCCCGTGAAATACGCCCAGAATAGGTGACCCGGCAACCAATGGGGGATGAGCGACACCGTATCTTTTACGTCGATGAAATGGGCCGTGCCGAAGAATATCAAGGAGAGGCCATAGAGCACGCGCGCGATCCGAAGGCCGTTGTTCCCGCTAATAAAGCTGAGGTGCATACCATCCCAGTCGGCGGCAAGCCAGACATAGAGCACCCAGGCGGCAGCCAACATGACCGCCAGCGGAAACACCGACCAGCAAGCCTCGAAAGCGGGCGCATGGAGGAAGTTTGGCATCCGGAACAGCAGCAGCCAAAGCAAAAGCGTGGCGAGCAGCGAGCGCGCGGCGATGATCGCCACGCGTTGAACAAGCAGACCGATGCCGCATGCGAGGGAGATGACGGCGCCGAAGTAAAGGAGCAGTTCGCGTGCGGGGACGGTAGCAGGAACAGGGTTCCACACCGGCGCGAAATCGCGCCGGAGCAGGCCGATCGTTCCGAGACCGATCATGGTGGCCGCGAAGGTCGCATGAACTATGCTTGCGTTGCGCATCGGCGTGTTCTCCAAGGGCGGTTCAGTTTGGAGCAGGAAGTGGCTGCGATCAATAGCCACTCATTGGTGTTCTAATATGACCACATCGTGGAGAAACGCCCTTACCCAAGTACCTGATCTGCAGCACTTCGTTGAGCCTCCTCCCAAGCCCACAGAGTCCGTAGTGTTTGGCAATCAACATGAACAAGAAAATGTAATGCGGCGTCGATTTGACCCGTAAGTACAATCGAAGGGCGAAATGGAGCTCCTCGAACGCTTCAAACAAGGAGACGTGGACGCGTTCGAGGAGCTGTTCCGGCATTTCCAAGGAGAAGTGTACGCCTGGATTGTACGGATCGTTCGCGACCCGTCTGTGGCGGAAGATTTGACGATTGAAACCTTTTGGCGCATTCACAAATCGCGAGCTCGATTCGACACTCGATACGCGTTTGGCGCATGGGCGAGACGCATCGCGACAAACCTCGCCATCGATCACATGCGGGTTCGACATTCAGAAGAGGAGCTTGTGCGGGAACCCGCAGTCGAATCTGCGGACTCGGCGCTGCAAATGGAAATTCGCGAGAACCTCCAGCAGGCATTTCGCCACTTGTCCCCAAAGCTCAGGGCTGCCGCCACACTCGCCCTACTCGAGGAAAGATCGTACGAAGAGATAGCAAGCGCCTTCGGGAAACCCGTGGGCGTGATTCGGACGCGCGTATTTCGAGCGGTACGACAGCTGCGAAAGGAACTTGAACGTTTGGGCCTAAAACCATGAAAGGCGAAAATGAGCGCATTGACGATGTCAAACGCTTGCTGCGGTCATCCTTTCTACCCATGGACACCCAACTGCCGCGCGATTTATGGCCGGGAATGTTGAAGCGGATGACGGCTGCGCCCATCGCCTTGCCCTGGTATGACTGGGCTCTCATTGCGCTATTTGCTGCTTGGCTGCTTGCTGTCCCGCAATCGATTTTACAGCTGCTCTATCAATTCTGACCATTTCGCCGGAGATTCAGTCGGACAACAAAAATGTAATGCAAGCAGCTGACAAGCCGTAAGTAACAATGAAGAGCGGAGAATGGATTCCGCTAGAAGTGGTATCAACCTTGGATCGACATCGATATCTCCGAGCGTACACGGCCGGCATAGCGCTACCGACTTTGGCTCTCCTGGTAGTAATGGCGGTGTTCACTGTTGCCCGCTTCCATTACGAGATCTCCGTTCCGAACATCATCGTCTTCCCGATGGCGCTGATTCCGAACCTGTGGGGAGTGTGGAACATGCTCTATGTCGTGCTTAAGGATCGGTTCCGTCTCCCCATCGGTTTGCATGGTGCGGGGCTTGTGATCTTGATAGGCGGAATCGGTTACGGCTTCGCAAGACTGAACGGAGTCGAGCCTCCGCCTTGGGCAGCGTTTGGGCCCCTGGCGGCGCTCGTCGGCTACTACCTGGCCTGGAAGTACGTCGTGGGCTTTTTGAACCGGGCACTCGACGTCGAGTGAGTCGCAGAAAATCAACTTTGAAAGCTGAGGTCTGCCGTGAATAAGCTACGTCAATTGACGATGATCGTCATCATTGGGAACTGGGTTGTCGGGGTGTGGCATCTGTTTCTGGTGGCGAAAATTCTTGTTCCTCCCAACAACAAGGTGAGCTGGACGGCAATAATCCTAATCACACTCGGGCACCTCTCTGTACTGGGCGCGCTATGGAAGCTCGCTGAGAAATGGGCGGCAGTCGTTTCGCTTGTGCTGTTTCTGGTCGCCCTGGGTGTGGGTATATACGAACATTTCCTGGGCCCCGGTCCGAACAACGTCTTTCGAGTTGCTCTGGGCGGCACGGGCACGCTCTTTGCGGTTAGCGTTTACATCCTCGTTGGGCTTGAGTTGTTAGGGTGCTGGTTAGCAGCGCGTTTGCTGACCGGGCGAGGAATTCACGGTCCACATGGCAGCCTGCCTGCTCATGCGGCGTGACCGGACACTTCTGGCTTGCGGTCAGTGGCTGGGGTGCTAGCCGGACGGCGGGTATCATACTCTGGAGTCGGGCCTCCAGGCATCCGGACTAATTCCCCTTTCGTGGGAAGGCTGCTCAGGCAGTCCGTTTTTTGTTGGTTGAGGAAGCTTCGAGCGCACTGTCGGCGGTTTCCAGCCATCGCTGAATTTTCCCCAGAGATTCCGATTCCTCGAATACCTCGGGCAAAATCATGGAACGATAAATCGGTTGGTCTTGTTTTCCCGGCTGCGTGCGGGGCGCCTGGATAACTTTTGCCATAATCTTCTCAATTTCCGTGCGTAAGATGGCCAGCATTGTAGCTGGAGTTTCCCCCAGGATGCCGAAAACACGGAGCTCATTGATGAACGTGAGGTAAATTCTTCATTCTCTCGAGAAGAGGCCACCCGCCGCCTTATTCACAAGGTTGCCATTTCTTGTAGGTCTCGCGGCGGACCGCGAGCAGCGCAACCCATTGTTTTGGCACAACTTTCCGCAGTTCTTCGCAAAATCCCAAAGCTTCGGCAAAGCCATGCTCTGACGACAATAGGACCATGTCGTATCGATTCTCACGACACAATCGTTGCGCCTCCTCCGTGCCATTCGCGACAACCACACTGATTTCGCAATTCCCGGATACTGTGGTTCGCAGCTGAGGCTTCGTTGAATTCCGGTGTATCAGCAAAACCCTAGGCTGCGGAGCGTTAGATAGTCGCACGGTGTTCACCTCGATGCCTGATGCGAAGAACGCTACCAGAGAAGGTATTGAGCTCGGTTTTAATTGTTTGTGAATTGATTGCCGATTCTGCACATGCGCCTGCGAAGCGGCGCTTTCTGCGGGTTTGCTTGCGGGCTGCTGTTGGCTGGCTTGTGGCGCTGGAGGCGCTTCAGGCTACACCCTCTCGCCCGGCACCTCCGCCATTCTTGAGTTGCTGCTTCTCCAGAACACGGTTGATCTCTTCAATGAGTTGCATCAGCTTGTTCGAGTCTTGCTCTACGGCCGCCTGTTCACATAGCTTTTGCAAAGAATCGCCCACAACGCGTCTCATAAGGATCGCTACCTCGTATAACGAGGTATATTTCACGATTCGCTCCGACCAGGTCTGTACGGTTCGGTACCTTTTGGAAACGCCAAGACACGCCAGAGTGTTAACCACCTTCCCGGTAGGATGCGACCCTTTAATGCCCGCAGACGTCGTCACTCATTTCCGCGACGCCATGCGGGCAAGTTCCCGCCACGTGATCAACTTAATGTTCTCTTCAGCCAGAATGTGGCGAAATTGGTTGCTGATAAAGAAATCGAAATCTCGCTGCCTCCAAGCCGAGCCCCAGGTTGAGCGCTCCCTGGTCGCCGCACGTAGTTCCTCATCGTCGAAACCAGGATGAATGACGAATTCCGTCACCCCGGGTTTCAAGCTTCTCAGCGCCGAGACATAAAAGTCGACCCATTTTTCCGGCGGCACATCGGGTCCAATCGTGACCGTGTGGTCAAGAACTATGTCCTCGGTACCGAGGCTCTGCTGTAGATAGGGATGATCAGCAAACCAATCTCGGGTCACGAAAAGGGGCAATTTGTATTCGTGAGCCACTCGTACCATCACGTCGAAAAGTTCCTTCCCATTGATGACAAGCCGATACTGGTGCGAATCAAGGTGTGTCGGGCGAACACCCATTGCCAATGCTCGTTCGATCTGGGCACGCAATTCGATCTCAACCTCTTTCGCATTCACGCGCTGATTGTGTTCCCAATCATGATGAAAATATCCATTTTCATCGACCAGGCTGGGCACTTTGCTGGAGGGAGCTGTCGGGCCCCAACGGTAATAAACTCGTTCACTGGTCACCGTAAGATGCAGCCCAAAGTCTGCGCCGGGATGAGATTTCGCGTAGTCAGCGATCTCCGGGAACCACGGGCAGGGCACCATCATGCTCGCAGAGTTGATGGCTCCAGCTTCCAGGCTTTGCATTGCCGCGGCATTCACTGCATGCGTTTCACCAAGGTCGTCGGCATGAACGATGATCAACTTAGTGCCAGGAGGATATCCCAGGCGATCCGCCAGAGTTTGCGCGCGGATTCTAGGTGGGTTGGCAAATAGAGAGTAACCCAGCAGCAACAGGAGAGCCGCTGACGTCTTTGCAGGCCGATTGCAATCTGCCATACGAGCTTACTCTACTGCCAAATCCTTGGGTTTCCAATTCTATTGATAAGTTGCCGGCCGGCTGTCCCCATCAGGGTTCCCCTCGCCAAGCAGTCTCGCTGTGCCATACTTGGGAGCATGATGGAACAGAAGTTCGCCAACAATGCGCGGATTGCCGGGTACATAGTGGGCGCGACTATTGTGATTGCCATCGCAGTCCTCAGAGTTCTTGCGCGTTGACAACAGCTTCTCGCTGTCCTCGGAGAACCTCAATCATAGTGATATTGCGATTTCCTAAGCGGAATGCGGCTACAATGACACCCTCGACCGGCAAGGCTCACACCCGGTGGCTTTCGACGAAGCCAGCCAATTGATCAAAGAGGCAACGTCATCGGACTCCGGCAAGAGTTGGGGAATGGATTCAAGCCCCATCTCAGTGATCAGTACGGCTATACATTGCTGTTGGCCGCCCGCTGGAAGGACTACGAGATGCGCAAAGGGTTTACGAGAAAACCACAAGGGGACGAGCCCGCGACGCGAGTCAAGAACTACATAACGCAGAGCGGATTGCAGCGCCTCAAAGATGAGCACCGGTTTCTGCTCACCAGAGAACGCCCGGCCGTGACGGAGGTGGTGGCGTGGGCTGCCGGTAACGGCGATCGCAGTGAAAACGCCGACTATCAATACGGCAAGCGGCGGCTGCGGCAGATCGATGGACGGATTCGCTTTCTCGCGAAGCGAATCGAAGCCGCGGAAGTGGTGGACCCGGAAGCTCCGAGAGCGGGGCAGCTGGCGAAGAGGGCCTTCTTCGGAGCGACCGTTCGCTATGCCAATGCTGCGGGAGCGGAGCGAGTGGTGAGCATCGTGGGCACCGACGAGGTCGATCTCAAACGCAACCACATCAGTTGGGTGTCACCTCTGGGGCGCGCGTTGATGAAGTCGGAGGCGGGCGACAGCGTAGTTCTCCAAGCGCCGGGCAGTACAGAATACCTGACCGTGCTGGAAGTGTGGTATGAGCGCATTTCCGTGGAACCGTTCCGTGAACCACCTGGATCCGAGGCCTCGACAAAGGATCTTCCCCGCCGACGCTAATCAAGAGGGTTATCTCGATTTACCATGAAGCGGTGGAAAGCCCCGGTAAATTCCGAGCCAAAAAAATACGTTAGAGTGTTACTCCAAACAGCATTGGAAGGAAGATGATGTCCTCGGCTTGCCTGGCCCGTGTCGCAGCCTTATGTTTGAGCATTTTTCCGAGCGGGCTTCCTCCAAGAGCGGCAGCACAATCCTCACAACTTCAGGTGAGGAAGCCGATCTCCCGGTCGCTTTACGTTGGAGATGAGGTATGTGCCTCGTGCCACAGGAGCAGTTTTGAGACTTTTACCCACACGGCTCACCATTTAACGTCCCAGGTCGCGGGCGTTCATTCCATCGCAGGCTCCTTCACGACAGGCGCGAATACTCTCAGTACTTCAAATCCAGGGCTACATTTTCGGATGGACGCAAAGAGCGGCCGTTTCTTTGAGACGGCGCTGTGGGGAATTCCTCCCGATACGAAGCCGGAAAGAAAGCCTATCGACGTGGTGATTGGATCGGGGAGAAAGGGACAAACCTATCTTTACTGGAAGGGTGACCGACTTTTTCAGCTACCGGTATCGTATTGGGTTGACCTGGGTCAGTGGGTCAACAGTCCAGGTTATGAAGACGGTTATGCGGACTTCAATCGCCCGGTTCCCCCACGTTGCTTGGAGTGTCACGGTTCCTTTGCGGAGTCGCTGCCCGGACCACCGCCGGAAAATCACTACCAACGGGAAACTGTGATTTTGGGTATTTCCTGCGAGAGATGTCATGGACCGGGTTCGACACATGCCGCGAGACATCAGTCTGCGAGCGGGGCCGTGTTGGAAGAAGCGATTGTCAATCCGGGAAAACTATCGCGTGACCGCGAGGTAGAGGTCTGCGCACAATGTCACGCGGGCATGCGATACCCGATTGCCCCCGCCTTTACATATGTTCCGGGAGAACCTCTTGATGAATATCTTGACCCGGATCGCTCGAATCCGGATTCTCCAGTGGATGTTCATGGGGGACAGGTTGTGCTGCTGAAGAGGAGCGCCTGTTATCAGTCATCACCCGGAATGACCTGCTCAACCTGTCATAATGTGCACGAACAGCAGCGTGACGCGAGCGCGTTCTCGGCGCATTGCTTAAGCTGTCACAAGCTAGAAGCTTGCGGAGTATTCAGAAAGTTGGGCCCTCAGATTTCCAACCGCTGCATCGACTGTCACATGCCCGTTCAGGAATCAAAAGCTATCATCACCGATTCAAAGGGAAGACGGGTCAGTGCGCGGGTTCGAACTCATTGGATTAAGGTGTATCCAAACAATGCTTTGTAGAGCGAAAGCCTCCTAAGGGGCCGCGTGGTCGGTCCCATAGGCGGAGTGGGCCATTTTAATGTACAAACATCTCGATCATTCCATCAATTCGGTGTGTAGAGTAGTTTTGATCAAGGCCCCAGCGCCCGTCAATAAGTGATTTTCCGCGTCATCACCCAAAGACCAGGCTGGCTAACGCTTCTAGAAGTTTGAGGATTCTCAGTTCTAGAAGTTTGAGGATTCTCAGTTCGCTAATTGCTTCATAGCCTCCTCTAGGGTTGCATCCTTCCCATTTTGGAGGTCGGCTTCCGAGAAAAAAGGCACGCGGATGTCAGGCGGGACTCCCGTTCCATCAAATGCCTTTCCCTCCGAAGTAAGATAAACCTCGTTCGGCAAATAAAATTGCCAACCATTTGGCAGTGAACGGCCGAGGATGTCCGAAAAAACGCCCTGTGTACTAACCCCAATCCGTCTAATTCGGGGTTTTCGATTTAGGAGCGCCATTGCGAAAGTCTCACCTGCGCTGACTGTGTCCGGTCCAATCAGCAGAACAACCTTTCCTTTGAATCCTGGCCGCGTGGTGGGCATTACCCAAACCGGTTGTGGCGCGGTGAAATGCAAGGGAGCGTTCAGGTCTGTGTTGTTTCGAGCAATTTTCGAATAGGCAAAATATTTCTTGTGGGTTAGGCGCGAGGCGATCTCGAGACCGAGAGCATCGTCGCCACCATGGTTGAGTCGCACATCAATGACTAGGCCGTGGCGCCTGATATTCGAATCAAAAATTGTGTCGAGGCTCTTCTGCAGGCACTGCAGTTCAGCAGCGTAGCCGGGGACGTCCGCATAGTCGTAAAACGTGGTTACTCGCAAGTAGCCGATCGCGCCTACCAGGCTTCCAAACTGGAGGTGGTCTCGGCAATAACTGCGCAAACCTCCCTGCACATACTTGGTTTCGATCAGGGACACCGCTTTCTCCCAGGCGTGCTCGTCAAGATGGTTCGGATCATTGCGCCATCCGTCAAACTCTGCGCCGATATTTGGGGCTTCTAAGCCCGTATGCGAATCCTGCAGCGGCTCGATCATCTTTCGAAAAATCTGAAACAACTTATCGGGCTTGGTGGTTGAGTTGACCAGAGGGCGGAACTGCTTGTCGGCGACTTTCCAATCTTGCTTGCGCAGCCGGAAGAAGGGATATTGTTCAGCAAAGGTTTGCCAGAAGATCGCGTAATTTTCCTGAGGAGTGTTGGTCGGGATCTCGCGGCAGATATCGGGTCGATTCGCGATTCGGTGCAGCACAATACTTGAAGCTGTCCCGTCGATGTGCATCCGCAGAACCCGAGACTTGGCATCAGAAGAAACCGTGATGGTTTGATGTCCTCTAGTGAAAACCATTAATCCGGCGTTTGCTGCGGACGCTAGTTTCGCGCTGCGAGAAGGAAGGCAGCTAATTGAAGTTACTTCGTAGGTTTGTAGGACGCCGCCCTTGAGTTCAACGAATAGTCCATATCCGTCCGAACGCCAGAACCCATCAAGATTGTTTGACTCGATTGTTGCTGCTGAAAGGCGTGAGGCCAAAGCGGAGAGCGAGCTCAACGCTACTAGGAAGAAGACTGCCTTTGGAACTGGTGAGGTCATGTCCCACGTCCTGAAAAGCACCAGCCTTCAGAAAGTAGCCCTGGAAGGCCCTCCACCGTTGCTTACGCGATTGGCCTTCCGGCAGCCTTGTAGATGGCTTCGATGGCGATCATATCTTTGAGTCCCTCTTCGCCGGGGGATTTTGGCATTGTGTCGGTGCGCACGCAGTGGGAGAAGTGATCGGCCTCAAGCGCAAATACGTAGGGATGCTTGCCGGTACTTTGCTCGTCAATGCGCCGGCCGCCGGCAAATCCCTGGAGGTGGGGGCCGTCGTATCCGAAGCCGGGATTCATTTCGAGTGTACCTTTTTCGCCGTTCATCATCACGAAATTCGGGCCCACTTGACCATACGAACAACCGCACGAGGCGAGGATGCCGGAGGGGAATTTCATGGTCCACTCCATGGATTGCTCGACTTCGAGAAAACGGCCGCTTTGGTCGCGGGTGGCGACAACCGCGGTGAAATCGGTGGGTTCCTCGCCGATCATGTGTCGGATCGCATTGAGTGGATAGATGCCTAGATCGAGCAGCGATCCGCCTCCCGCGAGTTTGCGGTTGAGGCGCCATTCGCCGACTGCCTCCTGGCCATAGAAGCCTCCCTGGAACGATTCCATCTGGCCGAGGAGTCCGGAAGAAATGAAATCGATGGCATCGTTCCAGGTTGGTTCATATTGCACGCGATAGGCGATCATCAGCTTGCGCTGGGCCTTATTGCAAGCCGCGATCATTTGTCGGCACTCGGCGCTGGAGATGGCCATGGGTTTCTCGCACAGCACGTGCTTGCCCGCAGCGGCAGCACGTAGGGTGTATTCACAGTGCATGCTGTTGGGCAGGCCGATGTAAACGGCATCGACATCCTTGTTGTCCACGATCTGGTCGAACGTCTCATAGGTGTAGATGGAAGACCTTGGGATGCCGTACATTGCGGAATACTTCAGCCCCTTGGTATCGGGATGGCCAGTAACTAGGGCAGTGATCTTCGAGGATTGCGTGAGGGCGCAGGCGCGCATGAAGATGTCACAAATCCGCCCCAGACCGATGGCGGCATAGCCGACCGGTTTCCCTGGAGTCGCATTTTGCGCGAATGATGGGACAAAGCTTGAGGCCAAGGCAAAAGCAGAGAGCTTACTAAATTCCCTTCGGTCCATGCGCAATACTTTAGGCGGACAGAACCAAGAAGTCGAGCCTGGAGTCCACTCGGCAAAGGCTCAAGGGATGGTGTGAACATGAAAGCCATCCGTGATCGCTCCTGCGGCCCCTGGGCGAGACGCGCATTGACGATTCTCGAATACGGGTAATTGTTTTTGTTCCCGTATTTATGATAGAGAAGACGGATGATTTTTTTGAAGGAATGGACACACAGCTTGATGTCAGCACTGGTGATCGCGCTGCTAGTGTGCGGGGCCCTGCAGAATGCCAGCGCGGAGGAGAATGGTCTCGAGCGTACGCCAGTCCTCGGCTGGAGTAGCTGGAGCTTCCTCCGCAAGCATCCAACCGCAACTCGAATGAAAGCTCAGGCGCTCGCCCTGCATAATTCCGGATTGCAGAAAATCGGGTACCAGTATGTAAACCTCGACGACTTTTGGTATCAGTGTCCGGGACCGCAAGGTCCGAATGTCGACGCTTACGGCCGCTGGATGACAGACCCATCAACGTTCCCAGCCCAGGGAGATAGCGACGGTATCAAGGTAGTCGCCGACTATATCCACAGTCTCGGAATGAAGTTCGGAATCTATGTTACGCCGGGTATTTCGAGGCAGGCAGTCAGCCGGAACACGCCGATCAAAGGCACATCGTACACGGCTGCGCAAATTGCGGACTCTTCTTTAGAAGAGAACAACTATAACTGCAAGGGCATGGTCCGAATTGATTACAACAAGCCTGGAGCGCAGGAGTATACGAATTCATGGGTAGACATGCTTGCGTCGTGGGGTGTCGATTACATCAAGATTGACGGCATGAAAAACACCAACGCCGCTGACGTTATGGCCTGGTCGAATGCCATACGGCAAAGCGGGCGGCCCATGGTCCTGGACGTCACGCAGGGGGATTTCACAAGCAATATCGCCCCGACATTAATGAAGTATGCCAATCAATGGGAATTCGCGCCCGACGTCGAATGCTATCGCTGCGACAAGGGCGGTAGCAGCTACCCGCTGACCAGTTGGCCCAAGGTTGCCAACCGTTTCAACTACGTGGCAGAGTGGCAGCCTTATGCTGGTCCAGGCGGTTTCAACGATTATGACTCTATCGAGATAGGAAATGGCAGCAACGACGGGCTGACTCCGGTCGAGCGCCAGACTCAGATCAGCCTGTGGGCCCTTGGAGCGGCACCGTTCATCCTCGGCATCGATCTTACTCACCTCGATCCAACCGATCTGCAGAAATACCTGGAGAACTCCGCGGTACTTGCTGTCGATCAGGATTCGATCGCCGCGAAAAGGGTGCTCAATACCGGCAACCATCAGGTGTTCGCCAAGAAGGAGCCGAACGGAGACATGATCGTCGGTTTGTTTAACATTGGCGGGAAGGCAGAGAACGTCTCGGTTCGAGCATCCACCTTAGGCCTCCCTGAAAACGGAAACGGCTATTCCATACACGACCTGTGGACCGGCGAGACAAAAAAAACGAGCAGCGCCATCAGTGCTGTTGTTCCATCGCACGGGGTCGTCCTGTACCGCGTCAGAGGACTGTAAAACTTACTCGAGTGCTGACGGCCGAGTCTCGATCGCTCTGTCCGGCCCAGGCGGCTCGTTGAATCTCTACAACTTGTCGACGCGGTAACTGCGGACAGACCTTTACCCCGAACCAGCACTGTAAGGTTTGACAGTTTTCGAGGCACAACCTTCATCTTAGGATTTCCGGACAGAAAGGCTCCAAGGCAAGTCCGCTGAGTCAGGGGCAGCGGGCTTCAAATCGCAACAAACGTCCCTGCAACCACGAGTACTGGCACGCAACGGGCTATAGGTTTCCGGCATAAGATCCACCCCAGATCAAATGAAAGCGCCCTTCTTCCGAAATGAGACGATCACATGCAAGCTCAGAAGGACCGTTTGCAACAACTTTGTGAACAAGTGCTAGTTGAAAAGGATCCCGAGCGGTTCGGAAGCCTTGTTGACGAATTCAACCGACTACTCGAAAGAAAAGAACAGCAGCCATCGAAAATAGAAACAATCAAGCAAAAGAGGACGTAAGACGGAATCCCCGAGATTTGGGGGGCCACCCTTCCTTGGATCGCGCGTCTCCCGTAGAGGGGCGAGAGATAAGGGCGGCCCAGGCCCACGAACCTGCAGACATCGTATCCGGGCACAGGCTCGACTGAGGGACACCTTGGTTAAAAATCGTTTGCAAACAGGGCAGCGCAGTAATCCAAGCGGCGGCAGGCTGAAATGCTATTGCGCATCTTCTTCCCTCATCCAATAGCTGCTGCGATACCGTACCGTCGCCTTTCTTGATGGATCACGCAGGCGCACTCGAATTTGGTGCAGGCCAGGGTGGGGATTCTTTGGCTCAAAGCTCAGTGCATAACGGCTGTGTACATGATTGGCCAAATCAATCATCTCTGTCTCAAATCTCTTCTTCGTATGAAAGATTCTGTACTCCCCTCCGGTTAACTGGGTGAGCGTCAGTGGAATATTCTTCTTCATTGCTTGTCGAATGGCAGCAACCTTCTCAAGGATGTCTACGTATGGCGTCCACTCATCTTGATTAGTTCCGCGAAGCACATCTAACTGCTGCGATAAGTATGCGGAAAAAGGAATTGCATAAACGGAAATATTGTTTTCCCCGATCAGCCGCACGACTTCGTCGAGCGTGGTGAATCGGCTTCCGTGGTCGCGCGTCTCGCTAATTAGCAGCAACACCCGTTCCCGCTCACCGGGTCTTCTGGCAAGCAGTCGGGCCGAGTAAGCAATAGCGTCCAGAACAGATGCTCCCCCATCGCCTGCTCCGACACTGCTAAGCTCATCTTCAATCACATCCGCGTGGTTGGTGAAGTCGCGCGCTAAGGTCAGCTTGCTATCAAAGAAAAGGACAGCCGCTTCGCTGTTCGGCTCGTTCAGAATCGGGTCGAGCATTGCCGGGAGCCCCTGAATGCGACCGAGTTCCCGTTTTGCTCTCCGGCCACATTGCACGGCAACGATCAGCGAAAGAGGCTTGGATTCAGCTGCTTCGTCGAGATGGACGAGTTGTTGGATTCCGTCGTCCTCGATCGCGAAATCCTGCTGGCGCAGGCCGAAGACGTTGCTTCCCTCTTCGTCGAGCACCAGGGTTGGCACGGGGACCAGATTGGAGCGAGCGCTAATGTCTTGTGCACCCGCCGGCAGGCTCATCGCTATGCTTAAGAGCAATATCTGCGACCACACGCCAGCCGTACGCATAATTGTGAGATGCAGGGGAGCCTGAGAAACAACTTACCAAAAGGCAGTTTCCAGTTCGCGAACGCCGTGAAACACACTGAGTCGAAACCATGGAAATCCTTGCTAACTGCGTCCTGGCCTTCTTTCGTGCAGTGAGGCTGCGACTCTCTCAACATAGTCGTTGCCACCGGTGTTGTTGTGTTCGAAATGGAGCCAGCGGCGAACGGTCGGTCGACCCATAAGTGCTCGACGAGCGACAAGAGATTCGCCATCAATCGAGCCAATGGTGGCCAAGGCCATACAACTGGTGGTAAGCCCAGGATTTGTCATTGTTCACGTTCAGGCTTATAGTTTCGCGAGGCGGTCACAGGAAGCCAAATGCGAGTCATTCTTTATTTCGCAAACCTGTCAATCCTTGCGGCGTCTCTCCTTGCTTCCGGGCAAGAGAGCTCCCGTGGAAGGATCATTGCCGTGAATGTCGATTCATCCGATCCGCGCATCCAGCAGATGTTGCCCAAGCTGCGCGATCGGGCGGTTAAGGTGGTTGAAGAAAACGCCAGGAATGTTCGAGCCGTAGTGATATTAGGTTCTGCAGCAACACCTGAGGCCGAGGCACGTGAAAACTCGGCAGATTATCTGCTCACGATAGAGCTTTCGCTGGCTCAATCGGTGCGAGTCCCTATTGGGGGTATTCCAGGAGAGGGACCATCGAGGACCGTAGACGTACCACCGGGTCGAGTGGCCACGGGAATCGCTCACTCTCGATGTGTCGACCTATTAGGGATTCTTACCTTCTCCTACGAAGTACTTTCTCTTTCCGGCAAGAACATCAATTTTCATGACTCGCATACCATGCGTGAGTTCGAGTACCCGCTAGGTCCGGAGTGGCAATGCTTGGAAAAGCTTACGACGCGAGCCGTGGAAAACGATGCTTCGACAGCGGTCCATAAGTTAAAGTCAAAGAAGGCGCTTTGAACTGTCTTGGTGAAGTGGGGCATGGCCTTCCCTCCTAATTCCCTATCGTTCCTTAATTGTTCGATGCGTTACACCAAGCCGTAAGGGACAAGGGTTTTCTTGGCGGTTACACATGCCCATTCAAGCAATGGGTTAAAGCTGGGTCCTCAGGTTAGCTCAATCCACCTCATTGCTCCTACACTTTCTTCGCTTACAACACCGCTCATCTCTGCGGAATCCCATACCGCGATTATTTCTGCAGGAGGAGGCGAATGAGTTCAGCTCAGATTGTGATACTGCTGGTCGTAATCGCAGCCGTGGTCGTCGCTGCCCTCGTCTATTTGTTTGCCCGGAAGCGTCGGAGTCAGACCCTTCGCGAGCAGTTCGGGCCTGAGTACGATCGCGTAGTCCAGACAGAAGGCGACGTGCACAAGGGGGAACGGCTGCTGGAATTTCGTGAAAAGCACCGCAAAACACTCAACATTCGTTCGCTCACAGCGGAGGAGCACGCGCGCTTTAGCAATCGGTGGAATGAGGTGCAGAGCCAGTTTGTGGATGATCCTTCAGGCGCTGTTGCGTTTGCCGACAAGCTGATTTTGGAGGTAATGCAAGCTCGCGGGTATCCGATCACCGATTTCACCCAGCGAGCGGCCGACATCTCCGTTGATCACCCGGTTGTGGTCGAAAACTATCGCGCGGCGCAGGAGATTGCCCAACGCCGCAGCCGCGGGCAAGCCAGCACAGAAGATTTGCGGCAGGCCATGGTGCACTATCGCGCATTGTTTTCCGAGTTAGTGGAAGAAACCCAACCCGAACAACTCAGAAGGGAGGCATGACCAATGGCGGTGCCATTACGGAAAGACGCGGAACAGGAACAGAATCTCACGACGGCTGATCTCGCCAAAGGAGGGAAACGGACGGAGCTGGCTGGACCGAAGCCAGTTACCTCGGAGCGGGCGCTTGCGGTTAAGGAATCGCAAGATCACGGTTCGACGCCGCTGTTCCCGACCAACGAGCTCGAAAACTTGCGCATGCGCTGGAAAGAAATTCAGACTGCATTCGTGGACGAGCCTCGGAAGGCGGTCGAACAGGCGGATGGACTCGTAGCCTCAGCGATGAAGCGGCTGGCCGAAGTATTTGCCGATGAGAGATCGGGCCTTGAGAAGCAGTGGGACCGTGGAGACAACGTTTCGACAGAAGATCTCCGCGTTGCTTTCCAGCGCTATCGATCCTTCTTTGATCGGCTGCTTTCCGTTTAGTTCTTGCGGCGGAGCGAATCGACCTGTTCGTGGCTCCGCCGCAACTCCTTTCGTAGGCTCGGTTGAAAGCGCTCTTTCTTTCTTGTCACGTAACTCGACTTGGGCATACTGGAAACAGCCCTCAAGCGTGTGATACGTTCGCGACCATGGAAAACCCAAATTTGCCGTACAAAGAAGCTCTTGGAAAATTTTTAAGCGATGCACTGCGACAGGGCGGTAATCCGGGCGCAAGTGTGCGAATTAGTGACAGCGGGGAATTTGCAATCTTCTCGGGGGAAGGCGAACCTAAGTACCGAAGGCTGAACGAGCAGGGAAAGGAGTTGATGCAAACAGGGAGCCTGGCTGGCCTTACCGGCTATGACTCACTATTCGAGCCCTGACCCTGAAGGCCGGCGCCGTGAGATCACCCATGAGAACCACTCCATTGGTCTAACGGACTCGGGGTTTGGTAAGTGATCCGCTTACGACGCGCGTGCACTCAACGTGCTTCGACAATGGCGACCGCTGCTTTCCAGTTTTCCCACGCGAAGGTAAGTGTTGTGGAATCATTCCCGCTGGCCCCAAACTCGACCGTTAGTTGATCCATACCGTCGCGCAGCAACGCCGCATCCATGTCAATTCGCGCAAGATCGCTGGAACTCCCTGGGTAGGGCATGCCCCACTGCCCCGTCGTCTTATTGAGAATGAGCGTCCAGGGCTTGCGATGTTCGGGAATCAAATAGATTGTGTACGAACCCGCTGGGACTGGCCTATTGCCGATGATCAAGTTGGCGTTTGTAGTAAACGAGGTTGCTTCGTTTGCCCCGGCTCGCCAGATCTCGCCCCAGCGAACCGTGGAACCGAAGACTTCCCGAATGCGGCCGTTGTCGGGGTTCCGCAGCTTCGGCCGGCTGTATCGGACTACAATCAAGCCTCCATCAGCAAACTTCACATCCGAACAACCGGGAGGACTGGGGCGCTCGAATTTTTCTGGTTCATCCTTGATGGCGCTGCAGGGCAGTACCGAACGAGGCTGCTTCGGTTGTCGCGATCCGCTTTCTAACGGGAAAGCGAACATCCCAAAAACCAGAAGGAAACCGATGGGCCAGCATCTCATTGCGCCTCCTAGTGGAACCGAAGCGAAAGAGAAAGTGTACTCTCAAAAACACATTTGACGTGCCGCCAAGCTGCGAACCGAACTACAATGCCCTAGATTGAAGGATGCAAGCCCGTGCCTGTCCAAAACGTGGGTACGAAGGACCTTAGGATTTTAGGAATACTTCTGTCGTTCGCTGTCTTTGGCTTCTATCTGAGCGGCTGCAGCAGCAAGAACACCTCGGACAGAGGCAGCGGTAGTCCGCTTCCGCCGACGTCAACCACGAGCACTGTGACCACTTATCACAACGATAATGGTCGGACCGGGCAGAATCTTAACGAGACGACTCTTACGCCCGGCAATGTGAGCGCGTCCAATTTTGGCCTTTTGTTTGTCATCACTGTGGATGGCAAAGTGGACGCCCAGCCGCTTTACCTCCCCAATCTGAGCTTCGCAGGGGCAGCCCATAACGTGATTTTCATTGCGACGGAACACGGAAGCATCTATGGCGTCGATGCCGATACGGGAGCTCAACTTTGGCAGGCTTCCATCTTGGCTCCAGGTGAAACGCCTAGCGACAATCATGGCTGCGGCCAAATCGTTCCGGAGATCGGAGTCACCTCCACTCCGGTCATTGATCCCAGTATCGGCCCCCACGGAACCATCTACATCGTGGGCATGTCGAAAGACGGATTGGGCAAGTACCATCAGCGAATCCACGCACTCGATGTAACAACGGGTGGCGAAGAATTCGGCGGGCCCAAGGAGATTCAGGCGTCTTATCCAGGAATGGGGGACAACAGCTCGGGAGGGAACGTAATCTTCGATCCGGGACAGCAACTGAATCGTCCCGGGCTTCTTTTGAGCAACGGTGTGGTCTATACGAGCTGGGGGTCGCATTGTGATTTCCGGCCATACACAGGTTGGATCATTGGTTATGACCAACACACCCTGTCTCAGGTCACGGTGCTCGATGTCACTCCCAATGGCAACGAGGGTGCGTTCTGGATGAGCGGTGCGGGGCCGGCGGCCGATTCGAACGGAAACATTTTTGCTCTAGCTGCGAATGGCACTTTCGACGCCACGCTGAACGCTCAAGCATTTCCTGCGAATGGGGATTTCGGCAATGCGTTCCTGAAGATCGCGACAGCTAACCGACGGCTCACGATCGCTGACTATTTCGAGACGTCGAACCAATCTGCAGAAAATTCTTCTGATGAAGACCTTGGCTCGGGCGGAGCCTTGGTTCTCCCGGACCTTATGGACAGTTCGGGTCAGATTCGCCATCTTGCAGTCGGGGCGGGCAAAGATACCAACATTTACATCGTGGATCGCGATTCGATGGGGAAATTCAATCCGAACTCGAACAATATCTATCAGGAAGTTCAAGGTGCTCTGGCAGGAAGTGTATTTTCGACGCCTGCATTCTTTGACAACACGATTTACTACGGAGCGGTTGGGGACAGTATCAAGGCTTTCAGAATCAACAATGGGAAGCTCGCGACCGCGGCAGTATCCCAGACTGCAAAGGTTTTCCCTTACCCGGGAGCCACGCCTAGTATTTCCGCCAACGGCAGCAACAATGCGATTCTCTGGGCCGCTGAGAATACAAATCCTGCGGTTCTGCATGCTTTTGACGCCAGAAATCTGGCAAACGAGCTTTACAACAGCAACCAGGCGCCCGGGGGGCGTGACCATTTTGGCGCCGGCAATAAGTTCATCACGCCGACGGTGGTGAACGGAAAGGTCTATGTGGGCACCACAGCCGGAGTTGGGGTGTTCGGGCTGATTCACTAGGAGTCGTTGACGACTTAAGCATTAGCACGAGACCGACTTGGCGAGAGCTCTCCCGCAGGCGCTTGAGGTTCGCTAGGCGACCCCCGAAGGTACATACCCTGCCCTTCCGTGTCCAACTTGAGTTCTCATCCGCTTGGAATGAACTTGCGTTGAGCAGCACCTCTGGTTAGGCTTCAGTCAAGCAGCTCTGCATCTCAGGGCGATTCGGGCTCGTCCTCCGTGGTTCCTGTATCTTCCCAGGTTTTCCGCTCAGGGCCTTCGTGTGTCCGGATCCTGCTCTGCCCGAGGAGTATACACACGTGAAAAAACTGCTCGCGCTCGTTCCACTTGCATTCATTCTCGCGGCAGTTGGCTGCGGTGGGGGGCGTTTCCCCTCAGCTAACGTTTCCGTTAATGGAGGCAGGTTCTCAACCAAGTTCGCCGCTGGTATTGCGCATGTTTCGGGCAACTATGGGTTCACACAGAACAATTATCTGGTGGAAGGCGTGCAGAAGATCAGGGCATTAGGATCCGACTCGATTTTTATTTACCTGACTCCATACTTCAGGACTGAGTATCCGGATCAATCCTCCAACCAGTGGCCGGCTACAGCCCCATCGAACCTCACGGCTCTGGCGCAGACCAAGCCCTATGACACGGTCTTGAACGTTCCATTCAGCACAATCGTGATGACCGTGTACACCTTCGCGAACGCCGATGGAGTTGCGGGCCTCGCGGCATCACCCGAGCGGTTGAAAGCCGAGGAGAACGAGCTCTATCAGCTCACGAAATATCTTTATTCCAAATTCGCCGGATCGGGAAAGACATTCGTTCTAAAGAACTGGGAAGGCGATTGGATCGGTCTTGGTGAGGGGAACATTACCGGAGACATTTCTCCTGGGATGGTGCAGGATATGATCGCATGGCTTTCGGCCCGGCAACGCGGAGTCACTCGGGCGCGCCGTGAGGCTGACAACTCGACCGGCGTGCGCGTATTCCACGCGGCCGAGGTCAATCGCGTGCTCGATTATGCGGAGAATGGCATGACTCGTGTCATCAACGCGGTATTGCCCAAGGTAAACGCCGATATGGTGACCTATTCGTCTTACGACTCGACGGCGACGGGCAAGGACCCGAAGTCGGTTCAGTCTAGTTTGCGGCTTGCTCTGAAGACAATTGAGAAGATGGCGCCCGATCCGATGGGACTAGGGAATCGCCGTATTCTGATTTCGGAGTACGGCCTGTTCGAGAATCAGCTGGTTGGCGGGATGACCTGGCGTGCGAACGCGATTCTCAGCACCGCGAGCAAGGAAGGCATATACGGCGCGTTTTTGTGGAACGTGTTCGACAACGAATGCGCCGAGACCAACGGCCAGGCTGCGCCGGTCGACGCCGCTAAGGGGAACCCGCTGCGTCCGAAGAAGAACCAGTGCCGCGGGCTATGGGTCGTGCGTCCGGACGGTAGCACGAGTCCGGTGCTGAATGTGTTGAAGCAATATTGGTAGGCAGCGCAGAGTGGCGCTCGGTTTTACAGGTTGTTCGTCCGCGATGAGATGAAGGACCTTCGCACCATTCATCGCTTTCTCTCCCTGGCCCTTCGCCCGATGGGCTAGTCTCGCGCGGTCCTGGGCCCGGGACCTGCGTGAATGAAATCAGCCATGGCCTCAAAACCCACCACTCCGCACCATCCGAAAATGGTTGATAATTCCTGAATGGAAGCTAACGGGTTGCCCTCCCGCACCTCGATTTTGACAGCCGCGGCGCGAGCTTTTGGGTCGCGCGAGCCAGATATTAGCGTACGCAATCCAGACTGGGTGGCGGCACGACTGATTGGCCCCCCGGAGTTAGCTCTTATCCCTGAGCATCCCATCAGCAAGGCTCTCGACCGGGATTTTCAGGATGCTATTTGCGATCCCGACATCTTTGGGTTCGCCTGGTTGATGTTGGTGCGGACACGCTTTATCGATGAGCGCATGGAGCGCGCCATCCGTGGCGGGGCAACCCAGCTGGTGATTTTGGGAGCCGGATTCGATACGCGCGCACACCGCTTCACCGAACTGTTGAAGGACACGCCCATCATCGAAATCGATTACGCCTCCACGCAGGAGTACAAGAAGCAGCGCGTCGAAGCGGCGCTCGGCGGCGGTCCGGGCAACGTTATTTATGCGCCAATCGATTTCGCATGCGAAAACTTGGGCGAAGTATTGCGCCGTGCCGGTTTCCAGGCTGCACGCAGGACCTTTTACATTTGCGAGGGCGTCAGCATGTACGTCCCTGAACAGGGGATGAAACAAACCTTGCGCACGATCGCTTCGGAATCCGCTCCAGGCAGCACGCTCCTCATGGAGTATCTCAACCTTGGCGGAGTTGAAGTGCTGACCAGATATCCCATTGGAATGGTCAAGAACGCCATCGATTGGGGAGAGCCATTCGTGTTCGGCGTGCCGGATGGGCAGGATCGTGAGTTCTTTCTCGAAATGGGTTTGGAACTCGGCGAGACCCTGAAGATTGGCAGCCCCGAATCGATTAAACGGTATGCCACGCGCCAGGATGGCAGCTATTACGGTGCTCATCTGGAGAAGGTATTTCAGCAACGGCGCGAGGCCGCGCTGAAAGCCATGGACGAGGCAGGCCGCCAACAAGCCGCGAGGGCCGCAGCTATGTCGGGTTATTGGCTGGCCGAATTAACCGTCGGCAAGTGTCAATGAGCAGTTGGGGAGATTCTGCGCCAACCATTTCCAATGGAAAGTCAGCTTCCTGCGGGTGAGCGACAAAAGTTTGAGGGACGCAGTCTTCACCTCTGGATTCGAGATATCCATTAGCGAGGTCCTGATCGATTCGGGAAACAACCACCCTCCAGCTTCGACGTCGCCACAATCAGACGTCTAGCCGATTGGAGGCGGCAACTCTCGCATACCAAAGGCCGGAATCCTTTAGCGTGCGTTTCTGGCTGCGAAAATCCGTATAGATTAACCCGTAGCGTTCGGTGAAGCCCTCCGCCCACTGGAAATTGTCGAGGAGGCTCCAGGCATGAAAGGCGCGCACCCGAGCTCCATCGGAAATCGCCCGAGCCAGTTCCGCAAGCACTTCGCGATACCACTGGATACGGCGCCCATCCGGTATGCCGCCATGTTCGTCAGGGCCATCAAGGTATCCGCACCCGCTCTCGGTGATTTCGATGATCGGGTGGTTGTAATCTTTTGAAATTTGTGTGACTAGGTCAAAGATTCCGCATGGCCAGACCTCCAGGCCGGCCTCGGTCAGAGGACCCTCCGTGGGCATCCCGGCACGGAAGCGCGTGTAAGGATCGCGGCCGCCGGGTGAATTGCTCTCGATCTCCGTTCCGCTGAAATTGCCCCCGCTGAGAAATCGCTCCTTGCTCGCGTCGGAAACAATGCGTCGCGTGTAGTAGTGGAAACCGATCCAGTCCAGCGGTGCATAGAGCAGCTTTTCATCGCCCGCCCTGAAGCCCATCAGCTCATACGGCGGCTCGCCAACGAAAGCCTTCGGGTAATGGCCATGCATGGCCGCCTCTAAAAAGAAGACATTGTTCATAGCATGGTAGCGAGCGGCCGCTGCGCGATCGTCCTCTGAGTCAGTCTTTGGGTATGCGGGAGCCATCTCATAGGCGCTCCCAACCGTTGCCTTAGAAGAGGCTGCTTTGACGGCACGATGGGCCTCGGCCTGAGCAAGTGCCAGAGTGTGCGCCGCTTTCAGGAAATCGCTGAAGCTGGCCCGGCAGGGTGGAAAAGCGCCCGCAGCATAGCCCATGAACGCGATAGCCCAAGGCATATTGAAAGGTGCCCAGACCGTAATTCGGTCCCCGAGATGCTTGGCAAGAATGCCAGCGTAATCTGCGAAGTAGCTGGCCAAATCTCGGTTTGGCCAGCCGCCTCGGTCTTCGAGCGCCTGCGGAAGATCCCAGTGATACATCGTGCACCAGGGCCGAATACCCGCCTCAAGCAACCTATCGACGAAGCGGCTGTAGTGATCGATCCCCTTCATGTTGGGGACGCCGGTCCCGCTTGCCTGAATGCGTGGCCAGGAGATCGAAAACCGGTGGCTCTTCTGGTTGAGGCGTTTGGCTAATGCGATGTCCTCAGGGTACCGGTGATACTGATCACAGGCCACGTCCCCGGTTACTCCGCCTCTTACTTTCCCAGGTGTATGAGTAAATCGGTCCCATATCGATTCGCCCTTGCCGTCCTCATCCCATGCACCTTCTACCTGATAAGAGGCAGTAGCCGTGCCCCAAAGAAACCCCTCTGGGAAGCGCGCCTTTTGTATTAACGACGCGGGCACCGATCCAGGCGGTCGGTCCGCAGCGGGTAGGGCCGCGGCATTGCTGCCATAGCGACCCAGCATGGTGCCTGCGAATGCGGCTAGAGAACGAGTTGCAAATTGGCGGCGATCCATCGCCTCTCCTTTTGAACACCTGCGAAATTCGTCCAGCCGTGGATGATAACAGCCAGCGAGTGGCGGTTACATGCGGGTGTGGTGGGTGACACAAACACGGATATAGGAATGGGCCAACATCTCTGAGACCATTCCGTCAAATTACTTTCCGAATAATTCACGCACGATCGTTCCAATTTCTGGCAAGAAGCGTCCGGTGTGTTCTTTGTACGCTCGATAACTGTCCCCAAAGCGGGCAGCGAGATTCTCTTCTTCTATCCGGGTTCGGATGATCAAAAGACCAAGCAACACGACACCGCTTATCAAGAGAAACCAATTCGCAGCGATCAGGGAAACCGCCACTACCAGCAATGCGGCAGAATCATAGAACGGATGTCGGACCCAGCGATAAGGTCCATGCATGACCAACCTGTGCTGTTGACGCGTCACAACGGTATCCGTCAAGTTCTTCCCGATGCAACGAAGGCTCCATACCAGCAGCCCACAGGCAATCGCAATCAGTCCGACTCCTGTCCACCTCAGCCAGAATGGAAGGGGGACTGAGGACCATCTCATCCAGCCTGGATTGATCGTCCAGGCGATCAGTCCAAGCCAGAGAGCAATGCCAACCGGCCGCAATGTCGCCAAAATGAAAAACCCCTCCCGTCGTCGATCGAGTTTTTCGTGCGTCGATTGTGACTTGATGCGGTGGTAGACGCCGATTGGAACAGTGAAGAGCGAGAACACAATCAGTGCAGCGCGGAAGGTTTGGTCGTGGTTCACGTGCTCAGAATCATAATGGACGCCATGGCGGCGACACTTCAACCCGGGTTGCTAGTCAAGGTACGAAGTCAACGGGCCAGCACTTCCGTTGCTGCCAATTGCATTGCCGAGATTGAGACCTGCTCGGCCTGCCTCCTCAGCGCCTACCGGGAGCCACCGGATACAGCTCAAGTTGCTGCGCAGTCTTAAAGGTGAGCACTGTCTCGGCTGGGACGTGGATCTTCTTGCCTGCCGTCACCGCCTGAGCACCGGCGCCGGCGGCTCCTCCTGCCAGCGTACCGATCGCCGCGCCTTTGCCTCCTCCAGCAAGAGCCCCAATTAGGGCACCGGCCACGGCGCCGCCCCCGGCATATTTCGCGGTGGTTTTATTGGCGCCCACGGCTCCAGGTTTGTACCCTTTGGTGTCGATGTCGAATTGTCTGCCATCAATCGTGACTGAGGATAGATCGAGCGACACTTTGCTGTCCTCCGCCACGGCCTTAAGGTTTGCCTGCGCACCCTTGGGGATCAGTACGTGACCTTCGCTGTCCACCACAGCAGCACTTACTGTTGCGGGATAACTCTGCCCAGCATTGGCGGCTTCGGCGGTAATTTCCTGATCGGCTCTTACATTGATTTCGGTGCCCGTCGGCAGCGTCCTGGTTTGCTGAGCCAGGAGCAACCAAGGAGTGCAAAGTGCAGTGAACAATAAAACAAGTTTGTACTTCACCATTGGTGTGACCTCAACTTCTGAATGGCTTTCGTTCAGGGAATCGAATCGGTGATGAATGAGATGCGGGATGTTGGGTTAGTGGTCCGCCGTGCCTTGCAGGCTGTGCTCGCGCAAGGCTATTCCGCAGAATAGTAGCCCTCGCGAGCCTGCACCGCCATATCCTTCTTCTTGGTCGTTAGTTGAATCTTGTGATAGCCGGCTCGAGCGGCTTCTGGTGTCGGCGTAAACCCAAGGCTGTACTGATTCCGCAACTCGTCGGAGATCTCACCGTAAATCCGCACGACGGGATTGTTTTTGGATACTTCAAACATTCGGCCGCCGGTTTCTTGGGAAACCTGCTGCAAGACTTTCTTGCCATCCACATGGGCCTCTTGCGGATAGCGTCCCCGGCCGCCTCCAGGGTATCTCCCTCCACCGGGATAGCCGCCTCCACCCATTCCAACATGAGGGCGGCCGTAACCGCCATGGTTAAAACCACCTTCCTCGTTGCTCTTGAAATAAATCGTGTACACGAGGCAATCGGCGCGCTGAGCGGCTTCGATGGCGCTCAGTAAACTCTCCTTGCTTCCGCGATCAACGCCATCGGTAAGAACAACGACGGCCTTTCGGCCAGTCCGGTTTTTCATGAGTTCTTCCGAGGCCAGATAGACGGCATCGTTGAGCAGGGTTCCGGCACGGCGCATGTGCCGGTGGCCCGGGCCTGAGTCCGGGCTTTGGGGAGCATTGCTGTCGGGGTCAGCTGTGGGCTGGACGATTCGTAGCGACTGCAGGGCGTTTTCCAGCTTGGAACGAGAACTGGTTACATCCTGGAGAAGCTCCACTTCGCGATCAAAATGTAAGACGAAGGCAAGGTCCTTTTCATGGAGCATTTGGTCCAGGAACTTATAGCTGGCGGAACGCTCGTCATCCAGAACTTCGCGCTGGCTCAGGCTTGTATCTACAAGCAGACCGAGGGTGAGAGGCAAATTGTTTTCCTGCGAAAAATAACGAATTGTCTGTGGCAAGGAGTTCGAGCTGAGCGCGAAGTCATCCTTGGTGAGGTTATTGACCACGTTGTGGTGCTTATCGCGGACAGTAGCGAAAACATTGACCACATTTACTTTTACGGAAACGTCGGCGGGAACCGGAGCGGTCGACTCCGCCGCGGTTTGCAAAGTGGTAGTTGGCCGGTCGGAAGTGGGCTTGGTAGTATTTTGCGCGGTCAGGCCCACGACGCAAGCGAAAATTAGAACGGCCCCGGCCAAGCGAACCGGGTGATTCCTCTCAAGGATTGTTCCCATTCTGTGTGGGAACGAACTTGCGGGGGAAAGGGTTGTCACCTGCAGAGTAAAACTTTGTAATCCTCGTGAAACGGCTCTCCGCAGGAAATGGTTCGTGACAGGGGCCGGGCATCATCTGCCGCTTTCCTGTCCACAACCGGGAGGAGGTAGTGTGCCGGTGCCATGAGCGGGATACCGGGCTCGCCAGAATCAATTTTCCGGCTCGCCGTTCGGGAACTGGCGCGAACTCGAATTGAGGCCGCAGTTGCGAAACCTGTGAAAATGAGTATGCTGAGTCGGTAAGAGAAAAACCCATGACACCCACCTTAACCGTTGCAGCAAGCCTGCTTTTGATGTGTTCAGTCCCCGTGATTGCGCAGGCTCCTGCCAATCCTCCCAACAGCACTCCGGTTTCCTATACGTCGATTTCTGAACTCAACCAGCTAGTTGCGAATTTAGAGAGTGTTTCGCAATCGGCGCAGCAGAACCTTTCGCGTTTGCGAATCGAGAGGTGGAAGACCGATTCGAAGACCAAGAAGCAGACCGAGAGCGATAGCGAATCGATCCTGCGCAACCTCCAGAATGCACTTCCCTCGATTCTTACGGAACTGAAGAACTCGCCAGAAAACCTGGCGCTGACGTTCAAGACCTATCGCAATTTGGATGCCCTCTACGACGTCATGAATTCGGTGGTTGAGTCGGCTGGTGCATTTGGCAGCAAAGAGGAGTTCCAGTCACTCAACAATGACCTCAGCGGAGTCGAAGGGTCCCGCCGCGCGTTTGCAGATCGCATGGACAAACTTGCGACTGCAAAGGAGAGCGAAATCGGACAGCTGCGCACCGCCCTGCAGGCAGCCCGGGCGGCCGCCACCCCTCCCAAGAAAGTGGTAGTGGACGACACCGATACTGCACCAAAGAAAACTCCCCCCAAGAAAAAGCCGGTGCCGAAGCCAAAAACCACCCCTCCCGCATCCCCGCCACCTACCCAGTAGCGGAACGGGATTGAGAAACCGCTTAACAATCAGCTATTTACGATTTCCGGGAACATCTCACCTCTCACTGGGGTCTAACAAAGCAGTACAAGGCTGTGCCGGTGGACCTATAATGGAGGTGGCGCCATGGCAAGCATGGCGGGAGCAGCCAACGTGGGTGACTTCGCGAGCGCAATCGGCGTACGAGCGGAAGAAGCCACCATTATTGCGGAGCTAAAGGCAGGCTCAGAAGACGCATATGCCTGGCTCGTCGGCGAGTTTCACCAGCCGGTCTACAGCGTCATCTACCGTATCCTGACGGACCCAGCCGACGCTGCCGATACCACACAAGAAGTATTCTTGAAAGTCTTTCGCGGAATGAAGTACTTCCACGGCGAATCCAGTCTGAAGACCTGGATTTACCGCATCGCGATTCACGAAGCTTCCAACCGCCGCCGCTGGTGGTTTCGGCATAAGTCCAAGGAAACGTCGGTCGAACCGGAAACCAATGGTGAGCATCCGCTCACTGCTGCCGAGAATACGGCGTTCGTCGATAAGCGGAAGTCGCCTTTTGAAAATGCTGCCGAGCGGGAATTGCAGCTGCGGGTTGAAGAAGAGCTTCGGCAAGTTCCGGAACCTTATCGCACGGCAGTCGTTCTGCGTGACATTGAGGAATTGTCCTACGAAGAGATTGCTGATATCACGCAGGTCTCACTGGGTACGGTCAAATCAAGAATCACCCGCGGTAGGGATGCTTTACGGACTCGTCTGAAGGAGTATGTGAAGCAAGCGGGGACAACCTTGGGGTTGGACGTTGAAGGTTTGCGCTTCAGGCCGCGCGGGGTGGTTGGCTCCGCACGTGCCCGAATCGAGGTAACGCCATGACCTGCGGACAGGTTCAATCTCTGCTTTCCTCTTACCTGGACGGGGCGGTCACGGGGAGGCAGATGTTCGCGCTCGGAGAGCACTTGAACGAGTGTAGTGCGTGCCGGGGCGACTATGCTGCACTTCGCCAAACGCAAATGCTCCTGTCCAGAGTGGGTCGCGCGCAAGCGCCGGAAGATCTGTCTTTGAAGGTGCGCCTGGCCATCTCGCGTGAAGCTGCGCGTCGACGCGAACCGGTGTTTGGTAACCTGGGGCTTCGAGTGGCCAACGCGCTTCGTGCTTTCATGGTTCCTGCTACTGCCGGTGTGGTCGCAACTCTGATTATTTTTGGGTTGATGGGGTTCATCACGCCGGTTCAGGCGAATACGAATGATGTGCCGCTATTACTTTCGACCAATCCCGAGTTGCAGCAGACCGGATTCAACACGGGTTTGGGTCTGGTCACAGAAGACTCGATTGTCATCGAAGCGTACGTCGATGCCAATGGTCGTGTTCAGGACTATCGTATTCTCTCCGATCCGGAGCACGTGAAAGAGCTGCCTCACCCAGTGAAGAACATGTTGATTTTCACCACGTTCCGGCCTGCCACCCTGATGGGCAGCCCCCGGCCTGGAACCGCGATCTTGTCATTCTCTAAAGTCAGTGTGAAGGGTTAGTCCACTTTCGCACTGACTTGATCCCTTCCTGATTGAGCTTCTACTCTGGACTAACCTTCTACTCTGTCCGGGGCTGCAATCCTGAGTCTCGGGCAAGCAACTCGCGTTCAGCAGCTTCCCATCCAAACGGCTGTCGAAACAGCCAGGGGAGAAGTTTGTCGGCCGTAGCACTCAATGGGTAGTGGTGGACGTGTCTCCGCGTGTGCACAGCATGACCCTCTTCATCCCTCCTGATGACCCTTGCAGGACGACGGTCTGCAGGGCTGCAAATTTGGTTGTTCTCACATGCGCCCTGTAAGTGAGAGGGCGAAGCTGTAGGTGCGGGCAGAGTTGATGAGTTTGGCCGTTTCGAAATCGATTCCTGGTGTGCCCACGCTCCAGCTGGTCCCGGCTGAGGCCTGGTATGCCGCATACACGCATGCCCGTCACGAAAAGAAAGTTGCCCAGCAACTTCAGGAACGCGGTATCGAGAACTTCCTCCCGGTGTATCGGTCGGTTCGGCGGTGGAAGGACCGGCAAAAAGAATTGGATTTGGTCCTTTTCCCGGGATACGTATTTACCCGCATCAACATTGCCGAGAAGCTCCGTGTTCTCCAGCTGCCGGGAGTGGTGCGCTTTGTCTCCTTCAACGGTCAACCGGCAGCTCTCGATGGAGAGGACCTTAACGCACTCCGCAATGCCCTCCAACAAGGTTTGCGGGCGGAGCACCATCCCTATCTCACCGTAGGACGCAGAGTGAAAGTGGTGCGCGGGCCCTTGGCAGGGGCCCGCGGCATTCTTGTCCGCGTCAAGACCAACTACCGCATCATCATTTCAATTGACGCCATCATGCGGTCCGTGTCGGTAGAGATTCATGAGGCCGACATTGAACCGCTGTTTTAAGTAGGCGGGATTCCTAGGCCGCTATCCAGCAGGAGCACGAATGAAAGCCTCGCGAATTTGTCCCACAGCTCTTCTCGTCTTCTCTTTCCTCTGCACCAGCGGGTTCACACAGGAACGTCCCTCCAACAACAACCCCGACGAGAGCACCACTCGCACTCGTGCCATAGAGGAGTCTGACTCGCGCGCCGAAAAGGAAGCTGAGCGGCTCGTGTCCCTGCCGCCAGAAAGGATTGTTCTGCTGTTGCAACGCGAACCCGGCCTTTTTCTTGAGATCAAGAAGATGTTGGTTCGCCGGGCCTACTCGCAAGGACGCGTGGTCGAACAGAAGGAACTAACCGATGACGCCATCTTCCGGCTGATACGCGACGATGAAGAGGTGCGTTCGCTCGTAACCCAGCAGATTGTCGATCGCGGCTACGTGCGGGCAAAGCCGACACGCGAAGAGTTGGCCCGGGAGATCGCGGACCAGCAGAAACTTTCCCTGTCCGGCGATCGAGAGCAGAACTACCCTTATTCTGGGATTGGGAATCCGGTGCCCGAGGTGGATGGTTCGAGCCTCCCCCAGCGGGGTACGGCCCAACCGAACGCCCCCTACACGCCGAATTTGCCAACGCAGCAAACTCCCTCACCCCAACAACCACAAAATCAGATTAGCCCGGATGAGCGTCGGGCGCTGCTGCAGGCGAGTATCGATCAAAACAGCGAGGAAACAGTCGGGCTTCCGCTCGATGCCGTTGCCGGCGGAAGCACCCAACCCAGTACCGAGCAAGTTCAGCAACTGCTCAGCCAATATCGGAGTGGGCAGAGTCCAAATGCCGCCGGGACGCAACCTCAATTGGGGGCACTGGCTTCGACGACGGACAACACCTCGAACCAGCAGCAGCCCCTGTCGCAAGAACAGGCATACATACAATCGCAGCAGGTCGAGCGCGGGAACAGGATGAACTCAAGCCTTCCATGGCCGCAAATGCAGCCCCGCAGTTATCAGAATCGCTTCAACGATCAGCCTCGCCTGATGCATCGGGCGAACCCTTACGCCGACGTGCCGTCCCTTTACGACCTTTATTCACAGTACGCGCGCCGTACCGGACCGCTCCGCCGTTTCGGGCTCGATATTTTCGAGAACGGCACTGGCAACTTGGATCAACTTCCCATGGACCTGCCAGCCGGCCCGGAGTACGTGCTAGGGCCAGGCGATGGGGTCAACATCGACCTATGGGGCAGTGTTTCGCAACGCCTGCACCGCGTCGTCGATCGCGAGGGCCGGCTCAGCCTGCCGGAAGTTGGATCCATTCAAGTTTCCGGACATACGCTCGGCGAAGTGCAGCACATGGTGCAAAGCTCGCTGCGCAGCCAGTTTCGGCAGCTCGACGCCGATGTTTCCCTCGACCGTCTTCGTACCATTCGGATTTACGTGGTCGGAGATGTGCAGCGGCCGGGGGCTTACGACATCAGTTCACTTTCCACTCCATTGAACGCCCTTTATCAAGCGGGTGGTCCGACTTCGCGCGGATCCATGCGCGTGATGAAGCACTATCGCGGCAATCAACTGGTGGAAGAGGTGGATCTGTATGCCCTGCTCTTGCACGGCGTCCGCACCAGCATGCAACGGTTGGAGTCCGGAGACACCCTTCTTGTCCCCCCCGTGGGCCGCCAAGTTACGCTCGAAGGCATGGTACGGCGACCTGGTATTTATGAGCTCGCGAGCGAAAAGGATCTCGCTGACGTCCTGGAACTTGCCGGCGGCGTTCTCCCCTCGGGTACCTTGCGGCACGTTGATGTCGAACGGGTACAGGCCCATGAGAACCGCACCATGCTACGCATCGATATGCCCGAGACAAACGACAACGCAACTGTGCTTGCGACTATAGAAAAATTTGAGGTTCAGGATGGCGACAGCATCAAGATTTCACCTATCCTGCCTTTTGCAGAGAAGACCGTCTATCTCGATGGCCACGTATTTCGTCCGGGCAAGTACGCATATCGGGAGGGCATGAACGTCACCGACCTGGTGCGCTCTTACCGCGATCTTCTTCCGGAGCCTTATCAGCAGCACGCAGAGATCATTCGATTGACCGGCCCCGACTTGAAACCGGAGATCATTTCATTCAATCTTGCGGACGCGCTGACGGGCAAGAATTCCAATCTCGCTCTGAAGCCGTTCGACACTGTGCGCATCTTCGGGAGATTCGATTTCGAAGACCCGCCGATTGTCACCGTGACCGGCGAAGTACGTGATCCTGGCGATCACATCACCAATGGCGCTACCTATCTGCGAGACGCAATTTTCCTTGCGGGCAATACCACCCCGGATGCGGAGTTGGACGATGTGCAGGTGTTCCGGAAGGCGCAGGATGGCAAACTCGAAGTCATCAGCGCAGACCTGCAGAAGGCCATCTCCGGAGATGTGCATGAAAATATCCTTCTCCAGCCGCAGGACCGGGTTTTCGTGCACAAGAACGTTCAGCGGTACGAGCCCGCAACCGTGGAGGTCGCCGGGGACGTGGCACGGCCTGGCAAGTACCCGCTGGGGCGAGACATGACGGCAGTGGGGCTGGTTCGCCTTGCAGGCGGAGCGCGGCGTTCTGCCTATCTTGAGGTCGCCGAACTGACACGTTACTCGGTCGAGCGGAGCAAGAATGTCGAGACCGAGCATATCCCGTTAAGACTTGGAGCCGCCCTGAACGGCGATCCTGATACCGACATCCGTCTGCACGCCGGCGACGTGATCACGGTCAAGCAAATGACCGGATGGAACGACATTGGTGCGACCGTGGCCCTTGATGGCGCAGTGGTTCATCCTGGCACCTATGGAATCAAGGAAGGTGAACTTCTAAGCGATCTGATCGCTCGCGCCGGTGGGTTCCGTGACGATGCCTACCCTTATGGAGCGATCTTCGAGAGGGTTGAAATTCGTGAACTGGAAGAGAAGAATCGGGCTCAATTACTCTCCCAAGCGAAGCAGGAGGGTACCGGGTTGACGGAGGGCCTGGACGACCCGCTTGGTAAAGAGGCGACGCTTCTGCAGTGGCGTCAAACCGTGGAGAAGCTCGAGACGATACCCCCGGTCGGGCGCATGGTAATCCACATTAGCCCGACTAAGAGCTGGATCCATACTCTTGCCGACGTTCAACTCCGCAGAGGCGACTCGATCTACATTCCCAAGAAGCCGAACTTTGTCATGGTGCAAGGTGCTGTGTATAACCAGACAGCGATTGCCTTCCGCCCGGGGAAAAGCGCGAGCTGGTACTTGCATCAGGCGGGTGGCGCAACCTCCGGAGCTGATAAGAAGAACATTTTCATCGTTCGCGCCAACGGAACCGTCGCCGGGGGAGGGAAAGGGCTCTTCAGCGGTGGCGCTCTTGATGTTCCCATGCAGCCAGGCGACATGATCGCGGTTCCCAACAAGGCAGTGGGTGGCGGCATTAAGTGGAAAGAAACACTGCAAGTGGCCCAATTGGTTTCAGCGGTCGGAATCGCGGTACAGGTGGCACGCGGCTTCTAGTGTGTAGCAAACTCAACCTTCTCGGTATGATCGCAGCGGTGGTCTTTTCGGTTGGGATACGGAGCTATTCCCAGGAACGTGCACAACCACAGGCGAACGATGGGTCCTCGAGCAAGCAGACACGGGACTTCGACCTCCAGCCTGGAGTCGATCCTGACAATCACCTGCTTGTTCCTTTCTTGGAGCATTTGGCCGAAGACCAGAAGCATTTCTGGACCTTTCCGGCTCGCGCTAAAAAGAAGGACCTAAAATGGATCTTGCCTGTGGCCGGCGCGACTGCGGGTTTGATCGCCTCCGACAGTTGGATCTCCAAACAGGTGCCCAACAGCCCGAGCCAGCTGGATTTCAATCACAAGATTTCAGATATCAGCTTGTATTCCATCCTTGGCGCAGGAGGCGGGGCATGGGTTCTCGGGAAGCTTACGAATAACGAACACTTGCGGGAGACGGGGTTTCTCGCCGCCGAAGCCGGCATCAACGCCACGGCAGTAACCTACGCGCTCAAGCTTTCCACCCAGCGCGAGCGGCCCTTTCAAAGCACCGGCGTCGGTAGTTTCTTCAACGGCGGCCTGTCTTTCCCTTCCGAGCACAGCGCATTGTCTTGGTCGATCGCTGGAATCCTGGCCCACGAGTACCCTGGACCGTTTACCAAGGTTTTGGCCTATGGTCTTGCGACAACCGTCATGATGACGCGGGTAACCTCCCATCAGCACTTTACCTCGGACGTGCTGATCGGCGGAGGGCTCGGCTGGTACTTCGCCCATGAAGTTTATCGCGCTCGACACGATCCCGAACTAGGAGGAGAAGGATGGGCGGACTACTTCGAGCCAAACGATGAGCCTCCTCAGCGCATGCCGGAGAACATGAGCTCACCATACGTCCCCATGGATAGCTACATTTACCCCTTGTTCGACCGGCTGGCTGCCATTGGCGTGGTTCAGACTGCCTACGCCGGCTTACGTCCATGGACCCGAATGGAATGTGCGCGGCTGCTCGACGAGGCCAACGGTTTGATTCAAAGCGAAGCGGGTGCCCCTCAAGGGGCGGCAAGAATCTACGAAAGCCTGGCGCATGAATTCCAGCCCGAGCTTGCGAGACTGAACGGCGCCGCGAATCTCGGGGCGAGTTTGGATTCCCTGTACGCGCGTGCTACGCAAATTTCCGGCCAGCCCCTGACCGACGGCTATCATTTCGCCCAAACCCTGGTGAATGACTTCGGTCGTCCATACGGCCAGGGTTTCAATGGAGTTTCAGGATTCACAGCCCATGCCGTTGCAGGGCCGCTTTCGTTTGCCCTGCAGGGGGAGTATCAGCATGCACCTGCCATTCCGCAGTATTCTCCTCCTCTGCAGCAGGCAATCGCCGCTGCCGATGCGACCGCGCCCTTTCCCGCGGGTCGTTCAGCCGTCGATCGCTTCGATATCCTCACCGGAACGGTTGCGCTGCAGTATCGCAACTTTCAAATTTCAGCCGGCAAGCAGAGCGAATGGTGGAGCGTCACCGGTTCTGACCCGCTTTTGCTGAGCAACAACGCGGAACCGTTTTTTGCGGTCAAGCTAGATAACGTCTCTCCGTATCGCTTTCCACTACTGTCAAAGTTCTTGGGTGATGCCAGGTCAGAGTACTTCTTTGGACGGCTGGATGGGCACCAATTCGAATTCGACGTTGACCACCTCCTCGGCCCCGGTCAAATTCAGCCGCAGCCCTTCATCCATGGCCTCAAGATAAGTTTCAAGCCGACGCCCAACCTGGAGTTTGGGGCGGGGTTTACGGCGATGTTCGGAGGACCTGGACAGCCAGTCACCTTTCACAACTTCTTTCGGACTTTTTATGCACACACCTCCGATCCCGCCACCAATCCGGGAAAACGAATCGCTAACTTCGATTTCAGTTATCGCGTTCCCGGTTTACGAAAGTGGCTGACCATTTACCGCGATTCATTGGCCGTAGACGAATACACTCCGCTGTTTTCCAGCCGGCCGTCGCTCAACATGGGCTTGTACGTGCCAAGATTGCCCAAGTTGCATAACGTCGACTTTCGGGCCGAAATCATCGGCACCCCGCACACCAAGGAATTTCCCCCAGGCTTTGTTTATTGGGATTTCCGGCGATATCGCGACGGTTACACCAACGACCGTAATCTGCTCGCAAGCTGGATGGGTCGCGCGGGACGCGGTGGGCAGGGGTGGTTTACGTACTGGTTCTCGCCACGTTCCACTTTGCAGTTCGGGTATCGCTATCAAAAAGTTGATCGTGATTTTCTCGAGGGCGGACTTCTCAATGACTTTAGCGTCAGGCCATCCTTCATGCTGAGTCATGAACTGAGTCTCTCCGGGATGCTACAGGTGGAACACTGGAACTTCCCGCTATTGTCAAATTCGGGTCAGACCAACACCACTGCTCAGCTGCAGCTCACGTACTTCCCGCACTTTAACGTCCGCAAGTAAATCAGCTACTCTCGTTCTTTTTGAACTCAGGGCAACCCTGGCTATCTTCCCCCCGTCTTCTTGTGGTGAATTCCATCAGTCGCTGCCGCCCATACTTTGAGCTGCTCTCGAAGAGCATTCAATCCATGCCATTCGAGGATGTCGATCGGGTGGCCGGCTTGCTGGTAGAAGCCTACGAGCAGGAGCGCTCCATCTTCCTTTTCGGAAATGGAGGCAGCGCTGCCTTGGCTTCGCACTTTGCCTGCGATTTGGGCAAGGGAGCGACAAATGGATCGAAAAAGCGCTTTCGCGTGATGGCCCTGACCGACAATGTGCCTCTGATGACCGCCTGGGCAAACGATTCCAAATACGAGGACATCTTCGCCGAACAATTAGCAAACTTTGCTCGGCCCGGAGACATTGCATTTGCCATCAGTGGAAGCGGGAATTCGCTGAATGTTCTGCACGCCCTGCGCGCCGCGAAAGCCATCGGGAGCACAACGGTTGGCCTGGGCGGGTTCGCCGGAGGACGAATGCGTGCCTTGTGCGACCTGTGCATTGTGATTCCTTGTGACAACATGCAGATTATTGAAGACCTGCACCTGTGCGTAGCGCATTCGCTGTTCACCTGCGTTCGCTCGAAAATCAGTCATTCTGAGCTTGCGGTTCGAGCGATCGGTCCAAGGCTCGTGAGTCGAACAGGGACGCAATGAACACTCGAAGGCTGGAACTGTGGATCCTGCTCGCGGACCTCTCGTGGATAGCTGGCGCTTTTTTTATCTCGGACCTTTTGCGGTTCGGTTTGACCTGGACCTCTAGCGAACGGGTTTCGATGCAAGCGCTGTTGCCGTTTGGCGTCACGGCGGCCGTCTTCTGGGTAGCCCTGTCTTTCTTCATGCAAATGGACGGATTTCGCGGGGGCTGGAAGTTTTCTGTGGTCTTCTCCCATGTGTTGTTCGGAAGCATGTGCACCATTGCAGTGTTGCTTGCGCTCGGATACCTGACCCGGACCTATGTTTCGCGCCTGGCGCTCGCCTATTTCATCGCGCTTTTATTCGCCGGATGTCTCTGGATCCGGGTGGCGGCCCGGTCGCTTTTGAGATGGAGGCACAAGAATGGAGATCTATGGCGGGTCGTGATCCTGGGCGGGGGACGCGTGGCCCAGGAGGTCGCGACCAAAATCCAACAGCATCCCGAGATGTTGTGCAAGGTAGTCGGTCTCTTGTTTCCCCGCGAACCGGTGGAAGAGATCATACTTCCGGCGAACGGTGCTGAATCGGTGCCCCACTCCTCCCAGTTTTCAACCCTGGAGATCGCGAACTTTCTCCGTCGGGCGCATGTGAACGAAGTTATCGTGGCGCTCTCCGATGCGCCTACCCCGGAAATTCGAACGTTGATGACTCGCATCCGCGATATGGGCATTGCGACCACCTTAGTTCCGCAATCCTATGAGCTTTATGCATCGCAGCCCAAACTCATCACATTGGACGGGCTTCCCCTGGTACAGCTTCGCGACGTCGGTCTAAGGAGACGCTACGTGCTGCTGAAGCGGCTGCTGGACGTTACGGGTTCCTTGTGCCTGCTCCTTCCTGCTGCCCTCCTGGTGATTCCCTTTGCGGTTCTCCTCCTGATCAAGAAGCGGCGTGCGTTCCGGTGGGAAACCCGATCCGGTCAGTTTGGAGCGGCTTTCGAGATGCTTCGGCTGAACGTGGATCGCCCGGTGCGCTCCAACTCGGGATTCGAATCGCTTCTGGAATACCTGAGCATCACGGAACTCCCGCAACTATGGAATGTCTTGCGCGGGCAGATGAGTCTGGTTGGCCCCCGTCCTGATCCCATCTCCTCTCTTGGCCGTTATTCCGAGTGGCAGCAACGACGGCTTAAGGTGAAGCCCGGCATCACCGGCCTGGCCCAGGTCCACGGCTTGCGTGAGTTTCATTCTGCTGAGCAGAAGACCCGGTTCGATTTGCAGTATGTCGTAGATCCTTACCTGCTCAGGGACATATCACTCCTTTTGCAGACCGTCTGGACTCTACTTCTGAGACTCTTCCCGCCAACCTCGCCCCCTCTAACCTATAGCGTGGATTGGGATAGTCATCCAAACGAGGAGATGATCTCCAATGCTCATCGTGCGCAGCCCAGTACGGATTAGCTTCGGGGGTGGGGGTACGGACTTGCCCGCCTATTACCAGCAATATGGCGGGGCTGTCCTAAGCACTGCGATCAACAAGTACTTCTACACCGTCCTTGGCACCCGTTCCGACCAAAGCATCCAGATCATTTCTTCCGACCTGCGGATCTGCGAAGCCTGGTCTGATTTCGCCTCTTTGCAAATGCAGGAGAGCGGGCTCGAAATCCCCGTGGCGGTACTCAAGAATCTCGACCGGGAAGTCTGTGTGGACCTTTTTCTAGCCTCAGAAATTCCGCCGGGAACCGGGTTGGGTTCTTCCGCCAGCGTATGTGTAAATGTCCTCAAGACTCTTTCTAGTTACGTTCACATGCCACTCTCCAAGCATGAACTTGCTGAACGTGCGTTTCACATTGCGCGCAATGTGCTACATCACCATGTTGGAAAGCAGGACGAATACGCGGCGGCGTTTGGTGGCCTGAACTTCATCGAGTTCCTGCCCGATGGCAGTTCGCAGGTTCAGCCGATTGATCCAGGTCCGACGGTAATGACGGAACTGCAAAACAGCCTCATGCTGTTCTTTACAGGGGCCGCGCATCACTCATGGAACATCCTTGCGGAGCAGGAAAAATCAACCGAGCAGGGAAGCCGAAAGCCGCTCGATGCCTTGCATGAAATTAAGGCTCTCGCCTACAGGATGCGCAATGCGCTGCAGGCGGGCGAGCTGCGTGAATTCGCTGCCATGCTCGACGAGAGTTGGCGGGCGAAGAAGAAAGTATCTCCCCGCATCTCGACGTCGAGAATCGATACGTTGTACGAAGTTGCGCGGCACAATGGCGCGTTGGGGGGAAAGATCACCGGAGCGGGCGGCGGCGGTTTCCTGCTGCTCTTCTGCGAACCGCCGCGGCAAGAAGACGTCCGCGCCGCCATGGCCTCGGAAGGGCTGAAGGAAATGACCTTCCATTTTGATTTTCAGGGAGCTCAAGTCCTGGTGAACGATCCCTTCATTGATAACGACGAGCACAGCGCTTCGCGCTGGACATTCATTCCGGTAGCCTCCTCTGCATGAAAGCCTTTTTGCTGGCCGCTGGCCACGGCACAAGACTGCGGCCCTACACCGACACCACGCCGAAATGTTTGCTCCCGGTGCGGGGCGTGCCCATGCTTGAAATTTGGTTTGCGCTGAGCCGCCGCTTTGGAATTTCCGACATCCTGGTCAATACCCATGCCCACGCGAACGAGGTGAACCAATTTGTGCGCAAATGGCGAGACGGTGTGCGGGTCACCGTGGTCGAGGAGCCAGAACTCCACGGAAGCGCCGGAACCCTGCTCGTAAATCGTGATTGGATCCTAGGAGAAGACAAGTTCTGGGTTTTCTATGCCGACGTCCTTACCAATGCCAACCTGGGAGCGATGCTCAGCTCACACGTTCCTCGCGCAGCCGCGACTCTCGGCCTCTATTCCGTCCCCGATCCGGAACGTTGTGGAATCGCAACCTTGGCCGAAGATGGCACGATTCTGGAATTTGTCGAAAAACCTCCTCAGCCGAAAGGAAACCTGGCATTTGCCGGGCTCATGCTGGCCACCCCGGAGTTGTTAGGAGCGATCCCGCAAAAGGCCGGAGCCGACATTGCCTTTGACGTGATTCCGCGTTTGCTCGGGCGGATACACGGCCACCGGATTTCCGAGTTCGTGCTGGATATTGGAACCATCGAAAACTATCATCTCGCCCAGAAGATATGGCCGGGCATCCAAGATCCGGTTGTGGCGAATCCATGAGCCTGCCCGTTGACAAGTTGGACGCCGGTATTCGGGCGGTGGTTTTCGACATGGATGGCGTTCTTATCGACAGCCATCCCGCACACCTCGCCGCCTGGCAGGAGTTCCTGCGCTCGATCGGGGTCCATGCGCCGCATTCCGAGCTTTCGTTCATTTTGGAAGGTCGGACGCGGGGCGAAATACTCCGGCACTTCCTCGGCGAACTGCCAGAGGCCGAGTTGTCCCAATTGGGGCGGCGCAAGGACGAAATCTTTCGCGCTCTTGAAAGCAACATTGGACCTTTTCCTGGGGTCCTGCGATTCCTCAAGGAGGTACAGCGGCTGGGCATCTATTGCGGAATTGCGACTTCGGCCAGCGAAATTCGCACCGCCTCCACGATCGAGCATCTGGGACTGGGCGGCGTCTTCGATACCGTCATCACTGCAGCCGATGTGGTCGCGGGAAAGCCTCATCCGCACGTCTACCAACTGGCCTGCCAGAAGATGAGCGTGCCTCCCAGTCGGGCGCTGGCATTCGACGATGCTCCTGCTGGGGTGCTTGCAGCTCGCATTGCGGGTTTGCGCTGCGTAGGTGTTTCCTCGAATGCGATGACAAAAGCTCTACTCGAGGCCGGCGCAGAACAGGTGATCCCGAATTTCGTCGGTCTCCAGCCTGAAGCCATTCTCTCCTCTCCTCCGGCCCTGGCCTGCAGCCACCTTGCTCGCTGCGGAATCGAACCTTTCTCCAACCAGGGATAACAAATCTCCCCTCTGGCTCCATCTAACGTAAGTAGCTGCGGGGCAGTGTTGCCCGCGCAACTATAATCAGTCATACGGGTTTGATGTTGCTTCAGACATATTACGGTTGAGGAGACTTCACTTGAGAAAGTCCTTTGTCTTGTTTGCCTTGGCGATGATGTGGGTCGGCACGGCCAGCCTTCAGGCGCAGCAATTTGACGCAGCGTTGGGCTTTGGAACCGTTACTGCTCCCGGGAGCACGAACGGGATCCCTTCTGAAAGTGGCGGCCTCTATGTGAGCTTTAGCGGGAATGTCATCTTGAAGCACCACATCGGTTTCGGTGGAGAGGTGGCGCCTCGCGTTCACCAGGCATCGTATGGAGTTACCAATGGCAGTGTGTTCCTCGGCGCCATCCCTTATCGACCGATCTTTTATGACTTCAATTTCGTCTACGGCGTGACATCCATCAAGAAGAAAATCGGCGGGGATCTCATGGCGGGAATCGGCGGCCAAGATGTTCGATTCTACAGTGGCACCTACAACTGCGGGTTCACCGGCTGCACCAACTACACCAGCAGCAATCACTTCGCCTGGCATTTCGGTGGCGGCCTCCGTTACTACTTCTGGGGACATGCCTTTATCCGGCCTGAGGCGCACTATTACATTGTTCACAACAACTGGGAATTCAATAACGTAAATCCGGCGCGTTTTGCGGTCTCTATCGGTTACTCATTTACCCCGGGGTTCTGAACGCGGGCATACGCCACTCAAAAAAGCAAAGAGAGCCTAAATCGACTCTCTTTTTTTTGGCACGGACATGGCAAGATACAACCGGTATGAGCGAGCATTTTGGCACCATTGGCCCGGCACCCTTCGCCACGCCGGCACCCGCGAATCAAACAACGGCGGATCCGTCCCGGTTTTGCCCAAACTGCTCATCCGAGCTTACCGAAAGCCGGTGCAAGCTGAAATGCCTGCAATGCGGCTTCTATCTGAGCTGTTCGGATTTCTACTGATCTCGGTGCTCTGCCGGTTTTCCAGTTAGAGAACGAGGAATCAGATTCATCGCTCGAGAACCGCGCTCATTGAGATCTTCGCATTGAGAACCTTCGAGACTGGACATCCAGACTTCGCATTCTCCGCCAGCTTCTGAAACGTCGCGTCATCCGCGCCCGGGACTTTGGCCTTCACATCCAGGTGAATGGTGGTTATCGCCCAGTTCCCTTCTAGCTTCTCCATCTTTAGATTGGCCGTGGTGTTAATGCTTTCAGGCGTGAGATTCGCGGTGCCAAGCTGCGCGGACAGGGCCATGGAAAAACACGATGCATGGGCTGCCGCGATCAGTTCCTCGGGATTTGTTCCTGGCGTAGCTTCGAAGCGAGTCGTGAAAGAGTAGGGTACATGAGAAAAAACCCCGCTCGTCCCCGAGAATTCACCCTTGCCATCCTTAAGACCGCCCTTCCAGACTGCGCTAGCTTTCCGTTCCATCATTGCTCTCCTTGCTGGGGAATTAGTGCTGCGAATGGCAATTGTAGACGAAGCTCCTGCCTGAGTGCGTTGTGCTACTCACTCGAGAGAGCGCGCAAAGATGCCCTGATCTCGCGATTGATACGCGCCGCATCTTGCGACGATGTATCGATCAGTTGCACCCATCGCCGATTGTCAGCGCTGAGTTCAGCGTGGCTCAGGAGATAGCACGCCTGCAAGATGCCTTCAAGAGCGTTGCTCAAGTCGTGCGCCAATGATCGCAACTGCATTACTTTCTCGTTGTCGATGCCGGGTTCCACCGGTTTCGAGGCCCCAACAGATGTAGGTGGTGTTTTCTTGGGTTGCGATGATCGCATATACGTCGAATGCCTCCGCTCAAGGTTTGACACCCCTCGCTTGCCCTGTAGAATAGATGGCGTAGTCTCTTCCATCAAGGCGGCTTCAGGCCGCCCCGCAACGCAGTCACTTGCCGAAGTGGCGGAATTGGCAGACGCGCATGGTTCAGGTCCATGTACCCGCAAGGGTGTGGGGGTTCGAGTCCCTTCTTCGGCACCATTCCTTTTGGAATCTTGCACTTAGAAGCTGGTGATACCTACAGTGATACCACTTTCATTGGAGGATCGCCGCCCGTGCCCAACCGCGAATGCAATCTCACCAAATGGGTTCGCACTGCTCAGGGCCTGCGCTTTTGTCCTGTCGTGCTCTCAGTCAACGCACGAGTAAAACCCGATTGGGTTCTCGTAAATGGGAAGGAAGAGCGTCATCCCGAGGGCTCGTACTACATCGAATGGCGTGAGGGTGCAAAGCGCATCCGCGTATCGGTAGGCAAGAACGCGGCTGACTCGAACGCACGACGGCTTCGAAAGGAAGCGGAACTGAATGCGGTTAACAACGGCGTGACGGTCAGTGCGGAAGGTTCCCCGGCAACGCACCGGTTGATTGCGAGTGCGGTTCAGGAGTACCTGGAGGAGATCAAAATTTCCCGAAGTACCGCGACCCATTCCGCCTACGAGCTTGCGTTGCGGAACTTCGCTGAGTCCTGCCCTAAGAGTTATCTGGAAGACGCGAGAAACTCTATGTCTTGTCGTCCGCCGGTCCAGCCGCTCCTGCGAAATCTGGTGCACGGATCTTTTCAACATTGACGATAACAGACGTACCAGAGGCAGGAACCTTAGAACCGGCCACCCACGCAGCTTCCGCAGCATCTCAGTTCCCCGAGGTTGCACCTGCTTGCCCGCCCACAGTCCCCGGAGGCCCCAATGTCACGCTACGTTCTCTCCTTTATCTCCGCTTGCCTGCTGCTCACAGCTTTTGCCGCCGCAACCAATCATTCCGCGCCGGCGAAGTACCCGAACCTCCCGCTCTCGTTCGAGGCGAACGTCGGACAGACGGATGCGCGCGTGTCGTATCTAGGCAGAAGCGTGTTCTTCACCGACCAAGGCGCAACGTTGAAACTGCCTGTGCCGGGCGGCGGGTATCTCGCGGTCGCGGTGAAGTTCGAAGGCGGGCGCCGGGCTGCAAAAATAACCGGCGAATCTCCGCTGCCCGGCCGCAGCAATTATCTGATCGGCAAGCCTACCAACTGGCATACCGGGATCCCGCAGTTCGCGCGCGTGCGCTACGCGCAAGTTTATCCCGGGGTGGACCTCGTCTTCTACGGCACTGGCAGAGATCTCGAATACGACATCGCACTCGCGCCGGGTACCGACGTGAACCAGGTGCGTCTCACCTTCGAGGGAGTGGACTCTCTCGGCGTTGACGCAGACGGGGACCTGACTCTCCACACGAAAGCTGGGAACCTTCGACAACTTGTACCTGCCGTACACCAGAGGGTTAACGGACGACTCCGCCGCGTCCGCTGCCACTACATACTGCTGGCAAAGAACCAAGTCGGGTTCACCCTCGGCGCCCACGACCCGGGACAGCCGGTGGTCATCGACCCCGTGCTGCGCTGGTCCACCTACCTAGGCGGCAGTGGCGGGGGTGGCGACGCGGGCTTGAGCATCGCGGTAGACTCCGGTGGGCACGCGTATGTAACTGGCGTAACGAACTCGCTCGACTTCCCCACAACGCCCGGCGTCATCGAGCCAACAGACCCAGCGCCAGGACAACGTTCCGCCTTCGTCACGAAGTTTGCCTGGAACGGCCAAAGCGTCATCTACTCGACGTACCTCGGAGGAACAAGTTGCCGCGAAACTTTCCCCACTGGGATCCGTATCGACGGCTCCGGAAATGCCTACATCACAGGCTCCACGGACTGCACCGACCTTCCTGTGACGGCGGGTGCCTATCAAATGGCCGCAAAGGGGAACGGCGAAGATTTTGTCGCGAAGTTGAATGCCACCGGCACAACCCTGGTTTACTGTACCTACCTCGGCGGGAGCGACCTCGAAAGAGCGGGTGGTATCGCCATTGATTCAGCGGGAAACGCTTACATCACGGGTGAAACCGCATCACTCGATTTTCCTACCACTCCGGGTGCATTCCAGACCGTCAAGCCGGCTTCGGGCAGCGCCCCTGCTGCGTTCGTTACCAAACTCAGTGCCGATGGCGGCTCCCTCGTGTACTCGACCTATCTCGGAGGTCCGGAGCAGCCCTCGTATCCGTACATCACAGCCAGAGGCCATAGGATCGCAGTGGATGTTTCCGGCAACGCCTACGTCATGGGCACAACCAACTCAACCGCATTCCCTGTCACTGCCGGTGCCTTCCAGACGAGCTTCGGTGGAACTGGAAGCGGCTACCCCTCCGGCGACATCTTCGTTACCAAACTCAACGCGACTGGGACTGGGCTCGTTTACTCAACGTATCTGGGTGGCAGCGATAGCGAAAACGTTTTCACCGACGGCGGCCTAGCGATCGATAGCGCCGGCAACGCTTACATCACCGGGGACTCGTTCTCGAGCGACTTTCCAACGACTCCCGGC
>Ga0207667_10000376_pt1 | contig 60436 bp, 46 predicted proteins | sample KBSCornC52_FD_184301 | JGI IMG/M metagenome (GOLD analysis project Ga0207667, IMG submission 184301) | Corn rhizosphere microbial communities from Kellogg Biological Station, Michigan, USA - KBS Corn C5-2 (SPAdes) (version 2) | ecosystem: Host-associated > Plants > Roots > Rhizosphere > Soil ... | reverse complement strand
GTGCTGGCGATCGTCGACGCGCTCTTCGCTTCGGCGTTCGACGCCATCGACACGAAAGAGGTCGCGGCGATCGAGCCGCCGTACGATCCGGTCGCGGAGCAGAAAAAAGCGCAAGCCGATTACGCCGCGGCGAACGGCGTGCTGATCAGAAACAAGAGCGGCAACTACTGCCTCGACGTGCCTGACATCAACGGCTCCGTCGTCTACGACTTTTACAACCAGATTTTCAGCCAATACGCGCTCAGCGCCGATGCTTACCTGAGCTCGCGAGTCACCGCCGGCGTGAGCTTCGATCGCTACACGCCCACGTTCGACGGCGACTCGATCTTCAATTGGTTTTCGCATTCGCCCGTGACCAGCGCGCTCGCGCGCGGCGACGTGCGCTTCTCGCGGCGTCTGTCGGCAAATTTGTCGGGCGGCGTGCGCTGGTTCGAAACCGAAGGCTCGAGCCAGGACTACGCCCGCAATCCCGATCTCGACAAAACCGGCCGCCTCTTCGACCTTTCCCTCGATGGTGGCGCTCGCTACGACGACGGCCGCGACAGCGTTTCGCTGCGGGCCGGCGGCGAGACGGGCAAGCGCGGGCATCGCCTGGGCGGAGACATCAGCGGCCGGCGCCGTTTCAGCGCCCGTTACGACGGCATGTGCCTGCTTTCGCTGTGGGATTGGTCGGACGCGCTTCGACCCGATCGCGACGCCACCAGCTTTGGTTACGTGCTGGGTGCAGGCGTCACGCCAGGTCCCAATTTTTTCGCGCGCTCGCGCTTCGGCCTGGAGCTCGAGCACGAGATGAACCGCCTCGTCGGTCAGCGCTTTCGCGCGCTGCTCACCCTGGACCTGACGGTGCTCAAATGAAGAGTCGTCCCGACCTTTTGCTGCTGATGACGCTGCTGTCGGCCTTCGTCGCTTGGTGCGGCGGTGGGGCGGCGCTCGCCGGCAGCAAAGCGCTGCCAGCGGCCAGCGCGGCGTCCCGAGCGAGCTTGGTCGACGACGTACCGGACGCGCTGCGCCCCCCCGGCGCCGTGCCGAACGACGACGGCCCGAGCCCGGTGGTGTTTCCCGAGCAGATGCTGCCGCTGCGTTTCGATCATCAGAAGCACGTCAAGCAGCTGGGCATGACCTGCACCACGTGCCACACCACCGCCAAGACCAGCCCAAAAGCAGCCGATTCTCTGCTGCCCCCAGCTACGCGCTGCGACGGCTGTCACGGCACCAATCACCGCAACCTATCGGACGTGACGAGCGACGAGCCGCGCGCGCTCGGCCAATGTAGCTATTGCCACGTCGGGTACGACCCGAAAAAGTCGAACGTCGTCGCTCGCGTGCTCGTGCCCAAGCCCAATCTGCGCTTCAATCACCAGAAGCACGTGGCCGGGCAGCGCATGGCCTGCGCTCGCTGCCACGGCAAAGTGGAAGAGCTGGGGCTGGCAAGGCGCGACCAATTGCCGCGCATGAAGGAGTGCGTGACCTGTCACGTGCTGGGCTCGGGTGACGGCAGTGGCGGACAGCGCGCGTCGACGTCGCTCGGCGCGAAGGTTGCGCCCGGCGCGCCCCCGGCCAAGGCTTCCGGCGCTTGCACGACCTGTCACCTGAGCGAACCGAACGGCATGCTCACGACGGCCTTCAAGAGTGGCAAGCTATTGCCCCCGCCATGGCTCCACGACGCCGGCCACGGCTCCGACTTCATCGAGCGCCACAAGCTCATTGCCGGTGACGACAGCCGTTTCTGCGCCAACTGCCACCAGGAGCGCTTCTGCGTCGGTTGTCATGACGGCAACGTCAGACCGCGCCGCATTCATCCGAACGACTTCTTGAGCCAGCACCCCATGGCCGCGCGCCAGGACAACCCGCGCTGCACCAGCTGCCACCAGCAGCAATCCTTTTGCCTGACGTGCCACCAGCGGGCGGGGGTGGCCATGTCGGGGCCGATTGGTAACTTCGCCGGCCGCGGCCGCTTTCACCCACCCAAGTCGGTTTGGACCGACGGGCCCCGCTCGCCCTCCCACCACGCCTGGGAGGCCGAGCGAAACCTCAACGCGTGCGTCAGTTGCCACCAGGAGCGGGATTGCACGCTGTGCCACTCCACGCGCGGCGTGGGGGGGCGTGGGCCCAATATCGGTGGGGGCCCAGGTCAGGGCGTCAATCCTCACCCTGCCGGCTTCAGCGGGCGCTGTCAGCAGGCCCTACGCCAGAACGCGCGCCCGTGCCTCACCTGTCATCTGCCAAACGACCAGGATCTGCAAAGATGTCGGTAATTTGCGCCCTAAATGACAAACAGCTGCCAAAGCGCTTGCCGAGGGCTTCTGCTGGCGGGTATAGCGGCAAGGGCTACGTTTGCTCATGCTTCGAGGAGGCCCTCCGTGAAGGAGCTCGTCCGCTACCTGTTCGAGAATCTGTACTTCGACTTTCAAGGGGACATCTCTGTCGACAAGGTGAGGGATTTCCTCCGCGAAGACGACAGTCGCGAGGCGCGACAACTCCTCTCCAAAATCATCGAGGAGAAGGGGGTCGACGACCTGTTGATCACCCTGGCGGACGTCCTCAAGGACCACATCCGCACCGGCGTCAGCGAGCAGAACATCCGCGATCAGCTCTCGACCTATTCCGAAAGCTGAGCGCAGCGGCCGCGCTACCCCTCGCGCTCTTGCTCGGGGGGTGCGACGTCGCGAAGCCCGAGCCGCAAAGCGGCACGGGCCCACCGGTGCATCTGCTGGGCATTTACCCCCAGGACGGTTGCGGGGTCGGCGATAGCCCTGACTGCACGGTGCCGACGAACGTCACCCTGACGTTCCGTTTCGATCGATTCCTCAATCCTGCGACCGTCAATCGCCAGGCCATCCGTCTGTACACGGGCGCGCCGGAGGTGGCGATTGGAGGGCCGCCGTTCGAGGTCAGCTACGACCCGATCGAGCGCGTGGTGGAGTACCGCACGCCCGCTGGCTACGCGTTGGCTCCCAACGTGCTCTATCACCTCGAGCTGGTGGTCCCGGAAGCACCGGGCGACTTCGGCATTCGCGCGTTCGACGGCGCGCCGCTGGCCGAAGCCGACATTCCCCTGCGCGGCAGCTTTTTTACCAGCGATCAAAGCGTCGACATGCCCACCGAGCCTGCGCCCAGCTGCGCCGATATCGTGGGCACGAGCTCATCCGTCTTCGGCAGCTGCACCGGCGCCGCGTGTCACCAGCAAGGCAGCAACGCCGTGGATGGAGTTGCGGTGGGCGACGCGCCCTACGGCTTGTGGCTCGACGACGCGCGCCATTTCGAGCTGACCGCCGTCGATCGAATCGCACGCGAGACGGAGACGGGCGACGAGTCTGGTGGCGTGCCGACGGAGAGCGGGCCGCGCTTGGGCGTGCGCATGGCGCTGGTCGACCCACGAAATCCGGGCGGCAGCTACTTGTTGTACAAGTTGCTGCGCAACCTGGGCAATTTCGAGCCCTGCCCGCCTGCCAGCGCTCAGAGCGTGTGCGCCCAGGAAGGGGATCCCGCGGTCTCGACGCACCCTGCGCTTCCGCTACCGGAGGGAGAGCTGGTGACGCCTTCTTCGGAAGAGCTGGAGCGGCTTCGCGAGTGGTTCGTGCGCGGAGAGCCGATGCCGAGGCCGCGCGGTGACGGGCGACCGCTGAGCGTGCACTTGCAGGGGCTGCGCGCGGTCTCTCGCTTCATTGCTGCTGGCGCGCGCTGCCCGGGGTGATAGCCGACGCGGGCGGTCGTCCGACCCGCCAAGCCGGAGCCCACTGCACCCCCAAGCCTGGGCCGGCCAATTGGAAGAATGCGCCATCTCCGTTGACAGCGTGTAAAAATACAGCCATATTCTCGGGGATGGGTGGGTCTGAAAGGTTGCCAACTATGTTGCCAGTGCCCGGTCAGCCACTGCGGGCAGCGCGCCTCCTAGGGGGAGGCGCGACCAGCCGGGTGCTGCTGGCGGAACGCGGCGCGGGGGCCGAGAGCGAGCTGGTGGTGGTGAAGCTGGGGCGCGACATGGGTCAACGGCCGCGCTTTGCCGACGAGGCCGAGCGGCTGTGTCTGGTCGACTCGCCGTGGGTGGCACCTCTCTTGGACGTCGGAGCGCTCACCCAGGACGTCACGGTGTTGGGCGAGCGCGTCGAGCGCGGGACGCCGTTTTTGGTCTTCCCTTGGGAGGAGGGTCAGACGCTGGCGGAGGGCGCAGCCCAGCTCGGAGTCGATGCACGCCGTGAGCTGGCGCTCAAGGTTGCGCACGACATTGGCGCCGCCCTGTCGGATCTGCACGGCGTCGGCTCCGCCCACGGCGACATCAAGCCTCAGAACATCGTGCTGAGCGCAAACGGCGCGCGCCTGATCGACTTTGGTTTGGCGGGCGACGCTTCCGCGGAGAGCGCCACGGGTGGCACGCGCCGCTACCTGGCGCCCGAGGTCTTGACGACGGGGCTGACGGGCGACGGCCGGCGCCGCGATCTGTTCGCGCTCGGGGTGGTCCTCGCCGATTTGCTGTTGCCGGAGCCGACGAGCGTGGAGCTCTTGAGCGAGCGGTTGCCGGACCGCGATGCGCTGGCCGACGTCGCTCGGGCGCTGCTGCAGGTGGCGCCGGGGGCGCGGCCGTCGGCAGCGTGGGTGGTCAAGCGCGCTCGCGGGGCCGGCGCCGCGGTTTTTCCGCTGTCTGCGCTGCACGGGGCGCGCGCGGTCAGCCGCGCTTACCGGTTTGCCCGGCGCCGTGAGCTGGCTTTGGCAGCGCGGGCGGGGCGGGCCGAGCTGCGGGTTGGGCCGTTGGCGGCGGCGGCGCTGACCCCCGTGCTCGAGAACTTGAGCAAGATCCGCGCTCTGCGTGGACAGCCGCAAAGCGCCGGTCCGGTGGAGCTGCAGCCGCTCGATGCGCTCGGTCAGTCGCGCTTTTTGGTCGCGCTGGTCGGGGTGGCGGCATCCAGTTGGCCGCGTCTGCCGCTCGACGACGACCAGCTGCTCGAGCGAGCGACGCGCGCGGTGCAAGCGCGCCCGCCGCAAGCGCTCGGGTTTCTGGATTTCGAAGCTCACGCGCGCGATCCGCAGGCGCTCGGCTTCGCTCGTGAGCCGCTCGGACTGGCGCTGGCCTTGCGCGAGCCCGGCGTATCCGACGCGGCTGTCGACGCGGCCGAGGATCTCGTGCGCGAAGGCACCGCTCCGTCCGCGCTGTTGGTGGAGCTGGTGCGGGTGCTGCGCCTGCGCGGTGAGCTGGGGCGCGCGCTTTCGCTGCTGGTCGGCCAAAATACGCCGGAATTGCGCGTAGAGATGGCCGAATTACTGCGTCGCGCCGGCGAGCTGCCGCGCGCCCTTTCGGTGCTCGACAGCCTGGAGGACGCCCCGTCCGAGTTGCTGTCGCGCGCAGCCGCCCTGCGCGCGCGCGCCGAGCTGGACGCCGGGCGACTGGACGAAGCCGGCGCCTGGCTCGCGCGCGGGGCCGAGACCGCGCAAATTGCCGAATGCCAGGCGCTGCTCGCGCTGCGGCGCGGCCAGCATGCTGAAGCGCGGCGTCAAGCGGAGCGCGCTCGCTTGCTGTCGCGCAGCGACGAACAGCGGGCGCGCGCCGAGTCATTGTTCGGCATGCTGGCGCACGCGCTCGGGCAACCCGAAGCCGCGCTCACCGCTTTCCGAGCTTCGCGCGAGTTTGCGGCTCGCGCCGGCGCCGTGCTCGAGGAAGCGACGTACGCTACCGGCGTCGCCGCAGCCGCCGCCAGCGTGGGCGATTTGGGCGACGCGCTGGAAGCCGCGCGGCGCTCGCTGCTTTTGTTCGAGCATTTGGGGCGCGGCGCGGAAGCGGCCCGCGCCATGCTTTCGATTGCCGCCGCGCACGCTGCCGCCGGCGCCGCCCTGGAGGCACGCGAGGCCGCCGAAGAGGCCATTTCACGGGCCAAGGCTTCGGGCGACGTGCGCTGCCGAGCCTACGCGCACTTCGTGCTGTGTGATGTGGCCGCGAGCGACAGCGAGGCCATCGAGCACGTGAAGCGCGCTCGCTCGCTGCTCGAAGCGGACGCCGACGACGAGCTGCGCTGCGCGGCTCGACTGCTCCAGCACGGCGAAGACGTCGAGCGCGTCAAGCACGACAGCCTGGCGCGGCGCGACGACGCGGCAATCGACGCGCGCCTGGAGTGGTGGGGGGCGCGCGCGGCGTCACTCTTGGAGCGGCCGCGGGGTGAACGCGGCGACGAGGTGCTGGCGGAGCTGAAAAGCTTGTCGCGCACCGTGAGCCCGGTCGGGGTGCGCGGCCCGGCGCTGTTCGCCGGTGCGCGTCTGGCGGCGCAGCTGGGCGACGGCGCGACCGCCCGTCATTTCACCGAAGCCGTCGCCGACGCCGCACGCGAGCTGCTGCGCCGCGCTCCCGAAGAGCTGCGCCCGGCGGTGCTGGCGTTGCCTTGGTTGACCCGCGCCCAGGAAGCGCAAAGTACCGCCCTCGGCTTCACCCCCGAGCAGTTGGCGGACGTGGAATCACTGGTGCGCGCGCTCGGGCACCGCGAGCGTTTGCGCCCGCTGCTCGATCAGGTGTTGGACGCGCTGGTGCTGTGGACCGGCGTGGAGCGCGGGCTGTTGCTGCTGCGCGCGCCCAACGGGCACCTGCGCCCCCGCGCCGCGCGCAACATCGGCAAGCACGATTTGACCGGTGTTCAGCTGGAGCTCAGCACCTCGCTGGCCGAGCGCGCGCTGGCCGAAGGCCGACCGGTCGTGGCCGTAGATGCCGCCGGTGATTTGCCGGAGGTGCACGAAAGCGTTCACGCGCTCAAGTTGCGCAGCGTGCTGGCGGTGCCGCTGGTGGCCCGGGGCGAGCCGCTGGGCGTCGTGTACCTGGACGACCGAGTGCGGCGCGGTGCGTTCGGCACGCGCGAGCTTTCATGGGTCAGCTTGGTGGCGACGCTGGCGGCGCTGGCGATCGCGGACGCGCGCGATCAGCTGCTGCTGCGCCGCGCCGCGCGCCGGGCCGAGCGGGCTTCTCGCCGCCTCGACGTCGAGCTTTCTCGGCGCGAAGCGCAGCTGGACGTGGCCGAGCGCGAGCTGTCGCGCGTGAAGGGCGCCCGCGAAACCCGCTTTTCCTACGACGCGATCGTGGGCAAGAGCGAAGCCGTGCGCAACATGCTGCAAATCGTCGACCGCGTGACCGCCACCGACGTGCCGGTGCTGCTGCTCGGCGAATCGGGTAGCGGCAAGGAGCTGGTAGCGCGCGCCATCCATCAAAATGGGGCCCGCTCCAAGGCTCCGTTCGTGTCCGAAAACTGCGCGGCCATTCCCGAGCCGCTCTTGGAGTCGACGCTGTTCGGTCACGTCCGAGGCGCCTTCACCGGCGCGCAGCGCTCGCGCTCGGGGCTGTTCGAGGTGGCCGACCATGGCACGCTGTTCCTCGACGAAATCGGCGAAATGAGCCTGGGCATGCAGACCAAGCTGCTGCGCGCCCTGCAAAACGGCGAGGTGCGACCCGTCGGCTCCGAGACCGTCCGTCACGTCGACGTGCGCGTCATCGGCGCGACCCATCGCGACTTGAACGCGCTGGTCGCCGCCGGCAAATTCCGTGAAGACTTGCTGTATCGGCTCAATGTCATCAGCGTTCGGGTGCCCCCCCTCCGCGAGCGCTTCGGTGACGTCAGCATCTTGGTGCAACACTTTTTGCGCATGCACGCGGGCGGGCGCAAGCTCACGGTCGAGCGCGCCGCGCTGGACGCTTTGTCGGTATTTCCGTGGCCCGGCAACGTTCGCCAGCTCGAAAACGAAGTGCGTCGCGCGCTCGTGCTCTCCGACGACGTGATTCGCCTCGAGCACCTCAACCGCGAAATCGCACAAGCCGTCGCGCGCCCCGGCCGTGCCCAGGAAGAATTCGACCTGCGCGGCCGCGTCGACGCGCTCGAAGCCGATCTCGTGCGCGCCGCGCTGCGTCGCACCGACGGCAACCAAACCCGCGCCGCCGAGCTCCTCGGGCTCTCCCGATTCGGGCTGCAAAAGATGATGAAGCGCCTCGAAATCCGCCAAGAAGGCCGCAGCGACGCCTAACGCGGCTTCGCTCGCTGGCCAGAGTCACAGCGCGTGGGGCGGCGGCGACGCAGATGCCGAGGATTCGTCAAAGCCTGGGCTGCCAAGATGCAGCCTGAATCGCAGAAGCTTCTGTGGCGGCGTAAGGCCACCTTGGGCGATCGAGATTTTTTCACAGGGAGGACGGGAGGACGGGAGGACGGGAGGGTACGCGAGGCGAGAATTTGGGGGGGACGCGCTGCCGCCAGCGAGGATTTCGGCCGAGTCGAGCGGTTCGGTTGGTGTAGGCGAATAGCGAGGTTGAGACCTCGCCATCGCTCGTAAGCGGTCGCGTGCCCCTTCGCTCGCGCCAGAATGACTTCGCATGCGAAGTCATGTTTGCTTCTGCTGGTGGCGGACGTGCAACTGTTCGTATTCACTAGTGAGTCCCAGCTTCTAAATGAGCTCATGGTGATGACTTCGCATGCGAAGTCATTCGGAGACGCAGCGAGGGGCTTCCGCCGAAAGGACAGAATGCGTTTCGACTCCCAGCACTTCCGGGCCTCCATCCCTGCTGTGAATCTCGGAGGCTCTCCGAGGGGCGGCCTCGCCCGAATTGGCCTGTTTCCGCCACGACAGCTTCTGCGATGCGAGCTGCGGCTTGGCAGCCCAGGGGATCCAGCGAGCCCCGAAAACGGCGCCTCCGCGTTGCTATTTGGAGACGACCAGCAGCTCGCTGACGGCGCCGCGGCGGGAAGCGATGGAGTTGATGGGGCGGCGGACTTGCACGCCGGAGGGCTTGAAACGCCGGTAGAGCTCACGCGTTTCGGGCGTATCGGAGTTGGAGAGGATCGCGGTGACGCCGCGCTTGACCAGTTTGTCGAAGGCGGTCGCGAGACGCTCGTGCTCGGGCAGACCGAAAGCGTCGGAGTGGTAGGCGGAGAAGCTGGCGGTCTTGGACAGCGGTAGGTACGGCGGATCGAGATACACGGCATCGCCTGGCTTCGCCTCGCGGCAACTCTGCTCGAAGTCGGCGACCTCGATGGTGACGCCCTGCAAGGCCGCCATGGCCGCCAGCAACCGTTCGGGGTCGTAGATTTTGGGTCGCTTGTAGCGACCGTAGGGCACGTTGAAGCCGCCCTTGGAGTTGACGCGGTAGAGGCCGTTGTAGCCGGTCTTGTTGAGGTAGATCAGCCGCGCGGCGCGTTCGACTTTGCTACCGCCCTTTTCGGCGCGAATCTCGTAGTAGTCCTCTTCGCTGGTTCGGTCCTGCAGCGCTTCGAGCTTCTTCAGCAGCTTGACCAGATCGTCGCGCACCACCGTGTACAGGTTGATGAGCTGCGCGTTCTTGTCGGAGATGACCGCGCGCCGAAAGCGCTTCTCTTCCGCCAGTGCCAGAAATACGGCTGCGCCCCCCACGAACGGCTCGTAATAGGTACCGATCTGCGCGGGCAGCTCCTTCAGAATCCGCGGGACCAGGCTCCGCTTTCCACCCGCCCATTTCAGAATCGGGCGCAGCCGCTCGGACATCGAGCGCCTCGCTACCCCGTCGCGGCCACGGGGTAAAGAATTCGCGGCAGTTCCGGGTGGATGCGGCCGCCCCAGGCCTGGTTCGCGGGTCTTTCGCGGGCCCGGCGAGCCTGTCGCTCCTTCCTACGGCGCGGGCTCACTCGGCGGCGGCAGGTTTGGCGGAGACCCGGGCGCGTTGCTGCTTGAGCAGATCGAACGCGGCGACGCGGTAGGCTTCGGCAAAGGTCGGGAAGTTGAAGACGGTGTCGATGAACGTGTCGAAGGTGAGCCCGCCGATGATGGCCATTTGCCCGATGTGAACGAGCTCCGTCGCGCTTTCGCCCGCCGCGTGGGCGCCCAACACGACGCCCGTTTCCGGGTGCACGACCAGCTTGAGCAGGCCGTTTTCAGCGGCTGAGATTTGCCCGCGCGCGACCTCTTCGAACTTGGCGCGGCCGACCAGGGCGTCGCCGAAGCGTTCGCGCACTTGCTGCTCCGTCAGCCCCACGCTGCCGAGCTCGGGAATGGTGTAGATGCCGGCGGGAGCAAGCTCGCCCTGGCGGCCCAGATCGAGGCCGAGCGCGTGGCAGGCGGCGCGGCGCCCTTGCTCCATCGACGTGGAGGCGAGCGCGGGCGGCCCAATCACGTCGCCCGCAGCGTAGATGTTGGGTGCGCTGGTGCGCAGGTTCTGGTCGACCTCGATCAAGCCGCGCGACGTCACCTTCACCCCTGCCGCGCCGAGCCCCAGCGCCGCCACCGGCGCGACGCGACCGAGCGCGCAAAACAGCTTTTCGCTCTTCACCAGCTCGCCGCCGGCCAGCCGCGTTTCCACGCTGGAAAGGCCGTCGAAGCTCACGCTTTCCAGGCTCTTGCCGCCCAGAAACTCGCCGCCGGCTTGGCGCAGCTCTTTCAAGAAATGCTCGACCAGCTCCTGATCCATGAAGCTGAGCGGCCGCTCGCCTTTGTCGACGACGGTCACTTTGACGCCCAACGCCGCGAAAATGGACGCGTATTCGCAGGCGATCACGCCTGCGCCCAGCACCACCAGCGACTCGGGCAAGTAGGACAGCGACAAGAGCGAGTCACTGTCCAAGATGTGCTCGTGGTCGACGGGCACGTTGTCGGGCGTGCGCGGCGACGAGCCGGCCGCGATCACGAAGAAGCGAGAGCTGACGTTGCGCTTGCTGCCGTCGAGCAGCGTGATCTCGACCGTGCTTGGCGAGGTGAAACGCGCCACACCTTGTTGCAGCTCGATGCCGTTGCGAGCCAGCTGCGCCTGCATGTAGCGCTCGTGGGCGGCGATGACCTCGTCTTTGCGCTCCATCAGGCTGCTGACCTGCAGGTGTGAAGGCATTTCCACCTCCATCACGTGCGCCGTCAGCTTGCGGAACTTGCCGAGCGAGAGCGCGGTTTCGCGCAACGTCTTGCTGGGGATGGTGCCGTAGCGCACGCAGGCGCCGCCCGCGCTCTTGGCGCGTTCGATCAAAAGCACTCGCGCGCCGGTCTTGGCGGCCTGCACGGCGGCTTTTTGGCCCGCGGGGCCGCCGCCGATCACGACCAAGTCGTAGTCGCTCAAGACAGAGCCCCCGCCGCTTGGCGGATCATTTCCCCCTTGGCCAAAACCTTGTCGAGCATTTCTGGGTAGAGCTCGAGCGGAGCGAGCGCCGGATGTTTTCGCAGCTCGGCTTCGGGCATGCGCTCCGGCTCGAAGGTGAAGCGCGACAGCTCGTCGGCCAGGGACGTGATGCGCACGCCGTTTGCGTGCGCGTCGGGCGGCGAAGCCGAGTGATGGTGGCGGATCGACATCTCCACCGCTTCCGGCAAGCCCCACGAATCCGCCAGCGTGCCGCCGACGTCAGTATGCAGCTGGCCCGTTGCCGCGATCACGGCCGACGTCGGAACTCGGAGCTTTTGCTCGGCCAAGATTTGCACCAGCGCTTGCAAGATCACCGGTCTTCCCACGTCGTGGAGCAGGCCGCACATGAACGCGTCCTCGACGTTGCGGCGAGTCACGCGCGCGACTTCTTGCGCGAACATGCCCGCCGCGACCGAGTGTTGGAACAGCGCCGTGATCTCCGACTCGAAGCCCTTCAGCTTGAACACGCCGACCCGAAAGGCGATTGCCAGCGAAATTTCGCGGATTTTTTGCACGCCCAGGCGCGCCACTGCTTGCTGCAGCGAGACGATTTGCGTGCGACCGCTGTACACGGGCGAGGCGACGACGCGCAGCACGTGCGCGGCCATGGCTTGGTCCTTACGGAGCAGCTCGGCTATCACGCGGGAGTCGGCGTTCTCTTGGTTGGCGACGTTCGTCACCTCCATGGCCACCCCCGGCAAGAGCGGTAGCTCGACCTTGCCCTGCTGAACGCGCCAGCTGAGCTCGTCCAAGACCGTCTGAGGTACCGTCGCCGTTTCCATCACTCGCGCCGCTTCAGCCATTCGGGGCCCTCGTAGGACAAGGTGCGCAAAAACTGCACGTCCCAGTCATGGAACGGCCCAAAGCGAGAAGACTTCAGCGCCGACCACCCCCGGGCCAAAATTCCCAAAAGAATGCGGCGTTATCGGCACGCCCTGCGGCTCCCCAGATTTTTTTACAGGGAGGACGGGAGGACGGGAGGCGCGGGGGAGGCGAGAACGCATTTTTCGATTCGGAAGACCGAATCGAAAAATATTCCTCCGAGGTTCGGGAGAGACCGAGCCTGCCCCTCGCTGGCGGCAGCGCGAGCCCCAAAAATTCTCGCCTCTTCTCGTCCTCCCGTCCTCCCGTCCTCCCTGTGAAAAATCTCGAGCCGCCCATGGCGACCTGAATCCGCTACGTTAGCTTCTGCGATTGGGGCCGCGGGGTGGCAGCCAACAGGGCTTTGGCGGAGGCGTTAGGCGGCGGCGTCGGCTTCGAGCTCGTGGAACAGGTCGGTGAGCTCGGGGCGCATGCGCAGGGGCGCGCAAAAGCGGCTGGCCATTTCCAGGAGCTCGCGATCGAGCTCGTCGGCGCGCTTGCCCGCTTCGCTCACGCCGCGTTGGAATTTCTCTTCTTCGCGCTCTTGGCCTTCGCTCTGGGCCGCCAGCGCGGCGCGTAGCTCTTTGATCTGGAACTCCAGGTCGTCGACCTCGGTGCGGCGCTGCGCGGTTTCGCGTTCGGCGGCTTGCGCTTCGGCCTTGGCGGCGAGCCAGGCGTCGGTCACGTCGGCGGCGGCGCGGTAGGCGGCGGCCAGCTCGCGGTAGGGCTCGGCCATGCCGGAGCGGCCTTCCCAACGCAGAATCTCGGCCATGGCCGGCTTCATGCCGTCGCGCCGTGCCGCCACCAGCGCTTGGGCCGCGCTGCTGCGGGCGAGGGCGGCCTTCAGCTCGTCGCGGGCACGGCTGGCGTCGATACCGAGCGCGTCCACCGCGTGACCGAAGCGCTGGCGGGTTTCGCGACTGCGCGCTTCGATGCTCTCGAGCGAGCGCTGGTCGGCGACGGCTTTGGCGCGAAGCTCGCTGATCTCGCGCACCAGCCGCTTCACCTCGTTGAACAGGTGCTCCACGTCTTTGGGGCGCGCGCCCAGGTAGGCGATGGCCAGCATGCGCTCGAATACGGCCGTGCGCTTGACCCACTGGTCGATGGCGGCCGGCGGCAAAGTCTTGGCCGGTCCGCGCGACGACGACTCTTCGTTGAACACCTCGCCCGGGACGCGAATGCCGATGGCGCCGGCGATGCCGAGCAGATCGCCGTGCACGCGGTGCGCGTCCACCGGGCGATCTTTCGGATCCTTCGCCAGAAGCTCCATGATGAGCTGGTCGATCTGCGCCGGAATCGACGGGTCGCGAGTGCGCGGCGGCGGCGGCATCTCTTTCAGATGCTTGATGAAGAACGTGGTGACGTCGGCGGCGTCGAAGGGCAGGGTGCCGCACAGCATCTCGTACAAAATCACCCCCAGCGCGTACAAGTCGGCGCCGGGGCCCGCGTCGATGCTGGTGATGCGCTCGGGCGCCATGTACTGCGGCGTGCCGAACACCTCGCCCGCGCCGGTCAGCCGCGTGTCCTGCATCGAGCGGGCGATGCCGAAGTCGAGCAATTTCACGCGGTCGAAGTCGTCCACGCCTTCGGCCAGGAAGATATTCTCCGGCTTGAGATCGCGGTGAATCACCTCCAAGTCGTGGGCGCGGGCCAGGGCGCGGGCGATTTGAATGGCGATCGAGAGCGTGCGGTCGAGCGGCACCGAGCCGTGCTTCTCGAGCAGGTCGGCCACGGTTTGGCCCTGCAAGATCTCCATCACCAGGTACAGCTGCCCCTCGGGCGTCTCTCCCTGATCGAAGATCTCGATGATGTTGGGGTGGGCGAGCTTCTGCGCCGCCTTCGCCTCACGCCGGAAGCGTTCGCGAATGACCTCGTTCTTGGCCAGAGACGGGCTCATCACTTTCACCGCGCACGGTCGGTCGACCAAGCGGTGGCGCGCCGCGTACACCGTCGCCATGCCACCCTCGCCGATGGCTTCTTCGATCAGGTAGCGGCCGGCAATGGTGGTGCCGATCAGCGGATCTTGCAGCGCGGAGAGCGGGCCGCCGCACAGGAAGCAGGCCGTGCTGTCGTTCGGATACTTCAGCTTGCACGGCTGGCAGACCTTCATGTGCTCCCGGGCCCCCCATCCTGCTCAAATCTAGGCGGACTTTCCAGCCTTCGCACGCAATCTCTGGCGGTTCGACGAAAAGCCCACGCTTTTTGACGGCTTCGCAACGTGCTAGGTCTCCGGCGAGGCTTCCCCTGGCATCCGCGACCGACAAGCGACAGGCCGTGAAGGTCGAGGTCCCCGGCACCCACGACGACAGCGTGAAGTTCGGGCGCGTGGGCATCATTGCCCTGATCGGCTTCGCCATCGGGATTGCTTGGCCGCGTCTAGCGGGCGTCAAGCTGGTGCCTAGCGTGCCAGTTCCGGCCGCCGCCGAGGCTTCGGCGCGTGAGCTGACAGGGGCGCCGGCCGACACCAAGCCGGTCGAGGCGCCGCCCGCGCCGGCGGCTCCCTCAGCCGCGCCCGTCGACAAACCACCCGCCGAACGGCTGCTGGTCAGCGACGTGCAAGTCGCCAGCTGCCGGAACGAGCACGGCAAGCGCTCGCAGTCGTGCGATCGCGTCGACTTCGACCGTGTGGCGCGCGAGCCTTTGCGGGGGCTCGGGTCTTGCCCCGGCACCGAGGACGCGGCGGGCGTGCTGTCCCTGGGCTTCGAGCTCGATTTTCAAGCCGACAAGATCAAAAGCATTCAGAGCGGCAAGAGCACGTCGCTCGAGCAAGACAACGTAGACCGCCTGCTCGGCTGCGCGCGTGAACGCTTTGCGAGCGTGTCGTTGGCGGGTATTCCGCACGAACAGAACGCCTACACGCTCTATTACCGCCTGGAGCTGCTGTCGTCCGGCGGCGCCAAGCCTTCGGCGGGTGATCCGGGCGGTTCCCGTGGCAGCGGTGACGAGGGCACACCCGCCAGCGGACATGCCACCGTGAGCTGGGACGTCGCGCTCGTGCGTGCCACGCCGGCGCGCGATGGCGAGGTGAGGGCGCGCGTGCTTTCCGGGACGCGCGTGGTGGTGACGGGCAAGAACGGCGACTGGTTTCGGGTCAAGTACGACGCCAAGGGCAACCCGGGCTGGGTCTACCGGACTGCCATCGGAATGTGACGAAACGGGCGCATTCGCCCGCCTCGTGTTACATGTAGCGGGTCCCGCGCATGACGAGCCCGAAGTCACCGTCCCCCGCGAGCGAGGCCCCCGCCGCACCTGCCGCGACGTCCGGCCCGGACGTCGCGCTCGTGCATCGCGTGACGCCCGACGGCACCGTGCACGTCATTCGCCGCCGCGGCGATCAGCTCGAGGCGGGCGCGCTCCAGCCTTTGCGCGAAGGCGCGCCCATTCAGGGTGAGGTGCTGTCGCTGCGGCCGCGCGAAAACTTCCCGCTCTTGTGCGACGTCGACGTGCTGTACAGCCCGCCCGCCGCCGCCAAGCCCGCGGCTGCTCCTGCCCCGCGCCCGGCGCGTCGCAAGGGCCCCGCCCAAGTGGCCACCGACGAATACCGCGACAACTGGGATTCGATCTGGAGCCGCAAGAAGACCGACGCGCTCAACTAGCGGGCTCGGGCTTTGCAGGCTCGGCCGAAGTTAGCCGCGATGCAGGGTCATTGGGCGGCTACGGGCAGCTTTGGTTTTCGGCGCGACAGCTTGCGGTCCTCGACGGTGATGGCCCAGCGTTCGTGATCGCGCCAGCGCCCGGCTATCTTCAAGTAGCGGGGTGACAAGCCCTCGCAGCGGAAGCCGGCGCGCTTCACCAGCTCGATGGAACGGCGATTTTTCGGTTGGATGTTCGCCTCTAGCCGGTGCAGCCCCAGCTCGCCGAAGGCCAGGTCCAGCACCAGCGACAGGCCCGCGCTCATGAAGCCCTTGCCGGCGTGGGGCGCCAACGCGTAGTAGCCGAGGTAGGCGCTCTGAAACGAGCCCCGCACGACCTCGCTCAGGTTCATCACCCCGCACAGCTGACCCGCCTCGTCGCAGACGAAGTACTTGTAGCAGCGAGGGCCTTGGCGCTCCCTCAAGTACAGCCGGTATTCGGCGGAGGAGCTGGGCGCGGTCACCCAAGATCCGTGCAAACGCCGGCTACGCACGACGGCGCCCAAGAAATCGGTCTCGTGCCGAGGTGTGGGTGTCTCGAGGTAGGCAAACATGGATCGCCGAGGCTAGGCCGACCGCACCGCAGGAGTGAAGCCGTCGCCCCGCCTGCGCCATTTCAGGCCCAGTTAGGCACCGTCTAAGTGCAGATATTCAGACCAATTTTGGTGCCTGGGGCCACTCATAGGTCGTGCGCGCACGCTCCAGCCTTTGCCCAGCCAGGGAAGGCGCAATCTTGCAGGTAGGTTGCTTGACCTCACAGCTTTCATCGAAAAGCGCGGCTCACTTCGAGCCACGACTACTCCGTCGAGTTAGAGACCCTGGCGCGACAAACGGTTTGCTGGGGCAACGAAGTTCACGAGTTAGCGACTTCAAGCGTCGCCGCGTGGGGGGAGGCTCGGCCGAATTTACTTCGGCCGAGGGGGGCGGCGCGTGCCGCCCCCACCAGGAAGGGCCTAGAACGCGGTGGCTGCAAACTGATCGGCGTTCTAGGTGATGACGTCGCGTTCGCTCGCGTCCGGAGCCCGGTCCACGCTGTTGGCGCTGGGGTTTGCGCTGGCAGCGACGCTGCTCAGCGGTCACGCACGCGCGCGCGCCGGCGGGCTCGCCGCCAGTGGTTGCTCCGGCTGTCACAGCGGTGGCCCATCAGGCACGCTCAGCATGACCGCGAGCCCGGCCACCTTCAACCCCGGGGACCGCGTCGAGCTCACGCTCAGCCTGATGGGCGGCTTCTCGGACGGCGGGGTGTACGTAACGACGACCGACGTCGGCGACCTGCAGGCGATCGCCAATCAGGGTCTCACCGAGGTGTCGAGCGGCCTGGTGCACAACCAGCCGAAGCCGGCCAGCGGCGGCACCGTGCAGTTCCATTTCGCGTGGGTCGCCCCTAGCAAACCCGGCTCCGTGCGGTTCTCGACGTACGCCCTCGGGGGCAACGGCAACGGTCGCAGCTCCGGCGACAGCCCGATGGAGGGCGAGTTCGACTTCGTGTACGGCTGCACCGGTAAGACCTACTACCTCGACGGCGATAGTGACGGCATCGGTCGCGCGGATACTCCGATGCTGGGCTGCGCCGACGCGCCGCCGATGCCGTACGTGGACACGGCGGGCGACTGCGACGACTACCGCAACACCGTGTATCCGGGCGCCAAAGAGCTGTGCAATATGCTCGACGACAACTGCGACGGGCAGATCGACGAGAACGCCGTGCCGGTGGAGCTTTGGCCCGATGCCGACGGTGACGGCTATTACGACGCCCGCACCGAAAAGGTGGGCACGCCGAAGGTCGGCTGCGCGGGCTTGAAGGGCTGGGCGGCGGAGCCGGGCGACTGCCAGCCCATGAACAAAGCCGTCAACCCCGGCGCCATGGAGGTTTGCAACAGCATCGACGACGATTGCGATGGCGACGTCGACGAGCGCGTTCGCCCGACCTGCGGCGAGGGTTGGTGTCGGCGCGAGGCCCCGGGTTGTGACGCGCAGTACTGCGTGCCCGGCACGCCCGTGAAAGAGAAGTGCAACTTTCTCGACGACGACTGCGACGGTTTGGTCGACGAAGACCCGGACATGTGCCCGAAGGGCCAGACCTGTGCCGCCGGGCTGTGCGTCGATTCCGACACGGTGACGCTCGACCCCGGTAGCCCCAGCGCCGGCAGTAGCGGCACCGGTAATGCCAGCGCCGGCAGCAGCACCGGCAATCCTGGCGCGGGCAGCGGCGGAGGCGAAAACGTCGGCAGCGCCGGCGGCTTGGACAACCAGGGCTCATCCGGTTGCGCGCTGGGCGCTCGCACCAGTCACGGGGCGCTGGCCATGTTCGGGCTGTTGATGGCTACGGTGGCGCTCGAGCGGCGCCGCCGGCGCTCACGCTTCGTGGCATAGTGGGGTGTGCCCAAGCGCGGACTCCGCCGATCGACGACCGTGGTCGAATGCCCGTTCTGCGGGCAAACCGACGAGCTTAGCGTCGACTTGGGTGGCGGCGAGAGCCAAACCTATACCGAGGACTGCGCGGTGTGCTGTCGACCACGCATCATCCACGTGGAGCCTGGGGACGAGCCGGGTGAGCCGCGCGTGTGGATTGAACGCGAAGAGTAAGGGACACCCCCTAGCGCCGCCGGTTCACGGCGTGGCGCGGGCCAGGCGAGCGCGAAAGGCGTCGACCACTTCCGGATCGCTGCGGAAGGTGACTTTGACGCCGTCGTCTTCGTAGCGCTCGGAGACGACCCGGCCTTGCTCGTGCATCTCCGAGACCAGGCGTTGGTCGGCGTAGGGCACGACCAACTCCGCTTCGGCGTAGCGCGACTCGAAGAACGCGATGATGCGCGCGCGGACGGTGAGCACGTCTTCGGTGCGCTTGGCGGAGATGAACCAGGCATCCGGAAATTCTTGCTGCAAATCCGCTAGCTCGGCCGGGCTCAGGCGGTCCACCTTGTTCATCACTAGGCGGCTGGGCGCCTGCTCGGCGCCGATTTCGCGCAGCACGGCGCGCGTTACCTCGAGCTGCTCACGAAAGCTGGGGTCGGCGGCGTCGACGACGTGCAGCAGCAACGAGGCTTCGTGGGCTTCGTCCAGCGTCGATTTGAAGCTGGCGACCAGGTCGTGCGGCAATTGTTTGATGAAGCCGACGGTGTCGCTGACCAGTATGCGCGGCTTGGCTTCGGGTTGCAGAGCGCGCACGGTGGTGTCGAGCGTCGCGAACAGCTTGTCCTCGACGTACACTTCGCTGCTGGTGAGCGCGCGCATCAACGAAGATTTGCCGGCGTTGGTGTAGCCGACGAGCGCTACGCGCCGCGCCCCGCGCCGATGTCGGCGCCGCACGTCTTGCTCGCGTTGAATCGCCGCAAGCTCGCGCTTGAGCTCGGCGATGCGATCGCGAATTTTGCGTCGATCGAGCTCGAGGGCGGCCTCACCGGCGCCGCGCCCGGCTTGTCGCTCTTTGCTCTTCGGTGATTCGCGCAGGCGCGGGGCTTCGTAGGCCAAGCGAGCGATTTCGACCTGCAGCTTGGCCTCACGGCTGAGCGCGTGGCGATGGAAGATTTCGATGATCACGCCGGTGCGATCGAGCACCATCACGCCGGTGGCGCGCTCGAGGTTGCGCAGCTGGCTGGGAGAAATGTCATGGTCGACCGCCACCAGCGCGATTTCGCGCCGCTCGGTCGCGCTCTCGTCGTCCAGATCGCCGTCGTCGAAGTCGTCGTCGTCCGAGTCCTCGGCGGCGGCGGCTTCTTCGGCGGCTTCTTCGGCGGCGCGCTTGTGGTTTTGCGGAAGGGCTACTTGAGTGCGGCCGGTGCCGCCGGTCAGCTTGGCCAGCTGCTTGAGCTTGCCTTCGCCCAAGACGGCGGCCGGCGCAAAGTGGCTGCGGCTCTGGACCACGCGCTCGACGACGTCGTAGCCCAGCGTCGTGACCAGGCGCGCGAGCTCGTCGAGGCTGGCGTCACTGGCGGCCGCGTCCACGTCGGGCAACCTGACCGCGACGAGAATGGCGAGGGGGCGAGCACTGGGCGGCTGACCGCTGAGCGAAGTTTTAGGGAATGTCATGCGAAGTGGCCGTTTCGAGGTCCGAAACGGTGCGAGCAGCAAGCGCGAACGTGGCGTCGATATCGTCGCGGCGAGCATAGCAGACTCGCTGCTCGCGCAAGGTCTCGCACGCACCGACCGTGACCTCTACTTTGCGCTCGCCGGCTCGGTAAGAAATCGTGAGGCGGGGGCGCGCGAAGCCCTCGTTGCTCTTGGCTTTACCCACGTGGACCGCGAACTCGGCGCGCAATGCGCGCAGGGTCTCGAGCACGGTGGCGTCGGGCCGGGGGAAGGCGGTGTGGCCCGGCACGATGGCGCCCGTGCCGTTTTTGGTCACCACGCTCACGCTGAGCTTGTCGGGCTCGAAAGTCGGACACAGCTCGCGGTCGATCAACGGGACCGACAGCGCCGCGAAATCTCCGCCCGAAAGCAAGAAAACACCCGGATCGGGGCTGAGCCGGGCGTAGTACCCGGTCCCGACTTTCGCTCCCACCTCTAGCTGGTGCTCTTGGCTGCTGGCGCGTCGCGTGAAGCGCACCCGCAAGCGCGGAGCGCCGAGGCCGAAGCGCGGCTCGTCCGTCGTCGCGAGCCAGCGCACCGCTTGCAGCGTGCCCAGTGTTTGCACGGCGTCGGCCACCAGCGCCCCGTCGTGGGTGAAGCCCTTCGGCTCGGTCAGCTCGTAGCTGCCGTCTTCGTGTCGCTCCAAGGTCTCGTGCCAGCCTTCTGCTTCGACGCTGAGCGTGAGTAGATCCGAAGGCGCAAAGCTGGCCAGCTCCAGCGAACGTAGCAGCGTCGCGTCCGGCTCGAAGGCGCGCGCCGCTTCGGCCGAGAAGCACAGCACTACGTCGTCCAATTTGCGTGCCACGCACAGGCTGCCGTCCGCGCGCGGGGCGCCGAGCGCCACTCGCTCTTCGCGGTGGCTGGCCTCGTCGCCTCCCGTTACCTGAATCACGAGCTCTCCCGCCGCGGGTGAGAGCCCGAGCTCCGCCAAATTGGGCTTGGCAATGCGTTCGCCCACGGCGCCTGCGATTGACGCCAATCGCTCGTTGCCGGCGTCGAGCGCCACGTCGCCCGCCCGCGGCGCGCGCAGGACGAAGCCCTGATCTTTGCGGGAAAAATCCAGCTTTCGCTCGCCGCGGGTGATGCTCAGGGCTTCGATTTCGTCGCTGCGCGCCGCCACCGGGCCGCTCAGGCGCGCCGCTTCTTTGGTGGCCACGAGTGCCCTGCCCACGTCTTCAGCGACGATACCGGCGCGCGCCGCTTTGCCTGGTTGCTCGCGCAGCACCAACCATTTCGAGTCGGCGACGCCCGCCAGCGAGAGCGTGATGGCCGGCTGCGCCTTGTCCAGCAGCTGCAGCTCCACGCGCTTGTCGCTGCCCATGAGCTGCTGCTGCGCGTCGGCGGTTTCGAGCATGGTCTCGGCCGACAGGCGCGACAACCCGGTGAAGACGCGGCTCGTCAGCTCGGGATTGGCCAGCTCCCGGCCGCCGTCGTCGCGAAAGAAGAAGACGCCATGGTCACCGCGCTCGAGCTCGACTCGCTCGACGTATGGTTCCATCGCGCCGGAGCGGGACGGCTTGGCCAGTTGCTGGCTCAGCACGATCTTTGCGATCTCGCTCTTGGCGTATTCGAGCAAGCGGGCTTCGCGAAATTTGGTGAGGGGCACCGTGAGCTCGCTGGCCACGCCCTCGCTCACCACGTAGCGCTTGATACTGCCGGTGCTGGTGACCTCGACGTAGCGGGCGCCGGCCGGGCTAGGGGCCGGACCGCCCAGGGTTAGCAGCGTCGCATTGCCGGCCATTTCCAGGCGGATACGCGCGGCTTTGCCGTCCAGACCCGCGGCGGCGGCGCTCACGTCCTCTGCCGGACGCAGCCACGATGCCAAGTCGAGCGCGCCCAGGAGCTGGTTCACGGTCGCGATGTCGGCGCGCTCCTGCCAGGGCCGGACGATGCGAAATTCGCCGGCCTCCGCGGGCGCGCTGCTGGGCACGAGCTCGAGATCGCGGCCGTCCTGCGTCAGCGTGAGGCGCGACACCGCCGCTTTGCGGAACACCGGCAACAGCTTGCCCTTGCGTTCGGCAAGTTGCGCCGTGGTCGGGGTTTCACGCGTGAGCCAGACCACGCCCAGCGTAGCCAACGCCAGCGCCCCGAGCAGACCGTTGACCCAAAGTTGCCGGCGCATCAGCTCTGGGATCCGCTCGGGGGCGCGGCCTCGCTGCGGCGCGAGGCCCGCTCGAGGTTGCGGCGGCGAAGCAGCACGAAAGCTCCGAGCAGACCCGCCGCGCCCGGCATGTACAAGAGCACGTAGCGCATGACCTCACCCAGCGATTCTTCGCTGAGCGACAGACCCACCTCTCGCTCGGGCTTTTCCGGCACGCTGATCATGGTGGGGCGCGCCGCCGTCCAGCTGATGGCGTTTTCGATCAGACGCCGGTTGCCGTACAAAGACGGGTCCTGAAAATTGCGATTCCAGCCCAAATTGCTGGCGCCGCTCACGAACAGCCGCACGTGCGAGGATTGGCTGCCTGCGGGCGCCGGTAGCTCGCGCGCCGCGGCCAAGCCAAAGCTTTGGGGGCCGCGGCGTTCTCCGGCGTCCTCGGGACCCGTGGCGCCGTCCAGGCCGCGTAGGCTCTTCAACGCCACCGCTTGGCTGCTGGACTCCATCAGCACCGTAGCGCCGTTCACCTCGAGCGACCGCGACTGCACGACCAGCACTCGCGAAGAAAGCTTGTCGTCTTCGTGGAGCACGCCGCGCGTGATGGGGTGTGGACGAAGCTGTGCGAAGAATAGCTCGCCATTGCCGCGTGGCAGACGCTCCGCTTGGTCTTGCTCGAACACCACGTCGCGCCCCAGGTTGACGCCAGCCAGCTCCAACACCGGTTCGAGCCCGGTGCTGCGGACTTGTGGGGTGTCGCCCAGGGTGGGACCGAGCAGCAAGAGCGCGCTGCCGCCGGCGCGAACGTAGTCGGCCAAACGCTGGGCGTCTTCGCGTCCGAACTCCAGCTCGGGCGTGGGCACCACGACCGCCGCGCAGTCCCGGTAACTGACCTTGGGTGAGGTGGCGTCGACGTTTTGCGGGTCGTAGTTGTTCTTGAGCAGCCGCTGCTTCAGCTCGCTCAGGCCTTCGGGGCCGGCGTCTTCGAGCGTTGGCTCCCGGTGGCCGGTGGTGAAGCAAATTTTGGCCTTTTCGCTGCGGCGCACGTTGGCCAGGGCGCTCGACAGCGCTTGCTCGAGCGCAGGGCGCGCACGCCCGGAGTCTTCGTCGACGTGGACCAGCTCGTCGGAGGTGATGAACCAATGGCGGCCGCCGCTGCCGTCACCACTGCTGCCTGCCGCGGCGCCGTGGTCGCCGGTGGCCAGCACGAGCACCGCGTCGGTGACGATGCGGCCGTCGTCGGCCTTGCCGGCCAAGATTTGATACTTCTGCTGCAGCGCCAGGAACTCGGCCGGGCTGCGGTCGGGGTCGACGTAGTTGACGCGCAGTTGGCGCGTGACCGCACCGTACGCCTCCAGCATGTGGCGCACACTGACCAACAGTGGATCCCCCTTGCTGAGCAGCACGTTGACGTCCACCGGCTCCGCGAGGCTCGTCAGCAGCTCTCGCGTGGGGGGCGACAGCGTGTACAGCTTGTCCGACGTGAAGTCCCAGCGCTTGTACCAGCGGGCCCCGAGCACGTTCACGTTGACGAGCAACAACGCGCTCGCAACCACACCCAGCCAAGGTAGCGCGCCCGACAGCTTCACGCGCGCCTCCACGAGTCGACCACCCGGACCGTCGCGAACAGGCAAAAAGCCGCCAAAGTGCCGTCGTAGAGCAGCCGTCGAGTATCGACGATGCCCTTGGAAAAATCTTCCATGTGCCCCGCCAACGACACGTAGGAGCACACGTCGTGCAACAGGCCTGGATCGAAGATGTACTCACCGATGCCGAGCACGAACAAGCCGAACTGAATCAGCACCGTGATCAAGAGCGCTACGAACTGGCTCTTGCTGAGCGCGCTAGCCAACATGCCGATGGCGAGGTATTGCGCGCCCACCAGCAGCAGCCCCAAGTAGCTGGAGAGCATCACCAGCCAGTCGACATTGCCGGTTTTGCGCAAGATCACGACGTACAGCAACGTCGGCAGCCAGATCAGCACGTAAGTGAGCAGCGCCGCCGCATACTTGCCGAGCACGACACCCGCGCCGCCCACCGGCGCCGTCATCAACGCTTCGATGGTACCGCTGCGCCGCTCTTCAGCGAGCAAGCGCATGGTCAACGCCGGGCAGACCAACAGCAGGGTCATCAGCAAGAAGATCGAGTTCTGACCGAAGTACGCCCCGAGCGGCCCGTCATCGACCGACAGATCCGCAAAGCTCGCGAAGTGCGCGACAATCGAATAAAAAATGCCGCCCTGCAGCAGCAAGAACACGCCCAGCAACACCCAAGCCAGCGGCGTCACCCACAAGCTCAGCATCTCGCGCCGCAAAATCGCCCAGAACCCGCTCATCCGAGTCCCTCAGCGGCGTGGGCACGAGTTGCGAGTCCCCAGATTTTTTCACAGGGAGGACGGGAGGACGGGAGGTTTGTTGGGTTTCGAAATGCCCGTAGCTCACCGTTGCCTGCGCAGGCTCCGCGCGACGCCGCTCGTCTCGAACCCCAAAAATTCTCGCCTCTGTCTGGACCTCCCGTCCTCCCGTCCTCCCTGTGAAAAAATCTCGAGTCGCTCATGGCTGGGCGTCTCCGTTGCCGGAGTCGTCGGTGGTGAGGTCGGTGAAGATTTGTTCGAGGGTGGCGGTTTCGGGGGTGAGGCTGGCGACGTCGAGGTTGGCCGTGACGAGCGAGCGTAGCAACCGTTGGCCGGCTTCGAGCGCGCTCACGCCGTCGGCCAAGGTGACGCGCAGCCGGACGTAGCCGTCGGAGAGCGCCACGCCGGCGACCGGCTCGACCCCGGCGACTCCCGGTTGCTCACCCAGAAAAGCCGCGGCGTGTGACTCCGGGTCGCGCAACGCGAGCAACAGCGTGGTCGAGCGGCGATGACGCGACAACTCCGCCAGCGTGCCCTGCGCCACCAAACGACCGCGATCGATCACCAACGCGCGCTGACATGTCGCTTCGACCTCGGACAGGATATGCGTCGACAACAGCACGGTGTGATCCGTCGCCAGCTCCTTGATCAGCGCGCGCACCTCACGAACCTGGTTCGGATCCAAGCCGGCGGTCGGCTCGTCCAAGATCAGCAGCGGCGGATCGGCCACCAACGCGTCGGCCAAGCCCACGCGTTGCCGAAAGCCCTTCGAGAGATGGCCGATGGTCGTGTCCATGACGGCGCGCAGGTTGGCGCGCTCGACGGCCCGTTCCACGCACTGGCCCAGCTTGGCCTTGGGCACGCGCTTCAAACGAGCGCGAAATTCCAAGTATTCCCGCACCCTTAGCTCCGGGTAGAGCGGGGCCGCCTCGGGCATGTAGCCAAGCGACGCGCGCGCGGCCAGCGATGCCTCGGCGATGTCGTGACCGTTGACGCGCACCTTGCCCTGCGTGGCGCCCAAGAAGCCGGCCAAGATGCGGAGCGTGGTGCTCTTGCCGGCGCCGTTCGGTCCCAAAAAACCGACGACCTCGCCGCGGCCGACCGAGAACGAGACATCCCGCACCGCAACGACGGTGCCGTAGTCCTTGGTCAGCCCCTCGACTTCGATCACGCCCGCGGCTGCTCTTCTTCGGGCTCGTCGTCCGACGCGCCCTCTTCTTCGAGCAGCGCGCCGTGGCACTTCTTGAACTTCATGCCGGAGCCGCACGGGCACGGGTCGTTGCGACCGATGCGCGGAGCGGCTCGGGCGGCCGGAGGCGACGAGGGCGTGGGGCCCTGACCCGCGGCGATGCGCTGCATTTGCGCCAGCGCTGCCACCGGGTCGTCGGCGTCTTCTCCCGGATGCCGGGCGATCGCTGCTTCGAGCTCGGCCTGATGGCGCGCGTGCTCTTGGGCTTCGAGCGCCGCAATGTCCTCTTGGCGCTGGATCTGAACCTCGAACAGCTGGACCAAGACGGTGCTGGACACCTTGGCCATCATGTTCAAAAACAGGTTGTAGCCCTCCTTTTTGTACTCGTTCTTCGGGTCGCGCTGGCCGTAGCCACGCAAGCCGATGCCGTCGCGCAAGTGCTCCATGTTGGAGAGGTGCTCGACCCAGGCTTCGTCGATCTGCTTCGTGAAGACGAAGCGGAAGATGCGCATGAACAGCTCGACGCCGACCTCTTTTTCGCGCGCGAGGTAAATCTGCTCGGCGTGGGTGTAGAGCTCGCGCACCAACATGCTGGGGTCACCCAGCTCGCGCGCTTCTTGCGGCAACTCTTGCTGGAAGTGCTCTTTGAAGGCGGCGCTGATGCCCTTCCAGTCCCAGTCTTCGGCCGGCTTGTTCTCGGGGCAGCTCTCCTCCACCATCGCCGACAACACGCGGTCGATCAAATCGAGCACGCGCTCGCGCTGCTCGGACAAGCCCTGCGGCACGCTTTCGGCCAGCTCTTCGTAGACCTGGAGCGGGGTGAGGTTCTTGCGCCCCTCGAGCTCCAGCTTCACGCCCCACTTGTTGTAGACCTCGCTCTGCAGGGTCTCGAGCTCGACGATCTTCTGCAGCGGCTCGAAGTCCTTGGCCGTGAGCGGAACGTACTTGTCGCCCTCTTTCTTGGGCGAAATCGGCGGATCGCAGCACAGGCCGACCAGCTGCGCGACCAGCGGGATGACGTCGTTCGCGACCTCTTCGTTCAGCTGAATCTTGCGGGTCTCGCCGGTGAGCTTGCCGGTTTCGTCCACTTCTTCCGGGGCGTAGCGCCCGAGCAGCAGCTGTTGGCGCAACGAGTAAACGGTCTTCCGTTGCGCGTTCATCACGTCGTCGTACTCGAGCAGGTTCTTGCGGATGTCGAAGTTGCGCTCTTCGACCTTGCGCTGCGCGTTCTCGATGCTGCGGGTGACGAGCGGGTGCTCGATCGGCTCGTCGTCGGGCATGCCCATGCGGTCCATCAGGTTTTTGACCCGATCGCCGGCGAAGATGCGCATCAAGTCGTCTTCCAACGACAAGTAGAACTTGCTGTAGCCGGGGTCACCCTGGCGGCCGGCGCGACCGCGCAGCTGGTTGTCGATGCGGCGTGACTCGTGCCGCTCGGTGCCGATGATGTGCAGGCCGCCCATCTCGACCACTTCGTCGTGCTCGACTTTGCACGAGGCTTCGTACTGCTTGACCAGCTCGGCGAAGGCCTCCGGCTCGGCATCGGGGTCGCGGTTCTGCTTCTTGAAATCGAAGCGCGCGATCATCTCCGCGTTACCGCCCAGCATGATGTCGGTGCCGCGGCCGGCCATGTTGGTGGAGACGGTGATGGCGCCTTTGCGACCAGCCTGGGCCACGATGAAGGCTTCGTTCTCGTGGTGCTTGGCGTTCAAGACCGCGTGCTCGATCTTCTTCTTGGTCAAGATGCGGCTGATGGCCGCGCTCTTCTCGACGCTGGTGGTGCCGACCAAAATCGGGTGACCCGCCTTGTGGTGCTCGATGATGTCGCGGGTGAGCGCGTTGAATTTCTCGCGCTCGCTCTTGTACACGACGTCGTGGTCGTCCTTGCGGACGGCGCTCTTGTTGGTCGGAATCTCGACCACGTCCAGCTTGTAAGTGGACGAGAACTCTTGCGCTTCCGTCTGGGCGGTGCCGGTCATGCCGCCCAGCTTCTTGTAGATGCGGAACAAGTTCTGGAAGGTGATGGTCGCCATGGTGCGACTCTCTTCCTGAATCCGTACGTTCTCCTTGGCCTCGACGGCTTGGTGCAAACCATCGCTCCAGCGGCGGCCGGCCAAAACGCGGCCGGTGAACTCGTCGATGATCAGGATTTTGTCGTCCTTGACCATGTAGTGCTGGTCGCGCTTGTACAGAGCGTGCGCGCGCAGCAGCTGGTTCAAGATGTGCAGCGCCTGGACGTTGACCGGGTCGTACAGGTTCTTGACGCCGATCAGCTTCTGCACGGTCTCGACGCCTTCGTCGGTCAAAGTGGCGCTGAAGCCCTTTTCGTCGACGTTGAAGTGCTCGTCCTTCTTCAGGCGCGTGACGATTTCATTCAGCGTTTTGTACTTCTCGCTGGCGGCTTCGGCGGTGCCGCTGATGATGAGGGGCGTACGCGCTTCGTCGATCAAGATGGAGTCGACTTCGTCGACGATCGCGAAATTGAGCGGACGCTGCGCGTATTCCAGCGCCGAGTCCTTCATGTTGTCGCGCAGGTAATCGAAGCCGAACTCGTTGTTCTGGCCGTAGCAGATGTCGCTCTTGTAAGCGGCGCGTTTCACCCAGTCTTCTTGGCCGTTGACGATGGTGCCGATCGACAGTCCCATCCACTTGTAGACGCGGCCCATCCACTCGGCGTCGCGCGTGGCCAAGTAGTCGTTGACGGTGATGAGGTGCACGCCCTTGCCTTCGAGGGCGTTCAAGTAGACGGGCAGGGTGGCGACGAGGGTCTTACCTTCACCGGTGCGCATCTCGGCGATCGAGCCCTTGTGCAGGACCATGCCGCCCATCAGCTGCACGTCGTAGTGGCGCATCTTCAGCACGCGACGGCTGGCCTCGCGCAGCGCCGCGAACGCTTCGATCAACAGGTCGTCCAAGGTCGCGCCGTTGTCCAGCTTCTGCTTGAACTCCGCGGTCTTGGCCTGCAGCTCTGCGTCAGAGAGCTTCTGCATCTTCGGCTCGAGCGCGTTGATGGCGTTGACGATCGGCTGCATGCGCCGCACGGCGCGCTCGTTTGAAGTGCCGAACAGCTTCTTGGCTACCCAGGTCAGCATGTGATGGCCGGGAACGTAGTCGCAACCCCCGCTTTGTGCATGCTACGTAACGTAACTGCTCGTAAATGCTGGAAAATGTCAGGGCGGCGCGACCGCTGCGGTACCGGGGGAGCCGCAACGGTCCTGGTAGTCCCCAGATTTTTTCACAGGAAGGACAGAAGGTCAGAAGGTTTGGGGGGGTCGAGCCGGGCGGCGCTCAGCGTCGACTGCGCAGTCTCTGCGCAGCGTCGAACGTCTCGAAACCCAAAAATTCTCGCTTCTGCCCTTCTGTCCTTCCTGTGAAAAAATCTGGGTCCGTGTCAGCGACTCGGCGTTGCCGTTAGCGGCCGGTGCGGTGGTGTTGGCGTTGTTGGCCGGCGGCGAACAGCGTTCGGTCTTCGTCGGTCTCGAGCAAGAGCGGGGGCGCGCCGGTCGACTTGCCGTCGGGGCCGAGCGACACGTAGACGACGTAGGCCGAGTTGGTGTGGGTGACCTCGCGCGTCAGTAGGTTCTCGGCGTGCACCAACACTTGCACCTCGATCGAGCTCTTGCCCACGTAGGTGACGCGCGCTTGGCAGACCAGCAGCTGTCCCAAGTGCACCGGCTGCTTGAACGTCATCGAATCGATGGCGATGGTCACGCACGGCTTGTGGGCGTGGCGCATGGCGGCGATGGCGCCGGCTTCGTCCACCATCTTCATGATCACGCCGCCGTGCACGTTGCCGAGCGCGTTGGCGTGCTCGGGTAGCATCAGTTGGTTGAGAGAAATCTCGGAAGCGCGCGCGCTCTGTGCGCCGTCTGGGGTCATGATCCGCGCATGTTACGCCGACTTTGGCCGGAGGTTTTGCGGGCCCGTAGGGCAGTGCTAGCTTCCGGCCGCGTTTGCTTCCGGCCCGCTGGTTTCGGGCGTGTTGCTCCTTGCTGAGCCACGCCCTCTCTCCCCGGCGCCCCCGTGCATGGATCTTCTCTACCCCGTCATCCTCGTCAGCTCGCTGATCTTCGTGCACGAGCTGGGTCACTTCCTGTTCGCCAAGGCGTTCGGGGTGAAGGTGATCACGTTCAGCTTGGGCTTCGGGCCGAAGGTGTTGAAGCTGCGCGGTCGGGAGACCGAGTATTGCATCTCGCTCCTGCCGCTGGGCGGCTACGTGAAGATGCTGGAGGCCTCCAAGACGGACGTGGTCTTGCCGGAGGACCGCAAGCGCACGTTCGAGTCGCTGCCGGTGTTCAAGCGCGTGGTGATCGTGCTCGCGGGGCCGGTCATGAACTTGATCTTCCCGGTGCTCTTGTACTTCGCGGTGTTCGTCGGCAACGGGCCGCTGTTGCCGCCGACCATTGGCATCGTGCTGCCCGGGCACCCCGCCGACGGCAAGCTGCGCCCCGGCGATCGCGTGATGTCGATCGACGGCCAAGAGGTGGCCACCTTCGAAGAGGTGAAGCGCATCATCAGCAGCAGCCCCGCCAAGACGCTCAAGCTCACGGTTTTCCGCGATAATCGCCAGGTCGACGTGGAAGTGACGACCGAAGAGTCGGTCGAGCGACGCGAGATCGACGTCAAGCAGCGCGAGCTCGACATCACCCAGCGCGTCGGCACGATGGGCATCCAGCCCAGCGCTCCCGCCGCGGTGATCGGCGTGCCCAATCCGGATTCGCCGGCGTACCGCGCGGGCCTGCGCACCTTCGACGTGATCACCAACGTCGGCGGCATGCCGGTGCGCCGCTTCATGGACCTGACCAGCGCGCTCAGCGAGAACGCGGGCGAGACGCTGCCGGTGACGTACCTGCGCCCGGTGTCGGTGCCGGGCGCGCTCGGCGGGTTGGCGGACATGGCGGTGTTCGAGTCCGGCGTGGTGGCGCTCACGCCCGATCCATCCGGCAGCTCGCTGTTCGAGCGCGCCGGCATCGAGCTGGCCGATCTGTATCTGGCGATCGTGCCGGAAGATTCGTACCTGTACAAAGCGGGGCTGCGCGCCGGCGACAAGATCCTGCGCCTGGACGACGTGGAAGTGCCGGCTTGGTCCACGTTTTGTGAGCGCGTGCTGGCCGCGCCCGATCGCGAGCACCGCCTGGACTATCAGTCGGCGCGCGACGGCCGCGTGCGCACCGGCAAGTTCCAAATCCGGCGCGAAGACTTCGTCGACGACCATGGGCAGGCGTTCTCGATGTACGTGATCCCGAAGGGGCACTGGATTCCGGTGGCGCCCGACGAGCGCGTCGAGCATCCGACGCCCATCCGCTACGCCTTCCAAAAGGCGGTCGAAGAGACGGTCGACGTGACGCGCTTCACGTTGGTTTGTATCGTGCGCCTGCTGCAGGGGCGTCTCAGCTTGGACGCGCTGTCCGGCCCGATCACCATCTTTCAGATTGCCGGCGAAGAGGGCAGGAAGGGGCCCGACAACTTCGTGTGGGTGATGGCGCTGCTCAGCATCAATTTGGGGCTGCTGAATCTTTTGCCCATTCCCGTGCTAGACGGCGGGCACCTGATGTTTTTCGCGATCGAAGGCGTTCTTCGCAAGCCGCTGCCGCTGCGCTCGCGCGAGATCGCGCACATCATCGGCATGGCCATCTTGTTCGGCTTGATGGCCATCGCCTTCCGTAACGACGTTCAAAAACGCGACGTGATTCGCGGACAGATTGGAGCCACGCCTGGCTGACAAACCGGCGGCTCCGGCGGCGCAACAAGCGCCCCGGCAGCCCACTGCACGCAGTATCGCGGCCAAGGTCGTGGAGCGAGTGCTGGTCGACGAAGCGTTCGTGGCCGCCGCGCTCGACGCCGAGCTGCGCCGTCACCCTCAGCTCGACGCACGGGAGCGCGGGTTGGCGACGGAGCTGGCCTACGGCACCATGCGCACCGAGCCCGCGCTCCGAGCGCGGCTGTTCGTGCATGCTCCGCGCGGCGTCTCCGACGAGCGCGTGCTGGCGCAGCTGTTGGTGGCGGCTTATCAAATCTTGCTGCTCGAACGCGTGCCGGCCTTTGCCGCCGTCGACGCGGCCGTCACCGGCGTGAAGCGTGAGCGCGGGCCGCGCGTGGCCGGCTTTGCCAACGCGGTGCTGCGCAAGCTGGCCAAGACCGGCGAAAAATTGTCGCAGGCGCAAGCGTTGCGCGAAGCCATCCCGTCCTGGCTGTGGCAAGACCTCCTGAAATCGGTGGGCGAAGAGCAAGCGCTGCTGTTGATCGGTGGCGATGCCTTCACCGGCCTTCGGCTGCGGCAGGGCGCGACCCCGCCCGAATGGATGGCCGAGCTCGTGCACGGACGAGTGTCGCCCGTGGCGCGCTTGGTGCGCGGCGAGGGTGATCCTCGACAAAAACCGGGTTTTGCCGAGGGCGCGTTCACGGTGCAAGAAGAGGGCGCGCAGGCCATCGGTCTCGCGCTGGGCGCCCGCGCGGCCGACAAGGTGCTCGATGCTTGCGCCGGTCGCGGCCAAAAAGCGACGCTGCTGGCCGAGCGTTTGGGGGCCGACGGTAAGCTGTTCGCGTGCGACCTCTATCCGGAAAAGCTGCAAGCGCTGAGCGAAGACGCGGCTCGCCTCGACTTGTCCGGCATCGAGACGCGCGCTGTCGATTGGAGCGTCGGTCAGGGCGGCTTGCCCGACGACTTCGACCGCGTTTTGGTGGATGCACCGTGCAGCGGCACCGGTACGTTGCGGCGCCGCCCGGAGATCTTACGGCGCCTGAAGCCGGAAGATCCGGCGCGCCTCGCCGAGCTGGCCGAAAGCATCCTGCGCTCGGCCGCCTCGCGCGCGAAGGCCGGTGGCACGGTGCTGTTCGCCGTCTGCTCCGTGCTGGAACAAGAGTGCGAGGCGGTCGTGGCCCGCGTCGCCGACGTGCTGGAGCCGGCTCCCTTCGACGCACCGGAGCTGCCCGCGGAGCTCATCGCCGGCAAAACGTCGCTGCGCCTCTTGCCGGGCCTGCACGGGACGGACGGCTACTTCATGGCCTGCTTTCGACGGCGCTAGTGCAGCGCGCTCGCAGAAGCAGTGCGGGGTCAGCCGCGCCGGGCGAGCAAGTTGCTGAAACGCTGAGCGTCGCGCACGCGCGGGATGTTGTTGAACATCACGTACGCATCTGGCGGCGTGATGTCCGCGAGGCGCCGAAGCTCGTCATCCGTGTAAACGTGGCGCGCGCCAGTGACCCCGTGCAGCCGTAGATAAGTGGGGCCCGCGGTGGAACGAACTGCGTCGACGAAGGGATCGACGACGTAGACGAGGCCGAGCTCCCGACAGAGCTCGACCGCAAGATCGGCGTTTTTGGTCCAGGCGCTCCCGCGCGGCTCCCAAGCTAGCCTCAGGCCGGCTGGGCACTGAGGCCTCGCCACGTGCATCACGAAGTGACGGAGACGCGCTACGTTGGCAGCTTCGGGGCCAAAGCTTTTGGGGCATTGGAAGAGCAGCGTGCTGGCGCCCAGCAACTTCGCGCATTCCAGGGTGCGCTCGAGCGCCACGCGCACGATCGCGCTATCGCGAAAACCGCCGCAAGTGGCGCGCTCCGCGTCGTCGAGCGGTCGCTTCAAGCGCCGGTAGGTGGGGCTCCTGCCTTCGTGAGTGATCAGCTGCCAAGCCTTGAGCGTAAACTCGAAGCCCGGCGGCACCGCGGTCAGCCAACGATGCATCACGGCGTCGCTCGGCGGCTCGTAGAAAGTCTGCTGCACCTCGACGACGGGGAAGTGGTGGGCGTACTCGGCCATCGCCATCGTGAAGCCGCACAGGCCGACCTTCGTCATGGTCTAGTGCCAAATCCCGATGCTGAACGAGGTGTTGAGGTACGCGCGCGCGCCATCGCCGGCGACGGACAGTTGCCAGTAGTCGAAGCGATCCAGTAGCCCGAAGATGCTCCACTCGAACAGCTTGACGTCGAAGCCGCCCGTGCCGTGGACGCGGCCCCGGGAGCCCGCGAGCAGCGCCGGCTCGTAGTAACTGCCCCCGCGCAACCTGAGGTAGTGGGGAATGACCTCACTCTCGAGCCCCAGGCGCGGGGAAATCACCGGCCGGTCGAGCGCGGTGGCGCCGCTGAGACCCACCGGGCCGCCCCCTTGAATGATCGAAAGCTCCGAGCTGACCAGCAGGTAAAAACGCTGACGCTCTTGGTAGTTGGCGAAGAGCCGATCCTCGGCTCGCTTCATGTCCGCCTGGGTTGGCGTGCCGTTGCTGTACTGTCGCGCCAGCGATTCGGCGGTTTGCAGAGGCGGATTGAGCGGGCGGGCTCCGAATTGATACGCAAAACCGAGCGCCACCTCCCACGGCACGTGCAAGGGGCTGCCGGGGGCTCCGTCAGCGCCGGGCAGGGTGGCATTGATCGGCGACTTTATCGCCACTGCCGCTCGGTATTGACCCACCATGGGCTTGGCGATGACGCCCGCTTCGTAACCGACGCCCGCCGTGCTGAGCAGGCTCGAGCTCCCCGAGCTCCGGTCGAACGTCATGCCCACAAAACGCGGACCCATGCCCAAGAGCAGCTGTCCGTCCAAGAAGCCGTACGCCAAGCTCGCGTGCACTAGGCCAAAGTTGGCCGCGAAGCTCGTGTCGATGCCTTGCGGCTGAGCGCCGGCTGCGGAGTTTCTTTGCGCTTCCGCCGACACGCCGAGCCCGAGGTGTTGGTAGTTGAGCAGGAGCGCGACCGAGCCGAAAAGGGCGCTGCTCTTTCCGGATGCCTGCGGCGCGTCCGTGCTTCCTTGGTTGTAGATGTCGTTTTTGGGCAGCCAGGTCCCGACCGCGACGTCCACGCCGAATCCGTAGTCCCAGCTCGTCCAAGAATAGGGCATGCGCACGGCGGTGGAGGCGGGGTTGATGGCCACGCCTTGCGTGCCGTCGGCCAAGGCGACGAACGCGCCGCCGAGCCCGATACGCCGCGTGCTGCCGTTGACCGGGCCCCGCACCGCGTCGACGGTTTGAGGCTGCGCCGTCGCGTTCGAATCCGACTGAGCCGCCGCCCCGGGGGCGATTGTGCTCAGCGCGGTCATGGTTGCCACGACGACCGCCCAACGACCAAGCCGTAACTGCCTTTTCCTCGACACGAAGGCGGTTCGGCGTGCAACCCTCGTGCCGGCCCTCCCGGCTGCGCGCGTGCCAGGTCCGGCGCGGCATGACCGAGCGTGATAGCGTTGGATAGCGAATGGCACGGTCTGGGCGCAGCGGTTGGAGCCTCGGGGCGCTTGCCCTGACGCTGGCGGGGTTTTGCTCGGCTTGCGGCGGCAGCGCCGAGAGCTCTGACGGCACGGCAGCGGATTCTGCCGGAACCGGCAACGGCCATGCCGGTAGCTTTGCCACGTCCGGCGGCAGCTCCGGCTCTAGCAGCACCGAAAACCCCGGCGGCGCCTCGGGCAGTGGCGGCGCAGAGCCTGCGGGCAGCTGCAAAATCCTGCGCGATGAAGCACCGGGCGCCCCCGCGTACCAGCTGTCCCAACCGGGCCACGGCGTATGCGACGGCGTGACGCTCGGCGACATCATCGACCGCATCCACGCCGACCATCCGGAGCTCGCTGACATCCAAACGCTGTACCGACCCGAGCCGGACCGCGGCGGAGACGGCAGCTTCATCTACGCGTTCCAACGGACGGACGGCACGTTCGCGCTCGTGTTCAAGCGCGGCAGCGGTGACTGCCCTTCCGGCTGCATCGACAACGACTACTGGTACTTCGACACGGTCGATCAGTGCGCGATAGAGGCGGCGGGCTACACGCGCCGCTACTTCGACGGCCAATGCTTGCCGGCCGATCAACTGCCGATGTGGGGCATTCCCCCCGCCGCACCGCCCGAGTCGATTTGCGACGCGAACAACGACGCTCAAGACGTGAGCGGTGACTACTCGGTATCGATGTGCGGGCAGGCCACCGCCTGCGCCACCGCCAAAGACGGCGCACAACCGATGACGTTGCCCGGCCTGCTGACGCTGCACGTCGCCCAAGATCCGGACGATTTGGCGCATGGCACCGTCACCCTCGACGGCACGGGCGATCCCTGGCTCGACGACCGCGAGCTGCCGGCCGACTTCCAGCGCCGCCGTCTTCACGTCGAGCTGCACGCGGACAACCTGCCCAGCAATTGCATCGAGCAAGAAGACGTGACCTTGGACTACGACTTCGAAGGCTTTCGCCAAGGCCACCTGAGCTTTTTCCAAACGGCCACGCCCGACTGCACCAACGCCCCCGGCGACTACTGCAAGGGCGGCATCGAAGCCGATCTCGGCCGCGCAATTCTCAGCCCGGCAGGGCCTTAGCGCGGGCTGAAGCGGAGGACCCGCGCTATCCGTGCAGGGCGCGGTGCAACGCTTGCGCCAAACCTGCGTAGCCCACCGGTTTGTTGAGTACTTCGCGCACGCCTGCGGCACGAAGATCAGCGGACGAGAGCGCGCCGCTCGAGCCAGAGACGAGCAAAACGGCCAAATCGGGACGAATCGAGACGGCGGCGCGAGCCAGCTCGATGCCGGTCATTTCGGGCATCGTAAAGTCGGTGACTAGCGCCGAGAATGTGCCGGGCGCTTCTTTCAACGCGGCCAGAGCGGCGAGGGAGCTGCGGTGCGCGGTTGCCCGGTAGCCCATTCGCTGAAGCATCTTCAAAGTGGCGGCGCCGAGCGCGGCCTCGTCGTCCACGAACAGGACGTGCTCGCCGTTCCCGGATGGAATGTGGTGGTCCTCCTGCGCTATCGATGAAGGCAGCGCGTGGGCCGCCGGCAAGTAAATGTGGAAGGTCGTTCCACGGCCCACCTCGCTGTCGATAGTCACCACCCCTTGGTATTCCTTCACGATGCCGTGAACGACGGACAGGCCGAGGCCGGTGCCTTCGCCGGCTACTTTGGTTGTAAAGAACGGCTCGAAGACGCGCTGCAAGGTGGCAGCATCCATGCCGTGCCCGGTGTCGCTGATCGAGAGTTTCACGTAGTCGCCCGGCTCGAGCTCCACGTGCGGCTTGGTAGCGGCGGCGTCGAGGTGAACGGCTTCGAGCGCCAAGCTGAGCTTGCCTTGCTGCCCCCTCATCGCGTGCGCCGCGTTCGTACCCAAGTTCATCACGATCTGATGGACTTGGGTGGCGTTGACGAGCACGTTGGCGACCGGGGTCGAGAGCGACGCCTCGATGGCGATGGTCGTCGGCAGGGTCGCGCGCAAAAGCGAAAGCGCTTCTTCCACGATGGGCCGAAGCTGCATGCTGCGGCGTTCTTCTTTTTGCTGTCGGCTAAAAGAGAGAATTTGCCGCACCAAAACCGACGCGCGTTGACTGGCTCGCAGCACCTCGTCCAGGTTTTGGCCGAGCGTGAGATTAGCTGGGTTGTCGAGCTTGGAGAGCTCGGCGTACGAGATGATGGCGCCTAGAATGTTGTTGAAATCGTGAGCGATTCCGCCGGCGAGGGTGCCCAAGGCATCGAGCTTTTGCGCCTGCCGCAGCTGCTCCTCGAGAGCCTGCTGCTGACGCTCGGCCGCCTTTTGTTCGGTGACGTCCAGCGACATGGCAAGGACGTATTTCGTCGTGTCGATGGTCAGAATCTCGACCCACAGCACGTTGTCGCGCACGGCACCCGACTTGGTTCGAAACGGCAACTCCAACCCGTGCAAGCGACCGTCACGCCGCAGTAAGTCCAGAATCTCGGCGCGCTGGCCCGGCTTCGCGTGCAGCTGCAGGTCATCCGTCGTGCGCCCCAGCACCTCGGCCAAGCTGTAGCCGCTGAACCTCAAGAAGCTGTCGTTCGCCGCGATGAACTTGCCGTCGCTTTGCGTGCTCAAGGTAATGGGGATCGGGCTGTTGTCGAAAATATGCGAGAAACGCTGTTGAGACTGCCTTACCGCCGCCTCTGCCAACTGGCGTTCCGTCACGTCGACCTGGATGCCGTCCCACACGACGCGGCCGTCCGCCAGATCTCGCGGCGCGGAGGTGAACTCGAGCCAGCGGATCTCGCCGTCTTGTCGTCGGCGCGAGCGGGCCAACATCCTGAAGGGTGTTCGGTTCTTCAGAGATTCGAGCTCGGCGGCTTGAAGCGCGGGTACGTCTTCCGGCAGCAGCAAGTCGTAGAGCTCGCGAGGATTGGCGAGCACGGCTTCGGCCGTGACGCCGTGGAGGCGCTCGACGCCGGCGCTCACGTAGAGAAAGCGCATGGAGCCGTCGCGCTCGCGCGCTACCTGGTAGGTCATGCCGCCCGGCAGATTGTCGCCCAGGGCCCGCACCTGCGCTTCTTTGCTGCGGAGCTCTTCCTGCGTCTGCAGTATCTCGCGATAACGCGCGGCGAGCAGGCCGCGGATCATCAGACCCATCACCAGCGCTGCTCCGGCCAGAGTCGCGAGGATGGCCCAATAGGCCTCGCGTCGTTGAGCCTCGATGCCGCGCAGCCGGGCTGCGAGCAGTCGATCGAGCTCGTTGGCGACCGTGTCGAAGAGGCCGAAGCTTGCAGCCTGCGCGCTCGACGCCAAATCGTCGAGCCGGGTGCCGCCAGTCGGGGCTCGTGCGCCCTCGTCAGGTTCCAGCGCTTGCAAGAGCTGTCTGGTCGACGACGCATAGCGTTCGACCGCCTGGGGCAGCGTGGCGTGTAGCGACGGACTGACGTCGTTGAATCGGGCGTCTTCGCTCAGCGATCGCTGCGCAGCGCGCTCGATTCGAGCCAGATCACTTTCGCGCAGAAGGGCGCTCAAGGCGGCCACGCGCGACGACTGCTGCCCGCCGCCGGCTGCCGGCGCCGCGGCGACCTCGAACAATCGCTGTTGGGCGAGGGGGAGGGCTAGCACGATGTCGGCCAGGTAGAAGCTGTCCAGATCGTGGTCGAGGATCAGGTTGGAGCTGTCGCCCACCTGCTCGGTCATCGCCAGCAGGCACAGGTCCATGTCCGCCGCGGCTTGGGCTGCGGACGCGGAGGTGGATGCCGCTTCGAGCTGCTGCCAACGCTTCCGCAGCGTGCCGAGGCGCGCAAGCTCGCTCGCTTTACCCCGCAAGCGCGCGTCGTCGAGACCCAGCCCGTGACCTGCCTCTCCTTCGTAGCTCGCGGCCAAGTCCTGCAGGGCATGCTCGACCTGCTGTTGGGCAGCGGGCACGGCGCTGGGAGCTTGCCCCTCGCGGCCGCGGCGAGCCGTGGAGGAATAGTCCCACAGCGCCTCGCGCAGGCGCTCGATCTGGCGCTCGAACGACAGGCCGCGCCGCTCCTGCTGTCCGAACTCCAGAGGGGCGCTGTAGGCAACGCGGATCAGCAGCAGACCGACCAAACAAAGGGGCAAGACGCCGGTCAGCGCGACCAGCAAGATACGCTGCCGCAATTTCGCGTCGCCCCGCGCGTCCGCCATCGGAGGTTTCATCGCTGCCCAGAGCCGGTCAGCATACAGCAAGCCGACTCCGGCGGGCGCTTGCCGCCGTCGCGGGGTGCCAGACGCGCCTCGCGACGGCTTTTCTCCGAGTATTCGGCGCCTGCGCGCTGCCCGGCCGAGCTCCGGAGCTAGGGCATACAGACTTTGCGGTTCTTCGAACCGCCACCCGTCGAGCGACAACCAAAGGCGACGCCCGCGTACGTATGGCAGTACTGGTCCGCGTCGGTGAGCGTCGTCTTCTCGAGATCGGAGTCTTCGCAGCTCAAGAAGCAGTACATGTCAGCGGTCGATTCGAACGGGCTGCACACCTCGGCGTGCGCGCCCGCGCATTCGCCGGCCGCGGCGCAGCAGTCGCTGTCTTGGGTACAATCGTGCGTGCAGTAGCCGCCGCTGACTTTGTCGAGGCAGACGGCGTCTCCCAAGAGCTCGCCGGCCTTGACGCCGGGGTAACATTGGTCCGCGCTGGCACACGACTGCCCCGTGTTGGTGGGGCCCGGACCGTCGTTGTCGCTACCGCAGGCCGGCAGCAGCCCAAAGACCAGGCTAAACGTGGCCAAAAGAGCGGCGCTAGCTCGCCGGCCGGATGAAAAAAAGCGCCAGGGACGGGGCATCGGCTCTTCCGTGGGGGCGCGGTTTCGATTTTATCAATCACGGCGGGCGGGCCGTTAGCCTACGCTTGCCGGCCGATGCTCGCCGAGGTGGCTCTGCTCGTGGCGCTGTCCGTCCAGGAGGGCGGGGGCGCGGAGTCGTGCATGGACGCCGAGCAGTTGAAGCGCGGCGTCGAAAAGCGCTTGCGACGTCGCGTCTTCGTCGAACCGAGCGAGGCGAGCCTCAAGCTTTTGGTCGTGTTCAGCAAACACGGTGCCGACACCGAAGCGCGCATCGAAATTTCGAGCATCGACGGCACCCCGCGAGGCACGCGCTCGCTCGTGACGTCCGGCCACTGTTCCGCGCTCGACGATTCTTTGGCGCTGTCGGTGGCGCTGCTCGTCGATCAACCGCCGGATCCGGAGCCCGAGGCCCAGCCCGAAGCGACGGCGCCGAGTGCGCCGGCGATGACGGCGCCTGCGCCACCAGCATCACCCGCGGCACCAGCGTCGCCACCTGCGCCTCCGCGCGCGGTGCCCACGCCCATCACGATCCCTCCCGAAGTGGCGGCTCCGCGCGAGCCGTGGCGCTTCAGCGTAGGGGCTTCGGGGCTCGCGGCTTGGGGCGTGCTGCCTGGCATCGTGCCTGCGCTCGCACTCTATTCGAAGGTCGTGCCGCCCCACTTCGTGCCCATCTTGCTAGAAGGCGAAGGTTTCTGGCCCGCCACCGCGGAGCGCGATGCTCACTCCGGCGCGCGCTTCAAGCTGTTCCGCGCCGGCCTGGCGCTCTGCCCCGCCTTGCACGAAAGCGCGCAAGTCGCGGCCGCGGTGTGCGTCGGGCAGAAGGTGGGTTGGCTCAAGGTCGACGGCTATGGCTTCGATCAGAATCTCAGCGAGCGTCGCCTCAATTTCTCCCTGACGGCGGGCGGGGAGGGCAGGCTGCGGCTGTTCGCCCCCGTCTCACTCCGGGGCTACTTGGGGGCCGAAGTTCCGTTGGCGCGCGATCGCTTCACCTCCGGTGGTCGGAACTCCAGCCAGCTTTTCGAGCTATCCCCTGTCGCCATTTTGGGTGAGATCGGGCTGGAGGCAGCGCTTTGGTAATAATTGGTTCCGAGCCGCCCCACGTATCGGGAAAGCAGGCTGGCTAAGGTGGATCCCGTCGATTCGCCGCCCAGCATGCGAACGGTCTTCGATGAGCACGCTCGCTATGTCATCCGCACCCTGCGCCACCTGGGCGTTCGCGAGGCCGACGTGGAAGACGTCGCCCAAGAGGTGTTCGTCACCGTTCATCGCAAGTTGCCGGAATTCGAAGGACGCTCCAAGCTTCGAACTTGGCTGTACGCCATCTGCCTGCGAGTCGCGTCCGATCACCGGCGCCGGGCCTACGTGGTTCGCGAGCGCGCTACCGACAACCCGCCGATCGACACGGGCGAGCGCAGCGGTGACGAAGCCGACACGACCCTCGAATCGCGAGCCTTCGTCCAAGAGCTGCTCGCCGAGCTCGACGACGACAAGCGCGCCGTGCTCGTGCTCTACGAAATCGAAGGCCTCACCATGCGCGAGGTCGCCGATGTCGTCGGCTGTCCGCTGCAAACCGCGTACTCGCGGCTTCACGCCGCGCGGGATCTATTGCGAGTGGCTTGGGAACGATCGCGAAAGGACAGCGCATGACTGATCCGGATGATCCGTCTCGCTTGTTCGACTCGCCGTCTGCTCCCGCTGGTCTGCGCGACGTGTTGCGCGCGGCCAGCAACGACGTCGGGACCGATGCGCAGGTCGCGCGTTTGGCTCAGCGCCTCGGTCCGCTGCTCGGCCCGGTTGGGCCGGCCGCGCCGGTTGCCGCGGCTAGCAAGGCCTTGGGCCTGAAGCTGGGGCTCGCCGGCGCCGCGCTCATCGTCGCCGGTGGAGGAGCCTGGCTGCTCGCTTCATCCCCATCCGCCCTTCCTCCACCGGCACCAGTTCCAGCGCAGGTTGGCTCGAGCGCCAAGGCCGAGCCGGCGCCGCTGACGGCTCCGGCAACTCCGGCGGCTCCCGTAGCGCAAGACAGCGCTCCCGCCGTTGCAACGCCGGTGCCGGCGCCAGCGGCCAGCCTCCCCAAGTTGCCCGACAAGCCCACGCCGCCCGTACAGCTCTCGGAAGCCGAGCTTTTGGAGCAGGCCCGGGCGGCCTTGAAGTCCAATCCGGCCGTCGCGCTATCGCGAGCCAACGAGCACGCGGCGCGGTTCCCCCGCGGCGTCTTGGTCCAAGAGCGCGAAGTGTTGGCAATCCAGGCCTTGCGCAAGCTGGGTCGCGCTTCCGAGGCAGATCGACGCGCGGAAGCTTTCGCCAAGGCGTTCCCGGGCTCGGCGTTTCAGCGCAAGCTCACGGCGCCGCCGTAGCGCGACCGCTCTCTTTCGGCTTAGTCTAAGGGCTAGCCCCTTGAGGAGAGAGCAGCAGAATCCGTCTTGGTTTCGGGTTGGCGGTTGGGTCGCGCTCGGGCTGCCCGCGCTGCTGATGGCGCACGGCTGTGGCCAAACCGTCGAGATCGGCGTCGACGACGCGCTCGCCACCGGCGGAAGCTCGCTCGGCGGGGCAAGCGGCGGCGACCTAGCGCTCGGCGGCATTGCCGGAACCGCGATGGGTGGGGTCATGGCCCAAGCCGGCGCTGCTCCGTGCGAGAAGATCCTGTGTCGGGGCAAGGAGTATCAGTGCGGCAACTGCTCGGACGACGACGCGGACGGGCTCGTCGACGCGCTCGACCCGGACTGCTTGGGCCCCTGTGACGACGACGAGCTTGGGCTGAGCACGGGTCTCAACCCGAGTCAGTCCGCCGCGTGCAAGCAGGACTGCTACTTCGACGGCGACTCGGGACCGGGCAACGACAAGTGTGAGTGGAGTCTTGCCTGTGACCCACTGTCGGTGGCTCCCGACTACCCACCGAGCGGTGAGGCGCGCTGCAAATATGGCTCGACCATGGGGGTGGACTGCAGCACGGTCGGCACCACCCAACCGCAGACTTGTTTGGATGCTTGCTTGCCGCTCGTGCCTAACGGCTGCGACTGCTTCGGCTGTTGTGAGCTGCCCGGAGGCAGCGGGAATTATCATTATCTGGGCACCGGGCGCGGAGACCAAGCGTGTCAGAGGGACACGCTCGATGATCCGCTGGCCTGCCCGCCGTGTACGCCGGTCAAGAGTTGCTTCAACGACTGCGGCAAGTGCGAAACTTGCGTCGACAAGCTACCCGACCCCAGCTGCACTCCTGGCAGCGCCTGCCCGGGCGGCGCGGCCGAGTGTGGCGCCGACGCGCCCTGCGAATTCGGCGATTATTGCGTGACGGGGTGCTGCCGTCGCGCACCCGAGCCCATTTAGTCGTCGGCTATCGTGTTCATAATTTCTGGTGGGCGCAGCCACCAACCCGCCTGGCAGCGCCCTTTTCCGGCGCTTGCTCGGGAGTCCTTGCATGCGTCAGGCCGGTCGTTTCGTTTTTGCAGCGCTTGCTGCCACTTGGCTCACGTGGGCGTGTGGCTCTACCAACTCTGGTGACGCGAACGGCAACGGCAACGGCAACGGCCTAGGCGGCGAAGCCGGCGAAGGTTCCGGTTTGGGTGGAGACACCGCCAGCGGCGCCACGGCCACTCACGGCGGCAGCAGCAATACGGCCGGCAGCAGCGCCAACGGCGGCGACGTCACCGGCGGTGGAGATAGCGCCAACGCCGGGGCCGGCAACGGGCTCGCTGGCGTCGGCAATTCGGCGGGTGGCGACGCGAACGGTCTGGGTGGCGACGGCAACACGATCGGTGGCGCCGGCTCGGATCCTGGTTTGCCGGAGTGCACACCGGTTGGCGCGACTTGCGTGCAAAGCACCGAGTGCTGCTCGGGCGTGTGCGATCCCAAGACCAACGAGTGCGCTTCCGTGGTCGGCGTTTGTGCCAGCCAGGGCCAAGCCTGCAGCGCCGGTCCCGACTGCTGCAGCTTCCAGTGTGGGGCAGATGGCAAATGCGCCAAGCTTGCCTGCGTTTCCGACGCCGGGCAGTGCACGCTGGACAGCCAATGCTGCGGCGGCACCTGTACCAACGGCGCCTGCGTTGCGTTGAACCCGGCCTGCAGCACCGCCGGCAACTCGTGCACGACCGGCACGGATTGTTGCTCCGGACAATGCAGCGCGGACAAGACCTGCACGTTGGGCGGCTCCTACTGCATTCAGCCCGGAGACGTGTGCGCGCGCGACAACGACTGCTGCACGGGCTCTTGCAGTATCGCCGGCGGTGCCAAGCTCGGCACCTGCGCCGAGCAACCCTCCGGCCCTGCCTTCTGCACCGGCGTCGACGGCGTCGTCTGCGGCAGCTGCGGTGACTGCTGCAGCCGTCTGTGTGCGCCGTTTGGTCCCACCGGCGTCAAGATCTGTCAGCCTGCGAACGGCTGCCACGTCACCGGTGATTTGTGCCGGCGCAATCAAGATTGCTGCGGTGGCACCGACGACGACACGCTGCCCGGCTACGGCAACGTGATTTGCGACGTCGCGGCTGGCGCAGACGTCGGGCTGTGTCGCAACCCGAGCAATGGCCCGGGGCCTGGCGGCGCCTGCAATCCGCAGGGCAACGTCTGCCACTACAAGGGCTATATGTGCGACATCTCCTCGGCGCGCGCCGACTGCTGCGGCGGTTTGGGCGCCAAGGGCGGCGTGTGTCAGCTCGATCCGCTGGGGATTCCGCGCTGCAATGGCCTGGGCGACACCTGTCGCGACCCCGGTGACACCTGCGCTTCGACGGACGATTGCTGCAACGACACGCCGTGCGTGCCGGACATGGACGGCGTCCTGCGCTGTGGCGCGAGCGTCTGCCAAAAGTCGGGCAGCTCTTGCACCATCAACGGCGACTGTTGCCCTGGCTCAGTCTGCCTCACGCCGCCCGGTTCGACCGTCGGCACTTGCGGTGGTGACCCCGGGGACCCCGGTGGCGGCGGCGGAAGCAGCAGCGGTGGCTCCGCTGCTACCGGCGGCAGCTCGGGCACGACCGGCAACGGTGGAACGGGCGGTAGCTCGGGCACGAGCGGCAGCACCGGCACGGGTGGCAGTGGCGGCACTTCCACCGCCTGCTCCGAGTACGGCCAAATCTGCAAAGTCGGCGGCGACTGCTGCAACGGCATTCCGTGTACCAGCGGCATTTGTCGCTACGCGGGTTGAAACGCATGAAATCCAAGAAATCTCAGCACTCGCTAGGCTTGACGCTGGCGCTGGCCGGTCTGTCATGCGCGGTCGCGGCCGCGTGTGGCAGCAGCAAAGACGGCTCGCTGCTCGACATGAACGGAACAGGCGGCTCGAGCGCCAACGCCAACGCCGAAGGTGGCGCCGATTCGGGCGTTCACTTGACGGTCGGAGGCGACGCCGACCAATCCTCGTCGGCTGGCGACGCCAACGGGAGCACCGACGGCGGCGCGTGCGGGTCGTCCCGCTTCGTCGCCAACCCGCCCGTCATCAACGTGCTCTTGGTCGTCGACAAGTCGCTGAGCATGGAAGACAAGCCGACGGGTTTCGGCGTCAGCAAGTGGGATGCCCTTCGCGCCGCGCTCTCGTCCACGCTCGACAGCACCAGCGACAAGATCCGCTACGGGCTCGATCTGTACCCGTACTCGGGCAAGAGCGGTGAGACCCTGGCGGACAGCTGCCAGATGCCTTCGACGACCGCGCCCGTGGTCGTGCCGGTGCAAGACGGCACGAAAGCGGCCCCGCTGGTGCTGGCGGCGCTCGACGACAACCCGCCCAGCGGCGCCACCCCCACCGCGCTGGCGCTCGAGCGTGCCTACACCTACTTCAGCAGCGGTGCCGGCAAGACCCTGACTGGCGACCGCTACGTCTTGCTCGCTACCGACGGCGGTCCGAACTGCAACGCCGCGTTGAGCTGCGCCGCCGACGCCTGCACCGTCAACATGGACGGCAAATGTCCGGACAACCTCAACTGCTGTGACCCCAAGGTGGACAAGCTTGGTGCCAGCAATTGTCTCGACCAAGACGCCAGCGTCGCGCAAGTGACTCGGCTGTTGGCCAAGGCCAAGGTCAAGACCATCGTTGTCGGCATTCCCGGCACTGAAGCTTACGTCGACACGCTGAACGCGCTGGCTGCCGAAAGCGGCGTGACCAACCCCGACGCTCCGCCCGACTACTTTGCCGTCAGCGCCAAGAGCGGCGCCGCCGGGCTTGCGGAGGCGCTGGGCCAGATCACGACCGGGCTCGTCAAGTCGTGCGAGCTGCACCTCGAAGAAGACCCGCCCGGCGACGACCTGAAAGTGGTGATCGACGGCGTCGAGTTGGCCCGAGACCCCGACGAAGGCTGGGACTTTCAGTTGCCCAAGACCCACCCGCCCGTCGTCGAGATCCGCGGCTCGGTGTGCGACAAGCTCAAGACCGAAGGCGCCGAGTACATCAACATCACCTACGGCTGCCCGCTGTTCGAGCCGCCGGTGAAGTAGCGCCGCGTGCTGGGCGGTAGTGCGCGGCTCGCGCCGCGTGCTGGCAATCTCGAACAGTCGAGGCCTTCGTGCCCGCCTGCGAAGCGTCATAAATCGTTCGCGGAGAAGTCCACTCACTCCGGCATGAGGGCAAGCTTCAAATTAGTTACGGTCTCCATGGTTCTTGGTTTGAGCGTCTGGGCCTGCGGCTCGGACGACGAAGGCTCGGTCGGCGGTGGCTCTGGAAGCGGCGGCACTGCCGGCGCTTCGAGCAGCGGCGGCATGAGCGGCAGCAACTCGACCGCCGGAAAGAGCTCGACCGCGGGCACCGACGCCACCGCTGGCACCACCATGGCTGTCGGTGGCAACGGCATGGCCGGCGCGACGTCCGCGATGGGTGGTGATTCTACCGCGGCTGGCGGCAACCCCGCCGTTGGCGGCAATCCCGCCGTTGGCGGTGACACGGGTGCCGGTGGCGACACGAGCGCCGGTGGCGACATGACCTCGATAGCGGGCGCGCCCGTGATGGGTGGCGCACCTGGTTCTGCAGGGGCTCCTGCCGCAGCAGGCGCAGCGGGTGCTGGTGGTGACGCCAGCGTGCCGGTTGCGAGCTGCAAGGGCACTCCTCCGGCTTGTGCTTCGCTGAGCGAAGTCGCTTGCTCGACCGAGGCCGGATGTGCACCAGCCGCGACCAAGTGCGGGGGAGACCCCGACGCCTGTGCAACTCACCTCAGCACTCAAACCTGTGCCCAAGCTCAAGGGTGCAACAACGGGCAGAGCTGCAGCGGCACACCGACGGCTTGCGCGGATCGGCTGACTGCAATCGCCTGTGACGACGGCTGCCACTGGACCCCCTGCGGCGGCACCCCGACTGCATGCGACACCTTCGACGAGCTCAGCTGCGCTTTGCACTCCGGCTGCACTTGGCAGTGACCGGTTCATAAAAGGAACCTGCCGGGGCCCACTGACGGGTCTCGGCAGGAAACCCCATGAAGAACCTATCCAAGACGTGCCTAGCCCTGGTTTTGCCACTTTCCCTGGTATGGGCATGTGGGTCTAGCAGCGACGTCGGCAACGACGGCACGGGAGCGAGCTCCAGCACCGGCGCTACGGCCGCGGCCGGAGCTCTCAACCTCGGGGGTGATGGCTTGGGCGTCGGCGGCGACGGCACGGGAGCCACCACCGCGAGCGGCGGTTCGCTCAACGGTCTCGGCGGCAGCTTGGTTGGCGGGGGCGGCCTGCCCGCAACCGGCACCACTGCGTGTAGCGACGGCAAGGACAACGACGGTGACGGGCTGATCGACGGGTTCGATCCCGAATGCACCGGGCCCGCCGACAACGACGAAGGCACGTTCGCCACCGGCATCCCGGGCGACAACCGCGATCCCAAGTGGCAAGACTGCTTCTTCGACGGCAACTCGGGCGCAGGTGACGACAACTGTCGCTACGCTACCGGTTGCCTCACCGGTGATCTGCCGGCGGACGACAAGGACTGCAAGCTCACCGACGCCTGCATCAAATTCTGCGCGCCGCTCACGCCCAACGGCTGCGACTGCTTCGGTTGCTGCACTGTGCAGCTGCCGAGCGGCGACACCGTGGATATCGAAACGTCCGCGACCTGCTCGCTCAGCAAAGTGGGCGACGCCGACGCCTGTCCGCGTTGCGTGAAGAACGACACTTGCGGCAACACCTGCGGTCATTGCGAGCTTTGCCCCGGCAAGACGGTGGCCGACTTGCCCGACGACTGCGGTTCGACCGGCGCGGGCGGCGCGAGCTCTGGTACGGGCGGCGCGGCGACTGGCGGCGCGGCCACCGGCGGCGGCCCCAGCTACACCTGCGACGGTGGCGAGCAAGTCTGCGGCCCCGGTCTGCCGACGTGCGCCCTCGGCACGTACTGCTCGCTCGGCTGCTGCTTGGTGCAGCCCCCTCGGTAACACCGCTGCCTATCGCTCATGGCGCCGCCGTTGGCGCGCCGTGAGCGGGGCGGCGGCTACACCGCGACGCGGTTGCGGCCGCCGCGCTTGGCGGCATACAAAAGCTCGTCGGCGCGCTGATAGAGGGCGGCCGGCGCTTCCGCGGGCCCGAGCTGGGCGACGCCCAAGCTCAGCGTCGCGGTAATGCGAGTGCCCATGAAATCGGTCACCAACGACTCGATCATCTGACGCACGGCTTCGGCCGCCAGCACGGCCATGTCGCGCGGGGTGGCGGACAAGAGCAGCGCGAACTCTTCGCCACCGACGCGGAACAGAGCGTCGCCTTCACGCAGCTGCGCCGATACGGCGCTCGACACGTTCTTGAGCACGGCGTCGCCGGCAGGGTGCCCGAAGCCGTCGTTGATCTTCTTGAAATGATCGATATCGAACAGCACGAGCGACAGCGGCGTGGCGGTTTGCTGGGCGCGGAGCACTTCTTTGCCGAAAGTTTCGTCGAAGTAGCGCTTGTTGAAGGCGGAGGTCAGCGCGTCCATGCTCGCCAGGTTGAAGGCGTGCTCGAAGTAGCGCTGCTCCACGTGGCTCTCGGTGTACTTGAGCACCGTCTTACCGACGCGGATCTGGTCGCCGTCGAGCAGCTTGGCGCGTTCGACCTTCTGCTCGTTCACGAATGTGCCGTTCGTGGAGCGCAGATCGACCAAGTAGTACTTTCCCAAGATGGCCTGCACGGTGGCGTGCTTGCGGCTCACCTGGTCGGTGTTGACGCAAATGGTGCAGGTGTCGGCGCGGCCGATCGACACTTCTTGGGTGCCCAGCTCGAAACGCCGCCCCATGTCTTCACCCGAGATGATGACGAGGCAGGGGGGGCCCGCGGCCTGCGGGCGCTCGGACGGGATCGAGATGGCGGTCCGCCTACCGGGAAATATGGACGCCATGAGACGAGGGGCTTTTCATAGTACCGACGGCCCAACCGCGGTCAAGAGCCGACCGCCGCCAGATTTTTTCCAGCATTTGCCGGTTTTGGCCGTGGTTCTGGCCCGAAAGGCGCACCTTTTGCCGCGTACGTCCTTGCATCCGGTGCGTTAACGCGACAAACGTCCGCCATGCCGCTTCTGCTTCAAGGTGTTTACACGGCGCTGGTGACGCCGTTTTCTGCTGACGGTTCGAGCATCGACTTCGAGGCATACGAGAAGCTTCTGGCCCAGCAGCTCGACGGCGGCATCAACGGGCTCGTGCCCTGCGGCACCACCGGCGAGTCGCCGACGTTGACCGACGCCGAGCAACGCGAGCTCATCGCGCGCACCGTGCGCTTCGCGAAGGGGCGTGTGCCGGTGCTGGCGGGCACTGGCTCGTTCAACACCAAGAAGAGCATCGAGGCATCCAAGGCCGCGTTCGAGGCCGGCGCCGACGGCGTGATGATCGTGATGCCGTACTACAACAAGCCGTCGCAAGAGGGCCTGTTCCGCCACCTGACCGAGATCGCCAAGGCCGTCTCGGGGCCGGTGGTGGTGTACAACGTCCCCGGGCGCCACATCGTCGATCTATCGGTCGATACGCTGCTGCGCGTTTTGGACGCTTGCCCCAACGTGGTGGGCATCAAGGACGCTTCGGGCAACGTGCTGTTCTGCCAAGAGCTGATGGGCAAGGCGCGCGGCCGCATCGTCGACCTTTCCGGCGATGATCCGCTGACTTTGCCGCTCATGGCGGTCGGCGCGAAGGGCGTGATCAGCGTCACCAGCAACCTGTATCCGCGCCAGGTGGGCGAGGTGGTGTCCGACGCCTTGAGCGGCAAATGGGCCGAAGCCGAGCGCAAGAACTCGCTGCTCTACCCGCTTCACCGCGCGTTCTTCAGCGAGCCCAGCCCCGCGCCGATCAAGGCCGGCTTGGCCATGAAGGGCATGATGAGCGCGAGCGTGCGGTTGCCCATCGTGGAGGCCACTGACGGTTGCAAAGCCAACCTGGCCCACTTGATGAAGACGTACGAGGCCCAATGAAGCTTGCCATTTTCGGCGCCACCGGGCGCATGGGCACGGCCATCGTGCGTTTGGCGCTCGCGTCCGCAGACTTGGAAATCGTCGGCGGCATTTGCTCCGATACCGATCCGGGCCTCGGTCGTGACATGGGCGAGCTGGCCGGCATCGGCCAGCTGGGCGTCGTCACCACCGCCGACATTGCTTCCGGTCTGCTGGGCGCCGACGTGGTGATCGATTTCTCGACGGCTTCGGCGGTGACGTCGCTGCTGGCAGTGGCGGCGCGCCAAAAAATCGCGGTGGTCAGCGGCACCACCAACATCGACGACGCGGCCAAGAAGGCGTTCGACAAGGCCGCGCTCACCGTGCCGGTGATGTGGGCGCCCAACATGAGCTTGGGGGTCCAGGTTTTGGCCGAGCTGGTCGAGCAAGCCGTAAAAAGGCTGGGGCTCGGCTACGACGTCGAAATCACGGAGATTCATCACCGAAAGAAGATCGATTCGCCCTCCGGTACCGCCAAACGCTTGGCTGAAGCGGCGCGCGCGGCGCGCTCCAACTTGCGCGAGATCCACGGGCGCAGCGGCGACGTGGGCGCGCGCACCGACGACGAGATGGCCGTGTACGGGCTGCGCGGTGGTGACGTGGTGGGCGACCACACCGTCTACCTGTTCGGCATGGGCGAGCGCCTCGAGCTGACCCATCGCGCTTCGAACCGCGACTTGTTCGCGCACGGCGCGCTGGTGGCGGCGCGATTTCTCGCGGGCAAGCCGGCCAAGCGCTACACGTTTTCGGACGTGCTGGGGTGACGGGCGAAGCGGGCTGGCTCGGGCGCCTTTCGCTCGAGCTCACCAAGACCGAGCACGGCACCCAGCTGTCGCGCTCGTCTCACGAAGGTCCGCTGCGCATCCAACGCGTATTGACGCCCGAAGGGCTCGCCTGCCCGCACATCTACTTGCTGCATCCGCCGGGCGGGGTGGTGGGCGGCGATCGGCTGCACACGAGCGTCGAGCTGGGGGCGGGGGCGCAGGTGCTGCTGACGACGCCGGCGGCCCAGAAGCTGTACCGCTCGCAAGGCGCGCGCGCCGAGGTTTCGAATCAGCTGCGACTGGATCAAGGCGCACGGCTCGAGTGGCTGCCCAGCGAAACCTTGGCGTTTTCGGCCGCGCAAGCGCTGCTCAGCACGCGTGTCGAGCTCGCTCCCGACGCTGCGTTTCTGGGTTGGGACATCGCTTGTTACGGCATGCCGGCGCGCGGCGAGACCTTCGACGCCGGCCGCGTCGTGTCACGTTTCGAGGTTTTTCGCGGCGAAACACCGCTCGCCATCGAATCGTTCGACTTGGGTGAGCCGGGGCAGCGTACAGAGCTGCTGGGCGCCGCGTTTGCGCTGCGAGGCCAACCAGTGGTCGCGAACCTGTACGCTGTGCCGGCGCGCGGACCCGTCGAGGCCGAGCTGGTCGACCGCGTACGAGCCGCCATCGGCGAGCCGGCGCGCGGTTTATGCAGTGTCAGCTCCTTACAAGACCTGCTTGTCGTTCGCGCCCTCGGCCCCAACATCGAAGGGGTCCGTGACAGCTTGATTCGCGCCTGGCACGTTCTGCGGCCCGTGATTGTCGCCCGCGAAGCAGTGACGCCACGCATTTGGGCGACTTAGCGGTCGCGCAGGGTCACGCTGTGGCGAATTGGTTTCAGGCGCTGTCCAGACGCGTTCGCCGGCGGGGAGCTTGTGCAGACCCCACGTGGTAAGCGAAAGCGACCATGAACGACAAATTGAAACAGACGAAACCGAGCAGCACGCCAGCGCCGGCTCACGGCTTCGACGGCGCCGGTCATATGGATCCTGCCCACGCTGCGCGGTTGCTGGCGCTGAGCCGCGAAGGCAAAGAGGCCGAAGCGGACGCCGACGCTTTCGTCCGCGCAAACGGCCCGAAGGACGCTCTGGCGGAGGAGCTTGCGGAGGCCGCCGTCGCCAACATGACGAGCGGCGAAGATCAGCTCGGCAGCGATCTGGAGGCCGAGGTGGATGAAGACAAGGGCGGCCCCTTCGTGGAGACGTCTGGCAACACCGAATTTGCCGAGGGCACGGACGAGTCGAACATCGCCGAAGCGACGCGCGAGCCCTTCCCGAAGACCTAACGGGTTTCGGCGCCAGCCTGCGACACCATGCTCGTTCCCCGACGTCCCTAATCGACGCCGTTTACGAATCTCATGGTCAAGTTGCTGGGCCCAAGCCCTGCATGGCTCCTATGACTGGCGCGAGCCGCCCAGCTGGGCGGCCAAACCAGGCCTACCCCCGGATCCTCATTGCAAGTCGGGTTGGTGATCGGGCGGTTGCGGCACCGTTTCGTTTTGCTCGCTTTGCGGGCGAGCAGAGCGGTTTGCGTGTGACGGCAGGTTTTCCGTTTGCTCGAAGCGCGCGGTGCGAATATCCGGGAGGGAGCCATGGAGCTTTTACCGCGTGAGAAGGACAAGCTGCTTCTGTTCACGGCTGCGCTATTGGCGGAGCGCCGTAAGGCACGAGGCTTGAAGCTGAATTATCCGGAGGCGGTCGCGTACATCAGCGCGGCGATTTTGGAGGGCGCGCGCGACGGCAAAACCGTCGCGGAGCTGATGGCGCACGGCACGCAGCTGTTGACGGAGGCGGACGTGATGGAAGGCGTCGCCGAGCTGATCGCCGAAGTGCAGGTGGAAGCCACGTTTCCGGACGGCACGAAGTTGGTCACGGTGCACCAGCCCATTCCGTCTTCGGGGCGGCGCATTCCAGGCGAGGTGCTGGTCGACGATGGCCCGCCCATCGAGCTGAACGTGGGGCGCGAGACGGTGACGCTCGAGGTTTCGAACACCGGTGATCGGCCGATCCAGGTCGGCTCGCACTACCACTTCTTCGAAACCAACCAAGCTTTGTCCTTCGACCGTAGCGCCGCGCGTGGCTTTCGGCTGAACATTCCGGCAGGCACGGCGGTCAGGTTCGAGCCTGGGCAGACGCGCACGGTGGAGTTGTGCGCGCTCGCGGGGGCGCGAAAAGTTTACGGTTTCCGCGGTCAAATCATGGGCGAGCTCGATGTCAGAAGCTCCTTTTTGCCGCCCCCGGAGGACGGATCTTGAAGACGATTGAACGCCGCGCTTACGCGGAAATGTACGGGCCGACGCGCGGCGATCGCGTGCGCCTCGGCGACACGGAGCTTTTGATCGAGGTCGAGCGCGACCACACCATCTACGGCGAAGAGGTGAAGTTCGGCGGCGGCAAAGTGATTCGCGACGGCATGGGGCAAGGCCAAGCGGCGTCGCACGGCGCGGTCGATACCGTCATCACCAACGCGCTCATTCTCGACTATTGGGGCATCGTGAAGGCCGACATCGGCATCGTGGCCGGGCGCATCTCGGCCATCGGCAAAGCCGGTAACCCCGACGTGCAGCCCAACGTCAACATCGTGATCGGTCCGGGCACCGAGGTGATCGCCGGTGAGGGGCAAATCATCACCGCCGGCGGCATCGATACGCACATTCATTTCATCTGTCCGCAGCAGTGCGAGGAAGCGCTGATGTCCGGCGTCACGACGATGGTGGGCGGCGGCACCGGGCCGGCGGCTGGTACCAGCGCCACCACCTGCACGCCGGGGCCGTGGAACATCGCCCGCATGCTGCAGGCGCTCGAGTCGTTTCCCCTGAATTTTGGCCTGCTGGGCAAGGGCAACGCCAGTTTGTCCGAGTCGTTGGTGGAGCAGGTGGCGGCCGGCTGCGTGGGCCTGAAGCTGCACGAAGACTGGGGCACGACGCCGCAAGCTATCGACACCTGCCTGCGCGTGGCCGAAGACTACGACGTTCAGGTCGCCATCCACACCGACACGCTGAACGAGTCTGGCTTCGTCGAAGACACGTTGGCCGCGTTCAAAGGTCGGACCATCCACACCTTCCACACCGAGGGCGCCGGCGGCGGTCACGCGCCCGACATCATCAAGGCTTGCGGTGCGCCCAACGTGCTGCCTTCGTCGACGAACCCGACTCGCCCGTACACCGTCAACACGGTGGACGAGCACCTGGACATGCTGATGGTGTGCCACCACCTGGACCCGAGCATCGCCGAGGACGTGGCGTTCGCCGAGTCGCGCATTCGCCGCGAGACGATCGCGGCCGAGGACATCTTGCACGACAAGGGCGCCTTCAGCATGATGTCGAGCGACTCTCAGGCCATGGGTCGCATCGGCGAGGTCATCGCCCGCACCTGGCAGACGGCGCACAAGATGAAGACGCAGCGCGGCGCCTTGCCCGAGGATTCGTCGCGCAACGACAACTTTCGCGCCAAGCGCTACATCGCCAAGTACACCATCAATCCTGCCATCACCCACGGCATGAGCCGCGAAATCGGCTCGGTGGAGGTGGGCAAACTGGCGGATTTGGTGCTGTGGAAGCCGGCTTTCTTCGGCGCCAAGCCGTCGATGATCATCAAGGGCGGCTTCATCGTGGCGGCGCCGATGGGCGACGCGAACGCTTCGATTCCGACGCCACAACCCGTGCACTTTCGGCCGATGTTTGGCGCGTTCGGTGCGGCCCGCTCCGCGACCTGCGTGCACTTCGTGTCCGGCGCGGCGGCAGAGCGCGGCGTCGGTCGGGAGCTGGGGTTGACGCGCCGGCTGGTGCCGGTCAGAAATACGCGCGGCATTCGCAAGCGCGACATGATTCACAACGATTGCTTGCCGCACATGGAGGTCGATTCGCAGACTTACGAGGTGCGAGCCGACGGCGAGCTCTTGGTGTGCGAACCGGCGCGCGAGCTGCCGCTTGCCCAACGCTATTTCTTGTTCTGATGGAGGCGCCCTTGCAAATGCTGGAGGTCGTGCTCGACCCCGCCGACACGCGGCGGCCGACCGATTCGTTGACGCTGGCTTTCGAGCTACGACGCCGAGCTCGGTTGCGCGCGCGGTTGGACAGCGGCGCGGAGGTTGGCCTGCTGTTGGAACGCGGCTTGTCATTGAAGCACGGCCAACGCCTGGCCACGCGCGATGGCAGCTTGGTCGTAGAAATCCGGGCGCGCGCCGAGCTGCTCTCCACCGTATCCACGACCGATCCGCATCTTTTGACGCGGGTTGCTTACCATCTGGGCAATCGCCACGTGCCGCTGCAGATCGAGCCCGGGCGGGTGTCGTATCAGCACGACCACGTGCTGGACGGTTTGGTGCACGAGCTAGGACTGCACGCGCTGGTCGTCGAGCGGCCATTCGAGCCGGAAGCCGGCGGCTACTCCTCCGGCGGGCATCGGCACGACCACGATCACGGGACCGATCACGGCCACGACCACCATGACCACGGTCACGACCACGACCACGACCACGACCACGGGCACGGCCACCATCACCACGAGAAGTAGCCATGCCTGACGCGAGCAGCGAGCCGCAGCCGACGGGCGTTTCAGGAGCCGCGCTCCTGCGCTTGTTCCAGCTGTCGAGCGCCGCCTTGCCGATCGGCGCGTTTGCCTACTCGCAGGGGCTGGAGCAAGCGGTCGCGCTCGGAGACGTCGCCAATCGAGATTCGGCGCTGGCCTGGATCTCCGGCATGCTCGAGCGCTCGTTGCTGCGGCTGGACGTGCCGGTGTTCGCGCGTCTCTATCGCGCCTTTTCCCAGCAAGACCGCGCGAGCGCGCGGCGCTGGAACGACTATTTGTTCGCCACCCGCGGCAGCGCCGAGCTGCGCGCCGAAGAGCGCCAGGTCGGCTCTGCCCTGGCGCGCCTGCTGTTCCGCGAAGGCGTCGCCGCGGCGGAGCCGTGGGTCATCGACCCGCGCGTCACCTTGGCCGCCAGCTTTGCCCTGGCCAGCGTGGCCTGGCAGGCGCCGCTCGCGGAGGGGGCGCTGTCTTACGTCTTTGCTTGGGCGGAGGCGCAGGTCGGCGCGGCCACGCGCTTGGTTCCGCTCGGGCAGACGGACGCCCAGCGCGCTCTGGGTCAATTGATCGAGCGCGCGGCCGCCGGCATCGGCGCTGCTTTGACGCTGGCCGACGACGAGCTCAGCTCCACCACGCCCGGGCAGCTGCTGCTCTCGGCGCTGCACGAAACCCAATATTCTCGACTATTTCGTTCCTAGGAGAGCTTCCGTATGAATCGCAAAGGTCCGCTTCGTGTCGGCATCGCAGGTCCGGTGGGCTCCGGTAAAACGGCGTTGGTCGACGCTCTGTGCAAAGAGCTGCGCACGCGCTGCGACATGGCCGTCGTGACCAACGACATTTACACCAAAGAAGACGCGCAGTTCTTGATGCGCAGCGGCGCGTTGCCCATCGAGCGCATCGTCGGCGTCGAAACGGGCGGCTGCCCACACACCGCCATCCGCGAAGACGCCTCCATCAACCTCGAAGCCATCGACCGCCTGAACGAGCGCTACCCGAACCTGGATCTCATCATCGTCGAAAGCGGCGGTGACAACCTGGCCGCCACCTTCAGCCCCGAGCTGGTCGACCTCACGCTCTACGTCATCGACGTGGCCGGGGGCGACAAAATCCCGCGCAAAGGCGGCCCCGGCATCACCAAGAGCGATCTGCTCGTCATCAACAAAACCGATCTGGCTCCGCACGTCGGTGCCTCACTCGAGGTCATGGATCGCGACGCCAAAAAGATGCGTGGCGATCGCCCCTTCGTCTTCACCAGCATCCGCCAAAACGAGGGCTTGCAGGCCGTCGTCGACTTCGTCACCCGCCAAGGCATGCTGACGGTCTCGTAGGCAGGGACGCTCGCGGGCCCTCAGCTGTTCGCGAGCCCTTCGAGCGATCGAAATCAGTCTTACGCGTGAAAGGAAATTTCTCGAGTGATTTCGCGGGCGCTGTCGCAGAAACGGCGATACTCCAAAAGGTAACCTTTCCAACTCCCGGAACTCCGACGTGAGCTTCCCGGAACTCCGACGTGAGCTCCCGGAGCTCACGGAACCCTTACAAAGTGGAGCAGCGACCTCCGCGCGATCGGGGTCGCGGAACTATTGAGGAAATTTCCTCACATCCGTAAGACCAATTCGCTTCGAGGGCGGTCCTATCGGAAACCTTCGAGATGAGCCTGACGAAGCGGGCGCGGCCGGGCCTACAAGGCGATCCCCTACGACACCCAAAACCCGGAAACGGAGGCGCCGCAGGGGATCATAGTTTGGCCAAAAGAAGCTGCGAGCCGCGCGGCGAAGATCCCGAAGCCGCGCGGCTCGCAGCCCAAGCGTTACTGCTGGATTTGGAAGCCGAGCTGGATGAACTGGTACTTCGTGGAGGCGCCACTGTCGTCGTTCTTGTTCTTGCCGTAGCTGTAGCTGAGCTGCAGCTTGGCGAAGTAATCCTTGAACAGGTAGGCGACGCTCGGCTCGAAGATGGTGTGCGTTGCCGCAGTCTCATCCTTACCGGTCTTGGCCATCTGGAAGCGGAACAGGGCGTTCAGCTTGCCCTTGGCGGGCAAGATCTCACCAGTCGTGAACGTCGGCATCACGTAGAAGAAGTCGTTGAAGCCGCGCGTGTCGCCGCTCTCGTGGTAGTAGGCGGCTTCGATGCCGGGAGTGCCGGCCTCGAGCTTCTTCTCAGCCAAGATGTCGGCGTTGAACTCGACCAGGTTGTCTTTGAAGTCCGGTCCTTGCACGCCGGTCGTGGGGTCCTTGGGGCCGGGCAACGCGAAGTTTTTCTGGTATTGGAAGGCCGCGCCGAGCGCGACGATGTCCTGCCCACCGTAGTACGTGCTGCTGCCGTAGAAGCCAGGCTCCGCGCCGACGAATGCATAGTTCAAGCGCGCCGAGATCAGCGGGTTTTGACCGGCCACGCCGCCCTTCAGCACACCGAAGTTGCTGTCGAGATCGAGCACGCCCAAGTAGTACTTGAACTTGCCCTTGGCGATATCGCCCCAGACCACGCCGCCCGTTTCACGTCCGACTTCCTCGGTACCGCGCGGGCCATAGTAGGTGTCGAGGACACCGGAGTAGTTCCACGGCGCCATGAACCAGGGACCGGAGAAGTTCGAGCGATCGGACGGCGTCAACATGCGACCGAGCCAAACGTGGAACTCGTCCATGAAGTCGAGTTGACCCACGAGATCCAAGGCCTGTGCCTGGAACGCGATCGGCCCGCCGCTTGCCTGAGCCCTCGTCCGGCCGTCTACCGTGAAATTTGCGGTCCAGCCGATGATGTCGGTGACCTTGCCGCTGGTACGCAGCTCGACGTTGAGCTCGTCCAGGTATTGGTCATTCAGCTTCATGCCAAGGTTGCCATCGCTGTCCGGCACATTCGGGTTTTGAATACGAATGCCGCTGCGGAAACCAGCGCCGACCGTGACCTTGAAGGGGTTTTCGGCGGGCGGCGGCGCGGCGGGAGGCGTCACCGGCATCGGCGCCGGGTTCGGGAGCGGGGGCGGTTCTGCGGCCATGGGCGGCGGGGGGGCCGCAGGCGGTGGAGGCGGCGCGGGCGGCGGTGCCTCCGCGGCAGGTGGCGCTGCGGGCGCTGGCGCCGCAGGGGCGTCCTGCGCTTGTGCCAGCTCCGAAGCAAACAGGCCCGATAGGACGACCGCGCCGCCCAGGATGTGGCTATGGATTTTCGTCATGTTCACCGCTCGTGCATTGTTTGGAGCGCGCGTCGCCGAGGGGGTTGCGTGTTTCGGCAAGTGGTCCGCGCGCAAGTTCAATGGGGTGCGCGGACCTTCCCCCGCCGCGAGTTAACTCAAAGTGTTGCTAACGTTTCGGATTGCGACATCGGAAACGCCCCAGCCTTCAGGCGTCAGATCAGCGACATCTCACGCGAAATGTTCGCGACAATTAACTAGTGAGGCAGCTTGCGACGCCTGTTTTGTTTCGACGCACTTCGGAAAGCTCTCCGAAACCTGCGTCTCTCTATACCGGGGCGGCAATGACGATCACTCGTACGTCACGTCGCTCCCTCCTTCTCGTCTCGGGCTCGCTGGCGCTGTCGGCGTTGGCCTGTAACAAGCCCTCGGCTCCCGCGCCCTCCGCGTCGGCCTCGGCCGCCACGCCAGAGGCTGCGAAGCCGGCCTCCGCGTTGACGGTGGGCTTCATCTACGTCGGTCCCAAGGACGACTACGGCTACAACCAAGCCCACGCCGAAGGCGCCAAGAGCCTGGCCGCCATGGGCGTGAAGATCCGCGAAGAAGAGAAGGTGCCGGAGACCGTCGACGTTCAGAAGACGATGGAGAGCATGATCAACTTGGACGGCGCCAAGTTGCTCTTCCCGACGTCGTTCGGCTACTTCGACCCGCACATCTTGAAGATGGCCGAAAAGTACCCGGACGTGGTGTTCTTGCACTGCGGCGGCATGTACGTGGAAGGCAAGACGCCGAAGAACGTCGGTAGCTACTTCGGCTACATCGACGAAGGTCAGTACGTGTCCGGCATCGTGGCCGGCCTCACCAGCAAGACCAACAAGCTCGGCTTCGTGGCGGCCAAGCCCATTCCGCAGGTGCTGCGCAACATCAACGCGTTCACGCTCGGCGCGCTCTCGGTCAACCCGAAGATCACCACCAGCGTGATCTTCACCGGTGACTGGTCGCTGCCGGTCAAAGAAGCCGAGGCCACCAACAGCCTCGTCGATCAAGGCGCGGACGTCGTGACCTGTCACGTCGACTCACCGAAGGTGGTCATCGAAACCGCGGAAAAACGCGGCATTTTCAGCACCGGCTATCACGCCAACCAGTCGGCGCTCGCCCCCAAAGGCTACCTCACCGGAGCCGAGTGGAATTGGGCGGCCGTCTACAAAGACTACGTCGAAAAGATCAAGAGCGGCCAGCCGTGGCAGCACTTGGTGCGCGGCGGCTTCAAAGAGGGCTTCATCAAGATGTCGCCCTACGGTGCGGCGGTTTCCGCTGACGCCAAGGCCAAAGCCGACGCTGCCAAGGAGGCGCTCACCGCCGGCAAGCTCGTCATCTTCAAGGGACCGCTCAAAGACAACGCGGGCAAAGAGATCATCGCGGCCGGTACCGAGCGCGGCCAGACCGACATCGAGCTCGAAAAGATGAATTACCTGGTCGGCGGCGTGAAGGGTTCCATCAACTGACGGAGCGAGCATGACCGCCAGCGCAGTGCCAGGAGCCGTGCGCGATCCCGAGGCAGGCCCCGCTCAAGCGCGGGCCTTGCTGGGGCGGCTGGCGGCGTTTCTGGACGGCTTGGTCGTCCCGAGCGCCTCCATCCTGGTCTCGGTCGTCCTGTTCGGCAGCTTCGTCGGCTTGGCTGGCGCCAACCCCGTCGAGGTTTACGAGCAGATGTTCCGCGGGGCCTTCGGAACCTGGTTTTCCTTTCAAAATAGCCTGCAGCGCGCGGCTCCGCTGATGCTGACAGGCTTGTGCACGGCGCTCCCGGCGCGGCTTGGCCTGGTCGTGATCGGCGGCGAAGGCGCGCTGTTCGTCGGCGGCACGGCCGCAGCCGCCGTGGCGACGCACCTGGGCGGCTCGGCGCCTTACACGGTGCTGGCGGTCATGGCCGTGACCAGCATGTTGTTCGGTGCCTTGTGGATTGGCACGGCCGGCGCGCTGCGCGCGGTGCGCGGCGTGAACGAGACCATCAGCAGCTTGCTCCTGTCTTACATCGGCATCGCGCTTTGCAATCAATTGATCGAAGGGCCACTCCGCGATCCGCAGAGCTTGAACAAGCCGTCCACCTTGCACATCGGTGAGCAGAACATGCTCGGACCGGTGCCGGGGCTCGATGTGCACTACGGCTTGGTCTACGGCATCGTGGCGTGCTTGGTCTGCTGGTTGCTGATGGATCACTCGGTGTTCGGATTCTCGGCGCGCATCGTCGGGGGCAATCCGCGCGCTGCGCGGTTGAGCGGCCTGGGCGTGCCTCGGCTGATGATCATCGTCTGCGCGCTTGCGGGCGCGGCGGCGGGCCTGGTCGGAATGGTCGAGGTCGCGGCCGTGCACGGTAAAGCCAACGCCTCGCTGGTGGCGG
>Ga0207667_10000375_pt1 | contig 60547 bp, 48 predicted proteins | sample KBSCornC52_FD_184301 | JGI IMG/M metagenome (GOLD analysis project Ga0207667, IMG submission 184301) | Corn rhizosphere microbial communities from Kellogg Biological Station, Michigan, USA - KBS Corn C5-2 (SPAdes) (version 2) | ecosystem: Host-associated > Plants > Roots > Rhizosphere > Soil ... | reverse complement strand
CACCACTCACCACTCACCACTCACCACTCACCACTCACCACTCACCACTCACCACTCACCACTCACCACTCACCACTCACCACTCACCACTCACCACTCACCTTATTTCTTAATCACCTGTCTTACAATATCATTTCCAAAAACAAATACCATCAGGGTTATCAGTATCACGAAGCCGACTATCTGGGCGCGCTCCAGGAATTTATCGCTTAGCGGCTTGCCCTTTATCATTTCGATCACAAGGAACAAAGCATGGCCGCCATCAAGCGCCGGTATGGGCAATAAATTCGTCAGTGCCAGCACCATAGATAAAAATCCAACCAGGCTCCAGAAACGCACCCAATCCAGTGTACCGCCGAAAAGCGTGGCGATTTTCACGGGGCCGCTTACTGCCTTACTGAATTTAACGTCGCCCTTAAATATTTTGCCGATACCTTTTGCATTGTCGGTGAAATTGCCCCAGGCCTTTGTAGCTCCTACCGGTAATGAGCCGAAGAAGCCGAATGTGAGCCGTTTTTCCTTTGGCAGGTCCCAGCTGGGGAAAAAGCCTAAGGCGCCGTTTTTATCTACCTGCGCAGTTTTTTCGATCAAAGTGCCGTTACGTTTTACCGATAGCACCACCGATTTGTTGGCGAATGGCTCGAGCATTGGTTTAAACTGGTCAAAAAACACCACTTTGGCGCCATTTACAGCAACAATACTGTCGCCGGTTTTCAGCCCCGCTTTTTTTGCATTGCTGTTTGGGATTATAGAGTCGACCGCGAATTTCGCTCGCGGCAGTTTGCTGATAAATTGCTCTATGCCATAATCCGAAAGATCGTTTAACAAACTAACGGGAACTTTAACATGAAACACCCGGTCGGCGCGCTGAACGGTCAGGTCGGCATTGCCAAGCAAAACTTCGGTACTGGTTAGTTCGTCAAAACGGACAACCCGTTTGCCATTGATAGCTGTAATATTATCGCCGGCCCTCAGGCCCATTTTCATACCTATTTTACCGGGTACAATGCCATATTTCAAATCGGCATTGGGTATATAGGTTTCGCCATATTTCATGGTGAGCACCCAAAATATCACTATGCCCAAAATGATATTCACGGTGATACCGCCAAGCATCACGATCAACCGCTGCCAGGCTGGTTTCGAGCGGAATTCCCAGGGCTGCGGCGGGCCGGCGAGCTGCTCGGTATCCATAGATTCGTCGATCATGCCTGCAATTTTTACATAACCGCCAAGGGGCAACCAGCCTATGCCATATTCAACGCCTTTATAATTAAACTTGAAAAGGCTTATTCCCCAGGCATCAAAAAAGAGATAAAATTTCTCCACTTTGATCCCAAAGGCCCGGGCGGCTATAAAATGCCCAAGTTCGTGCAGGATTACCAAAATTGAAAGGCCCAGTATTAACTGGCCAACCATGATCACTATGCTCATTCGCTATGTTATATTAAAATTGTAACGCCTTCAGCGGCAGTTGTTGTATTAAATTTCGCGCAAAGATGCGTGTTTCTTTATCAGTATTCAAATAATCGTCCAAATCAGGACTTGCTTTGTAGGGGATTTGTTGCATGCATTGTTCAATTATAGTGCTCATGGTTAAAAAACCTATGTTTTTATTTAAAAAGCCAGCTACAGCGATTTCATTAGCTGCATTAATTATGCAGGGCATATTACCGCCTTGCTGTAACGCATCGAACGCTAAGGCAAGATTACGGAAAGTTTCAATATCCGGTTTTTCAAAGGTAAGCTGGGGGTAATTTATAAAGTCGAAACGCTTGAAATTGTTTTTTAAACGTGCCGGATAAGACAATGCATATTGGATAGGCAGTTTCATATCGGGCAGGCCCATCTGCGCTTTGATCGAGCCATCTTCAAATTGCACCATTGAATGGATGATCGACTGCGGGTGAACGATCACGTCGATTTGGCTGACGTTTAAGTCAAAAAGCCATTTCGCCTCAATTACCTCCAGCCCCTTGTTCATCAGGGTAGCCGAGTCAATGGTAATTTTAGCGCCCATTACCCAGTTGGGGTGCTTTAAAGCATCCTCGCGGAGCACGCCAGCCAGAAAATCCAGCGATTTGCCCCTGAACGGCCCGCCCGACGCCGTAAGTATCACTTTTTCCACGGCATTTACCTCTTCGCCGGCAAGGCACTGAAAGATTGCAGAATGTTCGGAGTCAACCGGCAATATTTTAACCTTATGCTTTTTTGCAAGTCCGGTTACCAGCTCGCCGGCGACCACCAGCGTCTCCTTGTTTGCCAGGGCTATGTCCTTGCCGGCTTTTATGGCGGCAATAGTAGGCTCTAACCCTGCAAAGCCAACCATAGCTGTCACCACAATGTGTATATCAGGATGGGTTACAGTTTCAATAATGGCCCCGATGCCGGCCAATACGTTTACTGATGTATGCACCAGCGCTTCTTTAACGTACTGGTATTTGGTTTCATCGCAAATAATGGCATACGCGGGCAAAAACTCACGAGCCTGGTTTATCAGCAAGTCGGCATTCGAATGCGCAGTCAACATAAAAACGCCGAATATATCAGCATTACCCCGGATAACTTCAAGGGTTTGTGTGCCGATGCTCCCGGTTGAACCGAGGATCGCGATGTTTTTTTTGTTATTCAACGAAATACCTATTACTATTCATCATACGAGGCACGAGGCAAACTTTAAATTTCTCATGCAGGAATTGCATGTGTAGGGATTGCTTCGTTCCTCGCAATGACGTCTGGTTTAATTTTTAATGATATATTCCTTCAACTCGTCCGCTATTTTCCGGTCATTTGCCAGGCGCGGTACTTTATTTTGCCCACCCAGTTTTCCCTGCGAACGCATATAATTTATAAAGGTATCTTTTTTCAGGCTTTGGATAACTAAAGGCTGCAAAATGTTACCCTCGACCAGGTCAAAATAGTAAATATTTTTCTTTTGAAGGGCTGCATCTACTTTAAGCGCAAATTCCTTTAAATTTTCGGGCTGCCTGCCAAATTCGATAAACCACTCGTGGTAAGGCAATTCGCCTGTCGGCGGATTAACCTGCGGGGCTACAGTAAACTCGATAATATCAATCCCTTGTTCGTTGGCAACGCCCATCAGCGCCTGCTCAACTTCTTCGCCTATCACGTGCTCGCCGAATGCCGAAATATAATGTTTAATACGGCCGGTAACTATGATTTTATAAGGGTTCTTCGATACAAATTTTACGGTATCGCCAAGGCTATAACCCCATAAGCCGGCACTGGTATTCAGTATCAGGGCATAATTTCTATCAAGCTCCACGTCTTTAAGGCTGATGCGGGTTGGTTCTTCATCAAAAAATTCTTCTGCCGGAATAAACTCATAAAATATGCCCGAATCGACCATCAGCAGCAAGCCCTTTTCCTTTTGGGAATCCTGGAAAGCGATAAAACCTTCGGAGGCCGGATAGGTCTCTATCGAATCAACGGCAAAGCCAATGCTTTCTTCCATACGGGCGCGGTAAGGCTCAAAATTAACGCCGCCGTGTACAAACAGCTTAAAGTTAGGGAAAATGTCTTTTATTTTTTTACCGCCGCAGGCTGCCGAAAGCCTGTCGAAATACATCTGGCACCACGGCGGAATGCCCGATATGAGCCGCAAATCCTGGTCCTTGGTTTCTGCCACTATAGCATCGACCTTTTGCTCCCAGTCTTCTATGCAATTCACTTCGTAGCTCGGCAGCCTGTTCTTTTGAAGATAAGCGGGCACATGATGCGCTACAATCCCCGATAACCGGCCTGTTTGTATGCCCGCCTTTTCAGCCATTACCGGGCTCCCTTGCAGGAATATCATTTTGCCGTCGGCAAAAGCGGCGTTGCCGGTCTCATGAATATAGCTCAGCAGCGCGTTACGCGCAGCTTTAATGTGTTCTGGCATGCTTTCTTTCGAGATGGGGATATATTTCACCCCCGATGTTGTTCCCGATGTTTTAGCCAGGTAGGCAGGTTTACCCGGCCAGAGTACATTTTCTTCGCCTTCGGTTATACGCTCAATGTACGGGCGCAAATCTTCGTAATCATATACCGGCACATTTTTTTTGAAATCCCCGTACGTTTTTATTTCGTCAAAATGATGGGTTTTGCCGAACGCGGTGTTTTTAGCCCCGGCAATAAGGTATTCGAATGTTTTTTTCTGAAGGGCGACCGCATTTTTACGGACCTTATTTAACCGGTTATTAACTATCGCAGCAAAAGGTTTGCTTAATGCAGCTTTTAATCCCATGATTTACAGCGTTTCGGTAACTTCGTCGTCAACATCAAGGTGACTGTAAATGAGCTTGCGGTAGGCAACTACCAGGAGGATATTTACAAAAGGGACTACAAATATTAACCCGACTATCAATAGCGATCCTATTACCACCAATACTTCGATAAAAATAAACAGGACAAAATATTTCAAAAAATTACCTCTTATCAGTTGAAAACTTTGCGCGACCGATTCAAAGGGGCCTGAATTATCATCGACCATAAAACAGGCACAAATAGGGAAATAAAACAGAAAGAATATTTCGACGACAACCGCCGAGATAATGCCCAGGAGATATTTTACCAGCCCGTCGTCAAGCTGTTTGATCGCCTCGGTAATAAATACGGCAAGCGTACTTACGATAATTAAAAGTACAATATAGCTGCCGAGCATCTTAATCCGGGGAATGATATCGGCAAAATCAAAGTCGTAATATTCTTTATCGATCAACTGAAATACTAACTTAATAAAACCCAGGTAAACAAAGCTTATACAAATTATGTAAATGATCACCCCGATTGAAGCAACAATTACATCGAATAAAATAAAGTTTAAAATAAAAGGGGTAGCAATAAAAATAACGGCAGCTATTAATGTGTAAACCGCTATGGTAGCAAAGTTCTTTTTCAAAATTTGCCACGCCACACTAATAGTTTCCGTTACGGAAAAAGGATGGTACATAAATGTTTTATGAGCTTTTTAATATTACCCGTTTCCAAAAATCCTGCATAAACCCTAACCCATAGGCTATTAATTGAATGAAGGAGGCAACTAGACTCAAAAATGCAATTTTTGCTGATTTATTTTTAATCCATGAGTGAAAAAATATCAACAAAATGATAAGCGCCAGGATAAAATTACATAGCTGTGCTATTTGCCAGCCAAAAACATTGGCGATGGCAGTGAACAGCAGGGATAAAGTAAATGCCGCGGGAAAAAAATGTACCAGCTTTAGCTCGCCGGGAAAGAATTTGTAAACATTAATGCGCGCGCGGCCGAAGAAATGAAGCTGCTTGTAAAATTTCAAAAAATTGGTGCGCCGCTTGTGATAAACTTTGGCTTCGGGTATGAGGCCGATCTTAAAGCCCAGGTTATGAATGCGGATGCTGTATTCAATATCCTCGCCAAGATAGGGAATGATAAAGCCGCCCGCCTTTTCCCATACCTGCCTGGATACGCCCATGTTAAAGCTGCGGGGATGAAACTGGCCTATGCCTTTTTTCATACCGCGTATGCCGCCGGTTGTAAACGGCGAGGTCATGGCATAGCTGATAGCCTTTTGAACAGGGGTGAAGGAAGGGTGTGCGGCATCGGGGCCGCCGTAGGCATCAAGATAATTTTTAGCAAGCGAACTGTTAACTATCTGCAAATAATCCTCCGGTATCAGGCAATCGGAATCAAAAATGACAAAATAGTCGCCTTTTGCACGTTCAAAACCATAATTGCGGGCAAATCCCTGCCCGGCATTTTCTTTTACGAAATATTTAACGTCCAGTTTATCCGAAAAGCCTTTTACAATCTCCGCTGCATCATTAACTGAACCATCCTCGATCACCAAAACTTCGAACTGCTTATAGGTTTGCGCCACAAGCGTGTCCAGCAGTTCTTTTATCTCCTGCGGCCGGTTGTAGAGGGGGATGATGATGGAGAAAAACATGAGTTTGATTTGAAAATTTTACAATTTGAAGATTTGAAAATTATTGGGTTGGGATTGATTAGTCATTTTCAAATTATCACATCTTCAAATCGTCAAATTATAGAATTTCCTCCACCTGGTACTTGTTACGCTCGGGGGCGCTGCGGGATACCAACTCGGCTACAAAGCCGGTTAAAAATAGCTGCGAACCTAATATAACGGCCACCAGGGCTATATAAAACAGGGGATTATCTGTCGGTTGCCTTGCCTTTAAGTGGTGCGACAGGTTATATAGTTTGTCCCACATTATCCAAATCGCTATAACAGTCCCTGCAAAAAAGCTTAACACCCCCATCGTTCCAAAAAAATGCATGGGCCTTTTGCCGAATTTGCCGACAAAGAATATCGACATCAGATCGAGCAGGCCGTTTACAAACCTGCTTACGCCGAATTTGGTTTTTCCGTATTTGCGAGGCCTGTGCTCAACTACCTGTTCGCCAATTTTAACAAAACCAGCCCATTTGGCTATTACCGGGATGTACCGGTGCATTTCGCCATAAACTTCTATATTTTTAACCACCGCGTGGCGATAGGCCTTTAAACCGCAGTTAAAATCGTGCAGGTTTTTTATGCCCGACATGCGGCGAGTGGCGGCATTATACACTTTCGTTGGGATAGTTTTGCTTAAGGGGTCGTGCCGCTTGGCTTTGTAGCCCGAGACAAGGTCATATCCGTCTTCGGTGATGCGGCGGTAAAGTCCGGGTATTTCGTCCGGGCTATCCTGCAGATCGGCATCCATCGTAATAACCACATCGCCTTTTGCCGCCTCGAAGCCGGTATTCAAAGCGGCCGACTTACCGTAGTTGCGCCTGAATTTTATGCCTTTTATAAACGGATTATGCTTATGCAACTTCCTGATCATTTCCCACGACCCATCGCTGCTGCCATCGTCAACCAGGATAATTTCATAAGTAAACCGGTTCTCTTCCATTACACGGCTGATCCACGAAGTGAGCTCGGGCAATGATTCTACTTCATCTAAAAGGGGAACTACTACTGATATATCCATCGGTGGGCAAAAATAGGAAAAAATTTCATTGTCATTGGTCATTGGTCATTAGTCATTAGTCATTGGTCATTAGTCATTGTGTTCATTTGCATTGCTTCATGCGAAGTTCCGATGGCTGTCAGAACCTGTCATGGATAATTTAACACAAGTTGTAACGTTTACGGGCCTTTGCACATCATTGAATTCCACAGGGCAGATAAAAAAAAAACAATGACCAATGACTAATGACCAATGACCAAGTTAATTAACCAATTTTCCCTATCTTGCCACCGAAATCAATTATCTTCCAAATTATGAAATTTTATAAAATTGCGCTGTCGCTTTTATTGTGTGCAGGCGTGTATGGGGCATACGCCCAGGATGCGGAGCAAAACGCTTCAAAGTATGATCAGCATAAGGCATTTCCGGCAATGTTTTACCCAAACGGCGGCAATGAATTCCGTACAGCCGCCGGAACCCCGGGTTCAAAATACTGGCAAAATCATGCCGACTATAAGCTGAACGTTACGTTAGATACGGCTAAGCACCGTGTGAGCGGAACCACGCTCATTACCTATACCAACAACAGCCCCGATCCGCTGTCGTTCTTATGGCTGCAGGTTGAACAAAATATTTACCGCGAGGATTCGCGCGGGCAGGCGACCAGCCCTGTGGAGGGCGGCCGTTTTAATAACAAAACGTTCACCAATGGGGATGAAATAAAGGATGTTTACGTGATTAAAAACGGCAAGGCCGAAAAGGTGGATTACCTTGTAACCGACACGCGCATGCAGATAAAACTGAACGATACGCTTCGGTCAGGCGGCAGCAAAATACAGATAAAGATCGACTATGCGTTTGATGTACCGCAATATGGCACCGACCGCATGGGCCGCGTGCTTACCAAAAACGGCTGGATATACGAAATTGCGCAGTGGTATCCGCGCATGGAAGTATATGACGACGTTACCGGCTGGAACGTGATCCCCTACATGGGCGCATCGGAGTTTTATCTTGAATACGGCAACTTCGACTACACTATTACTGCGCCGGCAAATTTGGTTGTGGTGGGTTCCGGCGAACTGCTGAACCCAGCAGAAGTATTAGCACCGAAAATTATTAAGCGCCTGGCGGCAGCAAAAGCCAGCGATAAAACTTTGATGGTAAAAGACTCTATCGATTTAACAACCCGCGACTCTTACCCTGCAAAGGCAAATCTTACCTGGCATTTTTTCTGTAAAAACGCACGCGACGTGTCCTGGGCGGCATCGAAAGCATTTTTATGGGATGCGGCGCGAATAAACCTGCCGAGCGGAAAAAAGGCCCTGGCGCAATCAGTTTACCCTATTGAAAGCAAGGGGCAAAAAGCCTGGAGCCGCTCCACAGAGTATGTGAAAGGCGCGATAGAATTATACTCAAGCGAGTGGTTTGAATATACCTACCCTGTTGCGACAAACGTGGCCGGAACGGTCGGCGGCATGGAATATCCGGGCATTGTATTTTGCAGCCAGGAGAGCCAGGGCGGCGGCCTGTGGGAGGTTACCAACCATGAGTTTGGCCATAACTGGTTCCCTATGATCGTGGGTTCCAACGAGCGCAAATATGCGTGGATGGATGAGGGCTTCAACACTTTTATCAACAAGGTTGATACTAAGGTCTTCAATAACGGTGAGTATTTTGAACCGCAGGACGCAGAAAAAGAAGCGCCTAATATGTTTGCACCCGATGCCGATGCGATAATGAATACGCCTGACGTGATACAGCCTAACTATTTAGGTTATGCAGCCTACGAAAAACCGGCGCTGGGCCTCAAAATACTGCGTGAACAGATACTTGGCGAAAAGCGTTTTGACTATGCTTTCCGCACTTATATCAAACGCTGGGCGTTTAAGCACCCTACGCCATGGGATTTTTTCCACTCCATGGATAACGCGGCCGGCGAAGACCTGGGCTGGTTTTGGAATGAATGGTTTTTTACGACATGGAAGCTCGATCAGTCTGTAAAATTAATTGATTATGTTGATAACGACCCGTCGAAAGGCGCATTGATCACTATCGAGAACCTGGAGGGCATGGCCCTGCCGGTAACGATATTGGTAAAAGAGGAAAATGGCAACAGCAGCACGGTTAAGCTGCCTGCCGAGATATGGCAGCGCGGCGGGACCTGGACCTTCGCGTATAAATCCACATCGAAAATAAGTTATGCAATTATTGACCCCGACCATTTGTTGCCTGATGTTAACCCTGAAAATAATGCGCTCTCGGGCGTTGAAATGGCCAAAGGGGTAACCGCAAGCTCGGTGATCAAAGCGTATTTCGATGCCGTTGGAGGCGAAGAGCGGCTGAAAGCAGTTAAAGATCTGACGACAAATTCCGAAGGAGTGATCCAGGGTTTTAACCTGGTAAGGGTAAATAAATATAAAAGCCCTGATAAGTTTTACCAGGATATCACCGTGCCGGCATTTAATAACTTCAATGCATCCCATATAGTTATTAACGGCGATAGCCTGAGCCTAAAACAGAACGGAAGGCCCATAACACTAAGGGGAAATGAAGAAAGGGAGGCGGTAAAAGCCAGGTATAAGCTTTTCCCGGAACTTGATTTTGCAAAACAAGGTTATACCATGCAGTTGGACAGCGCGCTGAAGGTTGTTAACGGGCAGCTGGCTTACCTGGTAACTGTAACCGGCCCGGATGGCATAAAGGTGAAGTATTTTTATGACCAGAAAACCGGGCTAAAAGTTAAGCAATACACCGATGTGCAGAATGCGACAAGGATGGAATTCAGTGATTACCGGGCAATAAATACCGGCATCAAGATACCATTTGATGAAAAAAATGCCATCAACGGCGATCCGATAGAATATCATTTAAAAAGCGCGACAGCGGATACCGGTTTGTCGAATGATATGTTTAAGCCCTGAGGGAAGTCTGAGGTCAGAAGTCTGAAGTCAGAAGTCTGAGGTCAGAGGTTGGCCGCGACAATTGCTTAAGACTCAGGAATTCAGACTTTGGACTCAAGACTTAATTGACGAAAGCCCGGCCGAGCGCCGGGCTTTCGTTTTTGCCGGAACCAAAATCTACGTAGTCATAATTAGAAAGCGCTCTTTTTACTTTGCCTGAAGTTTAAGCCTATAAAAACAAAGCACCACTTGCAGCTTCTTTCGGACTTTACTGACTTTCCGACTATTCTTTCAAGCTAATCGGCGGAACCTGCTTATCCAGGATCATCTTATTCAGTGCCGGGATATCGCTATTTATGATGCTGTTTAGTTTAGCTAATTGTACGTCGCACAGGCCGGCCAGTTCTGTAAACGTCTCTTTTGCCTGCACGCTTGGCGGGTTTTCCCCGCTGTTTGCCACGCCGAATAAACCTGCAAGCTTATCGTTCAGGCGGATGGGGTAATTGAGCACATCTTCGCCGCTTTTTGCTTTGGTTTGATAAAGCGCTTCTTCAATAACCGTTAGTTTTTTACTGATGGTATCCGCTAAGGTCTTTATTTCTTTTGTGCCTGGCTTGTTCATCCTGGCGGTGAAATCTTCTATTTGGGCCCTTAAAGCCCGGATGTTTTTAATGGCCTTTTGCACCTCGTTATACTTATCCCTTACCTGCAGCAAAAAACCAACCTTCGCATCGTAGTCGGCAGTACTTAGGTCGTACAGCGGGTTGGGCTTAATAACAAAGGGAACATCCACCGAATCTTTCTCAAGCCGGAAACGTGCCATATAGGTGCCGGGGGCAGCCTTAATCGCGCCGACACCGCCGTTCCATAAGATCATCCCGTCTATTTTTTCGCCGGGAGGGTAAAGCATATCCCAAACAAGCCGGTTTAATCCCGGGTTAAAATCAAGCTTGTCCCTGTCTTCTTTCGCGTTGCGGCTGAAGGTTTTGATCGCTTTGTTTTGTTTATCGTATATGGTGACCGATACGTTGGATGAATCTGTTACATGGTTTAAATAGTAATTAAATATTACGCCTTTCAAAGGATTTGCACCCGCGTTATGCAAAACTATTTTACTGCGCGGGTTTCCGTAATCATCTACCGCCAGCCTGTAAGTATCGTTAACGGCAAATACCTTTAAATCCCGGGCCGGCAATTCATCTGCCTTTTGCTGTATCATGCTTAAGTCGTCAATTACCCAAAACGCGCGGCCCTGAGTAGCAACCACCAGGTCGTTATTTTTAATGGTCATATCAGTAATGGGTACTTCCGGGAGGTTTAATTGAAACTTCTTCCAGTTATCGCCACCGTCGTAGCTGATATACATCCCGTATTCCGTACCTGCATATAACAGGCCGGGCCGCTTTTTATCAGCCCGCAGCGCCCTGGTAAAATGCATGCTGTTTATCCCTTTGGTGATCAGTTTCCAGCTGTTTCCGTAATCTTCCGTCTTAAAAATATAAGGCGTAAAATCGTCCAGTTTATATTTGGTGCCCACAAAGTAAGCGGTCCCTTTATTAAAGGGATCGGTTTCCACACAGTTCCACATCATCCACTTTCCTGCGGCAGCGGGTGTTACATTTTTCCAGTTTTTACCGCCGTCGCGGCTAACGTTAATCAAGCCGTCATCGCTGCCTGTCCATAAAAGGTCCTTTTCAAGCCCCGACTCGGCAGCAGTAAAAATGGTACAATAATATTCAACCGAGGTATTGTCTTTAGTAATCGGCCCCCCGCTGGGGCCTTGCTTTGATTTATCATTGGTAGTTAAATCGGGGCTGATCATTTCCCAGCTTTGGCCCTGGTTTTCAGTTACAAACAAATGGTTGCCGGCCGTGTACAATCTTTTTGGGTTATTGGGCGAGAAGAATATGGGGAAATTCCATTGAAAACGATACTTCAGAATATCCGCGCCCGCGCCCATCGGGTTATCAGGCCAAACATTGACAGCGCGGTTCTCGCCTGTTTTATGGTCGAGCCTGGAAATGTAACCGCCGTAGTTGCCGCCATATACTACATCGGGGTTTAAAGGATCAGCTACCACGTACCCGCTTTCGGCGCCGGCAGTCGGTTCCCAATCGTTTTCGGTAATGCCCGCCGGGCTGCCCGAGCTGCTCCTGATCCTTACGGTTGAGTTGTCCTGCTGCGCGCCAAGTATGCGGTAGGGAAATGAATTATCGGTGGTTACCCTGTAGAATTGCGCGGTAGGCTGGTTATTGTAGGTGCTCCACGAATTTGCCGCATCAAAGCTTACCTGGGCGCCGCCATCATCCGCCACAATCATTCTGCGGCCATCTTCCGGATCAATCCACAGATCATGATGATCGCCATGGGGGGTATCCATGCTTTTAAAGGTTTTGCCGCCATCAACGCTGCGCATAAACTCCACATTGGGGCAATAAACAAGGTTTTCGTTTGCCGGGTCGACAATTACTTTATTGTAATACCAGGCCCTTTGTTTAATGTTATTATCGCTGCTGGTTAAAACCCAGCTTTCGCCGCCGTCCTCGCTCATAAATAAGCCGCCTTTTGCGTTCTCAATAAGCGTATATAATTTATCGGTATTGCTTGGCGCGACAGCTATGCTCACGATACCCCACACGCCTTTGGGTAATCCCTTTTTTGAAGACAAATTTTTCCATGTTTCGCCGCCGTCGGTGCTTTTATACAAGCCGCTGCCTTCGCCGCCGCTTTCCATGCTGTAGGGTGTGCGACGCACCGTCCACATGCCGGCGTATAAAATGGAGGGATTGCCCGGATCGAGTGTTAAGTCAGAGCAGCCTGTGTTTTGATTTACAAACAAGGTTCGCCGCCATGTTTTTCCGCCATCCGTAGTTTTGTAAACGCCTCGTTCATCGTTCGGGCCGAACAAGTGCCCCATGGAGGCAACCCATACCTTGTTGGGATCGAGCGGATCGATAACGATTTTTACGATATGCCTGGCATCTTTGAGGCCCAGGTTAATCCAGCTGCGGCCGCCATCGTTACTGCGCCACAAACCTTCTAACCCTTCGGAAACATTTCCCCGGAGTGTATTTTCACCTTCGCCAACATATACAACAGCTTCGTTGCTGGGCGCTACGGCGACCGAACCGATGCTGCCTCCGAAATATTTATCTGAAATATTTTTCCAGTTAGCGCCGCCATCCGTGGTTTTCCAAACGCCGCCGCCGGTTGCGCCAAAGTAAAAGGTGTTCTTATTTTTGTAGCTCCCCGCTACGGCGCCGCTGCGACCGCCACGGAAGGGGCCTATCTCCCGGTATTTTGTAGTGGAGTAATAAACGGAATCAATGGCCTTTTGCTGCGAAGCGTTTTGTTTTTTTTGCTGTCCATAAGATGCAAATACCGCCAGGGAAACCAGCGCGGCAATCAATGTTACTTTTTTTAACATCATCGTTTAATTATATTTTTTTATTGGTTGGGGTCTGTAAATCACTGCCTGGTGAAGGTGACATCGTGATGCCGAAAGGTAGTAATTGCTTTTGGGGATTGCAAATGCCGGAATATTAAGTTCCTTGGGCACAAATTCGCGGTAAAAGGAGTTGACATCTGTTCAAAGCCGCCCTTGTTGCCCGGATAAAAATTAAAAATAATTCATAGGTTCTTTCGTCGTTTCAATTTTTTCGCTTAATTTTAATATACTCATCGTACACGATATCATTTATGCTAAAGAAAGTATGAGCTATTAAACCTTTTAGAACAGAAAGGCGTTGTTATAGTATCAACCGTATCAATTTTAATATAAATATCTATCATGAGTCAGATCAGCGAAATAAAATGTCCCGTTTGCGGAAACTGGTGCGAATGGACAGGTAGAATTGATGAAAGATGCCCGAATTGCAATGCACACCTAGACCCCGTGCGCCTGCAATACTCGGAGGAACAAAGGATCAATGCAGAGATGGCCAAAAAAAGCGGCTACCTGCTCATAAAGGATACTGATGACCCAGTTGTGCAAATGTTAAAGCAATTTGTAAACTGGCTCAGGTGGACCACATTTTATGGCATATCGATAATCTACATTTTTATCGCCATTTTGGTAGTATTGTATGGTTTGGTTATGCTATAGGGGCGCTGATTTTAGTTTGATCGGGCTTTTTTTCCGCTATACCCAGCAGGTATTTTAAATAAATTGAAAATCGGCGTCTGATTTTATGCATGGATCGCTGATTTTGATTCAAGCGGATGCCAAAAAGTTTTCGCGGGTTCGTACTTTAGCATTATGCCCGCATAATTGGCTTATTATCAGGCGATAAATGAACATTAATTTTAAAACTGCCTGAACCTTTTTAAACATGGATGTTTGGCGGCCCGGCATCCAAACTAAAGATGAAATATCTTTAGATAATATCCGGAAATTTACCTATACTTGATCGTACTTAAACCCTATTGACCTATGTACCTGCACAATAGCCAGCGTTTTCTTTTTTTTAGCCCGGTTTACTTTATTCAGCGATAAAAGCAGCTGCAGGTTTTGTTGATTTTTTTAAATAAAAACGATATGATTTCAGTCCACCGACCCGCACTCATAGCTTTGGCGCCTGGTTCCATCCAGACGAAAGAGATACTTGCTGACAAGCTTCAGCTGGCGCTAATGCTGGAGTTTTCAACCATCCCGCCGTACCTTACCGCCATGTATTCCATGCAGGATAACGGCAGTTATGCCTACCAGCTCATCCGCAGCGTTGTGCTTGAAGAGATGCTGCACATGAACCTGGTGTCGAACCTTTTGCTCAGTATCGGCGAAAAGCCGCAGTTTGTTTCCAACAAATATTTCCCGAGTTACCCTACGCATTTGCCGGGGCAGGATGCGGCGACGACAGGCGGCCCGCTGCTGCAGCTGATGCCGGTTTCGATACCCGTTATTGAAAACGTATTTATGGTTGTTGAGGAACCTGCCCGGAGGAATTCGCCGGCCCAGGACATTAACTATATGACCATCGCGCAATTTTACCTGGCCATCTGGGAAGGTTTTAAGACAGTCGACGAAAAAATGCGAAAGGAAGGCAAGCATTTATTTGTGAAAAACGACCTGCAAAAGCCAAACTATTACTTCGGCAGCGGGGGCGGCCATCCGGTTATCGTTACCGATCTTAAGACCGCCAAAATGGCGATTGACGAGATAGTGGAACAGGGCGAAGGCGCCCCGGCCGCATCAGGCGCACCTACTGAGCCTAACGAGAATTTCGGCACGAAGGATGCCTATGCATACCGGAGCGACGGTACTTACGGCCCCATCCTCGGCGCACCGAGCGAACAATCGCATTATTACAAGTTTATGGAGGTGGCCAACGGCAATTACCCCATCGGCGCAGTGTACCCAATGGTGCCCAACCCAACGCCTGAAAGTTTTAAAGGCAATGCATGGGCGGTTGCCCTTAGTGAAATTTTTAACGGTTGCTATTCTATTATGGTTGCCGGCCTCGAAAAGGCGTTTAGCTCAACCGGGCCTGATGATCCCTTCTTTTCGGTGGTGTTTACCATGATGCAAAGCGTTATACCCGTCCTTTCAGTGCAGATGATGCAGTTGCCCTTAACCGCAGGCGCCGACCCAACGGTTGGCCCCAATGCCGGGCCTACATTCGTACTGGCGCCCGTTGGTTTAGATAAGCTGATAGCAAAGGTGCAGGCTTGCATTGATGAGCCGCCTTCGCAGGATAATATAACAGGCGTAAGGGCCACTTTAACCTTGGTTAAAAGCGCCCTGTGCAATATACAGGAGAAGGTAAAAGGCAAAAACTATTCATTTCTTTAATTCAAACCACATAAACGACACAATTATGGAATACGTTTATAAAATATACCCGGCTATAGGCATAGCACGAGTAGGCGACGCTGACGACTACTATATCGGGCCGGAGGAATACCGCGGGCTGCCCACCCTTCCTGATGGAAAACCGTTTGGTGAATCGGATTTCAGGGACGGGGAGAACAGGGTAAGACGGCAGGGCGCCAGGTTCCGTATCTTTAAAGAAACTGCAGCCGGAGAGTTTGTTGAAGAAGTAACACCGGGCGCCAACGATGTGCTCAATGTTGAATGGACGGTGCACCTGGCCAATAAAAAGCCGGTTTGGTACGACTTTCAAACCGCCCTTGGCGAAAATGGCTACGCTTCCAATCACCCCTGGCGAAATGCCTATATCAAAGATCAGGACGCGCGGCAGAAAATGATCATCGATCCGGGCCCCGGAACGCTCAACGGCCCGAACCAGCGCAGGGATTTTTCGAGGGACAGCAAAACAAGCTACCCGGCTACCTTCCCGCCCGAAACTATAAAACCGTTTGCAATAAATACGCTCGGTGCGATGCTAACGGATGACCAAAGCAGGCTCATTGTGCTCGGCGGTCATGGGTCTTCCGGAACGTCGCACCGGTCGCCGGAAATAACGGATTATGCAAACAATGACGGCTGGTGGGATGATACTTCGGACGGGCCGGTGCGGGCAAAGGTTCACCTGGCCGGCGGGGGAATTGTTGAGGCAGTGCCCGCCTGGGTAATGGTTGCCCCGCCAAAATATGCTCCCCAGGTTGCCAACCTGGTCACCTTGCACGACACCATGTTCGATGTGGCTGTCCGCGATATGGGTTACCGTAAAGATATTTACCACAATTACGCATGGAACTTTAATTACCTTCCGGATTTCGAAACCGAAATACTACCGATTTTAGAACGCGGCAACACTTATCCGTGGGTGGTTGCCATACCGCCCAAGCCGCACGACTTTAATATGGCGCTACTTGGCGATCCCGACCCGAAATATGATAGTATGCGGAAATACTATTATGATAAGCTGAGGGCGCCCAATATGGAAAACCTGGTAAAATCCCCGCAATCGGGCCATACCATGATGCCTTACCTGGCTGGCGACGATTGCCTGAACGATGCGTTATCGCCCTCAAGGTACCTCACTTTTACCCAAACACAGTATTTCATGCTGCAACAATGGGCGGAGGGTAAATTCACCAATGGCAAACCTTCTGCTGACCACGACCCAGGGGCGCAGCTGACCGGGGCAGTTTTGGGCAATTGTGTGGGAGGGGCGTTCTCGCCGGGTATCGAAATGACATGGATTTGCCGGAATACTTCCATCTATTCGGAGCCTTTTCGCCTTAAACACAAAAAACATGTGCCGCAGCCGCTGAGCCTTGATTTTAACCTGGCCGAAGGCCTGGAACCGGGTGATGCGACTAAGTTTATGGCGGTGCCATGGCAGGCTGATTTCAATGAGTGCTCGTCGCAGCCCATCGTCGACAGGATTGTTTACTGGTGGCCTGCGCAAAGGCCGCTTTGGGTGTATGCAGCCGGCAACGATGGCAAATGGAAGCAGGTACCATGGGCTGGTATCGACTTTGACGCGAATGCGCCGGATTATTTATGTTTCGCCGATGATATCGAAATGGTTTCTGAATGGAAAAACTTAGGGTTTATTATTGAGTCGGAAACAGGTGAGGGCAAACCGAAATATATCGAGGTGGCGCGCTTGCTGCAAAGAACTGAAGCCGATGCCCTGAAGTCCGGCAGTGAGGGATAAAAAATGCTGCACGCTGAGGTAGTTATCATAGGAAAAGGAGTTGCGGCATGTGCGATGGCCCTGGCGCTGAAAAAAAGGGGTGTGCAGCACATTTTGATAGCGGGCCGCGAGCCTGCAGTAAGCGAAGATATTTCTGAAACGCTGCCGCTGGCGGCTCATCACCTGCTTTGCAACCTGGATATCGGTCACCTGGTCAACAATTGCCCCGTGTCAACCGGGATCATTTCTAAATGGAACGCTAAACAAACTTTGGTCAGGGAAACGGTTTTTGAGGTGTTCGATAGCAGCTGGCAGCTAAATAAGGCGGGTTTTGTCCGCGATCTTCACAACCAGGTTATTAAGGAAAATATTCCCTGCATAACCGTCAGCCATTTGCAAAATGTTTACCGGGACGAAAAGCCGAAATGGCGGCTGCAATTTAAGCATGGCCTGGCAGAATATCATGTGTCGGCATCGTTCGTGGTAGATGCTTCAGGGCGAAACGCCGTGTTCGCCCGCAAACAGGGGGCTAACAAAATAATGTTCGATCACCAGGTGGCCGTTACCGGTGTGTTCGCCGCAGGCAATGAGCCGGAAGCGAAGATAACCTCCTTTATCGAATCCATGCCTGATGGTTGGTGCTATAGTGCGCTAAGCAGTTCAAACACCCGTTTTGTAAGCCTCTATACCGACGCCGATATTTTAAATGACCTGCAGCTTAACAAAAAACAGCAATGGCTGGAATACCTGCACCGTTCTGAATTGTTCAGCCGGGTGACCGGCGATGCGAAGCTGGTAAATATATCCGTTTGCCCGGCATCTTCGCATTTTACTGAACCCACCGTCGCGCCGGGCTGGCTGGCTATCGGCGATGCCTGTTACAGCGTTGACCCATTAACTTCCGGCGGCGTGTTTCATGCCTTGTACACGGCAATTTCTTCAGCCGATTACCTGTTGGATTATTCCGGCGGAAGGGCTGCAGCCTTAGGGGACCTTTCCGAAGCGAACCGCCAGCGCTTTGAAAGTTACCTGCAGCAGCGGACGACGATTTACCGTTCTGTGACCCATTTTCCAGGCTCGAAATATTGGGAAAGAAGGCATGAACGCGTTTCCTTAAGTCCAGGCCAGTTAATCCAGTGCCGCGAACCCGGAATGCGCGCAAAAGAGCTCGAAACCTTAAATACATATCTGTCAGCCGAGGAATGGGAGGAATTGTATGCTTTATGCAGGATTAAGTCCCCGGCGCACCATATCATTTCAAATTTTAACAAACGGCGGCCTGCCGTTCCGGTAAAAAGGACTATCCTGGCCCTCCAATTTTTAATTGAGCGCGGCATCATAGTTAAATAACCCGCCGTTATAGTTTCGGGCCTGGCAGAAATCAGTGTTAAGTAAAAAGTTTAGTCTCAAATTCAAAGTCAAATTATGTTCATTTTCGACTCAAGATTAAGCGCCAATTTAAGAATGACACAATGCCAACACATGCCTAATATTTAATCTCCTTCGTATATTACACCAGAGCTGGGTGTTTCCTTCAGTTCTATCCTGTTCAATGGCGGCAGTGCTGATTTTATCTTATCCCAAAGCCACATGGAAAGGATTTCGGTAGTCGGGTTTTCAAGTCCCGCAATATCATTCAGCAGCTTGTGATCTATCATATCAATAACCGGGTTTACCACTGATTTTAGGTCAGAAAAGTCTAAAACCCATCCTTCTTTTTTCAAAACCCGCCCTTCGGCAAAAATCGTAAGGTGATACGTATGTCCATGCAATTCCTTGCATTTATGGCCAACAGGCACGTTTGGCAGGTAATGTGCCGAGTCGAACGAAAATTGTTTATAAATGATCATAAATAAAAGGCAAATAAGTCAATTTTTAAGTGCTTGAAACATGACCGGGATCACTTTCTGCAAAATACAGGCCGGCCGGTTCATGCTTTATTTCACCGCACCTTAAAACAAGCTTAAAACAAGAATTATTGAAAACACTGCCAAACTTAGCAAACATGGCCAATGCACCCCGCTTAAAAATAACGCCATGTGCACAAGTACCGGTTTAAGTGCAGCCGCTCAAAGAAAAGGACCTTGGCCAGTTTTTAAGCCACTATCGAAATCCCATTAGCATCAGTTGTCAGCACCTCGCTCATAAAATCGAGGAACGGGCGCATTTTTTTAAATACGTCGTTGGCGAGGTGTACAAAGCCGCGGCTCAAGACCTCTTCGTCGGTAAAGGAATGGGCCAGCATGAACTGTTTATACCGGAGCAGGTTGATTGCCGGGTGGTCTTTCGCGTAACCGCGCGGCGCCGACGTGACCCGGGCGCCCATAAGTTCCCCAAATGTTTCAACTATTGTTTTATTGCCAAGAAGATCCAACCAGTTATGATAATTGGCATCGATATCCTGCCTTATTCGTTTCATATCGTGAGCATCGGGCCCCCAGAAACCGCCAACCAGGCAGGAGTTTCCGGCCTCAAGGCGAAAATAGTAACCGCCGCGCAATTTTTTTGTTGCCCGTTTAAATGCGCCGCTCCAATGGCTGTTGTAAGGTGTTTTATCTTTCGAAAAGCGCACGTCTTTGTATATCCGGTACAGTCCCTTTTTCCCGCTCGGGGTTTCTATATTATCGTGCTTGTTCAACTCGCCCAGCAGGGCATCGGCAAAGCCGACGATGTTTTCGTGGGCTTGCATATACCTTTCTTTGTGGTTATTGAACCATTCGCGGTTGTTATTTTTTGAAAGTTCGGTTAAAAAATCGATAGAATCTTTTTTTATGATAGCATCAGCCATAGTAATTGTTTTTGGCTTCAATTTACAAACTTTTGGCCAATTGGCGGCCTATGGCTTTGTATGATAAAATTGCGGGGTAAAGAATAAGGAGTGTTTCAGGTATAACCAAAAAGGGAGATGCACCTATGGTCCATCCCCCGGATAAATTTGGCTTTGGTTTTCTGCGCTGTTCCTTTGTAGTCCCGAACGAGCCCGTGCAGTTCTTTGTTATAATCTGATGGTTAGCCGTACTGCCGCATAATTGAAACCCGAAGGTCCCCCAACATATCCGCTTCTTATTTGCAACATCGCCTTTTTTTCATTACTGCCTGCTATGATAAAGCAAGGCAGGCTTCCTAATACCATTACAACACCCAGGCTGCCAAGTGCTGCGCCTGTGTCGAAGCTGGGTGAAAACAGGTTGCCCGATGATGCCTCGGCCAACCCAATAATAATCAAAGCGCCGCCTGTGCCCAATAATGACCAGCCCACCGTATTGAATGTCTTATGCCTTTTGGTATAAAGATCAAACAAGGTTTTAGAGGAATTGATCATTGCGGTATCGGCTTTTTGCGCCGAAACCATTTGAATTGATAGTAAAAAAATGACGATTAACACGCCTGTTTTTTGTAGTTTTTGTTTCATGATAATAAGTTTTAAAGTTGCTTAATAATTGTTGAATCTGTTTTGATTAGCATCCAGAGCGTGAGCATCTGCTGGTTATGGTTTATTATTTGTGTTGTTATTTTTTAATTTTTTTGTTCAGGGTTACATTACAATAATATACGCTGCTGCAACGGTCAGTCACAGTTGGGAGCGCTGCAGCCACTTGTAATAGGCGCCGGGCCAAATGCCAGGGTCGGTTCTTATTTCCGATTCAAGGAATGAAACAAGGCGCTGCATCACATCCCCCGGATCAGAATCGGGCTTGTTTACGCCAAACCGGGGCCCGCTATCAATGTGTATCATTCCATTGCGAAGCCGTGGTATTGCTGTTATCAGCGGCACCCCGGCAATGGCTGCAAGGCGCGCAGGGAGCGTTGACATGTTGTGATAATTCCCCAGGAACTTAAGCCGGCATTGGTTTGGGCAAATACTAAAGCAATCAAATGCGATAACGATGCGCCCGTTATGGCGTAAATGGTTCACAATATCCCGCAGGTCGCTGAAACCTCTTCCCTTTTTTTGAATGCGCCCTTTTCGATGGCTCCAATTGCCGTTGCCTACAACCAGGCCAATATTATTTTCAAGGCACCATTGCACAAGCAGCCGTTTCCAGGGGGTATGGCAAATTGCTATCACGCAGCCGGTACCGGGTGGTAATGGAACGTTAGAATTCACTAAACGGAGCGTACTGGTACGAAGCGGGCTTCGCACCGACACTGAGATCACCCGCCTTACCAGCCGGGTATGCCAAATATTCCGGAGATTTTTAAATGCATTCTGGCCGCTGTGCGCGATGTACAAGGGAACCTTCATAAGCCCCGCCGATAACAGGCCGTAATGAACAGCCGCGGCGACAAGCGAAAGATACCTGCAAACGGCTATGCAGCAGGTTAAAAAAAAGGGTTTGCTGGTTTTCACTTAAAAAGGTTCAAAGTGTTGTGGTGTAGTTCGATTTACTTTCCTGTTTGGTATCCGGCTGCAGGCTATAAAGGACCGGGCCGGCCAGGCCCGGTCCTCTGGATATCCCGGCCGTTTGAATTAAAACCTATAGGCTAAACGTAAGCCTGCCTGGCCTATAGTGCCCCCGTTTGTCCAGGCTTCATACCGGGCGCCGGCTTCAAAACCTCCGCTGAAGGTATAACCAAAGCCGGCCGACCATGCAAATGAATTGCCGCCGCCGCTTTCGGTAGAAAATACGCTGCCTGCCTGGCCCTCAAGAAAAAAGCTGCCATCGGTATAAACTTTGATACCAGCCTTTACGGGGACCAAGCTTGACGATGCCTGGCCAAGAGGGCCCTGCAAACTGCTTTTAATCAGAAACGCATTATAGCCGCCGCTGAGGGTTATATAAGCTGTGGGGCTAATAGGAATTTCACATTTTACTGAGCCGCCTATCACTGAGGAGTAAATATTACTGGCATCGCCTACGGGGATACCGCCTTCGGCGCCAATACTAAATTTTGCACCTTCTTTTGCTGTTGTTGCGGTTGAGGTTGTTTGTGCAAAACTGCTAAGCGCAGCTCCGGCTAACACTGTGATTGTAAATAAGATTTTTTTCATGTTAATAAGTTTTTAAGTTGGATTAATAAAAATTGATTTGTTAATACCCCGGCGGGAATCGCCGGATTGAGATCAAAACTATTGCTGGCCACGGCCGGGAGCAATGAGCATCTGATAGTTATAGCATATGAGTTGGTAATTTTGCCATATTGCCCAACAAGCTGTAACTGGTGCTAAGAACAGTTTTTTTCATGATAATAATTTTTGATAGTGATTAAATAATAATTCGTTTTAATATCAACTGCGATATTCACGGAGTAAAGCTACAGGCGAGGGCTGTTCGTTAAAAACTAGAAAATCAGGCTGTTAGGAAGGCTTGTGCAAATAGTGCCAAATCCGCACGGGGTATTTGCATTTTCAAAGCAATTATTACTATATTTAATTATTGTTAATTCGCTGGTTAGCATTTTTTGCAAATAATAACAGGCGGATTAGTAAATAATCCCTAAAAATTTAAACTAAAACCCTGGCTTATGAATAGATCGAAGTTTATTCCCATAAAGACTTTCGCAATTGGATTTTAAAACCTGCGCAACAACCTTCGCCGCCCGGATCTGCGCAGGCTCACACTGGGGCGCGTCATTTTTTTTACACCCCGGTTATTTGTTGAAAAAAGAGTCCGCCCGCATTTCCAACTATTAGCCCGGCATATACAATTATCAAGTCATATCAGCCATCTGCCATAATGCATAACTATCTAATAAAAAAGCCTCTAACTTTATCAGAAAACATGATAAGTTCAATTATTATAGATGATGAGCAGCATTGCATTGATTCGCTGGCAGCGGATATTTCGAGGCATTGCCCCAATGTTAATATAATTGCTAATTGCAGTTCTGCAAAGGAGGCCATTCTGGCTATAAAGAAATTAAGGCCGCGCCTTATTTTCCTTGATGTAGAAATGCCCTGGATGAATGGCTTTGAAATGCTGGAAGTATTGGAGCACATAGATTTCTGCATCATATTTACCACCGCCTATGACAAATTTGCCGCCCAGGCCTTTCGCATCAGCGCGGTTGATTATTTGCTTAAACCGGTGGATGCCGCAGAACTGAAGGCGGCAGTGCAAAAGGCCGACCAAAAGATATTGTCGTCATCGGGCGCATTAAATATTCAGAATTTATTACAGAACATAAGGCAGCCATCGCACGAGCAAAAGATCGCCCTGCCCAACAGGGATGGGTATGAGTTTGCGCATGTTAACGCCATTTTGTACTGCAATGCCGATGGCGCGTACACCAGGGTTGTGTTTAGCGATAAGCATACGCTGCTGATCTCGAGGACGCTTGGAGACATTGAAGAAATGCTTACCCCCGAAATTTTTATTCGCATACATCACTCAACTATAGTAAATATAAACGCCGTGACACATTACATCAGAACTGACGGCGGCTATGTAGTGATGAACACGGGCGAAAAACTGATGGTTTCGAAAGCGCGAAAAGAAATGCTGATGGAGAAATTGGGCTTGAAATAAGCTAATTGTAAACAGGTGCAGGCGCAATATTTTGAGTCCACAAGCCCATATTGTTATTTCGACGAGGAACGAGGAGAAAACTTTTCAAACATGCTAAGCGACTATGCACGAGGTTTAAGTTTTCTCGCTTCGTTTCGAAATGACATGGCTTTTTTGGCTTCGAAAGTTGCAAAACAGGATTAAAGATAAAAATTAATAAATTAAAAAATGACCCCCGGGCTATTAAAAAATATTATTTTCTGCGTGTTTAAAACAATACTGATCATTTCTCTTTTCAGCATGCCTTTTCTTGCTGCCAGCCAAAGTAAAACAGACCGCCTTAAAGGTTTGATAATAAATACGAAAAAGGATACCGCAAAAATAAGCTTGTATGAAAAATTGGGGAAAGCGTACCGGGACGAAAAAAAGATCGATTCATCCGTTTTTTCTTATCAGCGCGCGCTGCAAATAAGTGAAAAATACAATTACGGGCCGGTGCGACAGTTGGCCGACATCGGCACGATTGATTACCTGTTATATGAAATGGGCGACTATACCGGATCGCTAAACTATGCCTCACGCCACCAGGCGCTGGCCGGAAGACTAAATTCTGCCTACCACCGGGGCATTGTTCAAATGGTATTCGGGCATGATTACAGGGCGCTCGGCTACTACCGGCAATCGCTTGACCACTATTTTAAAGCAATACAAATTTGGGATCAATATCACCTGGCGAAAAAGGAAGCCAAAGACAACGTTTACATATATCAATGCATTGGCGATACCTATTTAAAAATGAATCAGCTTGATTCTGCATTAATATTTACAAAGCGGGCTTACAGGTTAGCCTTGACTTACCCCAAATATGACTGTATTCTTTATGCTTTACGGATACTGGGAGACATATATATTGCAAAAGGTGATGATAAAACAGCGCTCAATTATTGCAGGCAATATATTTCGAGCTTTGCGACCTATACGCAGAAAAACAGGGACCTCGGTTTTGTATTTGTAAACATGGCAAAGATCTATAAAAAAAGCGGCCGCGTCGATTCTGCCATATTTTATGCAAAAAAAGCTTTAGCCAATGCACAAAAATACTCCGACCAGCAAAATATTTATAGTGCTTCAACCGTGCTGTATGATTTTTACAAAGGCGGGGATGATCATGAAACCGCATCATCCTCATCAAAATTTCTTTACACTTTAAACGACAGCCTGCATAACGAATCACAGGCATTTAAGTATTTTAAAATTGCCACGGCGGCCAAAGACAGCATGGCAAGCATCGAAAAAATAAGGCAGATCCAAAGCCTCACCTTTAACCAGCAGGTACGTGAAAAGGAACAAGCCGATGCTGAAGCCAGGGACGCCGCAAGGAGGCGCCTGATCATCATCATTTCTGCCATCCTGGTATCCATTGTAAGTTTCCTGGTATGGAACCGAATCAGGCAGCTCGGGCTTAAGCACAAAATGATACTTGAACAAAAGGAGCTGGAAAAACTGAAGGCGATCGACAAGATGAAGGAAAAGTTTTTTTCAAATATCACCCATGAACTTCGCACGCCGCTTTCGCTGATCATGTCGCCCGCGCAGTTTTACCTGGAGCACCCTGAGGAACTGAAAGATACGGACAAACTGCTGCTCAGCGTTTTTAAAAATTCGGCCTACCTGCTCAACTTAATAAACCAGCTGCTGGATATTTCGAAGCTCGACGCGGGCAAAATGCCGGTTGAGCTGTCGCGGGGCGATTTTGGCCACTATGTGGGCGACTTCATAAAAACATTTGAGGAGCAGGCGGCAAAAAAAAATATAACGCTGCATTTCGACAATCAGCTGAGCGGGGCATACCTGTTTGACGAAGAACACTGGCAAAAAATTATCAGTAACCTGGTTGGCAATTCATTAAAGTTTACCCCGTCAGGCGGAACGATTTCTGTTTTCGTTGGGAAAGTTCAGGAATCGGGCGAAGTCCAGCTTACGGTTAAAGATACGGGGATAGGCATCGATGAAAATGAGCTCCCTTTTATCACCGACCGCTTTTACCAGGCCGATAATAAACTTTCGAGGAAATACGAAGGTACCGGCATAGGGCTGGCGCTGGTAAGCGAATTGGTGAAACTGATGGATGGAAAGCTAACTGTAGAAAGTAAGAAAGGCGAAGGGTCAACTTTTACGATTACGGCGGCCATGTTGGCGGCAGTTGAGGCCGGCGAATACCCTGAAGCTGCCCCGGTTGCAAAAAACAGCTGGCTTTCGGACAGCGGTACAGGCGATAACTACGTTTTTGCCGCGGCGTCAAATTATATGCCCGTGGTGCTTGTTACCGAGGATAACAGAGAGTTAAGAGATTTTATAAAAGATAGCGTCGAGCCTTTATATAAAGTAATTACAGCAGCTGACGGCAATGAGGGCTTTGATTTGGCATCGTCGCATATCCCTGATATGATCATATCGGATGTAATGATGCCCGGTATGGACGGGTTTGAGTTTTGCGATAAAATAAAAACGAACCCAGCTACCTCGCATATACCTTTTATCATTCTTACCGCAAAAACCACTTACGAAAGCAAGATCACCGGCCTGCAGAAAGGGGCGGACGATTATCTTACAAAGCCCTTTAGCGTGGATGAACTGCGGGCGAAAATAAAAAACATATTACAGCGGCAGGCCATGCTCCGGAAACACTACCTTGACCAGTTAGTGCACGAAACACCGCTGCACCCTTTGGCCGAAATGCAGGATGAGTTTTTAAAGCGGACATTTACGATCATAGAACAACATATTGATGACGCCGAATTAAGCGTTGAATTCCTTGCGGCTAAAATGCGCTTAAATAATGACGTTTTGAACAAAAAGTTTAGCTTTTTCCTGGGGCTGTCGGCAAATGAATTAATAAGGCAATTCAGGGCAAAAAAAGAAAAGATGGAGCGAAGCCTGCAGGAACTCGAAGCAAAAACACTCCGCGCCCAAATGAACCCGCATTTTATTTTCAACTGCATGAACTCCATCAAATCGTTGATACAGCAGGAGGAAGGCAATAAGGCGGTAACCTATTTAACCACATTTTCAAAGCTGCTGCGCACTATTTTGCAGAACTCCGACGAACGGGAAGTTACCTTATATGATGAGTTGGAGACATGCAAACTGTACGTTCAGCTCGAGGCTATGCGTTTTGGCAATAAATTCACTTATGAATTTAAGATCGATGAAACAGCCGACCTGAAATCGATAAAGGTGCCCGCCCTTATTATTCAGCCATTTATTGAGAATGCGATATGGCACGGAATAATGCCAAAGGCCGATGGCGGCACCGTAAGCCTGACGGTTGATACTGTCGGCAGCTCGATACGCTGTATTATTGATGATAATGGTATTGGCCGGGAAAGATCGAAGCAAAATGAATTCAAAACCGGCCAGGCTAATCACCAATCCAAGGGTATCTGGCTAACCCAAAACCGCCTTAACCTGGATAGCCTTTTAAATAGCCGTAACTCGCGGGTCGAAATTATTGATAAATATGATGAGCAGCAAAGGTCCGCGGGAACAAAAGTGGTACTTACCCTGAGTGAGTATTAATGTTTGTCACTAATGTTTTTGCTTCAAATTAAAATTTTCACCGGCAAATCTTCCCGTCACCGTATCACAGCAATAAATCCCGATTCTACAATTTTGGTATTGTAATAAGTATTTCTGCCTTCAAAAACCCAGTAATAGGTGCCGGTGCTTACAAAGCTTTCGTTATATTTTCCATCCCAGCGGGCGTCCTTTGACCGGGTTTGGAACACTAACCGGCCATAACGATCATAAACGCGCAGGGACCCGAATTCGCCGTAACCGCTTATGCTTAATGAAAAATAATCATTTATCCCGTCGTTATTCGGAGTAAACGTATTTGGCGCTTTGATCAGCGGCGGCGGGGGAGGGGTAACAGTTATGTACACGGGTACCGTTGTTGTACATCCGGCCGGGCCGGTGCCCCTGATATAATATGTGCCGGTTTTATAAATGTGCCGGTAATCGGCAATAGGCGTTACCCCATCGCTGGCGAAATACGTGTAATTGTCCTTTGCGTTATGAGCGAAAGTAGTTGAAATGTCGACAGTTTGCGGATAAACAACCGTGGGAGGATTTTCCGCTTTAATTACCGGGTTGCCGATTATTACCGTCACCGGTAAAATGTTGGAACAGGTTGAGGGCGCCGTAGCTTTTATATAATAGGTGCCGCTCGTGTTGATGTCCCGGGGATCGTACAAAAAACTAAACCCGTACGGGTCGTTGAAGTAGCTCAAAGTTAAATCAGAACTGCTTCCCGCGGTTATCGCAGGGGCCGCAAGGTTTACAGTGCTGCCGGCGCAGGCGTATATCGTATCCGGCACGGTGAAAGTGAACCCTGATGGAATTTTATTTACCGTGGTATAAAGCGTGTCCGTACAGCCGAGGCCGTTGTACGGGGTTAACACTACGGCGTATTTGGTCTGGTCGGGCGGAGGGGGCGAAACGACTAATGTGGGGCCGACATTAATAACTTTTTGCAAGTCGCCGGTGTACCAGGTGTAGTTTCCGAACCCGCCGGGGGCAAAGAAGGTCAAATATTTTTCGCCGGTACAATAAGTATTACCGGTAACTGGCGAATTGCAATCCTCATTTACATCTACATAGGCATAGCCAAAATGCCCGCCCTTGGTACAGTCGTTTGTTGTAAACTCAAGGCGCATCTGTTTGCCTGCATAGCCTTTCAGGTTAATGGTCGACGGGGTCCAGCCCTTGTAGTAAACCTGGGTATCCGATTTTGAAAGGGGGGGCGCCAGTTTGAAACCCGGAAGATTCGACGCGGCGATAAAGTCAAAGGATGCGCAGGCGACATAGGTATTATCGGTTAGGTCAAACGTTTTTACGGTGAACCTGGGCTGCTGGTAATCAGCATGTTTTGGGTTTTGCAGGACCACGGCATAATTGAAAATCAGATCGTACTGATTGGCGCCGGGTGGAACCGTAAATGTGTACGACACCCGTTCGGCGCCGGCGCCCGTTTTATTATTGCCCAGCCTTATCGAGTGGCCGCTGCCATTTGGACAAAGCATGGGGAAGTTTCCATATGGGTCGTACGCGCCATAAATACCGCCGCTGCAAATGGTCTGCCTGTCGTCTATGGGGTCGCTATGTACAACCTGGATCCCTCCATTTGCGTCAACTCTCCCCGTGTCGCATTCCCAGTTGTCAAAGTTGCCGCGCTCAAAACCGATATTGGGTGGCGGGCAATAGCCGCCTTGTGCGTAACAGTTAATTGCGGCGCTCAAACAAAAACACGTAAATAGTAGCCTAAATAAGCGCATTAGGCGTAAATGTAGGACATTTTATCCATTATGATTTTAAAAATCAATACCCGGTTACGAAGCGTGCCGCAACGGATACGGTATTAACGATACGGATTAAATGGCTTAAAGTTTGCCTCTCATCAGCCAAAAAAGCCTTTTATTTTGCAATCTTAGTGCAGATGCTTCCTCTAATCATCAAAAGCATTAAAAATCAGGCTGTAGCCTGTTTAGTCAGTTTTGTAAATGGGTTGAATTTGCAGGTTTAACATGCCATAATCCCCGTATTGCGCTTGCTCGATGCGTATAGTATGGCTGCCGCTTAATGAAATAATGGCATCCCGGTGGTAATCTTCATCATAAACTATTTTGGCAGGGTCCCAATTTTCAATGATCAATTTGTCGTCGATATAGACCCTGGCCATTTCTGAAGCACTTATGCCTACCTTGTACAAACCGCCGGGAACCGTAAAACCGGCGGTGGTGACGGTCGCGATCTTTTCCCTGGGGATATCTTTGCCGAACCCTTTGCCAAAAACCTCGCTGACATCTTCCCCGCCGGTTACTTTAACCGGCGTTCCGGTAATTAATTTGTTAAATTGTACGGGGTGTTTTAACGGATCGTTTGTAGTATCAAATGCAAACCATTTCATTTGCCATTGAAATGGAATATCAAATTCCCTGTAATGAAAGCGGTACGGCTGCCCCTTGTCGTACTTTATTCCAAACGGCGAAGTGATGCCCCCGCCGGTGTACTCCATTTCAATATCTACGTCCGTTAGGGCCGCAGTATCCTTTTGTACAACCAGCTGCGCAGGAAATGATCCCGACAAAGAATTGGGATTTGAAGCGCCTTTAATTTTAATGATCTTCCAGGCGCCTGAGGGGCCTATCATATCAAAATACATTTTACCTGCCGGATCGGTTTTTTGCCACCATGCTATCGGGTAATCAAAACTGTATGGCCCCCATTGGGCCATCATAATATATTTTTTACCTTTAAGCTGATCTTTCCTTAGCCTGGCATTTTGGCCCGGCGGTAATCCTTTCAGCTTAGGGAAATAACTGCTGTCGGTTTGCGGCTTTACCTGGTCGCCTGTCCTATCGAAAGAGATGTTAGTAACTGTGGTATCGAATTTTTGCTGCATTACGCTCCGGGAAACACGGTTACCGGTTATCTTTATATTGGTAGTATTATTGATATTAAAAACATTCTTTACATCGGTAAACGTATTGTTATCAATGGTGTAATTTATGCTTCTCGTATCTCTTTTTTGCAGGTACCCGATATCCTTAGGCCTTTTTGGGTTCGACCACAGTTCTATAGCCACCTTATCCCCATTGAAAGTATTTCGACTGATGATATTGTCCATCCCATGCTCAATGGCAATGGCCGACAAGTTACCTGCAAAATCGTTGTTCGCAATCACGGTGTTATAGCTAAAGCCTCCCCACACGCCATGCCAGCAATCGCGCATAATATTGTTGATTATTTTATTCCGGCTGAAAGTGATTTCAACGCCGTTGGTTGGCGCGTAGGAAAAATCATTCGAAAAAACAAGGTTATCGTTACAACCCCCGTTGCCGGTATCCATCGTCGTCTGCCCGGCCCATAAAAAGAAACCATCGCCTGAATGTGTCACCGAATTCCAGGCGAACGTGTTGTCGTTACATTGCTCAAATACCAGGATGCCGGCGGAATCCTGGCCGCGGTAATAAACCCCATCGCTGTAGCCTCGTACGTTCCAATCCAGTTTGTTGTACATTACCTGGTTCCTGCTGCTCCGGTACATGCCGATACCAAGCCCTGAATTAAACGAGAAGTTATTATTGTACACCTGCCCGTCGTTACAATTGGTCAGCATCAGCCCGCACTGGCCGCCGGTAATTTTATTGTCGTGAACATCAATGCTGTCGCAATCCCTTAAATATATACCGGCGCCATATCGCAACCACTCATCCTTTTCGTTATGGTGATAACTTTGCCAGTCGGCCAGGTCTTCTTTCTGTCGTGTACTGTTCAAATGCTGTCTGAAATTATAGCTAAAATCTCCGCCGGTTATTTTCAGGCCGTTAATTCCCTGTGCCCTTATGCCAACCTTAAAACCTTTAATGGTCACATTTTTCAGCGTTATATTTCTTCCGCTTTTTATGATGATGCCCGTCCCTTTAAATTTATCCGGGTTTTCGTAATCCAGGCTGCCTTTAATAACCGCACCGTTAAAATCAATCGTAATATCATTGCCTTGTATAACAACTGGGGCAGTTGACAACGGATCGTCGCCCTCAAAATGATAGACCTTATTTTTGATTTTTACAGAATGCCTGATAACAATTCCTTTGTACAAGGAAATTGAATGGCTTTGCGCGAACGAAAGTTGTGGCTGCAAAAAAACCAGAACGCAAATAAGAAAAAGCAGCTGTTTTGACATTTTTTTCATCCTGAAGTAAAGTGCGGCGTCCTTAAGTCGTTAAATATGGCGTGAATTTACCATTTAACTATACCTTATTTCAAAATATATGGTCGTATTAAGTCAGCACGGCCGAAAGTAACCCGTTTATTCAACAGATTGTAGGGTATTTTAAACAATCACCAGGCCGGGGCGCCGTGAATTAAAAGTGGCATGATTTTTAACTATTAATTAATATATTTTTAAATTAAAACAACATCACTATGAGATCATTACTTTATATAATCGCAGTCATCCTGATAATAGGATGGGCGATAGGTGTGTTTGCTTATTCGGCAGGCGGATTAATTCATGCTTTACTTGTAATTGCAATTATTGCATTCCTCATTGGAATTATAAGAAGCCCAACCACGGTTTAGGCAGTTGTTTAGTTGACAGAAAACAGGCGGCTTGCTAAAGGCGGCCTGTTTTACCTTAATTATAGCCCAAATTAGTCATTATCTCCGCCTTTTCCCTTTGCCCATTTTTCCCTGTCGGCCTTATTTTCCGCGTGGGCCTCGGCAATATCCCACTCCAGTTCAGGATCGATGTTTTGATCCTCCACCCTTCGTTCTTTTTCCATCAGTTCCTCGTGGTGTTCCCGCAGCCAGTCTAGTTGCTTTTTGCCATACGACAAGCGGGTAAACAGCACAAAAAGAACGGGCACGATAAAGATCGAAATTGTTGAAGAGGCAATCATTCCACCCAAAACGGTTACGCCAATAGTATTCCTCGACTCAGCGCCGGCGCCCGTCGCAAAAACCAGGGGCAATACGCCAAAAATAAACGACATGGAGGTCATGATGATCGGCCGTATACGTAAGCGCACAGCTTCAATAGTTGATTTTATTAATTCTTCGCCGCGATCAACTCTCAATTTTGCAAACTCCACAATGAGGATAGCATTTTTTGCCGACAATCCGATTAAAGTTATGAGACCAATTTGAGCATAAACATTGTTGGTGATAGATGTTGTCATTGTAAGGGCCAGGATGGCGCCGAAGGCGCTTATAGGGACAGCCAGCATGATTGAAAATGGTACCGACCAGCTTTCATATAGCGCCGCAAGGAAAAGGAAGACAAAGATGATTGAAAAAAGAAATATGTACACCGTAATCGGCCCCGCTTTTATCTCCTCATAGCTGAGCCCCGAAAAATCATAGGTGTATCCTCGTGGCAAAGCCGTTTTTGCTAACGCTTTTAAAGCATCGAGGCTTTGCCCGCTGCTGTAGCCCTGCGGTATGGCGCCATCCACCTCGGCCGAGCGGAAAATATTAAAATGGCTTATAAGAGGTGCGGCAATAATCGGCTTATAAGATATTACCGTACTTAGCGGTACCATATTGCCGGCCTGGTTGCGCACATAGTATTTGTTCATGTTGGATATCAGCGCCCGGTACATGGTATCGGCTTGTACCACAACATGGTAAGTACGGTTGTAAAGCGTAAAATTATTTACAAACAGGCTTCCCATATATGCCTGCATGGTTGAAAATACCTGCGAAATATTAACGCCCAGCTTCTGGCATTTTTCCCTGTCGACATTCAGCTCGTAGCTTGGGGTGTGCGCTGAAAAATAGCTGAAGGCTGTTGAAGTGGCCGGCACCTTCTGTGCCGCCGCGACAAATTTTTTAACCGCCCGCTCAAATGCGTGGATATCGTCGGTTGAATTTCCCTGCTCAATCTGCATGCTAAAACCCGCCGCCAGTCCTATGCCCCTTATCGGCGGTGGTTGTATGGTTACTACGTTTGCGTTTTTTATCCCTTCCTTCGCAACCCTTTTTTTAATGGCGTCCATTATGCCCTGCACTTTTGTGGCCGGTGTGTTCCGTTCGTCCCAGGGTTTAAGCATGCAAAACATTGAACCGCTGTTTGAGTTAGCGCCCCCGTTTAATATGTTAAAGCCGGAAACGGCCGCATAATGCAATATGCCCGGCGTAGAACCAACAATCTTCATCAGCTTTTTCATAACTTCAACCGATTGGGCGGTTGACGATGCATCGGGCAATTGAAAAGTAAGGTACATACGGCCTCCGTCTTCCGGGGGGACAAATCCTGATGGCTTGTTTTTAAATAAAATATAGGCGCAGGCACAAATAGCGGCCAATATGATGATAATAAATTTTGCGCCCTTAATACCCCTTTTCACGCCGGCAGAATACGCAAAAGTTAATTTGTCAAACCACTTGTTGAAACGATCAAAAAATTTATCCAGCCAGTTAGATTTCTTTGTGATATGATGAGAAGGCCTTAGCAGCAGCGTACACAGCGCAGGCGTCAACGATAAAGCAGTGAACGCCGAAATTATAACCGAAATGGCAATAGTTATAGCAAATTGCTGGTATAAACGGCCGACTATGCCCGGAATGAGGCCGACCGGGACAAAAACTGAAGCAAGTATAAGTGCGATTGCGACAACCGGGGCAGAAATTTCTTTCATAGCATTATAGGTCGCCTCTTTGGGCGACATATGCTTGTCATCAATATAATGCTGTACCGCCTCTACCACGATGATCGCATCATCCACCACTATCCCGATCGCCAGCGCAAAACCGAACATTGTAAGGGTGTTTATGGTAAAGCCAAGCGGTATAAAGAAGCAAAATGTTCCGAATATTGATACAGGTATAGCCAGTACCGGGATGATAGTCGACCGCCAGTTTTGCAGGAAAAGGAATACGACCAGCGCCACCAGGCAAAGCGATTTGAGCAGGGTGCCAATCACTTCCTGCATGGAAACTTTTATGATGGTTATATCTTCGAACGGAATTACATAATCGACATCTGGTGGGAAGGATTTTTTTAGTTGCGCCAGGGCGGCGTATACGTTGTCGGCAGTTTGAAGGGCATTGCTTTCCGGCGACTGAAAAACCGAAATGGTGGAACACCGGTTGCCATCAACAAATCCATTGCTTGCAAAAGTAAACTTACCTAATTCAACCCTGGCTACGTCCTTCAGGTAAATCATCTTCCCGGTAGCAGGTATGGTTTTTACAATAATTCTTTCATATTGCGGGACCCTGTTCAGCATGCCGTTGACCAGTATCCCTATTTCGTGTGTTTGATCCGAAGCCTGGGGCGGCGAGCCTACCGAACCGGCAGCCACGTATACATTTTGCGAATTCAGGGCATTTATAACGTCGGTGGGCGTTAATCCGTACGATGCCATTTTATCGGGGTTCATCCAAACACGCATACTGAAATTATCAGCACGCGATGTTGCATCGCCTACGCCCGGAACGCGCAAAATGGCGTCTTCGATAAATGTGTTTGTATAATTATCGAGGAAGGTTATATTGTGCGTATGCTTCGGCGAATAAACAGCGATCAGCATCAACTGGTCGGGGTTGCTCGCGCGCACGTTTAAGCCTAATTTGCTCACGACCGCGGGCAGAATTGGTTTAGCTATGCCAAGCCGGTTTTGCACGTTAAGCGCAGCGATGTGCACGTTGGTGCCAACCTTAAAAGTTACCCTTACGCTCACGCCGCCGCTGTTGGTACTGGTGCTGGTCATGTATTCCATGCCAGGTGTGCCGTTTACCTGTTCCTCTACCGGCACAGCAACTGTTTGTTCAACCGTTTCGGCGTCAGCGCCTGTATACGAGCCATAAAGTGAAACGCTGGGCGGTGAGATATCCGGGTACTGGTCTACCGGGAGATTAAAAATGCAGACGATACCCGAAATAACCAAAACCAGGGCAATAACAATGGCGGTGACCGGCCTTTTTATAAACGTATTTGCAATCATTTGCGTTCGAGGTTACTCAGTTCGCGTGATTTTTTTATTTCGTATTCCAATTCAGGGTCAATATTTTGTTCTTCCACCTTCCTTTGCTTTTCCATAAGGCTTTCATGGTTTGCCCGCAGATGATCAAGCTTTGCTTTGCCGTATGACAAACGTGTTATTACCACAAAAAGCACCGGAACAATAAATATGGCGATGGATGAGGCTGCCAGCATGCCGCCCAAAACCGTCAACCCAATGGTCTGGCGTGCAACTGCGCCCGCCCCTGATGCAAAAACCAATGGAAGCACGCCTAAAATAAATGCCATAGAGGTCATGATGATCGGGCGCAAGCGCAGGCTCACAGCATCCAATGTCGACTTAATCAGTTCCTCGCCCCTGTCAACGCGTATTTTGGCAAACTCAACAATCAGGATGGCGTTTTTTGCCGCGAGGCCGATTAATGTTATCAACCCTATTTGTGCATAAACATTGTCGGTAAGGCCGGGTACCAGCACCAGGGCAAGTATAGCGCCAAATGCGCCGACAGGAACCGCAAGCAAGACCGAAAACGGCACCGACCAGCTCTCGTACAATGCGGCCAGGAACAGGAATACAAACGTAATGGAAAAAATGAATATATAAACGGTCGTCGAGCCGGCCTTTATTTCTTCATAGCTCAGCCCCGAAAACTCGTAGGTATAGCCCTCGGGCAAAACTCGTCCCGCCACTTCCTGCAGCGCGTTTAAAGCGTCGGCGCTGCTTACGCCGGGCGCCGGGGAACCATCGACCTCGGCCGTGCGGAATATATTGAAATGTGAGATCAGGGGAGCAGTTTCGGTGGGCTTATAACTGATCAGTGTACCCAGCGGTACCATGGTGCCGGCCTGGTTCCTGACGTAGTATTTATCGATGTCTGAAATCAACTTCCGGTAAGCGGTATCGGCCTGTACGACCACATGGAAAGTACGGTTATAGGTAGTGAAATCATTAATATACAAACTGCCCATATAAGCCTGTATGGTAGTGAACACATCTGAAACGTTTACACCCAGCTTCTCGCACTTTTCCCGGTCAACGGTAAGGTTATAATCAGGTGTATGGGCGGTAAAAAAGCTGTAAGCTTTTGAAATTGCCGGGTTTTTGTCGGCTTCGGCTATAAAATTGTTAACTACTTTTTCAAAAGCATGTATATCATCATTGGTGCTGCGCTGCTCTATTTGAATACTGAAACCGACTGTTGTACCCACGCCAGGCAAGGGGGATGGCTGTATAACCTCTACGGTCGCATTTTTAATGCCCGCGTCAGAAATGCGCTTTCGAAGCACCTCCATAATGCCCGGCACCTGCTCGCTCGTTTTGCTTCGCTCGTCCCAGGGTGCCAGTTGGCAAAATATGGTGCCGTTGTTTGAATTGCTTGCATTGGTTACCACATTTAATCCCGATAAAGCCGCATAATGTGCCACGCCGGGTGTTGACCCGATCACTTTCATCAGTTTGGCCATCACATCAACCGAAGCTGCCGTGGAGGAGGCCGGCGGGAGCTGGTAGGTAACATAAAGGTTCCCGTCGTCTTCCGAAGGAATGAAGCCGGTAGGCTTATGTTCAAATAAAAACCAGGCGCCGATACAAATACATATTAAAAGGATGACCACCAGGCGCGAAGCCTTGATGCTTTTTTTTACGCCTTCAGTGTACTTGCCGGTCACCCTGTCGAACCAGTCGTTAAATTTGGTGAACCATTTATTCAGGCCTCTGTTCTTCTTTGATTCGTCGGTGGGTTTTAACATTAGCGAACAAAGGGCAGGTGTTAACGATAGAGCGATAAATGCAGATATGATAACCGAAATGGCAATGGTGATGGCAAATTGCTGGTATAACCGGCCCACTATGCCCGGTATAAATCCGACCGGAACAAACACGGCCGCAAGAATAAGTGCGATGGCTACCACCGGCGCCGATATATCCTTCATGGCCTGGTAGGTAGCCTCCTTGGCCGACATTTTATTATGATCGATATAATGCTGCGTCGCTTCGACCACTATTATCGCATCGTCTACCACTATGCCTATGGCCAATACAAAGCCGAACATGGTTAAGGTATTGATGGTAAACCCCAGGGGAATAAAGAAACAAAAAGTGCCGAATATGGATACGGGGATAGCGAGCACCGGGATAAGCGTGGAGCGCCAGGTCTGCAGGAAGACAAACACCACGATGGCAACTAAAGCTAATGTTTTTAAAAGTGTGCCGACTACATCCTGCATGGATACTTTTACAACGGTAACTGATTCAAACGGAACGCTGTACTCCACATCTGAAGGAAAAGTTTGTCTTAATTTGGCTAATTCAGTATATACGCCATTGGCTGTTTCGAGTGCATTGCTTCCCGGCGCCTGGTATATCTGCAGGTACGATGCACGATGCCCGTCGACAAAGGAATTGCTTGAAAAAGTAAATTTCCCCAATTCAACCCGCGCCACATCTTTCAGGTAAACCAGTTCGCCTGTGGCAGGGTTATTTTTTACAATGATGTTTTCAAATTCCGAAACCTTGCTCAGCCTTCCATTAACAAGTATACCAAGCTCGTAAGTCTGACTGGATGACTGCGGCGGCACGCCTGCTGTTCCGGCGGCTACCTGTACATTTTGCGAGTTAAGCCCGGCTATAACATCAGCGGGCGTCAAACTGTAGGCGGCCATTTTTTCAGGGTTCATCCATATACGCATACTGAAATCGTCAGTAAACCTGTTGATGCTGCCAACGCCGGGTACCCGTAGCAGGGCATCCTGGATAAAAATATTCGTATAGTTATCCAGGAACGTAATATTATGCGAATTTTTTGGCGCATAAATGGCTACCATCATCAGCATACTGGGATTAACGGCGCGCACCGTTAGCCCAAGGCGGCTAACAACCGCGGGCAGCAGGGGCGATGCTATGCTGACACGGTTCTGTACATCAAGGGCGGCAACATCAATATTTGTACCTATTTTAAAGGTAACATTCAGGCTCATTAAACCATTATTGGTGCTGTTACTTTGCATATACTCCATGCCGGGAGTACCATTTACCTGGCTCTCGACAGGCGTAGCCACGGTTTGCTCAACGGTTTGGGCGTCGGCGCCGGTGAACTGGCCGTTAACCTGTACAACCGGCGGTGTAATATCGGGGTATTGATCAACCGGCAAAAGCAATATGCATACTATACCGGTAATTACCAGCACAATGGATATAACTATAGCCGTAACCGGCCGTTTTATAAAGGTATTAGCAATCATTCGTGTTAAGTCTAAAGTCTCAAGTATTAAGTCTTAAGTCGATGTCCGTTTGTCCAAAATCTTAATCCTCTTTTCTTTTTGGAGTCAAGACTTTGAACTTTCGACCTAGGACTTACTACCGCCCCCTTCTGCCGCCGCCCGGCCCTACTTTATTGGCAGTAGTTATCTGCGAACCGTCATGCAGCGACTGCACACCATCGGTAACAATCCTGTCGCCCGCGTTTATGCCGCTTTTTATCACCTGGTTAGGCCCGATGGTTTGGCCTACCTGCACCTTTTTTTGCACGGCAATGAGTTCTCTCTTTGTCCTGCCCGTATCAGTTTTTGCTTTCGGATTATTGATCACGGTATCCCTGGCTACAAATACAAAGTATTCGCCCATTTGCTCAACCACGGCCCTGCCCGGCACAACCAATTGGGGTTGAACGTCCTGGTTGTGCACCCTCACCACGCAGCTCATGCCAACCCGTAAATAGTTTTTCGGATTATCGAACACCAGCCTTATCCTTATGGAGCCGGTTTGCGCATCCACGGCGCGGTCGATAACAGCAATTTTTCCGGTATATGGATAAAGTGAATTATCAGGCATGAGGATGGTAAACAACGAATCGACGGTATGCGCCTTGTTGTTTTGCAATTGTTCAAAATGCGGCAGTTGTTTTTCGTTGATGATGAAATCAACTGCCATCGGGTTATCAGTGGAGATGGTATTTAACACCGTGGCCCCCGGGTTTACCACATCGCCCAGCTTTACCATGCTGAAACCGATGCTGCCGCTAAACGGGGCATAAACAACGGCATAATTCAAATTTGTTCTTGCCGTTTTTACAGCCTGGTCTGATGCTTTAACGGTGTTTTTTGCATTTTCAAGTGTAATTATTGCATGGTCGTAAAGTTGCTTGGCCACGGCATTATATTTATTCAGGTATTCATAACGGTCGGCATCCTGCTGTGCCTGGACCAAATTACCCTGCGATACCCGCAAGTTTGCTACAGCCTGGTCATAAGCGGCTTGGTAAATACGCCGGTCAATTTCGTAAAGCTTTTGTCCCTTTTCAACGTGCGAGCCCTCTGTGAAAAATATTCCCGTAATTGCCCCGCTGATTTGAGGCAGCAGGTTAACCTGGCTCAGCGCCGCAGTGGTCGAGGGATACTTATCGTAATACAATACACGCTGCGGTTTTACCTTCATTAAATTAACCGGTACCTGCAGATTCGGCGGAGGTTGCTTTTTTGTGCAAGCAGCCAAAATAAGGCAACTGACAACGGCTGTAGTTAATACTTTGTTCATTAGTTCATTGGTTCATTGGTTCATTGGTTCATTAGTCATTAGTTCATTGGTTCATTAGTTCATTAGTCATTAGGTCACCCGGCCATTTTGCAGCTTCTTTCGGACTTTCGGACTTCCTTTGTTCACTCTCTGCAGCTTCTTTCGGACTTTCCGGACTTTTCCGACTTTCGGACTTCTTTCAATACGAAATATTTCCCATCGCTTTTTGCAGGTCAATTTTGTTTGACAGTACCTGGAATAAAGCGTTTAAATAATTAATTTCTGATGTTATCAGGTTTGATTCCGCAGTAATCACATTAAGGTAGGGGACAATTCCCTGCCGGTATTGCAAAGACACCACAAAATAAACCCGCCGCGATAAGGCCACGTTTTTCTGAAGTATCTGCAAATTATAATAATTACCCTTATAAGCGGCCAGCGCGCTGGTGTACTCCACATTTATTTGCGATTTGAGGTTCGTTTGCGTCCAATCGAGTATCTGCGACTGAAGCCTGGCCTTATGCAAACTATTAAGCCGGTTAAAGCCTGTGAAAATTGGTATGCTGAATGATAAGCCGACCAATGAATTTGGATATGAGGTTGATAAAAGGTCCGATAACCTGCTGCTTTCATAACTCAGGTTATAATTGTAAAAAGCGGAAACCGTGGGCAGAAATGAATACCGGTAATAATCGACGAGTTGGTTTTGCAGGCTTTTATTTGTGTTTAACAATTGATATTCTATACGTTTTTCAAATTGCAGCTGTTCCGTGGTATCAATGTGGATGCTGTTCATCATCTCGAGCGTATCAAATACCACGTTAAATTGCTTCTCGGGCGGATAGCCCATGAGCTGTTTTAACGCCGCGTATTGCGGTACCACGTTTTCTGTAACTTGTTTCAGCTGTGCCTTGGTATTGTTTAATGTAATTTCGGCCTGCTCATAGTCCGTTTCATCAACTATGCCCCCTTTATATTGATGATAGGCATCCCTGAAGCTTTTTCCAAACTCAGCCGTATCCTCTTTTAGCACATTGATCTGCTCGAGCGTAAGCAACAGGTTATAAAACGATTTACTCACCGAAGATACAAGGAATATTTTTGTGCTGTCGCTTTGCTGGCGGGCCTGCGTTACATATAAAGACCCGCTTTTATACGCATACAACAGGCTTGGGTTAAAAACAGCCTGCGAAACGGCAACACCTGGAACAAAAGTATAAACAGCCGGGCCCGTGGTAGTGCCGGCGGCAGTCACTATAGCCGCGCCCTGCCTTTGTTGTAAATAATGTATTAAATTTCCCGATGCGCTTACCTGCGGCAATGCGGTTGACAGATTTATAGCGTTGGTAGTTTGGGCAATATTTATATTAAGCTGTGATATATTAACCGCCGGCTGATGCAGCATGGCATAATCGATACACTGCCTTAGGGTCAGATAATCTTGTTTGCCGTTACCGCTGTCTCTAACGGTTACCGGTTGAAGCAAGTTGTTTTTCGAAGTGTCCGGAACAACTAAGGGCGCCGCAACGCTTTTCGCGGTATCCTTGCCCGGTCTTTTATTTTGAGCGAAAGAGCATAACGTTAAGCACCACAAGCCGACGATGAATAAGACAGGGCGGAAAAGGGTATTATTGAAAAAAACGCTTGCCATATTTGAACAGGATAACAGGTATTTTAAACAGTAAACATTTTATAAATGTTCATTTCTGCATATAAATATACAGATCGGGATCGATACTTTCGCCGGCATCCCCAAAACCTGCGTAAAAATGAAAAAAACAAATGGCGCACGGGGTAACAATTTTGTTAATTTATTTATCATAAGGTTTATACATGATATTGTTACCTTATTTTGTATTAATACGAGGGAAAATGTTTGAGGCGATAAAAGGATATAAAGGAACGGAATATCGCCGCGGTGGTACTTCAGGAAAAAACAAACAGAGAGAACAAAAAGGTTGACTAATGGCGATATGCCCGGCTAAACTGCAATATGTTTGCCTGTACGCGGGTCATCGGGCAATATTTCCATAGCCGGACAATCGATATAGTCGGCATACCATTTTATGGCGCCGACAACATCAAGCGCATCTTCGGCCTGGATATTGATGGTTTCGAAAGCATAAAGCTTGCCATCAGCATAACCATAAAGCTGTATTTCGTTAGTATCAGGACTAAATGGTTCTTTATCTAGACAAAAGACCCGAATCTTCAGACTGGTGTCTCTTGAATGAATAACATCTCTGCATGGGTTATTCGGATCGGTCGCTAATAAATAAATGTTGTAATCCATAAAGTTGTAACAACTTTGTGAGGTGATAGTTTACCCGTTTGAAATTATAAATCGCCGCGAATTGGCGGCGGGAAAGTAAGAGGGGCAGTCTTTATTAGTTTAAAGATAATATGCAGTTGAAGCATATAAACAGGCTTCAGGATTGATTGAGTAGTTTAGCAGAAATTTTCGGGCTATAATTCACCATAAAAAAAATATTGATATGCGCATCACAATGATTGGTTCAGGCAACGTGGCTACGCATTTGGCGGCTGCTTTTAAAAATGCCGGCCACTACATCGCGCAGGTTTACAGCCGGGACATGCATCACGCGGCATTGCTTGCTTATCATGTGGGCGCCGAGGCTATTGATGATTTACAAAAGGTAAACCCGGAAACTGACCTGCTGGTTATTTCGGTAAAAGATGACGCCATCATACCAATAGCGAAAGATTTAGCCCGGTACCAAAAGTTAACTGTACATACCTCGGGCGCTACAGATATCGAAGCCTTATCTGCCATTATTGCAAACGCCGGCGTTTTTTACCCCCTGCAAACGCTGAGCAAAAATAAGGAGGTCGATTTTAAAACCGTGCCGCTTTGCATTGAAGGCGCCAATGAAGAAATCGCCCGTCAATTGGAGCAGCTTGCCCAAACTATAAGCCGCAAGGTTTATAGGATAAATTCGTTACAAAGGAAAACACTGCACCTGGCCGCTGTTTTTGCCTGCAATTTTTCAAATTATCTTTATGATGTTGCCCGTCAGCTGCTGGAAAAACAGCAAATGGAATTCGAAATGCTGCGGCCATTAATTTTAGAAACGGCCCAAAAAGTCCAGGATCATGTGCCAGCAGAAGTTCAAACCGGGCCTGCAATCCGCAGTGATCAAAGTACAATGGACGCCCACCTGCAAATGCTGAACGACAAACCTGCGCTGAAAACAATATATACATTGTTAAGTCAGCAGATTATCACAAACGATAATGCCGAACACTGAGCGTAAGTAATTTTGTTACTTTTGCGGGAATGAACATTTTTAAAGTTAAAATAAACTTTGAGGCAAAAGGGTTTGAGAGCGTTGAATTGCCGATCGCGGAAGGCGAGTCGGTACTGGACGTTTGCCTTGAAAATGGTATTGAGTTGCAGCACAACTGCGGCGGGGTATGCGGATGCAGTACCTGCCAGGTTTATGTAAATAAGGGTATGGATAATATCCAGGAAATATCGGATAAAGAGGAGGACTTTATCGACCGCGCTGTTAACCCGCGTATTAATTCGCGCCTGGGCTGCCAGTGTGTTGTATTAGATGGCGATATTGAAGTAACGCTGCCCGACCAGTCGAACTTTTTGGGCCATTAGTTTGGGATTACACCGATTTTTATAGGCGATTGCACCGATTAGTTGAGGATTACACCGATTGTAGTAGGATTTCACAGATTTAGATATTGATTTCAAGAAAGAGATGACAGAAGATAAATACGCTTTACCGATACACTGGAACGATCATGAGGACATCGCCATTGAACTTTATGAAAAGTTTGGCGATGACTTCGACGAATCGAAAATATACCGCATCCGGTTCACCGACCTTTTGGAATGGGTGCTTTCCCTCCCCAATTTCAAGGGCACCCGCGAAGAATCAAACGAAGGGCACCTCGAGCAGATCCAATCGGCCTGGGTTTACGAGTGGCGGGATAACCAGTAGCTTTTTTGGTTCATAGTTGATGGTTCATAGTTCATAGCCGGAAGATATTGTCAGTGTAATCGCCCCAAAATCGGTGCAATCATCAAAAAAAATCGGTGAAATCACATGTAAAAATCGGTGAAATCATCAATCATAATCGGTGAAATCATAAAACGCAATCGGTGCAATTCATATAAGCACAGTCGACGAAATAACAAAATAGTTAACTAAATTTGTTGAATGGAAAGCATAGTTATCAGCCCTAAATCAAAAGATGAAGCTAAACTCATTACCGATTTGCTGGAAAAGATGAACATCACCGCAAAGGTTATTACCGACGAAGAGAAAGAAGATATGGGGTTACTCATGATGATGAAGGAAGTCGACAGGAGCGATAAAGTGTCATACGAAGAAGTAATGAAAAAGCTTAATTCGTAAAATGGTTACTGAATTTAGCAGACGCTTTTTTAAGGACCTCGACAAACTCGATCAGGCTTCGGTTAAAAAAGATATTTCAGATATCATAGAAGAAGTGAGAAAAGCCCCCAACTTATCTGAAATCAAAAGCATTAAAAAACTTAAGGGACACCCAACTGCTTATAGGATTAGAAGCGGAGATTACCGGGTAGGGATTTTTGTAGAAAATAACATTGTTGAATTTGCCAGGGTTGCCAATCGTAAAGACATTTATAAGATATTCCCATAAAAATGTTCCAACAATCTGTGTAATCGCCCCAAATCGGTGCAATCATCAAAAAAATCGGTGAAATCACATATAAAAATCAGTGCAATCACAAACAATAATCGGTGCAATCATAAAATATGGAACCATTCCTAAATAAATTAAAAGACATTACGACTTTCATCTTCGATGTGGATGGGGTGCTTACTGATGGCACCATATACGTTGCTGAAGATGGCGTGCAAACACGCGCCTTTAATATTAAGGATGGATATGCCCTGCAGCTGGCAGTGAAATGCGGTTACAACGTTTGCGCTATATCCGGCAGCCGGTCAAAAAGCGCGCTTTACCGTTTAAACAGCCTGGGAATAAAGGATGTTTATATGGGCATACACACAAAGGTTGATAGGATTAAGCTATATTTTGAAGAAAAGCACATCAGCGCCGAAAAAATAATTTATATGGGCGATGACATTACCGACATGGAGGCCATGAAGCTAACCGGCCTGCCGGCATGCCCTGCCGATGCCGCTGAAGAGATAAAAGCGATAAGTAAGTACATTTCGTCGTTCCCGGGCGGCAAAGGCGCTGTCCGCGACATTATTGAAAAAGTATTAAAAATACAGGGCAAATGGATGACCGAAGAGGCGTACAGCTGGTGAGGATGGCTCATGGTTGATGGTTCATAGTTCATAGTTCATAGCTCATCGTCCATCACTCAAAAACCTACCTTTGTTAGCTAAATTTTAATAAAATTTGTAAACCTGGTTTCATTTCCTGCTATGAACCATGAACTATGAACCATGAACTTCCCCAAATTAATCCTCGCATCAAAATCGCCGCGCCGGCAGGAGCTATTGCGGTTGATGGACATTGAATTTCGTATTGTTTTAAAGGAAGTGGATGAATCGTATCCTGACACCTTGACGCCCCAAGAAGTAGCGGTGTATATCGCTGAAAAAAAAGCTTATGCATTTGACGAAACGGTTACCGACGAGATCGTACTTACCGCGGACACAATAGTTTGCATCGACAATCAAATCCTCGGAAAACCGGCTGATGCTGCGGATGCGGCTAAAATGCTGAAAATGCTTTCGGGCCGCATGCACCGGGTAATCACCGGCGTTTGTTTGCTCTATAAGCATCAATACCATAGTTTTTATGATGTTTCGGAAGTGTATTTTGGCCAGTTGAGCGATGATGAGATCAGCAGCTATGTGGATAAATACCAGCCGTTTGACAAAGCGGGCTCATATGGTATCCAGGAGCGGATTGGCCTGATAGGGATTGAAAGGATAAACGGATCGTATACCAACGTGGTTGGTTTGCCAACTGAAAAACTGTATAGGGAACTGATTAACCTGGACCGGGATTTAACAGATTTTTAGGATGCAAGGATTTCCTCTGGGGTTTCGATCTCAATACAAAAAAAATCTTCAACCTTAATCCTTAAATCCGAAAAATCTGTTTAATCCCGGTCTATTTAACAACCATAGTATTATTCTTCCTGTCCATATCCGGCAAGGCTGCATCCGGGTCGACCGTAACAGTTTCAGCTTCAGTAGTCGTTGATATTACAAAGGTGATAGCCTTGTTTTGCAGCCATGTTTCTACAGGAAGTTTCATCCGGTGTTTGCTGCCATCCTTTAGCTTAACCTCGATGGTAAAAGGCATCGCCATCTGTTCCTTGTTTACTACAGTGACCCGGATACCCTGTTTTGGGTCCTTATTCACATACCTTGCATCGGTTATTGCCAAATCAAGCGGCCAGTTGTTGTAAAACCAACCCTTCCAGAACCATGAAAGATCCTCGCCCGCACCGTTTTCCATCGACCGGAAAAAATCATCAGGCTGCGGGTGTTTAAAGGCCCAGTTATGAATATAATTTCTGAAGGCGTAATCAAACCGGTCTTTACCCAGGATTTGCTCGCGCAGTAAAACCAGCCCGAATGCCGGTTTGAAATAAACCGTAGGATGGCGGTATTTTTCGGGCACTGCATCGGCAGCTGTCATTATTATCGGCGCCTCCGGGTCGTTTATAACGGGTACGATCTCATCTGCAGGGTTGCCTTTGCCGGGAGCGTATTCGCCATCGCGTTTTGGCGCGTATTCACCATGGTTAAATTCATCGGCTGCGTACACGTCGATAAAAGTGTTAAAGCCTTCGTCCATCCAGCCATAACGCCGCTCGTCGCTGCCCACGATCATGGGGAACCAGTTGTGGCCGATTTCGTGGGCAGTGACCCAGTATAGCTCCCCGGTTTTATCATTTATGCCATCGAAAACAATGCCCGGGTACTCCATGCCGCCGGCTATACCGGCTTCGTTGACCGCGACAGGGTAGGGATAGGTAAACCATTTGGCCGAGAAATACTCTATCGATTTTTTCAGGTATTCCGTTGCCCTTCCCCAGGCATCATTACCGGCGCTTTCGACCGGGTAAACCGACATGGCGAGGGATTTTTTACCTTCAGGCAAATTAACTTTTGCCGCATCCCACATATAGGCCCTTGATGCGCCGAAAGCAACATCCCGTGTATTCAGCATTTTAAAATGCCAGGTAAGCGTGCCTTTATGCACCGGGCGCGATGCCGGGCTATTTATCTCATCAGCGCTCCTTATCATAATAGTTTTGTCGCTGTTACGAGCCTCGTCGAGCCGGCTGATCTGTTGGGCTGTCAATACTTCCTTTGGATTCAGCAATTCGCCCGAACCTGCCACAATCATATCGGCCGGGAGGGTAACGCTGTAGTCGATATCGCCGTACTCTAAATAAAACTCACCGGCCCCTAAAAATGGCAGCGTATCCCAGCCCCGGCTATCGTCATACACGCACATACGCGGGAACCATTGGGCAATCTCATAAATCTTGCCGTTCTTCGTATCAAAATAATCTGTCCGGTTGCCAAAATTACCGGGGATGGTGTACTTGTAATGTATAAGCAAGTCGATACCGCCGCCATTTGGCTGTATAGGTTTTTTCAGGCGTATTTGCATACGCGTGTCAGTAACAATAAATTCAACCTTTTGTATCACGTCACCGTGATCAATGGCGACCGATTCAATAGTATAGCCCTCAGTATGTTGCTTAGGGCCCGGTGAAAAAGCCGTTGCAAAATTTGAGCGGGCATCTTTTTTATAAGTATTCTGATCAAGCTGAAGCCATAAATATTGCAGTGCGTCCGGGCTGTTATTGGTATACCGGATCTTTTCTGTAGCCGTGATGGTTTTCGCATTGGTGTCGAGCGTGGCACTGAGCCGGTAATCTACCCGGTTTTGCCAGTACTTAAGGCCTGGCGCCCCATTGGCCGAATGAAATTCATTCCCTTTTTCGCTATAAAACAAAGGCGAAAATAATTTAGACGGCTGATAATTTGAAGAGGTATCGTTGGGATCAAGTTGCCTTCTTCGCTGCGCCTGGCTTGAAATAGTTAATAACAGGGAGATGGCAAGGCAGATAAAATTTAGTTTCATGAGATACATTTTGTTACGGGGGCAATATACAAAGGTTGAAGGAAAATCAATTCAGCCATTAATGATATATGAGATGGAAATGTAGAATTGAATATTAATCCATCATCTCCGCCAGCACGCCCTCCTTCAACGAATTTGTCGACATAATGACTTCACTGACCCCAAGCTTTTCTGTCACAAACTGAACAAGCAGCGATGCCGTAACGATCATGTCTATCCTGATGGGGATGATGCCTTTTTCGGCTAAGCGTTCCTGGTGGGTTGAGCGGACTATCTTTTCGATCAAACCTGAAAGCTCATCAAAGTTAAATTCATAATGCTTTGTTTTTTTCAGGTCGAAAGGATTGCCTTTTGCAAGTTCAATAACTTCAGCATAACTCTCAAATACGCCCGACGAACCTATAAGATTTTTGATGTGATGGTTTGCCGCAGCTGCCAGCATATCTTTTAAACAATCTTCAAGATAGAGATTTAATGCCGTGATCGATTCAGGCGGTATGGGGTCGGTGCGGTGAAACCTGTCCATCAACCGCGCGGCGCCGATCTCAAAGCTTTGCTTCCAAAGGATATGATCAGCATTGCAAATAATAAACTCAACGCTTCCGCCGCCAATGTCAACTATAAGGCTGTTTTGTTTGTCCAGGAGCCCGCCGGCTTTAATGCCTTTGTAGATAAAACCTGCTTCGGCGTCACCATCGATGATTTGAATACCTATGCCGGTTTTGTCCTTTACTTCATTGATAAAATCCTGGCCGTTGGCTGCGCTCCGTAAAGCTGATGTAGCAATGGCCTTAACCTCTTTTACATGATATTTTACGATAAGCTGATGAAACCGCTCCATGGTTTTTACACCCCGGTCAAAAGCTGCCTGTTGAATAAAGCCCTTATTAATACCGCCTTCGCCCAACTTAACCGAATCCTGTTCGTGAACGATTTCAATAAAATCTGACGCGGCCCCTTCAACAATCAGCAAATGAAAAGTATTTGTGCCGAGATCCATTACGGCGAAGCGTTTATTCATGTAGCTAAAATAAACAATCCCCTAAATTGTTTAGGGTTTTGGGGACAATAGTCGGCTTATATAGCCTTACGACGAATAACGCGGGTATCCTATCTTCATTGATAATCTGAATTCGGCGTTCCACTTTTACGCGCGGAACACGTGGAACGCGGTGAAACATGCTGATTATCAATGTGTTTCATTTCTAAGATCGCCAAATTTCTGTAAACTCCTGATTGTCAGCGCATCCGAAAACAACGTTTTTATAATATCGCTATAATCACCTGATAATCAGGCGGCCCATTTTTTACCTAAAGTGTAAACCTATTTCAGGACAAGGCAGTTCGTTTACCCATCTTTTTTTATTATTTTCGGACTACGATAATCCACAGCCCGAATAATTATAAACTATACCCAATTCATGAAGAAACGCGTAATAATTTTCCTGTTATTATTATTGCCTGTTTATAAACTGGATGCACAGCACCCGGTTAAAGCGCAAACCCCGTTTGCCGTAAAAGGCTTTCATCTCGACCTGCGCATACAGGTGATGACCATGGATGCCCTGAAGGCATTTGCACTAAAGCTAAGCGGTTTGGGGATAAACACACTGATAATGGAATGGGAGGGGACCTATCCTTTTGAAAAGCACCCGCTGATCCCCAACAGGTATGCTTATACCAAAGCCGAAGTTATCTCATTTATCAAATATTGTAACGGTTTAAGTATCGACGTGATCCCGCTGCAGCAAAGCTTTGGCCACGTGGAATATATTTTAAGGAACGACCGCTACAAGGAGCTCCGCGAAGACCAAAAGGATTTTTCGCAGGTTTGCCCGCTCCAAACCAAGCCCGACAGCGCCCTGTTCAGCGACCTGTATACCGAGCTGGCATCGACCCACACCTCAAAATATATCCATATAGGCGGCGATGAAACTTACCTGCTGGGCCACGATGAAAGGTGCAGGTTAATGGTGGCTATCGAGGGTAAGTCGAAACTGTATATCAATTATATCAGGATGCTGTGCAATATTGTTATAAAGCTTGGCAAAATCCCGGTGTTGTGGGCCGATATTGCCATAAAATATCCTGAAGCTATAAAATTATTGCCAAAAGGCACAGTCTTTATCGATTGGAATTACGGCTGGGACATGAACAGGTTTGGCAATCACCAAAAACTGCTGCAAAGCGGTTATGAAATATGGGGCGCGCCGGCATTGCGTTCGTCGCCCGATAACTATTTTCTTACAGAGTGGGAAAAACACTTCAAAAATATCCATGATTTTGTTCCGGCTGCCGCAAAACTGGGCTATAAGGGTATCGTCATGACATCCTGGTCTACATCAGGCCAGTACTCGCCCGTTTTTGAATCGGAAAATGAAATGACGGAGGAATACGCCATCCGGCACGTTTATCCCCTGAGCGGGTTCAACATGCTGATAGCGGCGTATGCCGAGAGCATCAAATCGACAAAACCGCTTGACATAACAGGTTTCATCGCCAGGTATTGCCAGGAGCAGTATGGTTTTAATGCCGAAGAATCGGCAAAGTTTTGGAAAGCGCTGAAAACAACGCCCTACGAAATAGCCCATGGCCATGTCGAAGCGCCGGCGCCCCTCACCATAAAACAATTGCTGGACAGCACCCAGAACGCCGCCGAAACGCTTTTCAACCTTCACCCTGAAAATAATAAAAGCGAGTTTGAGCATTACCGCTTAATGGCAGGCATACGGCTGCACTACCTGCAGTTTCATGATATTTTGCAAAGGGTAAACGCACCCGCCTTCAATGAGGCGCAGGTACCCGGCATTTTGCAGGAGCTAAAAAACCTGATGATCAACGAAGAAATCCTGAACCTGCACTTTAATGACCTGAATGAAAATTATTTGTACCCCGCAGAGTTAAAGGAAGAGAACGATTTAAGGAACATACGCGTTAAACTTCTTTACGACCGTTTATCAAGGAATAAATAGAAAGCAGCGTGGAACAGCCGGTAAAAATATTTAACGGGAAAATGATAACGCCATCGGGTATTATGAAAGGCGGAAGCATTTTGTTGTCGGGTGGAAAAGTTGCAGCCATAAGCGGGAAAAATTTAGATGCGCCCGGCGCCATGGAGATCGATGCGGGCGGTAAATACGTTTCACCGGGTTTTATTGACATCCACCTGCATGGCGGCGGCGGCCACGACTTTATGGACAATACCACCGAGGCATTTTTAGCTATTGCCAATATTCATGCCCGCCATGGCACCACCGCGATGCTGCCCACCACACTGACCAGCACAAAAGAAGAGTTGCTGGAAACATTGCGGATTTACGAAATAGCCGACCGGCAAAATAATAGCGGCTCGCAGTTTATAGGGATGCACCTGGAGGGGCCTTATTTCGCTGTCAGCCAATGCGGCGCGCAGGACCCGCGCTATATCCGCAACCCCGACCGGGATGAGTATATGGAAATATTGGAAAGCAGTAGTGCGATTAAACGGTGGAGCGCCGCGCCGGAATTGAAGGGCGCTATAGAATTTGGAAAATATGTAACATCAAGAGGGGTATTGGCGTCTATTGCCCATACCGATGCGGTATATGAAGAGGTGATAAACGCCTTTGAAAACGGTTATACGCTGGCCACACACCTTTATTCGGGCATGTCGGGTGTAACCCGGCGGAACGCGTTCAGGTACGCCGGCGTAATAGAAAGCGCCTATTTGATAGATGAAATGGATGTAGAGATCATTGCCGACGGCATACATTTGCCGCCGCCCCTGTTAAAACTGGTATATAAAATAAAAGGGCCGCGGAGAACAGCACTGATAACCGACGCTATGCGGGCCGCGGGTATGCCTCCCGGGGACAGCATTTTGGGAAGTATTAAACATGGCTTAAAAGTAATTGTCGAAGATGGCGTTGCCAAGTTGCCTGATCGCAGTGCATTTGCCGGCAGCGTTGCCACTACCGACAGGCTGGTGCGAAACATGATAGTTATGGCAGGCGTCCCTTTGTGGGAAGCTGTGCAAATGGCGACCGCTACGCCGGCAAATATTATGAAAATAGGTCATAAAAAAGGCGAATTAGCTGTAGGGAAAGATGCAGATGTTGTTATTTTTGACGAGGCGATAAATGTTGATATGACCATTATAAACGGAAAGATTGTGTTTGACAAAAACATGGCTAAATGAAGGAGCAAAAAGCGGGCGACCTGGCGATCAGGATATACGAAAACCGGACGATAATGGGGATAAGCGCTGCTTTAATGGTTTGTGCACGAATAAACCATTTGCTTAGCCAGCAAGATCATGTGAACATCATTTTTGCTTCGGCCCCCTCGCAAAACGAGTTTTTAGATACTTTGACCTGGACTACATCGGTAGACTGGGGACGGGTAAACGCTTTTCATATGGATGAATACATTGAGCTGCCGGTAAATGATCCGCGCACTTTTGCATCATTCCTTAATAAAAAGATATTTGGCCGGCTGCCTTTTCGCTCGGTAAATTATATTAACGGGAACGCTCCCGTTATTGGTGATGAATGCAGGCGATATGCCAGGCTATTGGAGCAGCATCCGGCCGATATTGTTTGCCTGGGCATTGGCGAAAACGGCCACCTGGCCTTTAATGATCCGCATGTTGCTGATTTTAATGATCCTGTAGCTGTAAAAATGGTAAAGCTTGATGCCGCCTGCCGCCAGCAGCAGGTTAACGACGGCTGCTTTGCCGGTTTATCAGAAGTACCCGCTTATGCCATAACGCTGACCATACCGGCCCTGATGACCGGCAAATATGTTTATTGCATGGTGCCGGGAGAAAAAAAGGCTGAAGCCGTGCGCAATACTGTTTACGGCGAAATCATTGAAAAATATCCCTCTGCAATTTTGCGGAAGCATATGGATGCAACCCTGTTTCTGGATAAAAAGAGTGGTGCGTTGTTATGATTTGGCTTATTCAAGACTGTTACTGTTCTATAACTATCTTATCCTCCGCAACGCCGAGCTCCAGTAAGTCGTTTTTCATGTCTGCCACAAATTCATCCGGGCCGCATATATAACAATAACCGGATTTTCCCGGTAGAAATTGTTTGAGCAGTTCCTTATCGATATGCTCCGCTTTTTTGCCCGGCAATTTGGGTTCCGAGATGATATCGATGTGGTTTTTACCCAGCATGGCGTCCAGTTCATCTTTTATGATAATATCATCTTCGGTGCGGTTGGCAAACAGCAGGGTATTTCCCGGTAATTTGTTATCGGCTTTTAGCTGACGAAAAATGGAGATGAAGGGCGTCAGGCCGGCGCCGCCTGCAATAAACAAGCCTGGCCCCTGGTAATTTATCGCCCCAAAAACCTCGTGCACTATTAGTTCATCGCCTGCATTTACGTCGAGCAGTTTCTCTGTAATACCGTTGTGGCCTTTATATATCTTGATGGTAAATTCCAGGTGGTCGTCGGTGTTCAGGCAGGTAAAGGTGAACGGGCGGAGTTCATCTTCAAGCCCCGGTTTATTTATCGAGACATCGGTAGCCTGCCCGGATATAAAAGTATATCCGGGAGGTTTTTCAAGGGTGAAACGCTTTACGTTATGCGTTACAAATTCGGTTTTTAATACCTTAACTATGTGTTTTTCCATTTTATTTTAAGCTGTCGCTGAAGTTATTTTTGTAATCCTTGCTAATGAATAAGCGCCTATTGCCATTACCAGGTCGCGCACGGCCACATCCAAAAATTTACCGCTTGCAAGCAGTGTAAGCGCTATCAAAACAAGCCATGCGCTAACAATATACGCGCCGACATTGGTTTTTACCAGTACTAATATACCAGCTACAATTTCAATAACGCCAACTATCATCATAAATGTATGGGCGCTAAACGGCAGCATCGAAGCCAATGACGGGTTAAGGTACTGTGCCCAATCGGTTAGCAGGTTAGTAAATTTATCGGCACCGGCAACAATGGGCACAAGGCCAAAAGTCAGTTTTAAAATTGTTTGAATTTTTGTCAGTTCAGAATTCAGATTTCCCATGATTACTTATTTTATGTGTATGTTTAAATTAGTAATCAATTAGAGAGCAGCTGATTAAAAAGGGTTACAAAATTTAATTGTATCCTGTTTGTAACCTTTTACGCTGCCGATACTCAATTCATAGGTAACAATTGTTTTGGCACATAGTGTTAAAAATAAACAGCAGTATCGATATGTTAAATGACGAGGAAATTATTGACAGGGTTATTAATGGCGAGAAGCATTTATACGAGCGCCTTATGCGTAAATATAACCTTCGCTTATTCAGGATATGCTTTTCAATAGTTAATGATGACGCGGCCGTTGAGGATATTATGCAAACGGCCTACCTTAACGCTTACCTGAATTTGCGGAGCTTTCAAAACAAGTCGAGCTTCAGCACCTGGTTAACGCGGATATTGATAAACGAGAGCCTGCTGTACAAAAAGAAAAAAGTAAAGCGCGAGCAGTTGATTGCTGAGAAGCAGGAAAATAATTATCTAACTGAAACCCCTTTGAATAACCTTATGAATAAAGAGCTAAAGGCGCTGCTTGAAAAAACCATCGCCGACCTTCCCGAAAAATATAAGATCGTATTCGTGATGCGCGAAATTGAGGAAATGAGCACCAACGAAACCATGAGCGTGCTTAATATCAGCGAATCTAATGTAAAGATCCGGTTGAACCGTGCCAAGGAAATGCTTCGGGGAAATTTGAGCAGCTACTATAAATCAAACCAGCTTTATGAATTTAATTTGGTCCGCTGCGACAGGGTGGTGAATTTTGTTATGGGACAGATCAACAGCGGGGTCTGCGCGTGAAGCTGCCATAAACCGGGCTGCTGTAAAATTTTGAGAAAATCATGTTAAGCTTTTGTTAAATCGGCTTAATATGCGTCATATAAGGTATATTGCCGCCGCAATAGAATTTATTTTAAGGCCCGATAAAGATTCTTCCCCCGCTGAAGATGAAAACCTTTTTAAACGAAGATATTTTATTAAAAACAAAAACGGCGCGGCGTTTATATCACGGGGCCGCCGTTGAACTCCTCTTTAACGACTATCATGATCATTTACCGGCCGGCAAGATGGCGGATGATATTAATTCCGGCAATCTCGCCTATATTTGGCTCAACGCCGATCATTATAAATTGGAGGCGATGCGCGTAAGCGTGAGGCTAACTATTTCGGTTTTTTACAAAATAAAATGGGCATACTGAAAAAACCATCCGGCAGAATTCTTTCCTTCGGCGAACTTCTTCTTCGCTTTAGTCCGGATGCTGGTGGCGAATGGCTCAAAGAACAGCAATTGCCATTCTACCTTGGCGGGGCCGAACTTAATGTGGCCCATGCGCTGGCCCTGTGGGGGTTGCCGGTCAAATACTTTACCGCCCTGCCAGCTAACGGGCTATCGGCCCAGATAATAAAATACCTGCAAAGTAAAGGGATCGACACGTCATCTATCTATTACGGCGGAAACAGGATAGGTGCATATTTTTTAACTCCCGGGCACGATCTGAAGCATAACGCCCTGGTGTATGACCGCGCACACTCGGCATTTGCAGAACTTAAAACCGGTACAATTGATTGGAACGAAGTGCTTGATGGCGTGGGCTGGTTCCATTTCAGCGCCATATGCCCGGCAATCAGCCAAAATGTTGCTGAGGTTTGCAAAGAGGTATTGGAAGCCGCCTCAAAAAAAAATATCACTATCTCGGTTGATTTAAACTACCGTTCCAAGCTATGGCAATATGGCAAGCTTCCGCTGCAAATAATGCCGGAACTAGTGACGTATTGCAACCTGATTATGGGAAATATATGGGCGGCTGAGACGATGCTTGGCATCGATGTGGCGCCCGGAATCCATGAATCGGGCCAGCAAAGCATTTATTTAAAAGAATCTTTGAAAAGCTCGCAAAGCATCATGAATACATTTACGAAATGTAAGGCTGTGGCTAATACTTTTCGCTTTGATTATACCAATGATGTAAAATATTATACAACTTTGTATACCGAAGACCATTTTTATCATTCGGGCGACTATGAAACCGGGCAGGTGGTGGATAGGTCAGGCAGCGGAGATTGTTTTATGGCGGGCCTGGTATATGGTTTTTATAATGATTGGGAACTCGCGGAAATGCTTGAGTTCGCTACCGCAGCAGCATTTGAAAAATTATTTATAAAGGGCGACGCTACCACTAAAACCGTAGCCGACATTAAAAGATCAATGAAATGAAAATGAAAAAAGCGGTATTGAACAGCATTTTAAGCCAGGGCCTGCTGCCTATTTTTTATTATGAAGACGGCGAGGTGAGCGTTGGTATTGTACGCGCGCTTTACAAGGCAGGTATAAGGGTCGTGGAGTATACCAACAGGGGCAAGCAGGCGCCCGATAACTTCAAAATGCTAAAAAAACTGCAAAAAAAGGAATTGCCTGACCTGGTGCTCGGTATCGGTACCATAAAAAACATATCCGAGGCGGAGGCCTTTATCGACCTGGGCGCCGATTTCATCGTTTCGCCTATCATGAACCCCGAAGTAGCTAAGGCAGCGCACAAGCACAAGGTGCTTTGGATACCCGGCTGCATGACCCCGACTGAAATTTATGCCGCGCAGAAACACGGTGCCGACCTGATAAAAATATTCCCTGCAAACGTTCTTACCTCCGAATTTATAGTCGCAATCAGGGATTTGTTTCCGGGGCAGCTTTTTATGCCTACCAGCGGGGTGGAGCTAACAGCAAAAAATATCAGCGCCTGGTTTCATGCGGGGGTATGCGCAGTTGGGATTGGCGGCAAGCTGATCACCAGTGAAATAGTGGAAAATAAGCTTTACGACCTGCTAACTGCCGATACCATGAAAGCATTGGAATTGGTAAAAGCCGTAATGTAAATTCGTTTAAATTTAAGCAATGGAAAAAAACAAAGTAGGAAACTACAGGTGGGTTGTAGTCGCCCTGCTTTTTTTTGCTACAACTATCAATTACCTCGACAGGCAGATCATCGGGTTACTGAAACCGACCCTTGAGGTCAACTTCCATTGGACTGAAGTCGATTATAGCTACATAGTAATGGCGTTTACCGCATCCTATGCGGTCGGATTGCTGCTGTTTGGAAGTTTTATTGATAAGATTGGTACAAAGCTCGGCTATACTATTTCGCTGATCATCTGGAGCCTGGCAGCTATGGGGCATGCTTTCGTTAAAAGCACCTGGGGTTTCGTTGGGGCCCGGACGGCGCTCGGCCTGGGCGAGGGCGGCAATTTCCCGGCAGCTATTAAAACCGTTGCAGAGTGGTTCCCGAAAAAAGAACGCGCATTGGCCACGGGTATATTTAATTCAGGGGCCAACATTGGAGCGGTGGTCGCGCCGATAATAGTGCCGTGGATATTAGGCATATATGGCTGGCAAATGGCATTTATTATTACCGGGGCAATTGGCTTTATATGGCTTATATTCTGGCTCGTATTTTATGAGATACCGGCAAAACATAAAAAGTTAAGCAGCGCTGAATTTGAATTTATCCACAGTGATGTAGACGAAGTTGTAATAAAGCCCGCCGCAGAAAACAAAATAAAATGGGTACAACTTTTGGGAATAAAGCAAACCTGGACATTTGTAGCGGGTAAGCTGTTGACCGATCCGGTATGGTATTTCTTTTTGTTCTGGCTCCCATCATATTTTTCCAGCACTTTTAAGCTCGATTTAACCAAGCCAAGTTTGCCATTGGTAATTGTTTACACAGCAACTACGATTGGGAGCATCGGCGGCGGGCATCTTTCTTCCTGGTTCATAAAAAAAGGCTGGCCGGTATTCAGGGCACGTAAAACTGCCATGCTGATATTTGCCTGTTGCGTGGTGCCGATCATTACCGCCCGGTATGCTGTAAATGTGTGGCAGGCCGTTGGCTTGATCGGGCTGGCAGCCGCAGCGCACCAGGCATGGAGCGCCAATATCTTTACAACGGTTTCTGATATGTTCCCCAAAAGGGCCGTAAGTTCAGTTGTAGGTATCGGGAGCATGGCAGGGGCGATAGGAGGTTTTTTCTTTCCTAAATTGATAGGGTATATTTTGGAGACAAATAAAGAAGCAGGCCATATTGTTGTGGGCTATAATATCATTTTTTTCATATGCGGCTGCGCATACCTGCTTGCCTGGATCATTATGCATTTCCTTTCACCCAAAATGAAGAAAGTTGACCTGTAATGAAAATATTAGTATGCACCAAACCCGGGAACCTGGAATATAGAACAGCCGCTGAACCTGTTTTAACAAAGGGCCATGCCATTATAAAAGTAAAACGTATCGGCATTTGCGGCACCGACCTGCATGCTTTTGAAGGGACCCAGCCCTATTTTGAATACCCCCGTATATTAGGGCACGAACTGGCAGGGGAACTGATTGCGGTTGACGATGCGCCGGGCTTTAAAGCAGGTGAGCAAGTAACTTTTATTCCGTATTTCAATTGCTGTGTTTGCATCGCATGCCGCAGTGGCAAACCCAACTGCTGTGTTAGCCTTAAGGTGTGCGGGGTACATATCGATGGCGGCATGGCCGGGTATTTATCGGTACCGTCATACGCCCTTGTTCACGGGCAGGGCTTAAGTTTTGACGAGCTTGCCCTGGTCGAGCCGCTGGCTATAGGCGCCCATGGTATAGCCCGCGCTGGTATTAAAAAAGGAGAATTTGTTTTGGTGATAGGGGCAGGGCCGATTGGCCTTGGTGCAATTGAATTTGCCCGGATAGCAGGCGCAAATGTAATTGCCATGGATGTAAATGAAGCCAGGCTGGATTTTTGCCGGCGAAACCTAAAAATAAAACACACAATAAATGCACTGGCGCCAAATGTAAATGAGCAGATGAAAGAAATAACCGGCGGCCACATGCCAACGGCCGTAATTGACGCGACGGGAAATCAAAAAGCGATTAACAATGCTTTTCAATACCTGGCGCACGGCGGGCGGTTTGTGCTGATCGGTTTGCAGCGGGGAGATATTTCTTTTAGTCATCCCGAATTTCATAAACGCGAAGCAACCTTAATGAGCAGCCGGAATGCTACCCGGCATGATTTTGAACAGGTTATTGCGTGCCTTAAGAATGGCTCGATAGACCCTAAAACCTATATTACCCACCGGGTGAATTTTGGTGAAGTGAAAAGAGATTTTGAGAGCTGGCTTAACCCGGCGACAGGCGTTATAAAGGCAATGGTTGAGATGGATTGAGGGGGAGTTTAAAATTTACGAAGTTTTAAAAGCTTCGTAAATTTGATTCAAAAAGTGTAAACCCAGAATAGTTTACTTAAACGATATATCGTCTTGATTTTCAATGATATATGATTTTGTTAAGTTTGAATTGTGTAAACCATGTGTAAACCATGTTTTATTAACCGGATTGATGTGTGACAACGCTAAAAGGAGCCGCTCCCATAGTGGCTAACAGTTTGTAAAAAATCCAATACCACCTCGTTAAATTCTTCAGGATGCTCCAAATTAGGCATATGGCCTGCATCCTCAATAACTACCAATTTGCAATTATTAAGGTTTTCTTTCATTTCTTCCGCCTTGCTAACCGGCGTAAACTCATCGTCGCGGCCCACTATAACCAAAGTCGGGATGTTAATAAGCGGGAAAACGTCCTTTAAATAATCTATCCGCCCGGCCCTCGCCCGTAATGCGGTACCGGCGCCTTTCGGCGATGTCGCTTTCACCATTTTAATAACATGGCCGGCCGCGTTCGGCATGGAGCGGACATGCTCCGGCTTAAACATTTTATAGATAACCTCATCGGCGTAGGCGTTCATTCCCTCCTTCTCTAACCGGGCGGCAGCATCATAACGTCCCTGCTTAACTTCCGGCGTATCCAGGCTTGCGAAAGTATCGGCAAAAATGAGGGTTTTTATCCTCCCGGGCGCCTGCCTGAACATTTCCATAATAATTTGGCCACCCATGGATAGCCCGGCCAGGTGAAAACTTTCTATTTTTAAATGATCCGCCAGCAGCAGCATATCTGTCGCATAATCTTCAAACCTGGTGGCCGGATTATCCGGCAGGCCGCTTTTGCCATAGCCCCTCAAATCCGGGGCAACAACTTGGTAGGATGATGAGAATGCCTTAATTTGCGGGTACCACATGGTATGGTCAAACGGGTGCCCATGTATCAGGACGATGGCTTCACCCTCACCTGCAACCTCGTATGAAATTTCGATATGATTTACTTTTGCCTTTGCCATAATCCGGAGAACTTGAACAGGCAGCAAAGCTAATAATAATTTCCTGCGCCCCTGGTTCAGGGAATGCACCAATATCGCATATCGGGAATAATTGGCGTTACAAAATGACTCAATGACCAATCAATGTCGTTTAGTTAAGAAAGGGGATTATTACTTTCCTCAAAAACGCCGGTGGCCTCACCCTGCCCTCTCCAAAGGCTACCCCTTACCCAAATTTTGAGGGTTCAGGATTTGGTAGGTTTTTACGGCGTCTATCAGTCGCCGGTATCCCGTCCAAATAACTTTCAAACCGGGCGGCCCATCTGATTTTCTGCCTAAGTGGCC
>Ga0207667_10000371_pt1 | contig 60719 bp, 105 predicted proteins | sample KBSCornC52_FD_184301 | JGI IMG/M metagenome (GOLD analysis project Ga0207667, IMG submission 184301) | Corn rhizosphere microbial communities from Kellogg Biological Station, Michigan, USA - KBS Corn C5-2 (SPAdes) (version 2) | ecosystem: Host-associated > Plants > Roots > Rhizosphere > Soil ... | reverse complement strand
GTCTGTGACTAAGCTTGCTTTCAGTAAGGCAGGATTTGTAAAGCGTCAGTTTGGGACAGATCTGCTACGGTGTGTGCCGGTACAGATGTATGCAGGACAGCGACAGGAGGGGAATTAGTCACTGTCTATGGGCAGGTAGCGAAGCAGAGGTGCGGGGTGCTGGCCCTGTGGTCAAAACCTACCACTCTCCAAAGCCAAAAACACCCCTACCCTCCGCAGATGGAGGCGCAACCCCATTTCCCTTCAGGTTTTGGACGCTAGGGGGCAAAAACGGGCAGTTTCGGCGTATAATGCCCACAGGAGGTGCAGCGTGGAAAACAGCCTGATACCGAACCGCCGAGAGGTCTTCTACATCACCGGCCCGATGACGTGCGAGAAGTGGAGCAGGATCGACGCGTCGGGATTCCTGTTCTGGGCGCATGTCGGGCCGTCCGAGTGGGTGTACCGCGTCTCGAATGGCGATCCCGTTTGTCGCTCGTCCTGCGTGGAGAGACCAGCGCGGGAACTGGCAGCGGCGCGATAGAGCGGTAGGTAATCAGGGGCTGAAACAGGCCCCTTTTTCTGTTGACTATTTGATTATTTTAGTGTATAATCAAATAGAGGGTTTGAATGTTTTAGGGGAGGATTCCATTGTCACGAAAACCAATTCTGCTTGACTTGTTTTGCTGTGCTGGCGGTGCGGGCATGGGCTATCACCGGGCAGGTTTTGACGTGGTAGGGGTGGACAAAAAGCCACAGAGAAACTATCCTTTCCGCTTCGTTCAGGCAGACGCGCTAGAGTATCTGGCAGAATGCGGACGGTGTTTTGATGCCATCCACGCCTCCCCTCCCTGTCAGGAATTCAGTTGTACTCATTCAATCCATGCCGAGAACGAATACCCGGACTTGATTGAGCCGACGCGGGAACTGCTGGTATCGTCGGGTAAACCGTGGATTATGGAGAATGTGATAGGTGCTCCGCTGGTCGATACCGTGACGCTATGCGGGCTTATGTTCGGTCTAAAGGTATTCCGGCATCGGTTGTTTGAAAGCAACGTATTTCTGATGCAGCCTCCCCACCATTCCCACAAGGGGAAGCGCATCGGAAAAGACGGCTACTGTACCCCCTCCGGGCATGGCGATAACTCCACGGGCCTCGTTCCGCCGGATCACCGCAGGAAAGCCGCCTGGGCGTCCGCAATGGGCATCGACTGGATGACAAAGGAGGAATTGACACAGGCGATTCCTCCTGCCTATACGGAGTTCTTGGGGCGTCAACTGTTACTGCATTTATAGACAGGAGGCACGATCTATTTGAGTGGCAAAAAGGGCCGTAGCGGCGGTAAGCGCGACGGGGCGAAGCGTCCCACCGAAATACAAGATCCGGTCAGGATCGGACTTGTGATGGAGCGGCGGGACCGGGACGCCGTGGACGCCCTGGCAGGCCCGCACCACCGCTCGGAGTTCATCCGGGAGGCCGTGCGGGAGTGGGTGGAGCGGGGGAGGGGTGGGGAGAGCAGATGATGACTTCCGAACAGAAGTTGAAGGCTTATAGTGGGGTCGTCATGGACTTCCCGACTATCCAAAAAGATATGCAACGTTGGCCTGACAGTGATGTCTTCTACCGAGCATGTGGGACTTGTGGCGCGTTGACTTGGCACTGCTCGTCTCCAAGCGAAACCCCCAAAGTGGTCGTTACGGAATGGCTGATTTGTGACCAATGCGAAGAGGTAGCAGTGCAGTTTCCTGCCGTGGCAATGTTTGTTCAACGTGCCGTGATGTTCTCAGAGTTTTTGTTTGACCTCACTCTTAAACAGGAGAAAGTAGCATGAGCAATTCACGCAAGCGTATTGAGAAAGCCGCCAAGGATCTCGGCATCAAGATCCACTCTCTCGAATGGGAATCTGTAACGAGCCTCGAAATGGGCGACTGCTTGGGAGGGTGGCTCATCAGGACCGACGCAGGAGACTACGGGGCTATCAATGCAGACAGCATAATCAACTACATGCGGGAGAACTGGACGCTGGAACCTGAAGAGCGGAAGCAACAGGTTCTTGACCGCCTGGAGGCAGCAGGACGCGCACAGGGGCTTCTGTAGCGGAAGCGGCATAAGAACGACTTGGGGAGAAATACGGCTTTGGAAGGTATCTGTCAGTGTTTGCTCTCGGGTGTGAATCTTTCCCACTGCAAAGGTTATCTCTCCAAAGCCAAAACCCCGAACCGCTCTATGAATTCGATACGCCAGAGGAGATAGCAGCATGAGTAGCACACTTATCAAACCATACAGGCCGGTAGCGTGGCGGCAAATCGACGAACACGGCATAATGAAAGGGCCGTTGTCGAAAGTCCACTCTGCCGGGACGTGGAGGCCCGCGCCGCACCATGTTTTCAACCCTGATTGCAAGATGCCAGACAGCACCGTCACCGTCTGCGGTCTGCCGATCGAGTCAGCATTCAACCATCGGTTCGGCGTCTACTCCTCCAAAGGCCCGGTGAGGATCATTGAATTCGACGACGATACGGTTCCGCTCGGCAATCTGTGCAGGACGTGCTTCCCTGTCGTGAAGATGGAACCGGAGACACCGAGCCTGTTCCGTGAAGGTGAGGAGACATGACGGCGGCAGAATTCATCCGCGCTGCCGTGCGGGAGAAACTGGAGCGGGGGAGGGGTGGGGAGGAGGAGAGGGAGCGATGAAATGCGAGGTCTGCGGGGAGTTGGGGCAGGATGAGGACGTCGTGTCTCTGCGGGTCGGCACGGCCTATACATGGGGGTACGTTGATCTATGCAGGGAACATGCGCTGGCGTTCGCGCTGCGCGGAGTGGTGGAGATCCGGTGCAGTGTCGAGAGCATGGCAAACAACATTTTGGCCGATGATGTGAGGCCGATCGCAGAGGCGGCAGAAAGGGCACAAGGTGCAGACGCAGAACCTCCGTTTACCCTCACGCGCACCTTTGCCACTGAAAAGGAGGCTCATGCAGAGAGGGTACGGATCTGCAAATCTTTGCTCAAGTGCCGCTTTCAGGCAACGCTTTACGACGCTGGAACAACTCAACGTTTGGTCTCTCACTCGTTGGGTATGGACGAATTGATTGCCGCGACAGGGATCAGTCTTGAAGAGTGGCAGATTGAAACGCATGAGCGCAACGCGGCATGAGAGCGGAAGGGGGTTGGCTTTGGAAAGTAGCGATACAACAGAGCAACAGAGTTTCGCCTCCTATCGTGGCATGGTGACGGGAGGCAAGCCGATTCCGTGCCTGGAGTGCTGCAATGCAGGCGTCATGGACTCCCCGATGATCTACCAGGGCGTGGAGATGTCGGCAGAGGAGTTTGACTTTGGAGACTACCGGGCGCGTGTTCCGTTCGATGTCTGGGAGTGCAGGCAAGGGCATCGATACACCGACGGTTACTGAGGGCGGAAGGGAGAGGGCAGCATGAGCAACGACACCATAGAGCCGGGGACCACCACGGTTCAGACCTTCAACCGTGAGGGCCGGGAACACCAGCGCTACACAACCCGCCTGCACTCCGGGCAGGACATGGTGGTGGAGTTCCCGCTGCGGGCGAACCATCACGCCCCCGGCCATGCGGGCAGAGGACGCGTATTGCGCTGTGTGCCGGAAACTGCTGGACGACTACGTGGCAGAGATAACCCCTTCCCACCGCCCCTTGACAGCACCGCCCGGAGGGAGGAATGAACGATGAGCAGTGAAGCGACGAGAAGAACCCACTGGGTTGTCTATTCAGTAGCGGATGGAGACGACGAAGGAACGGAAGTGCTGGCGTATGACGCACCTGAGGCCGCAGAGAAGGCGGTACAGTTGTGGGAGCGCGGAGATCCCCTGCGGAGGGACTACATGGACGTGAGGGTCACGCAAGGCTCCTACGCAGGCACGTATGATGCACAGTTCCGAGTCTACAAAGAAATGGTGGTGGCGTTTCGCGCAACCCCCTTGACTCCCTAGCAGAATCATGCTATTCTGAACCAGACAACCACACACAAAACGAAACCGCCCAGCGCGACCAACGCTAGACGGTAGACTTCTGTTGCTCGTTTGCGGTATAATGATAGTGACAATTCCAAACGACGAACGCGCCGGGGACGGGAATCCCTGACGCGCTCTAGGTCAACCACCTTCTAGTGAAAGGCGAAAGACGTGTCCAAACAATACCCCAATTCTCGTTACGAGTCAATCGCGCGAACAATAGACCCTGCTCTATTCATTCAGCCGCGCCTCCGTGCCACATTCCGAATCATCGAAGCCCTTACCAGGAATCGGTATCGCAGTTGTTTCGCCTCTCTTGCCTACATAAGCAGTTCCCGCGAACGAGAAAACTCCACTATCCGCCGTCACATTAAGCAGTTAATTTCGCTCGGTATCGTCCATAAGGTATCTATTCCTGGCGGCATCGATCACCTTTTCGTGTGTCCTGTAAGTCAGTGGAAAGTCATTCCAGAGTCCGAAATACAACGCGCCGCCATGTCCGATCTTCTCCACACGATGCCCTATAAGGAGTATCTAAAGACGGATCACTGGAAGGAAATGAGGGTGCAGGCTTTGGCTGGGGCAGACTACAAATGCCAACTCTGCAACACTGACAAGACACTTCAGGTGCATCACAGGACATACGAGCGCCGTGGTTATGAGGATCTGAAAGACCTAACGGTGCTGTGCCGTCACTGTCACGCGAAACACCACGACAAACTGGAAGACAAATGGCCTGATTTCCCTATTGACTCCAGGGACTGAATCACGGTAGAGTCAGCGAACAATTAAAAAGCGAACGCGCCAGGAGCTGGTTACTCCTCGGCGCGTTCTCACCCACTACCTTCTCACGAAAGGCAGAAAGACTTGAACACATCTTACCATAAGGATGCGTCACACGTCAACAAGACGAACGTATCCTGCCCCATCGTACCACCCATAGACTTCGCGCTCGTGTCCAGCACGCTCCGTCGAACGTTCTCCACAATCTACCGACTCACGGCCCGATACGGATTCTGTTTCGCGTCCCTCTCCAGGATAGCGGAGTATTGTGCCTGTTCCCTCTCCACCGTCCGCAAGCACGTCGCCCGCCTAATCCGAGAGGGGATGGTGAGGCGCGAAGAGGTTCCGGGCTATGCCGACCGGCTTTTTATTTGCCCCATGACGGCGTGGAAAAATCCGCCCAACGTCTCCCAAAATGGACGGACTCAACGTACTAATGATTCTTCCCCATTTGGTTCTACCAAGACAAACAAACCGCCGCGCCGAAAATCGGCAGAGCCCGCAACCCCTCCTGTTGTTGTGGATTCGGCTAAAGCCTCCGGGGAGGAGTTGCGGGGACGTTGCATGGATCTATGCAACTCGCAGGCAACAGGGCCGGAGTTGCAGACCGAACAGGAAGACGACCCCTCCCAGATCGCGTCCCTCCTGGTAGCGTCGATCGAAGCGGCAGAGGGGGAGTGGGGTGAGGCTCTGGGAAGTGGGGAGGTGGAGGGCGGAACCCCCTGCGCATCACTTCCGCGCACTTCAGTCGGTCACCAGGAGATTCCACCCCTGGAAAGCCCGGTAGATGCCACTAAACCCCCTAGAATCGCCCCAGAACCGCCAAAACAGTCCGTTTCGCCGTCCGCACCTGTCGCGGCGGTCACCAGTGAAACCACGCCCCTCACGCCCCAGCAGTCTGTAATCCTGACCCAACTGGTAGGGGCGGGGGTCGGGAAGCGGCAGGCAGTGCTGATGGTCACACAGGACGTCAGGAAGGCCGTTGCGGTCCTGAAGGCATACCACGCCAGGATCGCGCGCGGTGCGGACATCCCCTACCCTGGTGGATACCTCTACTCCTGCTGGGTGAATCCCGAGTGGGTGGAGCCGGTGGAGCGCAGCGCGGCCTCTCCCGGATCGTCTGGAATGGCGAAGGATCTGGGGTACAGGATCGCGGACAGAACGCACCCGCGACGCCTTGTCTCCACCACTCCCGCTCCAACGCTCGATGCGCCCGCCGCCTCCTCCCTCCAGGCAGCGCGGCGGGCCATCCGGGGAGGTTTTCGGGACTGAAAAGTATTTTGCGCGATACCTCAAAATACCCTGAAATAACTTGACAACATAGCGGCTATGTGATACAATACAGTATCACTTTGATGGAGGTCCGGATGGAACTGGTAAATCGCGAAACTGCAAAAGGAACGCTCTGCATCACGCTGGACGGCGCGGCCCTGCGGTTCGTCGCAACCCTGGCAGGGAAGGAAGTCTGTCGATCGTGGAAGGTGGTCGATATGCGGCAGGAGTCCAACTGGACAACGTGGGAGAAAGCGCTGGGACCGGGCAAGACCCACACGCTCGACGGCAAGGTCGGGTTGCTCACCGCAGAGGCGGCAGCGATGTCAGAAGCACTGGAGACGGCGAAGGCAATCAAGACCGAAGCCGACAGAGCAGAGCGCGAAGCGGCCCGGCAGACCAAACGGGGAGAGGTTTTGGCCCAGATGCCCGCCGGATGCGTCCTGCTGCGTTTCAGCCGATCCGAGGCAGATGGTTCGGTCGCGATCTACACCGACGAGGCCGGGACGGAAATCCGCTCCCCGAAACTGGTCGGCGGCATCGGGACGGGGTGGAACTGGGAGTGGGCATGGATGGCAGCAGCGGACTACCAGGAAGCGGCCGCCGTTGCAAACGTGGTGCAGATACCTGTCGTGACGATCGATTCAGCGGCGTTCGCAGAGGCGGCGACTACCGGCAAGCGCGTGATGATCCGGCACTACATGGACAACTGCCGGGGATCGTGGCGCGATCGTCAGGAGTGCAGCCTCGACCACATTACCGTATGGGCTAACCCGGACGGCACCGCCACCGAAACAGCAGAGCATACCCACTAAGGAGGGACGACCGATGGACAAAACACAACTGTTCCGAACCCTCCAGGATGCGGACGCCGCATGGCAAGGAGGCGCGGTGGAGGATGCGCACCGGATGCTGTGGCGTCTCCTGGACATCCGGGATGCCGGTCGGTATCCCGAGTACAAAGAACTGGACCGCGCAATCTCCCGGCTGTTTCGGCAAGCCGGGATCAGGGACGAGGGGCGCTCAGTCGCCTCTGCGCTCTGGACAGCCTGCAAGGTGCTGGACGAGGGGGAGCAGGCCGCCTACCCGATGGGACTGATTAACCTCGGGACCGTCGTATCGCTGTTGCAGCGATCGCTCGTCATGAGCGACCTGGCCCAGATCCAGACCCCCGCTACCCACGCGGCCCGCGCTGCCAACGCCCGGACCGCCACGGCCCACCGGGTAGCGGGACAGACGGTCAAACCCTGTGACTGCGGAGGCCCGCCGCATATGTCCCGCTGCCCGGTCTACCAACGCAATGCCGCCCGGAAGTCGAGAGAACGCAGGAGGGCAGCAGGGGCAGCGTAAACCGGACGGGTGACGCCCCGCAGCGCCACCGTCAACCTACGCTCCCCTTTCGGATGGTTTCGGGTCGGGCGGGAGGGACGGAGCGTCAGCACTCCGGTCTGACAGCTATTGACACACTAATTTTAGACGTTTGGCCGGTTGGGACAACGTTCCTCCTGTCAATAGCGGCATCGACGCCAGCAACAGCAGGTAGTGTCAAGGAGTGCAGGCGGAACACCTTCTTTCGTGCTCATACCCGTTATTATCGGTCAGTGCCTCCACCACCGCAAAGGAAACGCGCGGAATTTCACCCTGCTTCCTCTTGTTCGGGCAGGCGCAACGAAGTAAAGTATTGCTTTTACCAGGATTGTCGGGTACAATAACGGTAGAGAAATGGAGGTGCGGCGTGCAGTTGTCGAATCAGCAAGTGACGGTTGCGGGGGCGACCATGACGGTCAAAGTGGAGTACAAGCGAAATTGGTATCATGTCGTTTTTCCGTTTGACATGATGGTGAAGGTAAACCCGAAGATGCAGCACCGGGGGCAGTTCGTCAGGGGAAACAATCGGGCCGTCGTGTACGCTGCCGTGGAGCACCTGGAGAGTCTTCCCGTGAAGAAGATCGTCCGCGCCCTGGAGTTTGCCCTTTCGCCTGCAACAGCCTCCAGTGAGTCGATCGAATGGGCGTGCGCCAAAATGGGCGGTATATCAAAAGATGAAGCACGGCGAACTGTCGGGATTGGAGAATAACGGTGGCATCGGAGGAAATAATCGGTTACATCGTTACGTTGCAGGATCGGTTCCAGCAGGGCGGGATGAAGTTATGTTTTTATCCCGAATTTGACGCCGATGGTATTTTGCTTTGGGGTGATGAGGCAACGATTTTTGAAGAGCCGCAGGATTGCCGGGACGCCATTAAGAGGAGCGTAGAATTCCGATCGGAGCATCATCCCCATCAAGGCAGGACGGAAGAAGATTATAAAATCCAACCCGTCACGAAGCACCGCAAACAGGAGGACGCACCCGATGTCTCCCACTAAGGCCACGACCGGCCCCTCGATCCCCTGCCGGGTCTGCGGCGGCTCTGGTAAGATCCACCTATCGGCAGGGATGTACCGGGTTTACCAGTTGGTTCAGCAGGGGTTCGATACGGCGGACGCGGTGTACAACCAACTGGACAAAGCGGACGACATAGGGAAAAAGGCAGTCTCAATGCGCCTCAAGATCCTGTGGGAAGATGGGGTGCTGACACGGAACGAAACGAAGCGGGGCCGCCAGTGGGCCTACGGGGTCGCGGAGCAGCGGGAGGAGGAGAGCAGATGAGCAGTGATACAACACGATTGGCCGCTATCCAAGAGCGGCATCAGGTAGAGTTGATGATCGAGCGGGAGAATCCTGACGCCTCCTACGACCTGATCCAGCATCTCGCGCAGGAGAGGTTGGACGATTGGCAGCGGGCCTCCGATGCGGCGTGGGAGGAGGAGATGGAGCGGAAGGAAGAGGAGGCGTTTCTCGATCGGTTCTATCAGGAGAGTTTTGAGTGTGAGGTGGACGGGGAAGGAGAGCAGCGATGAGCCTGCGATACGTAGAACCACACGGCACACAGCCGGCGGCGTACCTTGTCGATGGCGGTCTGGTTGTAAAACAGCACGGGCAGGAATTGGTGGTAGAAGAAGGTGGGGAGTATGTGACGTTCACGCAACAAGAAGCCGCCGAACTCCTCCCCCTCCTCTGCCACTTCGCCCGCACGGGGTGCCTGGTGGGGGCGGGCGAGGAGGTGGCACCTCCTCGCAGTGAAATTGAGAAGGCGATAGCAGAATTGCATGCTCTTCAGAGCAACATTGAGTCGCTAAACGTAAAGCGTTCCAGTCGTGACACTGCTGCTGATCGTAGGCAGAACGCATGGAAAACTACCATAAAGGATCTTATTTCAATACCCGTCAGGAAGGCATTGGAGCATTGCCTTAAAGCGCGGGAGGAGGCTGCCCCATGAGCACCGAAACGCCCAAAACCGAAACATGGTACAAAGCATTTTACTATCAGAGCCACTTAAGCGCAAAGGTTGTCGAGGTGCAGGTAGAGCGATGGAGCGAATCAAGCGTCTGGATTAAGGGCAGGCGATACGCACGAGAGACAGAATATGAGGTCTATTTCCCGCAAAGGGTCAATGCCATCGGCTTGATACGAAGAACACTAAAAGCGCTTGCAGAGAAACACGAACAGCAGGCGAAACTCTATGCAGACGCCGCCGCACGGGAGGACTACTGATGACGACCGAAACACCTACCATGCTGCGCCCGTCACCGACCGAGGTAAACGCACTGGTCCTGACCTCCTGCTTCGCGTGGCGGTGGAGGAGTAGGGTCAGCAAGCCAAGCGGAGAGCGTCTGACAGCACTCTTGGCAGGGGAGGATGATCTGCTCGGATACCACCCTACCAACTACTACGTGCCCGAGTGGAGCGATTCTGACGCCACTGCGCCGCGGTTCACCGACTGGGACCGGGGAAATATCAAACACGACCAGAGACGCCTCTCCGCCACCTTCACGCTCCCCGATTTCTGCCGGGACCGGAACCTGGTGGCGCGGTGGTTGTGGCCGCTTCTGGGGGAAGACCCCGCCACATGGGACACGTATCTGCACATCGTGGGTCAGGCACGATATGGGGAGATCCACCACGCCGGGAGGAGGAAACATACAGCCTCCCCTGCAATCCAGACAGAGGCCGTCCTGCGGACGCTTGGGGTGTGGCCGAGCACTTGGGGGAGCGTGGTGGCGGAAGGGGAGGAAGGATAATGGCAGAAGGAGTTGTCAGTAATTGGAAGACAAGATGCAAAGGTCCGGTTAAGTACCGATGCGGAGCCGTCATTATGCAGATGAATCAGAAGGCTCCGCCTGGACGCTTCAGTACACAACGGATGGACGTTCAATGCCCTGAATGCCACAGTATCGCCATCCTCACTCTCCACGGAGACGGGATCGTTACAGGCGAGTGGATTGAACAGATGCGAGACGCTACTCCTCCACCGCGTTAAACGTCCATTGCTGCCCCTCGGCCCGCCGGTACTCCGCCCAGAACACCTCCGAGGGGAAGTTGACGGGATCGGTCTTCCTCCCAGGGGGGCACGCGACGGCAGAGTGGTGCGCGATCTCCAGTCCGGGGTAGCGTTGGAGCAGAGCGACGCAGAGGCGGGCCGTGGCTTGGACCTGCGGGTCGGGCCAATCCTCCTGACCGTCCATGTGACCCTGCTCGATTCCGATACTGCTGGAGTTGGAGTACTTCTGATCGCAGACGACGCCCGCATGGTATGCAGTGTCGCTGTTCTGGACGAAGTGGTAGATCGCCACTTTACCGTCTGCATCCGGCCTGTCCACGTACCAGTGGGAGGACACGAGGTGCGTGTGGTCGTGCCCGGTCAGCGTCAGGATGTCACCCGCTTTCCTCCCGCAGGAGGAGTGCAGGATTATAGATTTTATGGAGTGGCCGGAGCGACCTGGTGTAAACGCCCCGGCAACGGCAGGTTTCCAGATGTAGTCGAGGTTAGGCATAGAAAGGACTCCTATGAGCACAGAAACGGTTGAGATGAAGGGCGCGGCACCGACGGCAGAGGAGCGGGCCGTGCGGATCTACAAAACCTGGTTTCGCCCAACTGATTATCTCCGCTATCCGTGAAGCCGAGACTGCTGACTTCGAGCGCCACCCTCCGGGGCGCGGAGGAGATGCGGGAGAGGTGCGGGAGTGTAGCACGCAAGGCCACCGACGCCCATAAGCGCAACCGGGCGAAAACGGTCAACGGTTCCACGCGCGCCATTTATGATGCACAGATGCAGACGGCGGCAGAAATTTCCTTCGCGATCGCGACCCTCCCCCTCACGCCGCAGGAGGTGGGAGGTGAGTAGCGAGAGAGAAGCGCAAGACGTCATAATCGCATGGGCGCAGAGTTCCGCGAAATCGCGTACTGTCGGCTACGATCCAGAAGACGATCTGCGAAAACTGATCGCCACTGCCCTCCTCGCCGCCGAAGCACGGGGGCGGGCCGCAGGGGAGGAGGCGATGCGGGAGCGGTGCGACAACATCTGCTCTAAAGAGTTGAAAATGGCGTACGTCGTGATGTCTGATGACGCCTATTCAGCCGTACAGAGGATACGTAGCGAGATCCGCGACCTCCTCCCTACCCTGCCCCCGGATCGCCCGCAGGAGGGGGAGCGGGAGGCTGAACCGTCCCCGTAGTGGTCGTGAGCGTAACCCCTGCGGTACTGCCGTCCGCACTGCCGGGGATCGTGACCTGTTGCGAACTATCGGGTGTCGGAGCGGAGCGGCGGAGAGTCAGTGTGGCCGCGAGTGCCCCGGCGCAGGTCTGGCCGATCCCGACGATCTGGGAGCGCGTTACGGCATCCACGCCGGACAGGAAACCGGAGAGGCACATCGACACAATCAGGGCCACAAATAGACCGATAGCGATCCATCCCGCCACCCTGTCCGCGTGGGTGGTCTGGGAAGGGTAGGTGGAGGTAGAGTTGCTGTTGCTGCTGCTCATCGGTTCTGCTCCTCTCCGTCAGTTGGAGGGTGTCTCGGAAGACACGCCCGTGATGATATATGGCTCCGCGATGATGGACGAAGGTGACGTCGCCACACTGAAACCCACCGCCCTCAACCCCGCGAAGGCATCGGAGAGAGTCGCCAAAGCCGCCGCCAGGGTGGAGTCGCTTCCCGCGGCAGTCGTCACCGCACTGCAGTGGTTGAGGTAGTGGACGGCATCGAAGGAGGACAGGAACGGCGTGTCGTCCGTGGAGTAGTTCTCCAGGCGGTCAACCAGATTCGGGTTCGTCACGGTGGGTCTCCTGCGTCGCGATGCCGCGGTGGCGGTTCGGAATGGCAACACACTGCCCGCCAGGAGGGTGCACAGGCGGGCTAAAAGGTTACGACGGGTTCGGTGGGGGGACGACAAAAGGGCCTCCAGAAAGGACGGTGTGAGTTGCAGGATTTGAACGATTTGCAGTCGCACGCAAATGCCTATTTATCTGCAAATGGGAAAGTGGCAGGTCGGGACTTCGCGCCCGATAAAGCGGTTGAGGCGGCGAACGATCTCGCTTATGAGTTGGAAGTCCAACGCCTCAAGGCCGAATGCCCTGTCGAGACAGGTGACGCCGGATGTGAACCGAACTGCACATGGGACGGAGAGTCGCGTCGCTGTGAGTGCGGCAATCGTCGGATGCAATGGGAGCGGGGCTTTACCCACTCGTTCCTTGATCCGTGGGTCTATGCTGCTCCATACTGAGCAGGAGGTTCTGCCGCGCTTCCTCCTGCGTGTCCCCGAACCCTGCGGGCGATTCTTGCAGGTTGGTGAACGTGGAGGCGTCGAAGCAGCACCATTTGTCACCGTCGCGTTTGTATTGGAGCCTCATAACCTGAACGCCCCCAACCCTCCCTGCACAGTCCCCCACTCCTGTACCACCTCCCCGATCCACGCCTGCAATACCGGGGAGGCAGAGAGTTCTGACAGAACCGCAGGGTCGTGGGTGTCGGTCGTGAAGGCTTGGCGGAGGGAGGAGACATGTCCGATCAGCCTCTGCACCTCCGATGCCTTCGACAACAGGTTCTTGTCACTCCCGACATGTCCTGCACTCTCCTGCACCGCCCGCAGTTTTGCCGAGATGTCGGCAACCGCCGCCGCCGTATGGGGCGCTGCAGCCAATGCCCCTTTGAGCGCCACGTCACTCCCGGCTTTGGTCAGCAGTGTGACCAACTTCTGCACGGACTGCACAACGCTCTGCGCCGCCCCGATCAGCCCCATGAGGGCGAAAATGTTGTTGAGATTCATGGTTCGTTCTTCTCCTGAAAGGAAATGAATATGTATGTTAATCCTGCCCGTGTTTGGTCAGCAAAAGCACGAAGAGGGCTGACGATAAAAGCACTCGCGGAAGCCGTCGGGGAAAAGCCGCGTGTGGTTTCAGCATGGATAAAGCCGAGCGGTTATAGCCTTGACCTTACGTGGTCGCAGGTAGAACGGCTTGTGCTTGCGACCCAATTCCCTGTGGGTTGGTTTACGGGTGGAGACGAAGAAGAGGATTTTTCGACGATCGAAGAAATCGGGAGGCAACTCCCTTTCTGACTCTACGCTTCCCTATTTCCGAAATATCGCGATCAACGCCCCCAGGACCGCCGCCACACTGACCGCGATACTCAGCAGGCCCGTGGCCCCCAACCCCTTGCCCTCCGTTTTGTCCATCCGGGAGGACAGCGCATAGAGCTGCTTCTCCACCGCCTCCACGTCCGATTTGGTGGCGAAGTTCTTCTCCCGGTCGTTCATCGCCTCCCGCCATCGCTCAATATCCACCGCAGATTTGTCGATCGCTTTATCGCTGGACAGCCGGGCGGCTTCGAGGGCCTTGTTGGCGGCGCTCAGTTGGGCCGCGTGCAGGACCTTGAGGTCTTCGACCCGCTGCTCAAACCGAGACTCCACGCATTCGATGCTGATCCCCACCCGCTTCTCCAGGTCCGCAATGACCCGATGGGTATAGATGTGTTGGGTCTGGAGGGTCCAGCCCGCGGTGTGTTCCGGCGCTTCGTCTGGCATGGCGTTCCGCTACTTCTCACCTTCCGGTTCCGCGCTTTGGTGGAGTGTTGAGAACGCGTCCGCGCCCCTCCGCTCCTGTGAGATACCTTGGAGGGAAGTCGAGACATCTGGTAGACCCTTGCCCGCCGCGGCCTTGACCTCGATCGCCCCTATATCGTGGATGTCGCGGGAGTTGCCCTGCACCTGCTGCCGCAACGTATCGACCTCTCCCCGGAGGGTGATGTTCTCCGTCCGCAGTACCTGCATGGCGTCCTTCTGATCCTTGTTCTCGTCTTGCAGGCGGGAGATCATGACCTCGTACTCCTGCTTCCGCGCCCGCTCGGAGTCCTGGAGTTGTAGTATCTGCCGCTCCTGCCGCTCCGTCAAGGCGCGGAGATCCTTTATCTCCACATTGGCGAGGCCCAACTTCTCCTTGTAGTCCAGAACCAGATCCCGCACCTTGTCCAGTTCTGACCGAAACGAATCCAGCTTCTCTGTCGCGGCATTGAGTTGGGTTTGAAACGTGTGGGTGATGTCTTTGCGGTCGTCCATGATCGTCACGGCCATCGTGGTATCGGAAACCTTTTTGGAGTTCAGTTCCGCCGCCGCCGCAGTGCGCCTCCCTACCATAAAGGAGAAGATGCCCGTCACGATCCCGCCGAATACCACAAACGCACCCGCAATCACGGCCCCCCAGAGCGTCGTATTCATCCCGCGCCTCCCTAGCTTCCAGGCGGCACAGCAGGCCGTATACAGAGACCCATAACCATCGACAGGGACGCGACCACCGAGGCCGAGATTAAGGCCGTTAGGGCGCTCCAGACCCCTATCCATCGATAGAACGGGTAGTAGAACACCACCACCTGATGCAGATGCGTGATGCCGCAACAGAAGATGAAGGCCGCCGTTTGCCCACACAGGAGCGGGATATACCGACCCGCGCAGCAGGTATCGAGACGTTGCTGTTTCCATAGAGCGTATAGTCTCCAGAGCAGAAACGGGATAATCATGTAACTGACGCAGATAATGAGGTCAGAAAATTGATGCAACGCAAGCAATGCCGGAGTCCAGTTGCCGCAAAACCTCCGCGGCATGAACTGTGAGGTACTAAACAGTCTCTGTATGAAATTCACAACACCTCCTTCTACCGGGAAGACAAACGGAGCACCACCGTGGTACTCTACTCCTCGGTAGCCTGTTGTAGCAGGTTGCTACGGTGGGGGCGGGTGTTGACGCACCCTCTCCACCACTGGAACGCTACAGCGGCGGCAGGAACGAACTCCCTGCCGCCGCGCATCGTTAGTCGCTCTCTCCTCCTCTAATCGCCCGCACAACTCACCGCCGACCGCGCCTGCATGGAGCAGGGGCAGGTCATCACCAGAGGGCTGTGACACGCCCCGCAGGAAGGGCAACGCCAGCCCGTCGGGATTGGTGGCATCGCAGGCAATCCCGGATTCGCCACCGCAGGTCCGGGCGGATAGTGGTATCCCATCTCTCGTTTCGCTATCGCGCACCCATAAATCCGACACGCAGGATTCGCACAGCAACAAACCGGCATCGCGTTACCCTCCCTCCCAAACCTGCCCATTCCCCAATTTCTCCACGTGGAGAAATTGGACCCTCCCCAAAAAGTAGCAAACACTTTCCGAAAATGTATGCATTTGCATACATTTTCACCCATTCCCCTCCCCTACTCGTTGATAATCAGGAGTTCCGACGGGCACTCGATCCTGACCAGGCCGTCGGCAGTGTTGCTGACGGGGAGACGCCAGTTTATCCAGTAGAGTCCGCCCTTCTGGAGTGGTGCACCGCCACCGGGAGGGGCCACGGTATCGAAGTCGTACCAGGCCCGGACCGATGCGGCGGGGTCGTCCTGTCCCGTGGCCGGAACGTCGGTCGCGATCGGAGTACGGTCGTAGGCTTGAAAATCGAACGTGGGGTTCGTGATCGTGAGCGTACCCAGAGAGGCCGAAACGGTGGTATAGAAAACCCGCTTTTCCCCCGGTGCCATGATTACAGACATGGTGAGCGGCCTCCCTTAATCTTCCAGGACCGTCAGTCCGGTGGTGGCCGCGAACTGAAGGGTATTGCCCGATGCGACGACCAGCGAGAGGCCATTGATGTAGTACAGGAGATTTCCTGCCGTCACCGCGTCGTAGATCGCGACCCCCACCACCGTCGCGGCAGGCATCCCGGTGAAGTTCACGGCGTTGAAGGAGGCCGTATCGCCAGTCGTTCCGGTCGTCTTCGTATAGCCGCCGACCCCGCCCGTGCCGGTGAGCTGCTGCCGTGCGTAAGATCCTCCGGTCACCTCCGTTCCACCCGTCCCCGCTTCCCCCTGCGCGGTCGTGAGGGCGGTGAAGAGGGCCACGAACGTATTGGTGACAGAAAACGCCGTCGTGGAGAAAATCGCGTCAAGGATCTTCGCTTCGAGGTAGTGTGATTTCGATGCGCCGGTGGACATGGTGATGTACCTTTCAAATGATAGAAGCGTGGTCGCGTAACGTTACGCGACCACGCTGGAAATACTCAATCCATCGTCCCCCGAGTCGGCGGAGGACGTGACGTAGATGAGGGGAAGGGACGAACGACGGATTGCCAAAAGGGAAGTCCCCGGCAGGAATGCCGCGCCGGGAACTACGGTAGCCAGTGGATCAGCAACGGTCCGCTGCTGCCATCGGTTGAGGACGCCCGGATAGCCCCGGCGGGACAGGTTGTAGAGTTCCATCGCCTCCGTAGCGGAAAGCGCGCGTCCCCATATCGAAATGTCGTCCATCCGACCCCTCAGGTTGTTGGCCGAACCGGTGATGTAGCGACCGAACACCAGGGGCGCGGTGGAGTTCGCGCAGTCGCTAACATTCCCCAGGACAAATACCGACACCCCGTTTTTGTAAATCTTGACCGCGGTGGTCGATGCCCTGACGATCGTAAAATGATCGTACGAACCAGCGACCACGGTATTGTTGCTGATAGCATGATGGTCCGCCCCAGAGGACTCTAGCTGGAGTTCGATCTGGCCTGACGAGTTGATGAAGATGTACCAACCGTCTACGAGGAACGTCCCGCGGTTGATGACCACCGGCTGGTTTGTCAGGGTTTCCGCCAGAAGCCAAAACGACAGTGAGAAGTTCTGGCTCGTGAAGTTGAACCGATCCGACGCCCCGCAGTCAATCGAACCTCCCGCGCCATCGAACCGAATGTCTCCATAGCCACCGGGACGCGCCGTAGGCTTCCACCCGAACCCCGCGCCGCTGGCCCCTTGCACGACCGCGCCGTGGCTTAACCCCATGAGGTCATACCAGAACCGCCCGCCCGAAATCTCCGGCAGGGCAAGCCACCACCCGATCCGACCCTGATTCAGCGGATGCTGACGGTTGACCGGGTCGGGGAGGTAGACGGGGGATATATTATCGATATGCGTCAGCATCAGGCCGTCCCCCCTGGGCCGATCGTTATCAACTCGTCACCGCTGGTCGTCGCCCCGATGACTATGATGGGGAGCCTCGGCCCGCGCGCGCCGAGGAGGGAGACCCCGATGAGCGTTGCAGTACCGGCGATCGTCGCTGCACCGGGCTGCGCCGCCAGGATACCCACGCCCGACAGACCCGCCTGCCCCAGAACCACTGTCGTGCCCGCCGCGCCCAACGCCGCCACACCACTGACCGCCGCCTGCCCCACGACCTGCACTGTCCCATTGGGGAGCAGGACGCCGACTGCAACCATTGCGCCCTGAGCGGGAACGATCGTAAACGCCGATGCATTGAGCGACGCCACGCCCAGGAGGTTTGCCGTGGCCTGCGAAATCACCAACCCCGCGGGGGTCAGGATCGCGATGCCGGTCAGGTTTGCCGCGCCGTTTACGACCGGCGTTCCCAAGCCGGACAGCAACCCGACGCCATTCAGCGCCGCGGCACCGCTCACGATCGGAACACCAGATGCCCCGAGGCTCCCCACCCCGACGACCGCAGCCGTACCGCTCAGGATTGCGGTCGCGGCGGCGTCGAGGCTTCCGACCCCAACGATCTGCCCGGTCCCCAGGACGACGGCTGTTCCGGACGCGCTCAACAACCCGGCTCCTACCAGTGCCGCCGCTCCACTGACGGTCCCACCACCGGACGCGCCATCTACCATCCGGGACGGCCATCGGTTCAGCAGGCCGGGGTAGCCTGTCCTGGAGAGGTTGTAGAGTTCCCACACCTCCCGCGTGGATATAGCGTGGGTCCAGAACCCCACGTCGTCTGCGTATCCCGTGAGGGGCAGGAAAAACGACGATGCCTGTGAAATCCCGATGGAGAATATGGCCGCGCCGGTCGGGATTGCCACGGAGGTCGAGGCCGTATTCTCCATCTGGCCGTTGACATATATCCGGGTGGCGGCCCCGTCGTAGGTCGCCGCGACGTGATACCACTGCCCTACCGTGGGGACGGTGGTTGAGAAAAGTGAACCGGAACCTGCGCCGACGAAGAAGCGAAATCCTGTCGCGGTAGCGCGGAGGGCGAAGGAGCGGTTTGTCCCATCATCATGCGCCACCAGGGTATAGCCGCTGCCAATCGCCGCCGTCAGGTTCACCCACAACGACACCGACATCGCCACCGTGGGGGACAGCGACGGCGAAGGAGTCATGTTGACCGACGAACTGACGATGCTATCAAACAGCAGCGCCCCGTACCCGCCAGGACGGGTCGTGCTCCTCCATCCGGCAGTCGCGCCGCTTGTCATGGAGGTTAAGGCCCCGTGGTTCAGACCCATGAGGTCGTAAAACTTGACCCCTCCCGCAAGTTGTGGGAGAGTCAGCCACCACGCGGAGCGGTTCCGGTTCAGGGGATGTTGCCGGTGAACCGGATCGGCCAGATTGACCGGCCCCAAGTTGTCGAGGTGCGTGAGCATCGCGCCTCCTTAGACGGACGAGCGCGTAATCGGCAGGACCGTGATGGTCACGGAAGACATGGATTGCCCGGTGCCTTCGTTGCGCGGTAGAAACTTCATCTGACCCGCAGGCAGGAGTCGGTCAAATGAGAGTGTCCGGTTCGTGGTATCGACCGGCGCTGGACAGACCAGATCAGGCATCCTCAGTGGGGTATAGCCGGTTCCGGTCGCACCGTCCTCAAAGGTTGATCCTGCGTCAGAACTTTTTAGGATGTAGAGCGACAGTCCGGTATTGGCCGTCGCGCCGACACCCATCGTGATCGAAATCTTAATCCTCACCATCGTGGAGCCGTCGCCGGTTGATCCAATGGTGTTGTTGAATGTCGACGAAATGGCGTTCTGGTTGTTGGAGATCGCCGCCGCACTGATGACCGTTGTTTCGGTCCCGACGATGAGTAGCTTCTCAGTGGTTGACATCGATCCTATTCCTCTCCGTGCGCTGCCGCGACATCGCTGGAACTCACGACCACGCCTGCAGCCATCTCGATTTCTACCAGACTCGCAGGCCGGTACGCCGCCGACTTCCACCTATCATCGGTACACAGACCGACCGCTACTGCCTGTTGGCGGAAACCGATGATCGGAGGAGTGGCCGTCAGATCGCCGTCGATCTCCGGGGCCGCGAGGTTCACACGCCCTGCGTTTTTCGCGATCTCCAAAGCGTCTTTAAAAGCCGCCTTCACCTCTGCATCTGCAAGGAACGAGATCCTCGTCAGCATGAAACCGAAGTCAAAGAAAAAATCCTCGGATGTCACGACGCCCTTATTGATGAGGGTGTCTGTCAGGGCATTCAATATGTCTGCAACGCCTTGATCCGACCCGAGTTTTTTCATATCTGCGAACTTTTCCGGGTACTTGTCGATCACTGCCCGAAGTTCTTTAGGATCAATATTGTCCATCGCGCCCTCCCTTACTTGACCTGCACGTAAACCGCACCGAAACTCACGGATGTACTGCCATCACCACCCGACGCCACCACCCGCAGGAGGACATCGGCCTGCGCCGCGCCCGTGAGGGTGATCCAGGAGGAGGACGTTCTGCCCGTCGCCCATGTCAGGGAGGGTCCGGTCGAGCCATCGAGGTAACTCCAGGAGCCGCCGTTGTTGGTACTGTACTGCGCCGCCAGGGTGGGCACAGAGCCGGGCGTAATCACCCCCGGATCTACCACCAGCACCACCCGCGCCTGCGTGGCGTTGGTCAGGTCATGCTGCGCCCGGTAGATCAGGGCCGAACTGCCTTTGAACTCCGTCAGGGCCGACGGGACGGCCCAGGAATAAGCGCCGCCAGACCCCGGTAGGATCGACAGGACATTGACCGGGACCGCGGAGCCGCCCGCCGGTGTGGCCCATGTGTTGTCGCCCCGGAGGAACGTGGAGCTACTGGCGGTCCCGCTCCCGAGGCGGGCCGTTGCTACTGTCCCGCTCACGATGTCCGTGGCCGCGTGGGTGTGGGAGGCGGCGGCAAATGCCGTGCTGGCCTGTGTTGCCGCGCTGCCCAATCCCAGGTTTGTCCGGGCCGTCGATGCCGACGCCACATCCGAAAGGTTGTTCGCCGCCTGGAGGAAGAACGCCACGTTCTGCACAGAGGCGGTACCGAGACCACTGACTGCCGTGTTGGCAATCGCGATCGCGACACTGGACGCACTGGTGGCCCTACCCTTGGCGTCAAACGCCACCTGTCCAACATGGGACGCATCCCCGTAGGTTGCGGCGGTGACCCCGCTGGTGCCGAGCACCGGATTCGGGTAGGTGCCCGTCAGATCCCCGCCTGCACTGCCGGTCGGGGCCGCGCCGGTGATCGTGACCGATGAGGCAGAGGTGATGCGCCCTTTTGCATCCACCGCAATCTGTGCCACATGAGTAGCGTCGCCGTATGTTGCCGCCGTCACACCCGAAGTGCCCAACGTAGGGTTAGGATACGTTCCCGTGAGGTCTCCGCCCGCGGTGCCCGTAGGAGGCCCGCCGCCGATCGGGTGGGCAGAACCGCCACTATAGACGTAGAGGGTCGAAAGATCGCTCCTGTACCACTCCATCCCGTTTTGAACGCTCGTAGGGTCGGCGGTCACGACCGGAACCCCTACCTGGACATAAGCAGTGCCAGTCCAATCGAACTGACCGTAGGCCGTCTGCTGCCTGAACTGGAGCGTTGAGGGCGGCGTGTCGGTCGGGACCCCCGGGTCTGCGGAGTACCGAACGATGCCCGTGCCGGTTAGGTAACAGACTCCAGACCGATCGACCGACGTGATGTTGTGAGCCGCCACAACGCACGATCCGAGCAGCAGATTGGTACCCGCGGGGGCGGTGGTGCTGGTGCTCTCGTAGATTGACTTGTCTTGCCTAAGCCATACCCAGTGCCGACCGTTGACGTCCGAAATGGCCTTTGTCGTATCGGCATCCACCGCCACAAACCCGCCTGCATTGCCGTATCCCTTCAGGACCGTGAGGGTTAGGCCGGAACCCGGTGCGACCAACTGCAACTCTGTTCCGGTCGCGGCACTTCCGGGCAGGACGCAGCAGATGTTTGCGCCGCCTGAACCTGCCAGGAGGTCGAGGTACAGGGCGTTTGGCCGAAGGGTGTTGAACCGGAAATTGGCTATATCGGTCGTGCAGTTCTGGGCTACCGGGGCATTGCCGGGGTCCGCGCTGCTGTCTACCATCCGGAGGAAACTGCCCCGCGTGGATTGGACGGCGGGACACACGGATGCGTTGAGGCTGGTGGTCATGGTCATTCGTTACGGTATCCTTGTCCAACTTGCGCCGCTCGGTTCGGCACTGTACCACTCGGAAGGGGCAGAGTCGCCGTCCACGGTCACGGTCAGGAGCCACAGAGCAGACTGATTGGGCGGCATCACGATTGAGAACGTATCGTCCTGTACCGGGATGTCAGTCCCCGTATCGTCCTTCAGGTTATAGGGCGATCCGGGCGCAAGTTCTCCCGGTCCCTGGTAGATCGCGGTCAGGACCCCCGGACCCCAGATCGGCCCGACGTAACAAGCGGTGATGACTCCCCGCTCCAGACCGACACCATACGTCGGATGTGTTCCGCCAGTGATCGCCAAATACTCAGCCCCCCATGTGTCGCCGTCATCGTCCGAAAACGCTTCATAAACGTCCGAACTGCCGCCCGAGGAGCGCGCGAAGCAACAGAACAGCCGCCCCGTATCCGCATCATACCGAAGCCTCGGGTCGCTATCCTGCCCGCCTGTCGTGACCTGCACAGGCCCCGCGTCCCATCCGCCGAAGGGTGCGCCGTGATTGGATCTCCAAACAAATGCATTCCCGCTCCCGATGGCGCTTCGGAGCAGATAGCCCCAGGCCGGGTGGGTAGCGTTGTAAGGGTTGGAGAACGGCGGTGGGACTTGAAAGCCGAACCGCCGCATCTGCCGTGTCCCGAATAGGTTTGTGTACGACGTGAGCGACCCTGCCGCGATGTTGGCCGACGTTGCGCCCAGAATCCAGGGCGTCCCGGTGTGGAACTCCCCGTAGGCATCGGTCGTCCCGCTTCCCCGCGCGATGTGGGAGGCGCTGTCCACCGCCGTCACTGACTGCGACCCCACCCGCGCCCCGCCCGGAGTATCGAACACCAGACCCCAAGCCTGACCGCGCAGAATGATCCCGCATTTCAATTCAACCGGCCCGCCGAACGCGCCACCGCTCCATCCCCAGACGTCACCGGCCCCAGAGTAAGCAACGATCGAATTGAACAGGTATTGGGCTTTAATCGAACTTAGCGGGACCGCCAGGTCAATCCCACTCTGCCATGCGCTCCCGTCGTACCACAGACCGCCCGCGTAGAGCAGGACCGCTTCCCGGTCACTGTTAAGCAATCCCGATCGCAGGTTCAGGGTTCCGTCCGTTGCCTGCAAGTCCGATGCGCTCCATCCGCGTGTCGGGTACGCGCCGCCGCTTCCGTTGATACTCCCCACCGCCGCAAGGATTGATGCAGGCGAGACCGTATCACCACTCGACGATCCCGAGGTATTGATCCACACGGCGTCCGTCTCTTCCAGGGACGGAGAGCCGTCGGTGTCGCCGGTCAACCACGAACGGTAGTAGGTGGTGCTGGTGACGCTCCCGACCGTGTTGGAGACGACCAGATTCCAGGACTTAAATGGGTCCAGGAATGTCGCTTTCGCATGATCCACCCTCACCAGCGTAATCTTCGTTAGGGTATAGGTATGGCCTGACGCAAGCCCATCTATTACTACCGATGGAGCGTTGTGAACACCTGTTGACCACCCGTCGGTCGCGGTGTAAGGACTCCCGCCCACCAGGGGATAGATCGTATCTTGCGTGTCGTACGCCGCATGGGCCGATCCGGGGCTACAGAGGTCGAGCACCGCGTGGCCCGTCGTCCCCACCACGACGTCCCAATACTTCGCCCCGAGGTTAATCCGCGCCGGCAGAGAGGACGCGTCACCCGTCAGGAAGACGTTCGCAAATCCAAAACCCGATAGATCCGCCCCACTCCAGGAAGAGCCGAGGAGGCGGGAGTCGAAGGACGCGGCGGGGACCGTGATGCTCCCACCGCTCCCCGTGGCGCTCCAACTGCCGGAGATCGCGTCCAGTGACGCCACTTGATCGAGCGACGCCGCTCCCCACAACCACCCCCGCATCCAGAGGTTTCGGAGCGATAGGTCAGGATCTTCCCCCGCCGCCGTCAGGGATGCGGACGTGAGGTGAGCCGACACGGGCCAGAGCGTTACCACATCCTCGAAATGGACGGACGCGCCCTCAAACTCTACCGATACGATGAAGGATTTCTGCTCAATAAAGAGACTGCTGGCCCCGCCTGTCAGGGTCACGTCCTGCGTCACCGGAGAGCCGAACGCGTCCTGTCCGATCGTGACCCGCGCAATGAGGTCAGGGCCGGGGTACGTGGCAGACAGCGCCCGGACCTGACAGAACCAGTTGTACTGCACAAGTCCCGAAAGCGTGTAGATGATCCGCCCAACATATCCGTCGTCCGCGTGGATCTCGCATGTTGGTCCCCAGACGGCGCTGTGGTGCGTATCGCTGAACGTCCCGCCGCCCGTCGTCTCCCCGATGCCCCCGATGTGGTTTGTAATCACCATGTCGGACCCGCCGAAGAAGCCCAACGCGGAGGCGGTGGTCACGACGTTGGCCGGAACGTCAAAATCGGTTGTGACGGTTGCGGTCTTGCTGACGTGCGCGCCGCCATAATCACAGGTCGCGGTGATGACGCTCCCCGCCTTGATCCTCACCACAAGCCTCAACGCCCGGTCGTGGTTGAACTCATCGGTCAGGGACGGACTGCCCGCCACCCCGTCCGACACATCGACCAACTCCCAACAATTCCCAAAGTCAACCGTATAGGTCCCGGTCAGGTTCTGTTCCGCTGGTCCCGCCGCGACATCGATCACGTACACGGTGTCCGTATCCGTCGGAGGACTGCCGATAAAGCCACTGAGCCAGGAGAGGTCAAGCGTCATCGGGATACGCCAGCCGGCCCCGCCCGCCACGACGGAGCCGAACGAGATTTCAAACCTCACCACTCCCCCGACGTCCAGCCGGAACTCCGAATGATCTCCCAGGAAGTACCCGCCGCCACCGATGTTGGGCGTCATCCCGACCCGTCCGTCCATCGTGCCGGTAAAGTCGTAGGCTTGCGTTCGGTGGTGGTAGGACATAGGTTGCCTTTAGGGATACCAGCGATTCGGGTTCCCCGGCTGGTCAACATCAACGATAAAGCGAAGCATTCCGAACGTGGGACTCGCGGGGTCAAGGTCCTGCATCGGCATCCACTCAGAAGGATCGGACGGCAGGCTAAATATCTCGGACTGATTCCCTGCACCGAGCAGCGCCATGTCTCCCACTGTGGTATTTGGTTGACCAATCCTCAACCCTACCTGCCGCGCCGCGTTGTTGGCCTGGGCCTTGCGGTTAAACTCAACTGCTTCTGCCACGGTTCGTTGCCTCTCCCTCAGTCGGTCCTCGGTGCCTCCAACTCATAGTAGGCATACTGAATGCTGTCCTTAACGTAGGTTGGGTTACAGTTCCGAACCAACCACTGCGACTCTTCACCATTCCGCACCACCAGCACTGGATCATAGAACCGGAGTGGCCGGGGGTTGGTCTGGTGGGTGTCGTCCGGGTCCGTGATGAGGGCCAGCGGTGCCTCAAAGGGGAGAATCCTTATCCCGTGGCAGGAAACGTCATATACCCGCCTGCAAATCACGTCCACCGTATGCTGGTCCCCAACGCCGAGCGACACGATGATGATGGGACAGAAAAAGGGCAGATAATCCGGGTCTTCCGGGTCTGCCGTCTCGATCGTGTTGCCCAACGTATCCACAAAACAGTTGTAGCTCTTGGGATTGCAGATCCAGTTGGATAGCGCGAATTGACCGTTTTCCGGCAAGTACTGCCCTGTCGCCGTCACGCACACCGCGTTCCCCTCGGGGGGCTTTACGAAGGGCTTCATGGTGCCCTTTTCGATATAGATCGTGGGATTCTCCCCTACCCACGCTTTGCCGCCCGTATCGCCGTTATAGCTCTCTGAGGCCGTGGTGAGTTTGCCGGGGTCCGGGAGATCAAGGGTGAAGGTTGCGAGATTGTTGTACGGCCCCTGCACCGGCACCGGGGGCCGTAGCCTCCACATGCCACCCTCGGTCCCCGCGTTGCCGTCCCAGATGAGGAACCACCCCAGGTACTCTTTCGCAAACCTCAGCACCGCCTCCGCCACATTGGACAGCGGGTCTATCATCAACGTCTGCCCGTTCTCCGCCCCGCCTGGATAGAACCGAATGGGAGAATCGGGTACATCGATCTGCCCAGGGGTGAAACCGGCATAACCGAGCAGAGCGCGGCAGATGTCCGTGACTTTGAAGGGTGCAGTATGCTCGCCGTTCGCATCAACAGGTCCGTTGGGGTCCGGTTTCTGGAGATCCAGACGGAACATCGTCAGGGTCTTGTGAAGCCGTACCCACATGCCCGCGAACGAGCAGTGGTAGTTCTTCCACTCTGGGGAAGGCCAGAAGCGTTCTGCCCCACCGCCGCCGCCCTGATTTGCGTCCGTCCCCTGCTGGTCCCCCTGCGCTTCCTGGAGATAGCCATCGAAAATGACAGAACGTAAATCCGTGTCGTCGGGATCGTACTCGGTTTCGATCCTGGTACGGACAACTGCCCGCTTGTTGAAGATGGTCAAATCTGCGGGCATATCACATAGGACCAACGACGCGCTTTCGTGCGAAGGGTCTGCCTCCGGGCCGCTGATCCGCACCCCCTGGGCGGAATCGGCATCGGCCTCAAACTCCCCCGGATCGTTGGTGATATAGTGGGAGTCCCTCTGGAGAGAATAGTCGTGCAGGACAGGAGACAACTTCTGGTCTGTCGTACTGGTCATCTCGCACCGGAGGTAGTACCGGCCCTGCCCCGGATTGACCTGATACTCCTTGTAACCTGCACCGGAGACGCCCGTGGGGGTGAGTTCGGCACGGCTCGTGTAGTCCATGAACCGCATCGTAATTGTCGAATTGCCCGGAACGTCGGCAGTCCAGTACAGACGCAGGATCTCCCGCGTCGTCACATACCACGGCATCGAAAACGGGAAATCCTCAAAGAAACCGCTGCTGAAATATCGCCACACACTCACCTGCCACGGAACGCGCAACTCCCGCGCCATGTCGATCCTGACAGGGCCGGAACCCGTGACCTTCTGTCGGGGAGGTGTTCCCACCGGGGGAGCGGAGGGCGCGTCTGGTCGGGTGTTGACTTTAAACAGGTGAGTCGTAATGCCCTGCGGGGCCGCCCGGACCTGCATGTTGAGTTGGGAGTTCCCTGCGTTACTGACCGTCGCCTGCGTCCCGACCTCAAACTCAATCCCCATATTGCCGCGCGGTGTCCGGTAGGGCCTGACGTGGATCGTGACCCACTCACCAGGGTTCGCGACACTCACATACTGCCAGTGATCCACCACCACCCACGGGAAAGTACCCTTTGCCGCCGTGTACTCCCAGAGGTAGATGTACTGTCCGCAAACCTCGATATTGTACTGACCGTTCCCGTTGGCGTTGACCGGCCCGCCGAACTGAAAACAGGTAGTGGACGCCGTGTACTGATGTCCGAAAGGAGTTCGGAACCGGAACGTATGGGCCTGATTGTCGTCGAACGTTACTTTGCTGACCGCGTGCCGGTCGATCGTGGTCAGGACGGTGTTGTACTGCGGCTGCGGCATCGCGGCAATGTCTGCGGTGAGGCTCTGGTCAAATCCGCCACTCTGTGCTGCCGGTACGGTCTTCTCCGCCATCAGGAGGCCCGAGGAAGCCGTTGCGGGTGCCAGGGTGATCCCCACCAGTCCCGACGGTGCCCGGTAGTGCGGACGCTCGGTGTAGCCCGGAATGGTGTCAAAATCGGCTAATGCTACCATCGTGAGGGCAGAGTCGGTCTGTTCCGTCTGCTGCGTTAGGGTCTTCTGGAAAGGGGTGAGCGAGATCGCCCCGGTCCCCATGCGGTACACGTTGGAACTGTTGTTGGCCCCGAACCCTGCCCGCGCCATCTCGTTCCCAGCCCGGCTGTGGGCCTGCGGGGGTTCGGAAGTCACGGTCTCCGCGAGGTCAAACCTCACGTGTGTCCTCCGGTGTGGCGTAACGTCCGAATCTTCCATCAGTTTTCCTTAAAGGACATTGGGGCAGTAGTAACGAAACAGCACGCTACTACGCGCAAGGAGGCTCCCGTGACCCAACCCTACAAGATTTGTCCGAACTGCCAACAACCCGCACAGATAAACGCCATCGGGTGCGCCCGGTGTGGCAGACCTTACCGCACGACCGCGCCACCTCAGCCAACGCAGGTCTTTGCGGCACCTGTGTCACCTCAACCTATTGTGGGTCCGCCTCCGAAAAGCTATCCGTTCGCGCTCGGCATCGGGGCAGGATGCCTCTTCGCCGTTGCGCTCCTGTGTTTCGGCATATGGTTGGCAGTATCGAGCCTGCGTCCGAAAGGAGGGCCGGAAACGCAGGCTCTTGCAGAAACGATGCGCCTGTATGTGGGTGCTTATCCTGTTTCATTCCAGGCGAAATTCGGTGAGCCTGACCACACATCTAGTTCAACCGCAGAAGGAACCAAACTCTTTTTCTGGGACTATCGGTGCAAGGACGGTACAGTTACCGTGACCTTTAATAGCGAAACCCAGAAGGTTCAGAGGATCGCCACCGAATAAGAACACCCCGCGCAATTATTTGCGCGGGGTGTTCTTCCCTTGTCTATTTCCTTGTTTAAGGTTTTGTAGTGCCTTTTGGTCTACCCATCTTCGTGTTTCGCCTGTACTCGTCAAACTCCGATCGCCGTATGAGTTTGCGTCCGTACCGCTCCGTGACGGTCAACCGCCCTCGGTAGATAGCGTTTCGGATAGCCTGCTCCGAAACGCCAGCACGTTCCGCTGCTTCGGTTACTGTTAGCATTTCGTCTTCCTCCATGCCTCCATTATACCCGAAAACAGTTTTTCAGACAACACAATAATTTACTGAAAGTGTGTTGACAAGTACACACATACCATGTTATAATAAGTGTGTTGTTCACAAAACAGATACCGAAGGGTAAACCCCATGAACTATAGTGCCATTACTCCCCAGATGTTAGAAGATGCCGCCGAGATTGCGCTGGAAGTCCTGATTGACTTCGGAATTCGACCAACCAAAATAACTCTTGAGCGTTCCCTGTACCTGTGCGAACGCCACGGCAACGCCCTTCCGATCTACTGCTACCTTCCGCAGAATGTTGGAGGCCGATGCTATTACGGTGAATTCCTAACCGGCAGGATCGAAGTTTCCCGTTCTCGTCGTGGCAAGCAGAAAACGCTTACGATCCTCCACGAACTCACGCACCGGGTTTGCATGTGCAGTGAGCGGTTCGAGCATGTGCACTATTCCCGTTATGCCTCCTACGACTACAGGGACTTCCACGAACTTATCGCCATGATCGTTACCGATGTGGCGGATATTCTCATTTCAAGAAAGGTTCGTTAAAAATGAAAACCATCACTGAACAGAAATGTATTGACTGCGGACAGGTTAAGCCCGTTTCCGAGTTCCATAAATCTACAAAGTTTGCAACAGGGTATCTGTCTCGGTGTAAGCCCTGCCGCAAGATCAAAGACGCCCGCCGAAAAACATCAGAGCCGACAGTGGCTGTTAAAAGATGCTTCACATGTAAGGAGAATAAGCCACGTTCAGATTTTTTTCGTCGGCAGATTTCCCTAGACGGACTTAGCCCCTACTGTAAATCATGTGAAGCAAAACAAAAAGATGTCATGCGCAAGAGATGGCTTCAAGAAACCCGCGAAGTTCCTGCCTTGAAAACATGCTCTAAATGTCATGTAACAAAGCCGTGTGCCGAGTTTTTTAGGCATCGTTGGTTCAAAAATGGATATAGGGCAGAATGTAAGCAATGTTCGGCACACACAACACAGCAATGTATACTACGGCATAAACAGACTGATGAAATCGGCTGGCGTACTCGTCAGCGCCAACTAGCAAGGGAGTGGTACAGCAAAAACGCCTATCGCTACAAAGGATATTATCAGAAACATCGAGATACCATAAACCGCAGGCGACGACTGATGCCTTACGAGAAAAAGCAACACAGATTAAAACGGGGGCGCATATGGCATTCACAAAAAATGCAAAACGACGCTCAGTATCGTCGTCGTCATAACGCAAGGGCTAATGTTCGGTGGCATCAAAGAAGAGCACTTATTCGTAACGCAGGCTCTTATACACTTCAAGAGTGGCAGGATCTATGTCAAAAGTATGAGTTCAAATGTCTCTGTTGCGGGCAGGTCAAACCCCTTACCGTTGACCATGTGATGCCTCTCTCGAAAGGAGGGCTGAACACTATAGATAATATTCAGCCCTTATGCAAGTTGTGTAACTGCAGAAAGGGTGTAGGAACTTCTGACTATCGCAAATAATCAGAAGTTAAATGCGCCCAACATTCTGGCTTGACCTTTCCAGTTGGGCGCATTTGATCCTCCCCATGCAGCGGGTACTGCTCCTCTGGCGCGTTCGCCTCCCCCTGAAATACCCGAACGAAGGGCTCTGGCATGTTCTTTCATGGCTTCCGTATGCTCTTTCTCGGCCCCAGACTTGTCTTCCATAGCTCTGCGGGTAGCCTGGATTCCATCATGGAGAGAACCAAGCAGGCCCAAACCGGACAGCCTTTGCGTCAGGTCAATGATAGGCTTAAGCCCAATGTAAGCATCATGCAGGGGCTTTGCGAAGTCATTGAACAGACCTATGACGCCACTGAAAGAAGGAAGGAACATGCTTCCGATGTCCGTGTTCAGCGTGTCGAAATTGGTTTTCATCATCGAAAGTTGAGCATTGAACTCCGCGGCATCCCGTGTCTCTTTGACTCCATGTGCAGCGGCATTGACTTCCCCTGCGCGTTTCAGGTTCTCGTAGGTTTCCCTGGAGATGTCGCGCAATTTCAACGCTGCTTCCAGACCCTCGACACGGGCAAACCGAGCGGCCTCCATATCGCCCTGTTGCGTATGGGGTAGATTTACAAGGTGGTCTAGTGCCTTTTGTAAATTGGTTGCCTTGTCCATTTCGCTGTATGCGCCATTGTGGTCATAGATACCAGCGGTTCGAGCAAACGCCGCCGCCGCTCCGTCGGTCGCTATCTTCTCCGCAAACTGTCGGGACATTCCAGACATGTCGGCAATCCCTGCCGCACCGCCAAGCGCGTTCAGACGACCAACTTCCCCCGCACTCCCCCCGCTCGTGACCATCGCGTCTTTAAAATTTGTCAGGCTCTCCGCTGCGGATTGCGCCGCCTGCATGACCGCCGTGAAGCCCGCGACCGCTCCCGTGACCGCTGGTCCCAAAAGGTCCATCACCTTCCCCACCAGGGGCATCAGGGACACACCACCGCCGCCCATGCCGAACCGGGAGGAGCGGAAAACATCCATGATCTGCGACGGCAGGGAGGGCCGCTGCGGGTTGAGGGCGTTCTGTGCCCTCTGGTAAGACTTCTGTGCCTGCAAGACACGATACTGCGCGTCAAACATCGCGGATGGGTTTCCGCTCCCCGCTGCCGCCCGGAGTTCCGTCAAGGCACGCTGTAGCCTCTGCGCGGGACCGAGGGCAGATTGGAGGTTGCGGGTCATACGCTGTGTGGCTTCAGCGGCGGTATTGAGCGGTGCCTGTATGGTCCTGACACTCTGGGCCATCTCCCGCATACGCTGCGCGGCCTCATAGGCCCCCTGTATTCCTACGTCAAGCCCAATCGGCTCATCATCCATCGTCGTCGTCCTTGGCCAGTACGTTGTTCCGCCGCCGCTCCCGATCCGCTTCCCGCTCATCCAGCCACAGGAGGTCATCCAACCAAGCCAGGGTTGGCCGCTCTATCTCCAACCCTTCCCGGCCCGCCATCTGTTCATTGATTGACCACAGCAGGGACACCGTGAGGGCCGGGATCTCCGGGTGCTGCCCCGTGTGCTCTAGGGATCTTCGGAGGAACCATTCGTACCGGGACTCTTCGGGGGTTCCGGCTTTTTTTTCACACCTCGCAGACTATCCATCCATTCCTGAATCTCACGCCTGCACTGCTCGGAAAGGGGGGCGCGGAGGGCCAGGAACTCATCGGCGGTATACCGATCCTCTGCCGCGACCGACGGAGGCTGCATCATCTCCATCATGGCGGCGGTGAGACACATCGTGGAGGTGATCTTGTAAATCTTCCCCCCGATGGGTGGGAACTCGTGGGTGGGTTTCTGTTTCTTCTTCGGATCTCCGACAAACTGAACCGTCAACTCTGCCGCGATCTCAAAAGCACGCGTTTCCTCCGCCTCTTCCAGACGCCACAGCGTGAGGGTAAAGGGGTCGTCTTTTGGCTCCCCCGTGGTCTCGTCGATGTCCTGGAATGTGCGGGTCTGCGGTGTTCGCTCCTGCGGCCTCCGCTCCCATACGTTTGTTTTTGCCAAGTGGCCTTCTCCTTACGAGTAAGCGGGGTTGGGTCCGCCAATATCGACCATCAAGAGGTTGAACTCGAATTTGATTTCGTTCTTCTCTCTCTGGATTTCCTTGTAACCCGACGGGGTGCCAATGTAGGTGATAACTCTCCCCGCACGGGTATAGACTAGTTTGACATAATCAAAAGCGTCAAACAGATCCGACACGACATTGGTAGGTGTTCCGGCCACGTCGTTCTCCATCACGTATCCCGTGATGTCAAAGTCGGTTCCGCTGCTGGTTGGAACGTTGTTGTCATAGGGAGAGAATGTCGGGCTCGGTTGCGCCATACCACGTTTCCGAGAGGGGTTGATGTTCTCGTACCACGCCAGGATAGACACAGGGGAGCCGCTTGCCGTCAGGAGCCCGGTCGCGCCTTTTGTCATCCCGACCAGCGTTCCCGCCGTAACGTCCTTGCCCATCGCGATATTGGGTACTGTTGCCATCAGGAAGCCTCCTCATCTGCCCAGTCATGGATTGGGGTGTCGTCCGCAACTGGTTTCCCACCTGTCGGGATCGGATCGCCGTCTTTGATCTCGGATACTTTCGTCTGGGACCAAACGCCCCGCGCTCCTTGCCGGATCTCTCGTTTCTCTTCTATCTTCATCCTCTAAGGCTCCTCTTCAGTGCTGCCTTGACATGCCGCCGTGCGATGAGCCGCAGTTCGTCCCGTATCGCGCCCAGGACATCGCGGGCAGACATTGTGCGCGTCCCGTATTGGAGGCTGCTGCCGTGCGGGTTTCGCAGCGCATGTGCCCCGCCATCGTAGTACCAGTCCGAAAAGAAAGATCCGCTCTGACGATTTATCAGAGCGGAACCTGTGTAGTGTCCGTGGCGGGTTGCGTAGGGGTGGTCGTCTGCCGCGAGTTGAGGGAGCGTGCGTCCCCCGGAACTCCACTTGTGAGCAATCAGGACACCCTCTGCCCCGATCTGTTCCTGCGCCCTCTGCATCTCGATAGGGAGGCGATTGGCGGCGCTATCCAGCCTATCTGCCAACTCTCCGGGCGTCACCTCGGCCCATCCCCAAAGAGTAGGCGGGCAATCACCGTCCCGCCCCGCTGTGAGTACCCCTTCTGGATAAACATACTGTTCGCCCCCGCGGTCTCGGATTGGTCCAGCGTCGGGATCGCCAGCACCTGCGCGTCCGTGAACCCGTTGGCGTCTACGTAGTCTCGGAACCGCTCCAGAAAGGGCCGGGTGGCGTCAGGATTGTTGTTGGCATCGACTACGAAAGTCACTTCAAGGTCTGCATTGTAATATCGGCATCCCGTGGGGCTGTTCTCGCTCCGTGTGGCTCGACTGAACCGGTAGACCGCGTAGGGCATGGTCTCCGCCAGGTCCGCGAAGTTGATGACCTCCACCTGCTCTAGCTCGACCGTAAACTCAATCTCCGGGATTGCGGCCAGGATGCCCGCCGCCACACTGGCCGACACATCTGGAAGGTAAGTGCTCATTCAGGTATTCCCGTCGGTCGCTTGTCGATGGATTGCACGGTGGCGCTGATCTCGTTGGCCGTCCTGTTGCCCCGTGTAGGGTTCGGCTTCGGGTCGCCCGCAATGCGGTAGCAGTTTCCCCACGCCGGAGCGTGCCCACCGTTGGAGAGCGAACGGCAGACCACAAACCACCCGGCCCGTACGTCACTCATGGACTGCTCGTACTTAATCGTGTCGGTGCTGTCATGCGTCGGAGGATTCAGACCACCCGCCGCCGTCGGCTCATTGATATTGGGCGTGTAGACATACTGACACCGGACGCCGCTGTAGCGAAGTGTGACCGTCTCCTCCCCCAGACGCTTCGTCACCGGGTCGATCTCTCGCCCGACACTGTAGAAGTCGAACAGATCCTGATAGGCCGCTGTTTGTCGAGGCGTAAGGGTCATGTGACGTTGCCAATCTCTTTCAAAGCAGGCTGTCAGGTGCTGGTAGTTCTTCGGGCGCGAAGGGGCGGAAGAAACGCAGTGCATCAGTGTGACGTTGGCAGGCGTCGGTATTGGCTTGTACCGCTATCGGTGCCTGACCAATCGGACAGAACTGGACGCCGCCACACCGCACACAACTGGTCGGGATCTGCATGACCTCTCCGCAGTTAATGCAGTGGTACATGATTGTAAGTTCGTGGAGGGCCATCGTCAGTAAATTCCAGTCCTGCGGTACCCTATCGCCGTTGCGTTGAAATCATCTCGCCATTGATCCATTGCGTCTTGAAAAGGCTTTTCAATATACTTTTCTGAAACATCCGCAGATGTCCACGACGCCATGTTCCCCCGAAGTTTGATCGACAATGCAGGGCAAACTTTCCGGGCCTGATAGCCCAGCACGGCAGTCCAGACATCGGCAGGCAGGACCGCACAATACCCCCACAGACCTGTAATCGCGATTTGGTTCGGCCCGGTGGCGTTCCCTGGATAGGAGGTGAACACGATACTCTCGTACGGCTTGCCCTCTTCGGCAGCGTTTACAGGGGCGAGAAATGCCTGCGGGGTTGCGGACGTGAGGTCATAGGTCGTCGTGCCAATCACCACCGATGTAGCCGATACCAACCCGCGATTGAAAGGCAGTTCCCAATAGCACCCACCGTAGCCGCCCCCAAACCCGAAATCCCACCCATAGGCGGGCAGATCGTCTCCTTCTGTGTAGCGCCGCAACGCAGAGTGGCTGAACCGCTTCGTGACATCCTCGCTACTCGCCAGGAATGGCCTCCAATTCGAGATCCGCTCAAACTCCGTCATAGCCGACGCCGCTGCCCCCGCGAGATCAAACAGCAGGTCTTCGGGCGTGATGGGCATCGTGAAGATGTTCGCCGCCGTCAGGAAGACCGCCAGGGCGTCCGCGCCGGGATATTGGGCTGTAGGGGTGTAGTTGAAGGACATGGGTTAATCGGTCTCTACGGGATATTGCTTCTTCGGGAAGAAATCGCTCTGCTTTATCGCGCCTTCATGGGCCATCAGTGCCTTGTGGAAAGCGTTCCATTTGTTCGCGCAGTCCGTCTGTGCTCTTGAGTATTCCCGCGCCGCCGCCTCCGCTGCTTCTTTGAGATCCGGCAGTTGCTTCTCCTCGAACTGTACATCTCTCAGCATCTTTTCGAGGTCGGGTTTAGGCGTGAAGTCTGCTATTTTGGTCATCAGGAGTTGCCCTCCTGTGCCGATGAAACTCTAATAGGCGGCTCGTCAGACCATCCGCCCGCACCCCCGGTGCCGTGTAAAATCTCATCATCGTACGCGTCATTCGCCAACTTGCAGACACGATAATCCAAAACGACTTGAAGTTCGCCTTCGCCTAATTCGACAGTCAGTCTTCCGTCTTCGGAGACAGGCACGCGAGAAAGACCGTTCGCCTTTAGGGTTTCCTCACATTCAATCCAGTGGAGTTTGACCTCATTGGAGACCTTTTTGAACTGCTCAAACTGACCGTAGAGTTCGTTGTGCTTCCTGTGCAGTGCAGAGTATTCCTCTTTCCATGTGTTGATTTGCTCTCGGAGTGATTTAAGGAGATACCCGAGAACTGTTAGGCTGGCAACCGTGACCAGAAGAGAAATCACTGCGACAATTTGCTGCGTGTTCATAGCTTCTGCCCCTCCTCAGAGGCATCCTCGGTAGAGCAGGGAAGCGGTGAGGAGCCGCCGTTCGGGTGCGTTCCGTCGAACGTCCCTATCCCTGCTCAAGTGGTGTTGTTTCCGCACAACGCACAATCGAAGAGCCGAGGGGAAGCGTTGCCACCCCCGCCCGGCTCCTCTGTTCTACGCTGGTCAGGTTGTGCTACTTGTTCGGCTTGGTTGCCTTCATCGCCTCAGTGTTGGCCCGCAAAGCCGCCGCATTGGCTGCTTCCGCTTGCTTAGCCGCCGCTGCTTCGGCATCCTGTTCGGCTTTCAACCGTTCGGCCTCGGCCTCCGCATCCTCTTCCGCATCCTTCTGGTTCTGATGCGCCTTCAGGGTGGGAAGCAGACCCAACTCTTTGACGAGCAGCGCCGGAAGGCTCCCGCCCTCTCCGACCAGCCGATACTCTCCCCGTGGGTCCGATGCCTCCACGACTTCGCCGTCTGCGGTCATGTTCAGCACACGATCGAACTTCACCGGGTCTTCCGTAGTGAGGTGGCACCGCTCCACGATCTGATCTTTTGTCAATGGCATGGCGATTCTCTCCCCTTTAACTGTTCTGTGTCCAGGTCGGAGCCGCTGCGGTGCCGGTGTTCTGGTAGAGGGTCTTGTTGGTCGTGTCGATCAGCAACGCCCCTGCCGCCGCGCCGCGTGCCGTCGGGGCCACTCCGGGAGTGGTGGTCGCGACGGCGGCTGTCGGAGACGTGCCGGTCATGGAGTTGCTCGCAACCGTGATGAGCGTCACCGGAGACAGCGCACGGTTCCCGCCGCTGAACGTCAGGGTGATGGTGCCGATTCCCGCCGTCATGGTTCCGACCGCCGTTACGACGCCGCCCGTCCCGATGGACGGCAGGGCTTCGAGTGCCACGTCGATGTTGGCTACCAGCGTGGCGTTGGTGGCGCTCCAAGTGATCGCACCCGTCGTAAACCCTTCGTGGGCGAGTTTGAATGTTCCGCCGGTAGGGGTGCCGCCGATGGTGAGCGTCTGCACGGCGGTGGTACCGTTGGTGGGCGCTCCTGCATTGCGGTAGTGGGCCAACGCCCCCGGTATAGTGTTGTTGCCTGGAATTACTGCTCCTGCGGGCATGGTGTGATCTCCTTTGCTGTAAACTGCCGCGAAGAAAACAACGCGGCAGAAACGACGAACGATGCGCTCCTTAGGAGATGCCCGTGACAGTCCCGAACGCCAGTGCGCGGTAGATTTCCAGGAACAGCCGCTCTTCGATGCGGACGGTCGAGAGGTTCAGGCTGAAGTCCGACCCATCGTACCCGACCTCCACCGTCAGTCCCCAGAGGCGGTCGATGTGGCTGTACATGCGGAAGTCACCACTCAGGGAGGTTCCCGCCGTCATCGCGACCGTCTGCACCACCGGAAGGCCCCAGAGGGTATCGGGACCAGCCTGATCGGGCGGGCCGAGGATAAACTGCCCGGTGGTGGCCTTGGCCGTCCTGGCAATCTGCCAGTCGTTCGGATTGAACACGTAGCCCGACGGGTCCGCGTAGCCAACAGACCGGATCTTGGTTAGGATCTTGTAGTGGGCGGTGAAAATGTCGTCGGTGCTCATGGCCTGGGTATTGATCCCCGACTTGTTCAGGAATCCCGTCATTTCGGGTGGCGTCCCGGAACCACTCAGCAGCTCCCGCTCTTCCTCGAACTGCACCATGTAGGTGCCCCGATTGTCGATGTAGGACCGGAACTGCCGCACGTCCCGCAACTGCTCATCTGTCACCTTGAAGATCGTGGCGATCTTGGTGGGGTTGAGGGTCCGGCGCGTGAGGCCCAGATCAGACGCCGGTTTCGCGGCCCCTTCAGAGACCGCCGCCGCGTTGTTGGTGAACGTGGTCTCCTCCATATAGGTGATGACGGCCTGGTCGGTGTCGTCCTGCGGGATCAGGTCCGCAACCACCAACCGACGCAGCGGAGTGTAGATGATGTACGGCTGAAGGGTCGGGTAAGGCGCGTAGCCCGTGGACTCCGTGATGGTCTTCATCTCCGCAGCCTGGGCAACCGCCGATTTCATGGAGCGATCGATCTTCATGTTGAACGGGGTTTTGGTCCCGCTGTCCAACACCCTTTTATAGGTCTGGTCCTCTGCGATCAACTGCCCGACGCTCTTCATCGACTGCGCTGCCCGCTTCTGATCTTCCGTCGGATCGCCACCTGCGAAATCGAACTTCCGGTTCGGCTGTGCCTGCTGCCGGATCGCGGCCTGATTGGCCTTGTAGGCTTCGTCGATCTCCTGCGCGGCCCGCAGCGCCTCACCCAGTTCACCTAGTTCGGTCGTCCGCTTTTTGATCTCGTCCGGTGCGATCCCGGCTTTCTGGAGGTCGAAGACCGGACTGTTGGTCTCCGGGTCTACCTGTCCGGTTTTCGCTTTCTCAAACAGGCCCGCGAGTTCACCTCGCTTCACTTCCAGAGTGTCATTCAATTCCTTCAAAGAAGGCATATTCGTATTTCCTTTGTGGTGAGATAGCCCTACGCGTTGACACCCATGAGTCGCGCTTCCATGAGGAGGAACCGTGCGTACTCAGAGGCCGTCGTGTCCAGGCTTTTGCCGCTGTGGTTGGACTGTCGGTCGATCATGGCCCCAAGCGTTTCCGCGTGGTCAACCAGACCCTTCCGCACGTCCTTGAGAGTTTGCAGAGTGGAGGCACTGTGCATCCGCCCGCTTTTCACACTGCGCTCGGTGTCGTACCACGTCACCCGGCGCTCACTCTCCCCAACGACGGACCCCATCGTGGCGAGGAAATTGGAGATAGTCATTTTCTTCAGAGCCGTCAGGACATCATCAGTCGCGGGCTCTCGGAAGAGGTTCAGCAACGTCTGCGCGCTCTTGACTTCCGGCATGGATTGCATGGCCGCAACAGCCCGAAGCGCGGTGTCCCGGTACTCATCGAACGCCGAACGGAGCATGGCTTCGTCAATCGGCTCCCCGTCGTCGTCAGCGTCCGAAATACCCGCATACTCGCTCCACCCGTAGAGGTCATCGCGCCAATCGGCACCACCGACGCACTGCATGACATAGCGCAAGAACAGGGAGTTGAGGGACTGGAGAGCCGTCAGCAACATCTGCTCTTCGGAACCGGGGAGGATCGCGCCTTTCGTGGCATCGGGCGTCGTGAGACTCTTGAGATGGTCCCCCCAACTCTTGATGGGAACAACCCGGTTGCGAAATTCGCAAGGTTCAGGAGTCAAACTGGCCTCTACAATGGGCCATGAAAGAATCTCGTAAGCGCCATCGACAGACTTCCGCTCCACAAGGTGACTGGCGCTACCCGAACTTGTCCCGATTTTTTCCTCTTCGATTAGGGTATATATAGCTTTCTGGTAGTCGTCTGCGATTTTCAGTTGCCCCGTCATCCAGACGGCGGCATCCCGTAGTTCGAGTTCACAAGACCCATTAACCCCGATGCGCTTGCTTTTCATCTCCTTGTCAAGCCCGTGGTTATAAATCATAGGCCGAACCGTAGGAAAGTCTGTCCAGTAGTCGGTCTGAGCGGTAAAGAAGTCTTTGGCGAGGTCATGCTTCTTTGCTGTTCCGAAGGTAACAAGCGGTGCCTCGAAACGGCCATCGCCTAACGCCTTCACAGCGCCTCCAAATTGTATGAGCGTTTCGGGCATGGATTCTCCCCTGTGGAAAGTAGGCACGAAAAAGCCGCTACCCAAAAAAGGTAGCGGCTATAGGTTTTTGGCATGGCAAGGGAGTCGAACCCTCGGCGACACAGGTATAGAGTATCCGCACTCACCCGTCTCGTCTATGCGGTATCACACCTTTCCATCTGGTGTTCACCATGCCAAAACTTGAATTAAATGTCAGTCGGTCATGCCGTTCGTAACAAGGATGTACGACGCATCGCCCGCGCCCTTCAGGAGCGTGAGCAGGTTCGTAAGTGTGGACTCGACATCAGGTTTCGGCGAGTGAGACTTCATCGCCGCGCGCACTTCTTTCTGAAGGTCCGACAGATCCACCTCGTATCCGTGATGCCATAGATGCACCAACGTGTCGGCAGTCTTTGGCGGTAGGCTGTTGGCGTATCGGCCCACGTCTCCCCACCCGGTCGTGCTGGCGAGGTCGGCGGGGTTGTCTTTGTCAGACCCTATCTGTAGGTAGACGCCCATGATTTACTCTCCCGTGGCGGTGGCGGAACGTATGTCTTTGGAGGTTGGGCTGCTTTTGGCAGGTCTTTGTCCTCCATACTCATTAACTCCGACAACGACGCCAAATCAGGAACCACATGCATCGCGGAAACCGAAAAAGCCCCGAATCCGCGCCGGTAGTAGATGGTGCGCTTAGATTCGTCGTGCTTACCCGGCCCGTCGGCATTGAATACTTTCTGGTCGTCGAATACTACCGTATGCAAAGGCGCCTTGTGCTCTGCCATCCACGCGGCTTTCCGGGCGATGGCTTCCTTCTTCATGGAAATTTGCCCGGATTTGTTGTTGACCATAGTCTTCATTTCGACACCATGCTCGACAATTCCTCCTTTGACAACCATCACGTCCACAGGTTCATTGTCTCGGAGGGACACGCCGCCGACCGCTTTCGCGAGGATTGGTTCGTTCGTCTCCTCCGCGTATCGCTGGATGTCTGCCCCGACCGTATAGGCCGATGCCTTCGCGATCTCGCTCCGGGTCTGCTTGTCAGGTATCTCCTTCGCGGGAACCATATGCGACCCCGTAAAACCCGCGGGCGGATTGTCGAGGTCAATGTGTACGCCGTTCGCAAGCGTCACCCAATTCCCGCCATCACTGGACTTCGTGGCAGGACGAGCACCAGACGGCTTTCCAGGCGAATCTGCGGACACGGGCGGGAGTGGCTTCCCATCCGGCCCCACCGCGCCCTGATCGAACCCGCCCGAACCGGCAGGCGCGATGTCGGCATAGTACAGGCCCTCGTCTTCAGGCTTGGGCGTCTGGCCGATCATCTTCTTGTATGTGGACCTGTCGATGCCGTTGCCCTTCCAGGCTTCCAGTGCGGTCGTCCAAAGGGCGTTCTTGTCTTCCTGAAGCGCGGGAACACCGGAGTAATCCCACTCGGTAGATTGGTTGTCCTTGGCGTCGAAGTCCGGCAGCAACTGCACGTCCAGCGTCTCACCGAATGAGGCGTGCATCGGCATCACACTGTTTTCCCATGCGGACTGTACGGCTTCTTTGAAATTGCTGAATGTCTGTCGTTCGGACGGCAGGCCCACCACCATCGGGTCCAGGCTCATCGCGGCACACACGACATCTATCGGGACTGCCTGCAACTTATCGAGCGCCAACTCCTCCGGGCTGAATCCTAACTTCTGAATGATAAACGGCACATCCCACACCAGCGGCTTACCCACGTTATCGCCACTCGTCTTGTCGATGATCGCCGCCTTGACCGTCGCGGGGTTGGTCATGGCCGTCAGTGCCGCACGATCCACCACCGCAGTCTCGCCCCGGAAGAGGGAGGGGTCCGGTGTTATCAGGAGCGACGGCGTCGCGTTATTCATCAGCAGAGACGCCTCGAAGTTCTCCGCCGCGTTGACGGCCCCGATGGACCGCAGGACAGGCGCCAGGGGATCAAGGCCCATCCTGCCCATCGTGCCAGGGTGCAGGCCGTGTTTGAAATGGATCACGTCCTCGGTCGGGATAATCTTGTCTTCCCGACCCGGAACCTTGTACTTGTAACCGTCGATAAATGGAGCGCCCGGTTCGTTGCGCCATACCGGCTCTACCAGCATGGCCGGTATCCACCAGAGGTTGACCACCTTTCCGTACCCGCTCCGAACCTTAAACCAGTAGGCGTTGCCGCGTGTCCGGTAGTCCAGTAGCGTCCCGGCCCACAGGAGCGAACCGGAGTAGAAATCGTTAGGCCGACGAATCAACATCTCCATCGGGTGCCGGTCAATCGCGACCTTATCGTCTGCGGTCTTGCCATTCTTCTGTGCCACGTAGGAGGGAGCTGACTGGATGGTGCCGATGTACCAGTTGAGGCAGACGCCCACGACGCTGCACAGATGCCGTTCTCCCACGACGTTCTGCCAGTTTCGGGCGCTGCCGGGATTGCTCTGCATATACAGACGGTCCCGACGGATGGCGCTCAGGTCGTACGCCCCACCGCCGCCAGCACTGCCAGCGCCTCCGCCGAATGGGAAACTCTTCGCGTGTCCTGCCGCCGCACCGTCCAGTAGTCTTTTGATGAGGTTCGGCATAGTTGGTTAGGACAAAGGCAGGATAGACACCACAGGGGCAACAGGTGATTCGGTCGCGACCGGAGAGGCAGTCTTTGATTCCATCACACGGCCAATAATATTCAGACGGAGAATCCAGAACAGTCCGACCACCATCAGGATAAAAAACAGTCCCCCCGCGAAGGCGACCATGCAGAGAAAGATACCGAAGGCGAGTTGTGTCATGCGTACCTCACTTCGGTTATGGTAGGGCCACCAAGGCCATCCACATAGCAGACTCCGTACCGCATTCCGTCCATGCCGTGATCGAAAAGTTTCACCGGCGCTTCCTTTACAGGCTTGCCGTCTTTGTCTTTCTCCCACACGTAGACCTCAAACTCCTGTTCGGTACATGTCGGCTTGCGCTTCTGAAGCAATTCCTCATCAGGAGCGACTAGCGCGTTCTCCATGATGACGAGTCGGGGCTTCCCATCGCCCGCAACCTTCAGGCGCTGCTGAACTGCCTCAATCCCGACAGACACCGATTTGAACGCAGGCTTCGTGATTATGCCCGCATCGTGGAGGGTCGCCCGGTCTTCCGCGTCGTGGTCCGCGATGGTGCATTCAATCCGTTCATCGCCCGTCAACCGCAGGATCTCTGCCGCCATGTCGCGGACGAGCCGCCCCGTCTGGTACAGTTCCCGATAGAGGTACATCCTGCCGTCGGGGTCGATGGCCCACCATTGGCAGACGAATGGGTTTGTGTACCCGAAGTCGATGACGCGAATTCGCCGCCAAGAGGCCGGAATATCGAACCGCTTGATCCGGTGAACCGCGAGGTCATACGTCTCGTAGACCGCGCCCTCTGCCTGCACCCATTTGCCATACCGGAGACGTTGCAGGCGCGCGCCAGTCAGTCGGTCCAGAATGGCGAGGGTCCGCTTCCCCTGCGTGGTGATGTTCCCCTGCTCGTCGAACAGCGTGGGGTTATCCTGATGCCGGGATTCGAGAAGTTTCAATCCCTCCCGGTGTTTAATCCAGTGGGAAGGTGGGCCAGGATTGGCGTCTCCAAACATCCGCGTATAGGGCATAACCGCCCCGCGTCCGGTACAGCGCGTCGTTAGGGTCTCCCAGTCCTCAAGCGTCAGTTCCTCTGCCTGATTGACATAGAAGAAATCGCGCTCGGACGAAAGGGCTTTTCCAGGATTGTCCAGGCCGATCACCCACAACCGCGAACCGTTGGGGTAGTCGAACCATTCCGGCTTCTCACCGCCGTACGCTTTGATGTCGGTATCGGGACCGATCACCCGCAGGTAGGTCTTGATAGCACTGCCGACGAGGGCGGTATAGGTTTTGCGGGCCATGACCCCCTGCGCGCCTGCGAAGTGCCACAGCAACGCGTCTATGTAGTGGCAGCAACCAAATGTCTTCCCTGTCTCGGCAGGCCCCCCGACGATCGTTTCAAAGTCCTGGGTTTGCCACAGTTCCTTCACAGCACCACGAGGACAGAAACCCTCTGTTTCCTCTTCCCTAAGTTCCGCTATCTGATAATTTGCCATTCAGGTCATTCATGGACACACCGCGAAGGATCTTAATTGTGACGGGTTTGTCAGGATCACCTTCGATAACCCTGCGTTCCTTGTATTTGTCCGGCTTTGCACCTTTGAGCAGAAAGATAAGCAGCGTGTCGCTGTACTCCCGAACCTTACCGACCTCTTCGCCTTTGTGCCAAACGGGTTTCAGCACTCCGTCTTGTGCGCGTCGGCGTGCCTCTTCTTCGAGCAGATCGCCTGCACACTCAAGAGCCTCTTCCCATGCGGCAGCAAACACTTTGTCGGAAGCACGATGCTCATAAGCAGTCCGACGGCCAATACGGGCAGTCTTGACCGCAACAGATACGTTGCCACACTTAGCAAGCGAGGTTATAAATTTCTCTTGCCATGATAATGTCTTTTTAGGTGTGCGCATTGTGCGGATTCAATCTCATAACGCTCCAAAAAGGAGGAGAGCCTGCGGGATGGCGAGATACCCGCAGGCTCGGGGCGTGGCGAGGTAGGAGGCTAGCCACAGGGTTGGAAAGTTGGAGTGGAGGTTTACTCTGATGTCTCTCAGAGAGCCCACCACCGCAAAGGCCAAACGTCACTCGCCCGCAGGAGGTGAGTCCTTGCGGGCGGGTTTGGTAGACGGGCGAAATTGTCGGTAGCACCTGCCTGCATTCACAGACAGTCCTAGCACTGTTTTGCACTACCAATCAGATTATAACACAGGTTTCGCACGTTTTGTCAAGTGGGGCGAGAATTATTTTTCGTTCGGTTGTGCTCGAAGTGTTCAGACAACTCTAGGTCAAGATCGTAGGGACAGAAACAGAACGTCACCCACCCCAGACAGAGGCGAAATCCTGTCGGTCCTTTGAGTGCATAAAATCCGCCGAATCTGCCGCACGCCACGTAGAAACTCATGCCGCACTCTCTCCCCGGTGAATCCGCGTCAACACCCGCTTTGCCGTGATGTCCACGCGGGGCAGAGCTGTACTGCCCATCTGGAGGGTAACGGTGAAGTTCATCGGGACCGCGGAGTCCTGTAGGCCCTCCGTTACGACGATCTCCAGCATGGTCTGCTGCACGGTCTGCACGGCCTCAAACATAACCTTCCCGGACTCCCGGAGGCTCCGCGTGACGTCCCGAAAGGAGAGACGGAAGTGCCGTGCCAACTCCCCGAACGTCCACTTGGGGGAACGGGGTTGGCCGTGGATCGATCGGCCCCAGTGATGCCACACGAAGATGTCTGCGTCACGAGGCGGCAGGACGCTGTACGCGATGTCGATCACCTGCCCCTCGGATAGTTGGTTGCTCACGGTCGTTCTCCCTGCCCCTTCTGTGTCGCGCCCGGTTAGGTGCGTTGCTCTGTTGATTGCCGCTCCGATTCGGTAACTCTGTAGCCGTCGCCCCGCCTGGATAGAAAGTCCAGGATCTCTTCCCGCTTCTCCGCCTCAATCCAATCAGCATTCCACCCTGCATTGATTTGCCGCAATGCTCCGGCGGTCGTGCCGGTCCCCGTGGCGTCTTCGAGGTACAGGAACAGCGCAACAAGATCCCGTTGCTCTGATGTCAGGGATTCCCACAAAGTTTCTGCTCCCACCGCTCCTCCCCCTGCCCCATTTGCCACCATCGTGATGTAGTATTGTACCCTACGGGTTGTGCTCCACGCTCGTTTCGGACACTACGGGTGGAGGGGAGGCGTCGGAGCGTGCGCTTCGCAGATCAATAACTGCCGCCGCCTGCTCTATCTGCTTCACATCATCCGTAAAGCTTCTCGCCAACTTTTCCGCCCGCTCCCCCGGCGTCAATGCCCGGTTGGGTGTGGTGCTCATGGGGTGCGCTCCTTTCCCTTTGCTTCCAAAGCCTCCAAGACCTTTTCGGCAACATCATGCGGCAACTGCATGGGATAAGTCTTTGCGCCCTGCGGTGTTGCCGGGTAGAGATGCCCATCCAGACCGCGCACATTGGGGTAAGGCTGGATCTGACGCTCTTGCCCGATGAATACCCCGTCTGATCTCATCGGATTCGGATACGAACGGAACGGGCCGCTCAGCCCATTGAAGAACTCCACCACCTTTTGCACTTGCTCGTCCATAGCTACTCCTCCGCTTCCTTCCCATGCCCCAACACCGCCCACCGCCACCCCGCCAGATCCCTCTCCGCCGCCCGGAGGTCGCAAACCTCATACCCCCCGGCGTCGTACAACGCATTCCCCACCCTGCGGTATACCCCGCTCGACAGGGGATTGGCGGTGCAAAGCAGGAGGTCTGGGCCAATCGGCGGGAGGGTGGTGGGGGTGAAGGGATGCCAGCGGAGTGTCATGCCGAGATCCTCTTCTGCTCCTGCTTTGCCTGAAGCAAGCCGAGCAGCAGTGCAAACGCATCCCACGTCTGTACCTTTTCCGCACTATGGCAGCCATCTGGCAGAGGCAGGAAAGCGTCCAGGACCAGCACCCACCTGTCGATCAGGATATGGGCCTCATCGCCGCGCAGAAGGCGCAACCTCTCAGTATCAAGTAGGCACTGTCGCACCTGTAAACATTCCTCGCATAAATCCGCATGAGGAGACTGCGCCCGAATTGCAGGCGTCGCCTCCGTTACTGTTGCGCCGCACCAGTGCCGGCACTTAAAACATTTAATCCTGCTTGTCTTCACGCCTCACTCTCCTTTCCCCCGCAGTCCTCATTCGGATTGTAGTAATCACCGAAGCACTTTGCCATCAGTTTGTGAATCTCGTGAGCGTCGCATATTTCCGGCCCGACCGTCACCGTGCCGTGCATGTCCGTCCCGTGCGTCCATACTCGATGTTGATTGTCAGGAGGCCATACGTGGTCCCGGCAACCACAGCGGTAACAGATTGCCCGAGCGTGCTCTTTCGCCAATCCCGTAACGGTTTCGCTTGTGCTCATCGGTTCTCCACGCCCCCACACTCCTCACACACGGCCCGCAGGAGCCACACATACTCCCCTTCCCCGCTGTCCACCATCTCGCGCCCTCTCCTGACCCACACGGTACGCCATGCCCAGAAGGGCCGGGTCAGGAAGGCGCGGAAGCAGCGGACGCACTGGAGGGGTCTCATGCGACGCTTGCCCTCTCGCCATCGCCGCAACGCCTCCAGCGACTCTTCCAACAGTCCCCACATCGCATCATCACCTGCAATGACGTGGAATTCGAGAGCGTTCTCGATTTGGTTAAGCAGGGAAAGCGGAACCGCTACAGCGGCGGGCATGTCGGGTTGCGCCGGAACTTGTTGTAGTGCCATGTGTTTGCCTCTCTGTAGAGCCTCAGAGCGTGCCAGAATGCCCCATCAGGATAGTAGACATCGTCGATGTCATCATAATAGACATCTTTGTCTCGCTTTGCCTGAAGCGCAGACAGTTTCTCAAATCGGCTCTTGCGCTTCTTGTAGATCCGCATTTTCATCTTGTTTCCCTTCCTTTCTGCTCACTCTCCAGCACCGCCCACCACCAGGACGCCAAATCCCGTGCGGCCTCCCCCACATCGCAAATCGAGTTCCCGCTCTGGTCGTAGATCGTCCCGCCCTCCCGATAGGCCAGGGTGGTTGAGAACGGCGCGGTCGTGCGGAGAACCAGTTCAGACCCTGCGGGCGGCAACCCCTCGGTGAATCGTGTCCATGTCAGCATCCCGTCTCCTCGTTCTCCAGCCTCACGACCTCCTGCGCGGCCTCTGCCAGTTGAGAGCAGGCTTCCTTATGTTGTTCTTCGAGATACCTGAAAGTCTCCCATGCCGACACAACCCTCCGCCCGAGATCATTCTTCCGAAGGGTCAGCCGCCTCACTTCCGCCATCGCCTGTTCCAGTGCGTTCATCCCGCCTCCCCTTCCTTCGGTGGAATCGCGAACCACCGGCTATGATGCTGACCGGCTCTCCATCGCCAGAGGTACGTCCCTCCCCAACGGCTCTCCAGATGCCGACGATGGACACGCCACACCGCAGACAGCCTCCTGGTAGAAATCCGGCAGAGAAGGAGCGGGTCCGTGACGTTCTTCCTGCTCTTCTTGAAGTGTCGGTATTTCATGCCGCGTTGTCCTGCGGTGGGTCGTCATCGAACAGCTCCGACGGCATGCTGACTCCACCAGCGACAATCCTCAGTTCTGCCCTCTTGGGATCGTCAGCACCACTGCCCGCTTTGTCACTTCTCCGCTGTTGCGTAACCGTCAGGCGGTGGCGGTCGTAGTGCCGCGCCCCCTCGGAGGCGACACATGAGGCGCACCATGTGGCCTCCGGGTAGTCCCGTGGTGCGCCGCAGCGTCCGCAACGCTTCGCGCGGTAGCGGAGAGCCAGGAGAAGCTGACTCCGGTGCTCCACCAACCACTCCTCCTGCGCGGGGCTGATCTCCGGCCCGTCAAAGACGATCCACCTCACCGCATCCCGCGTCAGCGAGAACACAACGCCCCTTCCCTCATAAAACTCCAGAAGATTCAACCCCGTCTGGATTTCGCTGTCAACGTACGCCCTGTCGTATTTCAACACGGGGAGCCTCCCGGAGCGTTGTCGTCTCCCGCGCGGTGTCCTAACCGTCTCTGCCGCTCATCGAACGCCCTCTGGGCCTCCCGTTGTGCAGCGGAGGGTCCACGCTTCGGTTTTGTGGCTTTGGCGTCGGCACTCCGGGCGTCCCGGATCGTCTTCGCCATCGCGGCAGTTTTGCGGGCATGACAGCCATAGCATAACGTCTGAAAGCCCTCCAGCCCGCACTCCCCTCCCCCGAGCGCCACCGGCAGGATATGGTCGGCATCCCAGAAGGTCGTGCGGTGCGGGGGTATCCCGAGGGACTGAAGGTACAGGATGCGAGGACGAGGGCGGAGTTTCATGGCAGACCTCCTCCATACTTCTGTGTCTTGCCCGCATTCCTTGCAGACGCCCCGGTCCCGGAGGAAGACTTGGGAGCGTAGGTAACTCACGTCGGAGCGTAATTTGTGCTCATGGATACACTTCTCTCCACAGAAGGTAACGCGACCGGGCGGCACCTCCTTGTTGCACTTTCGACACAGCGCACGCCCATTCTCCCCTTTGGGAAGAGCACTCACATGGGCTGTTCCCCGCTCCGGGTTCACACGGTTGGTTGACATGGTGGGTTGTTCCTCCGCTTGCGGTACTGATTCGCTGTTGTCGAAATCAAGTGAGGTTTGCATCGTTAGGCCGCTTCTTCCGCGAAGAGATTCCGTTCTGGCATGAAGCAGTCAAGCAGGAGTTGCGGTTTGAGTACAACCGGAACGCTCTGGTCCTCTGCCACGCGGCGAATAGATTCGGACAGATCCAGCCCGTCCAACTCATTGCCCAAACTGAGCCATCCTGGTCGATACCGACGGGCGAAGAGTACGATGTATGGACCATCGTACAACTCCGCAAACGTGTATTGATCGTCAGGTTTTGCGCTGTGCGGTCCCTGTCGGGCCAGGATGATACCGGGCAGACGCTCCCACGGTTCGGGGGCGCGTGGAGAACCTTTAAGACCGATGATCAAATATTCAGAACAGACGCGGGTATGGTAGCCGGTCCCTATCCGGGGAAGCATATCGCGGCTCACCTTCAACCACGGAAGGCCAGTCTTGAAAGAAAATCCCCACGCTTTCATAAGCGAAAGACCCTGCTCCATCATCGGCCAAGTACACCACATAAAGAGCACACAGTCCTTTGCCGCTATCGTCTCAACAGGCAACGCTTCCATAGTGGCGAGGCTGTGAACGTCATAGTGATTGACCGGGCTTTTGTGCTTGCCACTGTCCGCCCAGACTTCATAGTCCCATGCCGGATCTGCCAGAATAACGCCGAATTTGCTCACGCGCCCCTCCTGCTGTCTTCGTCCCAACCGATCAGAACCTGTCCACACTTCGGATTGGAACAGGGTTGACCCCTTCGCCGCCCCACCACCAGCACCCCACAGGAGCGGCAGCGCCAACACCCGATGGTTCCGTTCTGGGCCTTCATCAGGGCATTGAACGCTATGGCGTGGGCCTCATGGAGCGTGGGGTTTTGCGGATCAGCACTAAACGCCACCCACGCCTCACCCTCCGCGATTTCCACCCCCGTTGCCACCCCATCCCATCGGCGGGGCGGGGGTCGTGGAGTGGTGTCCTTTTTCTGCGCTACTGCCATCAGAAGTGCTCTGCCGGTCTCAGGGGCGGCAACTGTCCGCCGTTCAGATGACGGAAGGGAGTACAGGAGATGTCATCGACATTCCATTCCTGAACTTCCCACCGGGGCGTCTCGGAACTCTCCACCAGCAGGATATACTGGTGTGCTTTTTCCTTTGTAGAAAACACCGCGTCAAACTCCGCACGGGTCGGATCTTCACGGTAAACCAAAACTGCATAGATTTTCGTCATCAGTTCTTCTCCTGTTGATTTTTGGGTCGATCTGCCCCTATGGGACAGGTAGGACGCGTTTTAGCTCTAAGGAGCTAAAACAAAATAAAACGTGTATTTTGGGTGTATTTGAAGAGCAGAAAAGCACTTTTCTGCTGCATTCCTTTATCTTCTCCCTAGGAGAAACCTGTCCTACCTGTCCTACCTGTCCCATCAGTGGTTTTTGTCTACCTCTTTTCGATCTCAAAACAGTAGACGGATTTATGGGACGGGTTAGGATTCTGAACCTGTCCCATATTTCTAAACCTGTCCCATAGGGAATACCGTTTTGGGACAGGTGGGACAGGTGGGACAGCAGGACTTTTCACAACCTGTCCCACGTTACGAACCTAACCTGTCCCGCCCGGAAACGCCTCTTGGTCCTCCTCTGCGGGGGCCTGTAACGCTACGCCCTCCCAGGATCGGGTGCGTTTCGAATCCACGTAGGGCCGCACGTTCTTGCACCCCCGCTTGGTCAGCCTTAGCCCCACGGCGGTCTCGGTGTCGGGTTTGATCCCGTATTCTTCGCACCAGGAACGGTATTGGCGGTATAGTTCGCGAGATGTCGTGATGGCGAAGGGGTCCGAGAAATCACACTCCTCTTTCATAAACCGCCCGAAGGAATCTTGAGATGTACGGTATCCCTCCAGGATTGCCCTGCTCTCCTCGGGCATCACGAATTTCCGCCGCGCCCTGTAGCGGCGTAACCCCTCTAGTGCCCAATTGAAGATTCCCGGCATCTCCAGGAGAAGCTTCTGGTCGAGGTCCGAATCCCGCAGGTCAGGCGGGACGTTGTACCGCCACTCGATCGGGAAGACGCGACGCCAATAGCCGTTTGAGAGATCCTTGGTGGTCAGCATTTCGTTTGTGCTGATCGTGATGCGGCACATGGGAATAAAGGAAAAGGGCTTTTCGTTCGGACGACGGGCCGCGATGGAGTCTCCTCCCACGATGGCTTTGAACCATGTTCCGCCTAACTTCATGGACCGCGGATCTGGCTCATTCACAAACCCCACCCGCTTACCGAATATCTGCGCCCTGGTGTATTCCTGGCACAGTTGCTCTATCGGGATAGGGATCGTGTTCTCCCGTCCCACAAGGTTTTCTAAGACCCTCGTCGCGGCCCCTTTGCCGTTCGCGCCCTCTCCGATCCATAGCATTGAAACCTGTGCCGTCACGTCATTGATAAGGCAATACCCGAACCACTCTTGGAGGACATCGATCCATTCCTGTGACGTCGTACCGTCCTGTTTCAGCATCCACTGCGAGAGGCATTCAAGCCATTTCGGGCAGACAGCCTCACGGTTAAATTCATAGGGCACAATCTGGGTGATTTTGTGCAGAGGATCGTGAGGCAGGAGTTCTCCTGATTCGAGGTCATATACACCGTTGGCAAGACCGATCCACGTCGGGTGAGAATCGAACTCCGCAATCTCCACCGGCCCCAACATGCTGTCTACCATAAACATCATGTCTCGCACGCGGGTTGGGGTGATCTTGCCCGTGCGTTCCAAAAATTGCTGAACCGACTTTTTCACCGTCGCGACCGAGCTATATCGCCAGTGATTCTCCCGGTACGTCCACCATTGATCTCCCTCCACCCACAGGAACCGTCCTTCGTTCTCCTTCGCCCAAATGGTCGCCAGTTCAAACGACTGCATGTCTCCATCGGGTTCCGCGGTGGCGTCGGGTTCGCCATCAGGAGCGGTGGAGGAGTCCGTTTCAATACCAGATGGCCTTTTGGTAGCGCTCCGTTTGCTACTACTGCTCCGCAACCGCTTGGACTGCACCGGTCCCTGATCGCCATACCCTAACTTCCCTAACTCCCGCGCGGCCTCCCGGAAGTCTCCGTTATGTTCCAAGAGGGCATAGATCCCGAAGGGGCGGTAGATCCGATCGTGGGCAAAGGGGGCGGCGTTGGTGGAGAAGACGTAGAGACCATTGGCCCCCCGGTGTCCTGATGTCGCGCTGCACTCGTGCTCTGCTTTTCCAGGCCGGGTCCACGACGTAGCCTCTCCGCGACGATGCAACCTCCTCCACCCGTGGCGGATCAGAACTTCTGCCCAGTCGCCACGCTGGTCATAATCCTCTCCGGGCGAGAGGGAAGAGCCCTCGGGACGTGGGGCGGCAGTGCGGGCGTCTGGGCCGTCACACTCCACGGCGGGCGGGGTGTATTCATTGAGCAATCCCCCGATTGCCAGCAACGCCCCCAGATGCTCCGCCGTCACGACCGGGAGCCGGTCCAGCCTCCCCTCCACCCGGCAGTATCCAGGAGTCGGGAAGGTGAGTGCGTACCCCCCCTCACCGCGTGTTTCGAGGATGGTTTTCCCTTCCGCATCTCTAGCAATCTTCAGATTCCCCGGAACAGGAGAGTCGCAGCGGAGGTAGACGTGGTTTCCGCCAGAAGGGGTTTCGACGATCGCGGCACCAGTGGGCCACGGAACATCATTATCCTGACAAGCACTCCGAAAGTCGGCCAACAACCCTGCCCGGTCGAAGTCCAGAACCAACAGGTATCCCGAGACGGTCCCACCAATGACGGCCAATCCAACTGTCCCGCCACCCCACCAGTGGCGTACATCTTCCTCCGTCGCCCTCGCGGTTTGGAGCGGGGTCCATGAGGAGAGGGCGGGGGCCTTGCTGTTCGGGCGTATGGGAAGCACAGAGATGCCCGAGCGCAGCAGGAGGAGTGCCGCCGTGTGGCACGGACTGGGCTTTTGCGGTTCTGTAGCGTCGATGGGATCAATGCCGTCAGGAATGTCGATCATCAGATGCTTTCCGAGATGGAGAGTGTTCCGCCTGGAAATCCAGGCGGAACCGTTGGTGTGGTGGGTAAGCGTCCCTTCCCGTTACTGATCCGCGAAGGGATCTTCGGCCTCATCGGGACCATCAGGGGCGGGGGATGGCGCCGCCACCGTTGCCGGGGCTTGCGGGCGAGTAGTCGCGAGGGGACGGGGCGCAACGGCAGGGGCAGGCACACCAGACGCTCCACCGTCGTCCCCCGGCTCTGCGGGTGGGGTGGCGGCTTTTGCCTTCACGTAGGGCTTGATAAAGGCGATGTCAGCGTAGGTTTTGTCCCCTTTTGTGTTGTGGACAATTTCCGCCTCGTACCACTTCCCCTCCAGATCGGCGGTGTCGCCCGAGCAGGTCTCGTAAGTGGTGCCGGGCGCGAGGAACTTCCAGAACTTCATCGTCTGGTTATTGGGGGTGATCTTGACATCCGTCATCTTCCGCATTCGGAGGGCCACGCCCCCTTCGTCCTTCAGGAAAGAGGAGAACTGCCAGTAGAACACATCTGCGGTCCCGTCGGGATTGGTGGGGAAGTTGGATTTTACTGTCGCGGTCTCCACACAGTCGAGGTGAAGGTATGTCCGTCCCGCAGGGTGTAAACTGTCCTGCATTTTTGCTGCCATTGCCATAGTGATTCGTCAATCCTTTCGTGTTGTGTCGCGTATCGCGTTGCGTCAATCGTGGAGCGTTGCGCTCCAGTGCGGGCCGTGGCGTCGCACTATCGGTAAAAAGTTGCGTTGCGCAGAAGAGGAACGGTGACGCTACGACTCCCCCGCGCCTACCTCCCGGATCTCCACCCAACACCGGGCGGGGGAGCGTTAGTGCGTTTCCCGTATGGTGATGCCGTGTCTTTCGCGCATCAGGCGGCGTTTCTGGAGGTATTCCCGACTGCGAAAACCTTTGAAATCTTCCACGATCGTTTTGCCGTTCTCGACATAAACGAAGTCGGCAACATAGCAAAGACGAAAGTACGGCGGGTCGTTCACGAGCACATACTCCACCTGTCTCCGAAGGTCCGTAATCTGCCCTGCCCGCCAGAGGATCAGCAATTCCTCCCACCGCCGCCGCTCCCCCTTGGAGTCGAAACAGATAGAAGTGTCGCCGTCGGTCCAGATCCGCTCCTCTTTGGGTGCGCGGTTGTACTTGTCCCGCTTGGCGGGATGCGCGATCGTCTGCACAGCCGCCCCCTCTTTCGGGCACAACACCCCACAGGGAAGGCAAGCAAATGCGGGCGTTGCTCCGTCGTGCCCTGTCCGCATCGGTTTGCCGCATTTCGGGCAGTCCATTGTCCTGCGCTCCAAAATCTGTAGAAAATCCCCGGCGGCGGATAATTCGCAACCACTGCCGGGGCGGCGGGGCAATGTCTCAACCCCAGTAAGGAGATAGTCTTACACAGGAGGGGTGTCTTATTTCCCTCCGGGGAAGGGGCGGGGTGTTTCTGGTGCTTAGTTGTTCGCCCCAGGTTGACAACCGCTCCCCCTCCCCGCAGGGGCCAGGAGGGTGCATAACTCCTCCCTCCCTGGCATCCCGTGGTGTCACCCGTCCCGTCAGGCGGGCGGCGCGTTCGGATCGGGCGTCGCGTCCGGGGCTTCGGTGAGTCCGTCGAAGGTGATGGAGCCGCCCGAAATTGCCGCAGGATCGCCAGCGGTCACGGTGAAGTTTGCCGCCAGAGAGCCCAGAATATCCCCGTCTTTGCTGTCCTCGACCGTCACGTTGACGGTAACGAGTCCTTCCTCTCCCGCAAAGGTAAGGGTTCCCTTCGTGGGATCGGCGTCGTCCTGGGAGACGGTCGCGATCGTCTCGTCTGAGGAACTGAAAACGTACTTGAGTTTTGCACTGTCCACCGGATGGCCGTGCGCGTCGGTGGCGGTGACGCCGGAAATGCTGAACCCTACGGGCTGCTGGTCGTCGGTTACGATGTACACGATATTTCCTCCTGTGATACCCCGGCGGGATGTTGTGAGGTGGTCTGCAATCCGCTCCAGGGCGGCGGCGATTCTCCTCAATCCAGGGATCTTGATACTGATGGCTAACATTGGGGAAACTCCCCCTCTCGGTAATTCGGTCGTGGGCTCTACGCTTCAATCCGGGCCGGGAGATCACCGGCCCATCTGCACGGGATGTCATTGTCTGCTTTGCTGCGCTACATGGCCTTACCTACCCTCCTGTCTCCCGCCGATCGAGAGACGCTTCCTGTTGTGATGTGGGCCGGGATGGACCCCTGCCCCAATACGCTTGCCGGGAATCAAACCCGGTCTCCTACCTCCCTGCAGAGAGGGTGCCCTAATCATGCAGGCTCCAAGCGTCCCTTTCCGGTGAGGACTCTAACCTCACTCCCCCCGATGCGTGCCGGGTGCACTAGCGCTTATGCTACAGAAATCAATGCAGGGTGCGTCGGACCTTCTGGCATTTTCGGGGCGTGAAGCCCATTCGGAGGCATCGACACCACCTCCCACCTATCCAACTGTCCCCGACTTCCCCTGCAAGGCCCCTGCGGAGAATCGAACTCCGCGCATCGTGTCTCTACCTCTGAGTTAAGGGGCTGGTAGTGCCGGGTGCTCCTCGCTGGCAGGGGCTTCAATCCGCTGCTTTCACAGTCGGTCAGTAACCTCCCCGTCGTCTGTCCCGGCCCAGAACCGCTCTATTCACGGCAGGCACCTTCGTTCCGATCAACTCTGGATAAGTCGCACTGTTTTTGCGGATACAGTGCCTGAACCTACGGTGTCTATTCCCGTTGCCATCCCGCCTGGATTGCAGACGAAAGCGGAGTAAATTACAGGCCCTTCTTGCACATAGCCTTGATCTCTTCGATGCTCTCCTTGACGAAGTAGGCACACCCGCCCGCATGTACCTGAGTACCTATCGAAGAAGCAACCAGCATCTTGATTTCCATTGGCTTGACTGCTATTGGAAAGCCCGTTGTTGCTTCGGTCATGTCGATAAAATCAAACATGTTTTTCTCCTTTGTGGTCGCACATTTTAATTTGCAGCAGAACAACTTCCCTCCCCCGTCCGGTCTGCCGGTTTCCGGCGTGTGCTGATTACCACGACCGGACAGCGGAGGTAAACCAGAGGGCGCTAATTTTACGTTCTTTCGTTTAAGCGACGGCGACCAACCGTCTGCCCCTCTGGTGATCGTCACATGGACGGGTTATCGGTGACTTTGCATAGGAGCAAGTTAAGTGCCGTCATGGATTGAAAATGCCTGTTCATTTCATCTGCCATCGCTTTACGGATCTCGGTGATTCGATCAAACCTCCGTTGCGCCTCAATCAGTTCCTCTTGCGTCAGTTCCCTCATCGGCTGACGTTCCTCCTGATCGCCTCATCGGTGATGCTACGCTGCCGGGAGTAGTCGGCGTCCAGGCCCGCCGCCGCTATCCTGACAAACAGAACGAGCAACCCTACCGCCGCCATGCCCACCAGGATCATCACCACGCCCTCCGTCAAGGCGTGGACACCAGCACCACGCCAGGGCGTCCGGGCCGGGCGGTAGCGGCGCAGTTTGTGGGCGGGCGTCGTGGCGCTGCCGTGGGTGCGGGGCAGCGCGTCGCGGAGGATCGTCTGCACACACTTGTCATCGTGTGCTTGCTGCGCGGCCTCATACGCGCCAAGATTGCAGGCGCATTCGACAGTCCGGCCACAGAGCGGGCAACAGGCGTTTTCGGGATCGAGTTTCATTGCGTGTGCTCTCCTCTCCAGAGTTGGTCAGCATACTGCGCGAGGTCAAGCGGTCGCGTCGGGAGTTTTGCAGGGTTGTAGCGCGTCGTCTCCCCGTCTCGCTCTCTCTCCTCCGCGATCAGGAGGGCCGTACAGCGTCGGATCGTCTTGACGGCGGATACAGACACCCGCCGCTCCAGATCCGCGCAGAGATCGGCCTGTGTGGGGTTTCGCTTCATGCCGCGATCCTCCCCGCCACTTCCGCACCCGCCAGCGCAGTGACACCACAGGAGAGAAACCACCCCGGAACACCCCGCAGGACGAACGTGCAGTCCCGCTCATCGGTGGACTCCAGCCAGTCCAGCACTTCCTCCGGGATCTCGAAGGAGAGCGAAGAGGTAGCGGGCAGGCTCGGGAACACCGTGATTTTGTCTCTCAGCCACGCCTCCGATCCCTTGCCGAACTTGTTCTCAATCGCCCGTTCCACAGCGCGGCGGGCCGTACAAGTGCCGACGACGCCACGGAGGGACCGGAAGGGGATATGGATAGTGATGTCTTGAGTTCTCATGCTGTGCGGGCCTCCAGAAGCGCAATCAGTTGTTTTCCGATCAGTTCAGTGTATGCGGGCGGGATCGCTTGCGCGAGGTCATCCCTGCCCATCCAGTCAATACCCATTGCCATCTGCCAATATCGGGTTATGTCCGGTTCGACCATTCCACGCACACCTCCAGTACCGCAAACACTGATATATCCCTTCGGCGAAACACCATTTCCCGCAGAAGGCGTCTTGTCCCGGTGGGGAACATGGGGCGGCGCGACCAGGTTCCAGTTCGTCTCAAATAGCCGGTGGCGGTAGACGCGCAGCGCGGGAAACATCGAACCGCAAAGCATCGCGGGATTGTGAAGCGGTGCGCCCGGAACGTTCTCGATTATGTAGGGCTTCCCGATTTTGATAAGCAGTTCCCGAACAGGATCTATCAGGTTCTGATGCTCTCGATAGGAACCGTTGCGGGCTTTACCCAACGCCGCCACCTGTGTAAACCCCTGACATGGCGGGGAGGCATGGATAGCATCAAAGCACTGTCCGCACTCCCGCAGATACTCCAGCGCGTCTGCCTGGATAAACTGCATCCCCTCCATGCCGTACAAACCCACTCCAGGATGATTAGGCTGCGCCTCTATGTCGATGCCTGTCACGTCAAAGCCTGCGCGGTAATAGCCCATCCCTGCCCCCGCAGCGCGGCAAAAAAGGTCTAGGAGCCGAGGTCGTCTCATGCTGTGCGAGCCTCCAGTTGGTTCAGGGTTGCCGTCACCCTGCGGTCGTTGTCGTCATTCCAGGCGGCGTAAATGTCGGAGGCGGTGATTCCCTGCTGAATGCAGCGTTTCAGCACCGCCTCAGTCCTCTCAGGGCTGCACGCCGCCATCTCCCGACACGCCACGATCGCGCCAGGGAGGAACGTACCGTCAGGATGCAGGCGGCAAACCGAGATAATGAGGCACTCCAGTTTCTCGCTCATGCTGCTTTCCTTTCGTGGCACTGCTCCACCGCCACGCCGAGATAACTCGCCTGCATCAGGAGTGCGAAACACTCATCGTCAATTTCATCCCATTCGCGCTGCAACTCGTCGCGGTCGTAACCGGATTCGCACCGCCGCTGCTACGCCCGGATCTTGTCCTGCTCCGCGAGATACCACTTTCGGCAGAGGGAGATCAGTTCCGGCAGGGCATCGATCATGCAGGCGGGCACGGAGATCACCATCTCTTCGGTGTTGGTTTCAATCGTCAGCATGGGGCATCGTCTCCTTTGGTCGTTTTCTTCTTCGCTCTTCCTTCCGCTTCCAACTTCCCGACCGTCTCCAGAGCCAGACCCGTGTGGTGACGGGCGAGGGAGGAGAGGCGGTCGCCCTCTTGGCAGTGCAGAATCGATATGCACCTCAAACAACTCCCCCGGTGGGCGAAATGGGCCGCCACACTCTCTAGCGCGATGTGCATCACCCGCGCGCCGTCGCGTTGTGCCTGGGTCTTAGGACTGTAGGGCATTGGGGGCGCTCCTGTCGTCGATCAGGTCCGCAACGGTGCAGGTGACTCGACCAGTGACGGAATGCAACACGGGATTTTCCGGCGCATCCTGCATCACGTAATATGACTTGCCTGCCTTCTGTGCCCGCACCTGGGCGGTGTAGTGACTCGCAACCGACTTCGGCGCAAACCACACCTCACTCCGGGCCGGGAAACGCACCGTCGTGGTATCGCTCATGCTGCCAACCTTCTCTCCGTCGCCATCGCCGCCGCCGCGGTCCCACGCTCGGGCCGAACCGTCACCGCCGCCCCACCCTCATACCGACGATCAATCGACATCTCACCCGCACCCCAGAACCGATCAGCCACCGCCCGGAGGTTCCAGGCCAAGGAGTTCAGTCTCTCCCCCAGAACCTCATCCGTCTCCCGTGCGGCCAACTCCGCCCATAGGGCACGCTGCTCGTCCATCAGGACCGGCAGTTCCCGCAGGTGCTTGCAGACGCGGGTAGCGGGGCAGGAGCATTGATTCTTCATCGGCTGCACCCGGTAGATCTTGCCGTCTGCGTTCCGAACCTCCACGGTGTCGGACAGGCCCACGATGAGCCGTACGCGGTAGTTCTGCCGGAATAGGGTTTTGGTCTGGGTCGTCTGCATCGGGTATCTCCTGCGGTTTCGAAGTGATACCCTATTATAAACGATTTGTTGAAACTTGTCAATAGTATATTGATATTCCGGGAAAATAAAACTAGGGGGGATGGGGCTTTGACTTCAGGATCGACAGTTCGCACTCCAGGAACGAGGCGAGCAGGAGCCACTTGTCGGTGATGAGCCCCCGGTCCTTCGTTTCCGCCTGGAAAATGGCCTGTGCGGTCACGCCGACGTACAGACCGCATTCGCGTAACGAAACGCCTTTTTTGATCCTGTATTCCCGTACCCGGTTGGGTAACTCGCGAGGCCGAAGGGTCTGAAACTTCCTTTTGCGCGTAATGGTCGTCATCGTCTTTTCCATACTCCTAGTATAATCAATCTGTTGAAACTTGTCAATACTCAGTTGAAAAAATCCTGTACCGGGTGTCGCCATATCTCTATATCATTAGATAGTGTTATCTATTACACACCCCCATTTCTTGACACGGAAGGCCATAAACGCACATAATATAAACGATTTGTTGAAACTCTTCTGTAGTATCCTCTCAACAGTCAGTTTATGGAGGCAGATATGCATTTCGGACAATGGGTTAAGGAATATAGGGAAACCCATAACTGGACGCAAACCGAATGCGCCAAGCGTGGCACGATGACGGTCCAGCAGTGGAACAATATGGAAACCAGTCAGGTCGAAGACCCACGGGTCAGGACCATTGACAAGGTTGCGGAGGCGTTCGGGATCTCGCCGGATAGCGTGCTGTCCCTGTCGGGTCTCAGCAAGGCCAGGACGCCCAATCAGCAGTTGGCAGAGTTCCTGGACTATCAGGTCGCACAGGTCGATCCTGCCGATCAGGACCGATACCGTACGGTTATGATGCGTACCGCCGAAGCAGTACGGGTCGGGTTCGCCCCCGCCTGAACACCACCGGAGAACCCGGAATAGAAAGACGATCAATCTCAATCCATGATGGAATATGAGTCCCGGTCCCATTAGCAGATGGAACAACCCCAACCAGCGTACACGGACAGTACGCCACACAGAAAGTCCGGTTTCCGAAAACCAAACAGCCGTCAGGGGGGCCACCTCTTGAACCGGCTGACCATGATGGACATCGTGAGGGCCACGGGGATGAACCGCAGCGCCCTGATCCGTTACCTTCAGATCCCGGAGAACCGCCGTCTGCTCGGTGCGGAGGGCGACCCGCCCACCTACCCCGAAGAAAACATCAATATTTTTCATCGCCTGCATTTACTCCATGAGGCCGGGACGGTCAAGCCGCTGACCCTGGCCGGGACGTTCGATGTGCTGTTCAGAGACGACCAATCACTACCTGTCCGGTTTCCGAACACCGAACCGGACACATTAGCGCAGGGGACTCACATCGAGGCTCAGTTCCTGCCCGACACCCCCGAGGGCATCACGCTTCTCCGCGAGATGGTGGAACTACTGCGACTCACCTCCCGAGACGAACTCCTGACCACACAGCAGGCCGCTACGGTGCTGAAATGCCATCCGTCCAACATCCGGCGCACCACGGGTCTCACCCCTGCCAGAAAGGGTCGCCCAAACCTCTACCTCATGTCGGAAATCCAGGCGTACCTCCGCTCCCTCCGTCACCGCCCAGACGCGCCCCTGCTCTCCCCACCGCCCGACGATTCCACCGACCCAAAGCGGTAGCTATGGCCTCGCGGGTCCGGGGATTCTGCGTTGGTACCGGGCTACTTTGTATGTTCAGCGGGGGGGGGCGATATATCATAAACGAAAGTTGTACTCCCATCGTTACCATCCAGGACGTGTTATGTTTTGTCACCTCAAGGCAGTGGACATTTGCCTACGTCTCCCCTGCTGGACAGTATAGCAGGTCGGGGGCCGGTTGTCTATCGTTTTGATAACTTTATTTTCTGTGTGCAATCCATAAGATTAAACAGAATGCAATTTACTGATTGTTAATATGGCAGTCAATTACACTTTGTACCAATCAGGCGCGCGCGATCCTATTAAAGACGCGCACGCACACACGCGTATCAAGTTAATCTATTAGTCTGTGACTAAGCTTGCTTTCAGTAAGGCAGGATTTGTAAAGCGTCAGTTTGGGACAGATCTGCTACGGTGTGTGCCGGTACAGATGTATGCAGGACAGCGACAGGAGGGGAATTAGTCACTGTCT
>Ga0207667_10000369_pt1 | contig 60858 bp, 58 predicted proteins | sample KBSCornC52_FD_184301 | JGI IMG/M metagenome (GOLD analysis project Ga0207667, IMG submission 184301) | Corn rhizosphere microbial communities from Kellogg Biological Station, Michigan, USA - KBS Corn C5-2 (SPAdes) (version 2) | ecosystem: Host-associated > Plants > Roots > Rhizosphere > Soil ... | reverse complement strand
TTGCCCTGGTACTCGAGCGTCATGAGCAGGTCTCGCTCGTCGCTGCTTCGGAGCATGCCCATATACCAGGCCCAGTTGAAAAGGACTGATTTCAGGTCCTTCGCACCGGGTGCAGGGGTGTATAGGGGCGCGCCCCCGCGGCCTCCGCGGCCCCCGCCCTTGGCCTGCCCTTGACCGCCGGCTGGCGCCTGCGCACTAACCAACGTCAGGGCGCCGATCGCGAGAACGAGCCCAATCGCGAATAGAATGCCTCGTCGATAGGTCATGATCATCCCCTTCGCTGCCTAATCGTTGGGGCCGCCGCCGGAGACCACGATCACGTGGCCGTCAGCGTAGGTTACCGACTTGAGGAACCCCAGTGGATGGCCGTCCTTCGCGGGGATGCACTTCACGGTAATGGTGTCCCCGGTGTGGAGGGCATTCGGACCGGTCTTGCCGACCCCCCGCTGCGCAAGTGCGGTGGCAGAGCCGAGTGTAAACACCCATTCAGTCGGCGTGCCATCCGCGCCCTTGACCGAGATAGTCAGCGACCCGTGGGGATTTACAAACTGCACTTTTTCGACCGTCCCCGTAAGCTCTTTCTCGGCCTTCATGTCATACACGCCCGCGAGGGAATGGTGAGCCTGCAGCAAGCCACTGGTCATCAACCACCCGTACAACAAGACTACCGATGCTAGCGTTCGCTTAACCATTCGAGGGTCTCCTAAACTTGTCGTCGGCACACGATTCTGTCACAATCCGGCACAGAAACCAACCAGCAGCTGAGTTTATCACTGACAGCGGCCGAGTTCAAGGATAAGGGCCGACAGGCGTCGTTAGCACGTTAGTTTTCCGGTGGAACTAGCGTGGGTCGGGAGCGGAGAAGCTGATCCGATGTTACTGACCGGTTTGATGAGCGTTTGTACATGCCGACTACACGGTTTTGACGTTGTGATTCCGTGGCGCGCGTCGGCGGGCTCCATGGGCAGCGTTGGTGATTCTATTGGAGACATGGCATAGGAGCGCCTGGATGGCGGCGCATCGAAGCGAGTCTGTTCATTTTTTTGCGCCCTTCCCGGCCGCAGGAGCCGACTCCAGCACCTGCAAGAAGAGATTGTCCATATCGCGTAGGATCACCGCGCGGTTCCGACCCAAATTCACCGGCTCTCCGCCCGCCGACACAACCTTCGCGCCTCTCGCTTTCAGAGCCTTCACCACGGCGTCGAAATCCCCGACGCGAAGCCGCAGCACGCCGGACCCCGGATCGTGAATCTCCGAGTGCACCGGCTTCCGGTCGACATACCCGGGGTTCATAAAGTCCACCGGAAATGCATCTCCCGGAACCAGTAGCCTCCACCTTGAGGCTGCAAAGCCGTTCGCCCCACTCGTAAAACCGAGCGCTTCCCGATAAAACCCCATCGTCCTGTCGGGATTCTCTACAGTGATCCCTAGCCGCACCTTTGGGTCGTCAGCCGCCGCACCAACTGGGGAAAGCCCCGTGCGGATCCTTTGCAGCTCCACAAAAATCCCATCCGGATCGCGCACGACCACGGAGCCGAGACCGCTCGCACTGATCCACTCCAACCCCTTAATCCGAGACAGCCGAGTCTTCGTCGCTTCCAGATCCTGCACCACCAATTTCAACGTGATCGCCCCCGGATCAAAAAACCGAGGCCGCACCGGCGTCGCATTCAAGCCCTGAAACTCCACGATCTCCACCGCCATGACCGAGTTCGGAATCTTAAAACTCGCCACCCGGCTCAGCGCGCCCGGAGCGTCGTACAAACTTGAAACCACCTCATTCGCCGAAAACGCGCGCGGCCCCGGAGCACCGGTCATCTCCAGCCCAATCGCGTCGTGATAAAACTCGATCGACCGGTCCAGATTCCCCACGACGTGGATAAAATTCCCCACCCCCAACACGCCCTGCCCCATCAGCACCGTGGACGTGAGAAAAAACGCAGCGATGATTAGGCTCTTCATAGCATCTCCAGCTTTCTCGCCCAGTATACTGCCGACAGGAGACGCCCGAGTCCAGTTGGATAAGAGTCGGCACTTCGTATGAAAAGTCCCACACCAACGAGGTTCGCGATAGTATGGAAGCCAAATGAAACGCAGCACGGAGCGCATTCTCACCACCCATGCGGGTAGGCTCGATGGGCCACCTGAACTGAGGGAAAAGACCCGGGCGATTATGGCTGGGAGTTCCTCGGATCTCGACGCCGTCAGGCCACTCGTGCGACGCGGAATGATCGACATCATTAGCAAGCAGATGGAAGCAGGTATCGACATCGTGAGCGATGGCGAGCTGGGCAAGCTGGGTTTCGGCAGGGCCTATTATGGGCGTCGCCTCAGCGGCCTAGCCGCGCGGCCGCTCAAGCCGGGCGAATCGGGATGGATGGGTCAAGGGAGCGGCGAGCGCGCAGAGTTTGCCGAGTTCTATAAGGAACTCAATTTCATGCCGGACCCTACGGAGCGCGCCATCTGCTCGGGCCCAATCGCGCACATCGGCGCGCAAGAGGTTGCGGATGACCTGCAGCTCTATCAGTCCGCGCTGACGTCGGCGAAATTGAAGCCGGAGGAAGCCTTCATGTGCGTGCTGGCTCCGGGCTGGCTGGAGCACTTCTTCCACAATGAGTATTACGCAAGCGACGAGCAGTATCTCTTTGCCCTGGCGGATGCGATGAAGCACGAATACAAAGCCATCGTGGACGCGGGCTTCATTCTTCAGATCGACGATCCGGCGCTGCCGGACACCTACGACATGATCGTGCCGAGGCCGACCATTGAGGAATACAGGAGGTTCGCTGAGGTGCGGGTAGATGCGGTGAACCATGCTCTCAGCGGCCTGCCGGAGGACCGCGTGCGCTATCACATCTGTTGGGGGAGCTGGCATGGTCCGCACACTCACGACCTGCCGCTAAAGCACTTGGTGGATTTGATGTTGAAGGTGAAGGCAGGCGCCTACTCGGTGGAGGCCGCGAATCCGCGCCATGAGCACGAGTGGAAAGTGTGGAGGGACGTCAAGCTGCCGGACGGGAAGATTCTGATTCCGGGTGTGGTTAGTCATGCCAGCAATGTGGTGGAGCACCCGGAGCTGGTGGCGGACAGGATCGTGTTATACGCTGGCCTGGTAGGCCGCGAGAACGTGATCGCCGGCACGGATTGCGGCATGGGGCTTCGCGTGCATCCCCAGATTTGCTGGGCCAAGCTGAAAGCGCTGGGTGAGGGCGCGGCGTTGGCCAGCCAACAGTTGTGGCCTGGGTAGCTAAATCCCCAGAATATTCGCCCTCTTCAAGTTGCCAATGCCAAGGTGATTGGCGGAAACCACCCAGCGGAGCGCGGATGTGGTGGCGCCGACCTTAGCGGTGAACCAAAATCGGCCGTAACTCACGGCGATCCAGGGTAAGCTCAAATGATGCCGCACCACTGGATCACGGCTCAGGTAATCCTGGTGTTGTTCCTGGCCACTCTTGTTCGCTCGTCCTTTGGATTTGGAGAAGCCTTGATTGCCGTACCGCTGTTGGCATTCGTGATGCCGATTGAGGTTGCCGCGCCTACTGCCGTCCTCGTCTCGATAACCGTCGCACTTGTTATCGTGATCCAGGACTGGCGAAGGGTACACCGCAGCAGTGCAGGCTGGCTGATAAGCTCGACGTTGCTGGGCATCCCCTTGGGACTACTGCTGCTAAAGACGCTGGCGGAACCAGTCGTGGAGGCGATTCTTGGCGGAGTGGTGGTGATCTTCTCCGCATACTCGCTGACCAGCCGGCGGAATCACCAATTGAAAGACGATCGCCTGGCGGGATATTTCGGATTCACCGCGGGAATTCTCGGAGGCGCCTACGGCATGAATGGTCCGCCGCTGGCCATCTACGGTTCGCTGCGCCGCTGGTCGCCGGAACATTTTCGCGCCACGCTGCAAGCCTATTTCCTTCCCGCCAGCTTGGCGGGGATGGGCGGCTATTGGTTGGCCGGTCTGTGGACCCCCGCCGTCAATCGCTTCTATCTCATCTCGCTACCAGGCGTGCTAATGGCGATCTTCCTTGGTAGGGCGATCAACCAGCGTATGCGGGACCATCGGTTCATCATCTACATCCATCTGGCCTTGACCGTGATCGGGGCCGTACTGCTGCTACGAGCCTTAGGAGGATGGCCGCACGCCGGCTAAGATTCTTTCGCGGCAGCCGCTGCTGAACGGAATGGGAGGCGAATGCGAATAACGCGCTCACGATCCCGCTCTTCCGAGAGATTTCGGGTTCGGGCGCGAAGCAGATCCTGCAGGGAAACCATGCCAACCAGTTTCCGCTTCTCCGCTGAATCGAGCACCGGCATGCGCGTGAATCCGCTGGATGCCATGCGATAGACCACGGCCCTCAGCGGTTCGTTGGCGTAAGCGACTTCCGGTTCGCGGCGAACGAATTCTCCAATTTGCTTGGCTCCATCCTGTTCGGCTGTAAGCTTCCGGATGTCCTTGCGTGTGATTACTCCGGCTAACCGGTCTTCCGGATCGAGTACCGGATAGAGGTGCTGGCCTCGAGGCGAATGATCGGGGCGCAGGTGTCTGGATGCCTCTTCCACCGTGGTGGTGGATGCAAGCCCCGCAACCGAGGTGCGCATCACCTCACGAACGAACAGGATCTCAAGCGGATCCACTGAGTACTCGCGGCTTAGGTGAAAACCGCGGCGGCTCACCTTCTCGGTCAGGATCGACCGCTTCAGCAGCAGGACGCTAACCGCGTATGCCAGCACATTCGCAACCAACAGCGGCAGCACCGCATTGAAATCGTGAGTGAGTTCGATCGCAAACACGATTCCGGTAAACGGCGACCGCATGGTTCCACCGAGGATTGCGCCCATGCTGATCAAGGGCCAAAATCCGATACCTATGTGTGGCAGGAACATTGCTTCCAGGCCGCCCAGGGCGCCGCCCATCATCAGCAGGGGCGCCAGCACGCCACCGGATGTCCCAGACCCCAGCGCGATAGCCCAGATGGCGGACTTCACCAGCAGGATCCCGGCAATCGTCGCTCTGGGAACATCGCCTTGGACCAAAGCACCGATGGTGTCGTAGCCGACGCCGAGGGCTTGCGGAAAGATCAATCCGCCGATCCCGATCGCAAGGCCGCCGATGGCCGGCCACCACATCCAGTGAATCGGCAACTTCTGAAATCCGTCTTCGGCCGCATAAACGGCCAAGGTCAGCACCGCTGAAAGTAGTCCGGCCAAAATTCCAGCGAGCACGCAACCGGCAAGGCCTGCGGGGCCGATGAAGACCGGATGTGCCGGAACCGGAAACAAGGGGCCCAGGCCCAGGATGTAGCGGCGTGCCGCTGCGGCTGTCGCGCTGGCCAGAGCCACCGGAATCATGCTGCGGGGCTTCCATTCGAACAGCAGCAGTTCCACCGCGAGCAATGCCGAGGCTAAGGGCGCGGCGAATGTCGCCGACATCCCCGCCGCGGCTCCGGCGACCAGCAGTGTCTTACGTTCGGCGCTGCTCAAATGGAACATTTGCGCGATCATCGACCCGAACGCGCCGCCGGTCATGATGATCGGACCTTCGGCTCCAAAAGGGCCACCCGATCCGATAGAGATTGCGGCCGACAGAGGCTTCAGCACCGCCAATCTCGCTTGAACCCGGCTTCCCTGAATGAGAATCGATTCCAGTGCTTCGGGGATTCCGTGACCGCGAATGCGCTCGGAGCCGTATCGCGCGATCAATCCGATGATCAACGCCCCGGCCACGGGAACCAGCACCGCATAACCGCCGAGTGTATTGTGGGCCGGTGAAGCGAGTGCAGTGCTCCACCGCTGGAAGTAGAACAGATTCGTGAACAGGTTGATGAGCCGGAGCAAAACGAACGCGACCAAGGTGCTTAGCAGCCCGATCACGACTGCCATCAGCGACAAGAGGAGAACCCGGGGCGTAACCGTGAAATCGCCCAGGTGGTCACTGGCCGGAGGATTACTTACAGGAAGAGCGCCGTGATCGCTCATCTTTTTTCAAGTCCTTCGCTTCCACGCAGGACGGCGCGCAGGGACTTGGCCAGCTCCGGACCTTTTACTCGTAACTCGTCGCGATGCGCCACCGACAAGGATTGCAGCTTGGCCGTTCCCTGAGGAGTGAGCTGGAGCAGGATTTGGCGGTGATCCTCCGGGTCCGCCTGACGCTTGAGGAAGCCGGCGGCTTCCATCCGGTCGACCAGCTCGACGGTGGTGTGATGACGCAAGGCGAGACGATTCGCCAGCTCGGTAATCGTCCGTTTGGCGCCCGCCGGGAAGCCTTTAATCGCAAGCAAAGCCTGATGCTGCTGGGGCTCAATCCCATGTTCTCTTGCTCGTACCTCGCTGAACTGGAGAAAATGCCGGAGCTGGTGTCGAAACTCAGCCAGCTCACGATAATCGTTCATCGTAAGATCCACAAGTCTATCGTAACACGATATATCGAACAGGACCGGCGCATCCGAACAATGGCCCCGTAAGTGCTAGGTTCAGGGCACCATAGCGCTCATCGGCGGCGTGAGTCTGCACTTAGTGACGGGAAAGAAGACCGTTCTATGAAACGTTATGCTGGGAAATAGGATCTAACATCAAGCCATGACTACCAAACCTGCCCAAGCAAAGAACCAGCCGTTTGTATCTGACATCCAGGAGCTTCGGCGGCGGGCCCGCGAGCATATGGAACAGGGCGCGGTTACCAGTGCCTACAAGGCCGACCGGGAAACCGTGATCCGCATTCTGAATGAAGTCCTGGCGACGGAAATCGTCTGTGTGCTGCGGTATAAGCGGCATTACTACATGGCTACCGGCATTCACGCCCAGGCGGTGGCCGCGGAGTTCCTCGAACACGCAAATGAGGAGCAAAGCCATGCAGATATTGCAGCGGAGCGGATTACTCAGCTTGGCGGTGAGCCGAACTTCAATCCGGAAGGCCTGAGTACCCGCAGCCACTCCCAATACGCGGAAGGGAAATCTTTGCTGGACATGGTTCGGGAAGACCTGGTCGCAGAACGTATCGCGGTGGAATCCTACAGTGAGATCATCCGCTATTTGGGCGATGATGATCCCACCACGCGGCGAGAGATGGAGAAAATTCTGGGCAAGGAGGAGGAGCACGCCGACGACATGAAAAAGCTCCTCGAGAACCTCAGCAAGGACGGGCGCTTTGCCGAGGTAAAGTCCTAGACGCGCTTAGTTGCTCATCAGAAACAGGCAAGGACGCTGATCCTCCCAGGGCGTGGATTCCCACAGGTGCTGCAGGATGGTGTAAACCATGAGGCCGGTCTCGCCCTCTCCCAGGAGAAAGTAGCGAAACGACTGCCGCATGAGGTTCTGGCGGCTTAATCCCAGATAGATCGCAGCGGGATGCAGCACTTCGCTGATGTAGGCGACCGCGTTGGCCTTGGCGACGGCCTGCGAGGCTTCCACCAGATATTGGCCGTCTTCTTCTTTCACACTGATTTCGAGCGGCGATAGAAACTCGCTGCGATTGTCCAGAAGGCTTACGTGAACGAATACTAGAGGGCCCTCAATGCTGTAGTGCTTACGAAGCATCGCCGCCCGCTCCGCTCGCGCCGCCCGCTCCAGGCTCCCGGTCGGCACCATATTCACCTTTTTGTCCGTTAACAGATTCCATAGCCGCTCCGACTCAGCGTTCGAGAAACGGTGACCGCCCGCGCGGATTTCCGTGGCACGCCAATATCGGCTGATGCCGCTCACGGTCACGATAAACAGGATGAAGAAACTGGCGATGATGATGCCTTCGGTGCGCTCGATAATGTTCGCGGCGGCGGTATACGCGAATACCACAACCACACCCCAGCAATAAACGCTTAGCCAGCGCGAATGCTCCTTCCATAATGCAAGCGATGCCGCCACTGCCGCGGAAAGCATCAGGACCAGCACTCCCGTCGCATAGGCTCCGCCTTGTGCCTCCACGTTGGCCCGAAACAGAAGCACGACCAGCACATCGAATCCGAACAGCACCAGCACCAGCGGGCGGGCATACGCCACCCACTCGGGCGCCAGTCCGACGCGCGGCAAATATCGCGGGACCAGGTGCAGCAGCCCGGCCATGGCCGATGCGCCCGCGAACCACAGCACTAAAATCGTGGACAGATCGTAGACCGAGCCGAAAATGTTACCCAGGTACTGATGCGCCAGGTAAGCGAGGGCGCGCCCGCTGGCCGGACCGCCTTCGCGGTAGGCCTGCTCCGGAATCAGCAGCGCGGAAACAAAGCTCGAAACCAGCAACAGCACGCTCATGATAAGCGCCGCGGCCGCCAGTAACTTGCGGGTATTCCGAATCCGGCCACGGGGTTGGCTGTCGCTACTGTCCGAATCCTCTCCGCGAATCAGGGGCATCACGGAAACACCGGTTTCGAAGCCGCTCAACCCCAGGGCCAATCGCGGGAATAGAACCAGGGCTCCTATGGCCAGCTGCGTCCAGTCACCCTGTCTTCGAAGCGCATTCTGCCAATGCGGCAGCGCGGTGGGATGCGATCCCACTTCCACCAGGGCGCGGATCAGCACCACGACATTGAGCAGTAAATACGGAACGCAAACCAGCCCGGCCAGTTCGATGGCCTCCTTGAAGCCCTTCAGGAAAACGGCCGCGAGCAGCGCCAGCAGCACCAGGGTCACGCGCAGGTTTGCATTGCCGAGCAGTGGATGCAGATACGGGTTCTCGGTTGCGTGCCGGGCGGCGTCGGAAGCCGACAGCGTCATAGTGATGATGAAGTCAGTAGTGGCGAAGCCCAGCAGCACCAGGACCATCAACTTGCCCCACCATCCCGGCAGGATGTTCTCGAGCATCGCAATGGAGCCCAATCCCGCAAAAGAACGCCCCGCCACCTGCGAGTAGATCGGGAGAGCGCACAGCAAAGTGACGGCCACCAGGACGGCCGTGGCAATCGGGGAAAGCGCGCCTGCCGCCAGCAGCGCGATGCCCGGCTGGTAGCCCAACGTTGAAAAATAATCGACGCCCGTCAGCCAGATGACCAGATACCACGGGTGAGAACCATGCTTGTCGCTGCGAGGATCCCGGGACTCGTCGGCGCGTAGCCACGCCTGCCAAGGTGCCATATTGTTATTGTGATCGCGCCACCCGCGACTGCAAGATTGAATCAAGGATACCAATGAAGAAGATCGATCCCGACGATTTCCGTGTCAGGCCAGGCAAATCCGTCGATTTAGACAAATGGCCGACTGCCGCCAAGCCGGTGTACCACTCTCGTAAGCACTATCAGGCGCTTATGGCGGAAGACGTCCTGAAACTGAGCGACCAGCAAAACGTGCTGTACGCGTCCGATCGATATGCGCTGCTGCTCATCTTCCAGGCCATGGACGCGGCAGGCAAGGATAGCGCCATCAAACATGTGATGTCGGGCGTTAATCCCCAAGGCTGCCAGGTATTCAGCTTTAAACACCCCAGCGCCGAGGAGTTGGACCATGATTTCCTTTGGAATGCGACCCGGAAGTTGCCCGAACGGGGCCGGATTGGAATTTTCAATCGCTCCTACTATGAAGAAGTTCTGATCCTTCGCGTCCATCCCGAACTGCTCCGCGCCGAGGGCCTCCCCGAAGAGGTTCTGGACTCCAAAAAGCTCTGGCGCGACCGGTACCGTTCGATTGTGAACCTGGAAGACCATCTTCACCGCAACGGCACTCGCATCCTAAAATTCTTCCTGCATCTATCCAAGGAAGAGCAGCGCAAACGCTTCCTCAAGCGCATTGATACGCCGGCGAAGAACTGGAAATTCAGTCTTGCGGACGTGGAGGAGAGAAAGTATTGGAAGGAGTACATGCGGGCCTTCGAAGCCTGCCTCAGCGCCACCAGCACTCCTGCTGCGCCCTGGTACGTGGTGCCTGCCGATGACAAAGAAAGCGCCCAATTGATCGTGTCGCGGATTATTCTCGATGCTCTGAAGGATCTAAAACTGGAATACCCCAAGCTCACTCCGGAGCGGCAGAAGGAGTTGCTGGCAAGCCGCAAGCTGCTCGCCAAGTAGTTTCAGGCGTTACCGCTGATCGGACGACACTCCTACGGGTTGCGGGTTCAGCCAGCCGCCTGGATCATCAATCATCGGCGCGGCTTCCGCCGGTCCCCAGGTGTTCTGGTCGTATTCATGGACCGGAGTCGCGTCGTCCAGCACCTGGTCCACGATTTTCCATTGCGCTTCAATCGCATCCTCCCGCGCGAAGAGGGACTGGTCGCCGCGCATGGCGTCTCCCAGGAGGCGTTCGTACGGCGTCATCTCGTCGCCGCGCTGATGCATTGCGACCAACTCCACATCTTCTCCCAACATTCGTTCGCCCGCACGCTTTACGCGCATGTCAAGGGCGATCACAACCTCGGGGCTCAGGCGCAAGCGGAGCCGATTCGGCAAGCCCCGGTCTTCTTCTTCGAAGGTCTCCCGCGGCGGGCGTTTGAAGCTGACGACGACCTCGGTAGCAGTCACGGGCAGACACTTGCCGGCTCGAATGTAAAACGGCACTCCCGCCCACCTCCAGGTTTCGACGAAAAGCTTGACGGCGGCGTATGTTTCCACGCTCGAATCCGGGGCGACGCCTTGCTCCTGTCGGTAACCTTTAAACTGCCCTCGGACCAGATCACGCGGAGCAAGCGGCTTGACGGCTTTTAAAATGCGTGATTTTTCATCGCGAAACGCATCGCGCTCTTCGCCCGTGGGAGGATCCATAGCGAGAAACGCCAGCACCTGAAGAAGGTGGTTCTGAAGCACATCGCGGATAGCCCCGGCTTCTTCATAAAACCCTCCGCGTCCCTGCACCCCAAAAGCCTCCGCCATGGTGATTTGTACCGAGTGGATGTAGGTGCGGTTCCACACCGGTTCCAGGAAAGAATTGGCGAACCGCGTGTAGAGAATGTTTTGGACCGGCTCCTTGCCCAGGAAATGGTCGATCCTGAAGATCGCGGACTCGGGAAAAAATTGATGAAGGATATTGTGCAGTTCGCGCGCCGAAGCGAGATCGCGCCCGAACGGTTTTTCCACCACGACGCGCGCATCTTTCGCGGCGCCCGAATGCGCCAGCCCCTCCGCTACCGCGGCGAACATGCTGGGAGGGATGGCCAGATAGTGCACGGGCCGTTGAGCATTTCCCAGAAGCTGTCGCAACTGGGCGAAGGTGGCCGCTTCGCGATAATCGCCATCCACGTACTGAAGCAAGGCCGCCAACTTCGCGAAGGCAGCTTCGTCCAGGCCGCCGTGCGCGGCGACGCTATCGCGTGCGCGCGCCTTGAGTTGATCGAGGTTCCATCCCGCCTTGGCGACCCCTACGATGGGAATGGTCAGGTTGTGCCGCTTCACCAAAGCTTGCAGCGCGGGGAAGATTTGCTTGTAAGCGAGATCTCCGGTGGCACCGAAAAATACCAGGGCGTCGGATTGCGGAGCTTCCACGCTATATTTATCGCACGGATGACAGCGTTACTGAATTACTTGGAACAGGTCCTGCGCCACGGCCTTGGCGTGCGGCATCTGCAAGTCCGGCATGGGACGACCCGAGAAGAGCTTGCGGCAGGGAATCGCAAGCCAGCGAGCCCAGTTGCTGGCTTTCTTCTGGCGAGCGCTATCGGTAGCGATACCGGTGCTCGCATACATCTGACGGTATAGCTTCGAGATAAAGACGAATGCCAGGCGCGCCCGAAGGTGGGGCGTGCAGCGCGATCGCTTCCAAACCGACGGGAAGCTATAAAATCGATCCCACACACCCTGGGTACGCGCTCGCATCTCCTCGGAGTTCATGGTGGGATGCGGCATGAACATCTTCGGCCGCTTGTGGGCGGGAATAAGCCAGTAGCGTGTCAATGGGATTCCATCCACCTCGGCCACGTCCTCGCCCTGAGCTTTTTCCCACTTTTCGAAATCGACCGTACCCGGGAAAGGCGTCAGCATGACGAACTGCGCGAACGTAAGACCGGCCTTTTGCGCTAAATCCTGGGTGGCGTCGAATGTATCCGGGCGATCGCTCGGCAGGCCGAAAATGAATGAACCCAGAACATGCACACCGTGATCGGAAAACGTCTTGAGCTGCTTCACCAGCTTGTCGCCGGAGAGATTGAAATCCTTGTAGACCGTCTTCAATCCCTCTGGGGTAACGGCTTCCACCCCCACCAGGGCGCCCCTGATCCGGGCTTTCTTCATGGCATCCAGAAACCTTGGATCTTCGGCGGCCTCCATGGTGATCTGCGTGAAGAACGTCATGTCCTTGGGGAGTTCCGACAGGCGCTCCATCAGTTCGAAACGCTCCGCGCGCATCGCCTCAAGCTGATCGACACGGGTCTGGTTGTTCTGGCGTTTCGCAAGTGCGATGTCCGTCAGCGTGACCGGATAAAAATTGTCGTCCGCCAAGGCGATGAACCGGAATCCGCGGCGGCGCAGGTCTACGATCTCTTCAATGACCGGATCGGTCGCGCGTTGCCGCGGACGTTGCCCGTCGGTGCGCCACACGGAACAGAATGAGCAGTGTTTGGCGCATCCGCGCACGGTCTGGACCGACGCCCACATGTAGCTGTTGGGCGGCAGTAAATCCCACCGGGCTTGCTTGAACTCCCCCGCTTCCACTCTTCCGCCGTTGTAAACACGTTCCGGAGCGCCCGCCACGCAGTCACGGATTACGCGGTTCCAGATGACGTCTCCATCGCCTTTCACTACCGCATGCGCGCCGCCCCGCTCAAACGGCTCTTCGGAATAGAGCGTGGAATGGATTCCCCCGAACACCACCCAAGCGCCGCGCTCGCGTACAGCGCGTCCGACTTCATATCCCCGTAAGGCGTTGCCAGTGTGAATACCGATGCCGACGACGTCGCCGGGCTTGACGCGTTCCAGTTTGAGATGCTCCAGGGTCTCATCCCAGATTTCGGGATCGCCGAACGAGCTGTCGGTCGCGGCAGCCAAGACATACAGCCATCTTGGCGTTATCACTGCCGTTCCGAAGGCAGTATCACTGGGGTTAACGAGGTGGATGCTCATTTTAAGGGCCACCCTAGTGTAGCAGCAGCGCTAGGGGGATCCCCAGAGAAATCCGCTGGCCGCGGTAGAGCTACCCGGCGACCCACAGCGGCCGGCCGTTCGGCTTTCCTCAAGCGGCGCTTCGGCGCGTAAGAAGAACGACCAACACGACAAGCAGCACAATCCCGAGCCCGCCGCTAGGGTAATATCCCCAGCTAGCGCTGTAGGGCCAAGTCGGCAGCACTCCTAGAAGGAGGATGAATAGCAGCAAGGCAAGAAGAAGGTTCATGCGGCACTCTCCAAGAGACTCTCTAAACGGTTGACGCGGTCCTCCAACGATCGCAACGACGCCAGGAATCGTCCGCTATCACCGGCAGAAGACAAAGTCCGGTATACGCCCTCTAAAGCGGCTTCGGCCTCACGCAGTGTTCGTAGCTCGGCCAATATTCTGCGCTCAAACATGCTCATTTTGTACCTCCCGTTATACGCATGCTCCCTTTACCTCGTGACGGAATGAAGCAAGTACAGGACCATACCGGTAACTTACTGTTACGTAATACTTTACGGGTAGGGGAGCTTAGGCGATCGTGCAAATTGCGCACTTTCTGCGCAAAGTGCGACTGGTGGCCAGGGGCCAGCCCATCGTTTGGCCAGAAAAGTGCCTCTGGCTTGCCATGCCTGACCGAGGATGCCTGGTAATGTTGGGCGATTTCTCCAACGAGCGCCTGGACGTTTCTGCCATCGGGCGCGACTTTGGCTGGTGGGTAGCGCAGACTCCGGACCTGTCTGGCCTGCGCGAAATCAGCCGATCGAACACCGTGATCGCCGTGCTGATTCACGCTGAGGGGCTCGGTTTGTCCTGGCAGGAAGCCTTGCGCAACAGCCGGGCCGCAGCCCCAACGGCGCGACTCATTATGTGCCACAAAGTCCAACAGGCCCACGACCGAACGGAGATGGCGGATGCTGGCGCCGCTCGCTCAATCCGAGGTACGCCAATCGCTGGGGTTCGTCTGGGCATCCAAGATCACACCGGAGCAACAGGCTCCAGCGCACCGGAAAACTAGCAGCGCGAGTCTTCCTAAACAGCGCTTCGGCGCCGCATAAGACCTGAAAGTGGGTTAAAGCACCCAGTCTAATGGGCTGCCGGGTTGCGCCTGAAAACGGCAAGCAAGAATGTTCCTAAGCTCAGCAGTTCTCCAGTCAGGAATAGCCACCAGGCGAAGGCCCGGGGCGGATTCCCCGCCAGCAAATACCGAAAGTGCCATGTGAATGACAGGATCACAATCGCGCCTCCCAGGATCATACCGATCCAGTGACGCGATCGGATGACAACAGGCCGCCACAGAGCCGTCAGCCCGCAGCCCGCAATCGTCATCGACACGATGACTGGCGCCAGAACCGGAGCAACCCACGGCACGGGCAGCAGAAAAAGAAGGTCCCAGGTCAGGAGCGATGCAGGCCAATGTATCCACAGTTTGAGAAACAGGTAAAACGAGACGTCCCAAACACCGAAGGCGATCGAGAAAGCCGGCAGCCACAGAGATCGTTCGCCAGCAACCAGCATGGCAGCGGCCGCCAGCATGACGATGGTCGCGGCCTCGCGGATCACTTCCACATTCAGGAGACGAGCTGTTTCGGGCGCTTCGGCTACCATCCGACCGCGATCCACGAGCGGAAACAAGTCACCCGGAGCCCGGCCCGGCGTCAGACGCTGGCGCAGCGGCTCATAGAGTGCGCGCAAGTAGATAACGACGGCGGCTTCGATGTAGCCGAAGGAGATTCCGAATAGGAAGAGTCCAAAAACCGTGCGCTGGAGCCGCCCTGTCATGTCTGTATGGACCACACTAGCAGAGGTTCTACCAAATCCGCGAATGGCCACACGAGTGCTCTGTCTCGCGATGAAACGGGGGGAACGGCCATGAAACTGCCCGTATTGACCCTAGTCGTGGCGCTGTTCGCCGGTGTTACCGCTCAGGCCTCAACAATTCTGTTTGAAGGATCGATTTCGAGTGGAACGGCGAGCCAAACCCCGGCGGCCATCTGGACCGGGCTCATCGGAAACGTCAGTGGGCCGGACTTTAGTGTTTTTATCAATACGCGAGGGTATTACAACGTCAATGGCCAGTGGGGTGCCAACCTGACGCCAGGAACCAATTACATTTGGGTTTCGGGGGGGACAGGGGGCGAACAGGGAATCGGGGGAGGTTCCTTTGACCTGAATGGTACCCATTACGCGTGCGTGACTAGTTATCCACTCTACCGCAGTACATGTGGCTCCGGGTTCGACATGTGGTTCACATTATCCGACTTACCGGATTTCGGCTACGTCAGGGGATTCAGCATTGATTTCACCACTCCATTCACGGCCGAGGTCGGATTTGGCTGCGGTTCAACATCAGAATGCGGAGGAGACTACAGATTAGTTGCTTTCGGCTCGGGAATCGCGACAGTTACATTGGACTATAGGCCGGCTTTGAGCGGGGATTATTACGTTTTCGGCAGCGCGACGTATGTATTTACCCCAGAACCGGCGACGATGACCCTGGCCGGACTGGGGCTGCTCGCAGTTATCCTGCTACGCCGTCGAGCGGCTAGTGCCTGCGCACACACTTAGCAAATAGATCCGGAAAAACCCCTTGCGGATCATAGGTCCGCTTGAGCTGCGTATAGCGCGGCTGGTCGTAGATGCTCCAAAACTCCGCTTCATCGTACCAGGCGCTTGAGTACAGCCCCTTGGCGCCCCCGAGCTCCATGGTCTTCCGCTCGATCTTACGGTTGAAATGCCCTTTCTCGTGTGTGGACGGGATCACGTCCCAGAATCCGAAGTTGACGTGTAGGCCTTCCCGGAGTGGACTGAGATCCCAAGTTCGGGTTTTGAACGGACACATCCATACCGGCGTGATACCGATTTCGGACAGCAGAAATTCGAAAAAATCCGGCGCGTTGCTGATGGGAATGTCCACATCCTGGATCACCGACTCGGTGCCCCCGGAATCCGGCAGGATCCTGTATGAGAGCCGCATGATCTGCTGGTAAGTACGTGAGTTCAGGCCCCATTTAAACAGCCTTCGAATCCCGGGCTTTTGCACATAGAAGTGCTTCGAGCACCAGAACCAATCCGTATCCCAACGCCAGATGTAATCCCTGGCCGTAAGCCAATCCTCCGGTTTGTTCTGGATGGACTTGTAGTAAATATCCATATAAGTGTAATCGCTGACGGCCGGCGCCTGATCGACGAATTCGCCTTCGGTGAGGTACATTTCGCCATGCGAAAGGATCGTCCCGTCGAGATAGTCCACGGCGCTATTGGCACGCACGGCGACCCGGGCAAAATAGCTTTCCGGATCGGCGAATCGCCTGTGCGTCAGGTGCACGTACGGCTTTGCCGGGATCAGCCGGATGATCAGCCGCAGCGCGTAGCCCAAAGTGCCGTAGGAGTTGGGGAAGCCGAAGAACAGGTCGGGATTCTCCCGGCAGGAACACGTCACCAACCGGCCATCCCCCAGCAGAATCTCCATCTCTTCTATAGTTTCGTGCACCAAGCCGAATTTGAAGGATGAAGATTCGATTCCGAGCCCGCTGACCGCGCCGCCTACCGTAATTGTCTTAAGTTGCGGGACCACGGCGGGCAGGAGCCCATACTTCAGTGTTTCGTCGACCAGGGCTTCATAGGTGATCATGCCCTCGACGTCGGCCGTCATCCGCTGCCTGTCAATCGCCAGGACGCGATTGAACGCGCGCACGTCGATAAAATACTTCCCGGCCTGCGATCGGTGCCGGAACAAGTTGGAGGTCGACTTACGGAGGCCGATTCGTTCCCCGCGGGCCCGCGCTTGATCGACTGCCTTCGCTAGGGCCGCGGTCCTCCTCTGATGGTCCGTCTCCAGATCCATAAGACCGCAGCCCTAGCGAACCGGCGAGTAGGAAGAAATATCGCCCTTGGAAAGGACAACCTGCCAAAGCTGAAGCCTGCGCGAGCGGAAAGAACCCGCCGAGGCCATCAGATAATACTTCCACATGCGGTAAAAGCGATCGCCATATGTTGGGCGCAGGACCGGCCAGGCTCGCTCGAAATTCTCCCACCATGCGGTGACTGTTCGATCGTAATCCGGACCGAAATTGTGCCAGTCCTCCGCTACCCACAGGCCCTCCCAGGCGGTGGTCAACTGGGCCATCGACGGAATCAGGCCGTTCGGGAAGATGTACTTGTGAATCCAAGGGTCGGTGTAGGAATAGGATTCATTCGAACCGATCGTATGAAGCAGAAACAGTCCCTGGTCTTTGAGGCGGCTATGTGCGAGTTGCATGAACTGGCGATAATTCTTGTAACCGATGTGCTCGCATAGCCCGACAGAAACTACCCGATCGAAACGGCTCTGTTCCAGGGCAGCCTCGCGATAGTCCTTCTGCTCGAACCGCACAGGCAATCCCCGGCACAGATCGCGGCCGAAAGCCACCTGTTCCCGGGAGATGTTGTAGCTCACTACGTGGCAGCCATATTCTTGGGCGGCAAAATGAGCCAGCCCGCCAAATCCGCCGCCGAGCTCCAGCAGCGTCATGCCAGGCGTCAGCTTTAACTTGCGGCAAATCAAGTGCAGTTTATTCTCTTGCGCCTGATCGAGACTGGCCGCCTCTTTCCAATAAGCGCAGGTATACTGCATCCGGCGACCCAGCATGGCCTGATAAAGCTGATTGCCCAGGTCATAGTGCGCGTCTGCCACCTGTTTCGCGCGCTGCATCGTTTGCAAGTTGAGCACTCGCGTCTTGATGACCAGCAAAGCTGTCTTCAGATCAGTAACTTTACTCGCCAGGTCCGCCCGCCGGAATCTGGTGAAGAATTCGTCCAGCGCGAGAACGTCCCACCAGCCATCCATATAGGATTCGCCCACACCGATGCTGCCTTCGCCCAGCGCCCGATCAAAGAACCGCTCGTCGTGAATCTGAATGTCCCATGGCTCGGGTCCGTTTACGCCGATCCCCGCATACTCCAGGAGTTCGGTGACCTTTCGCGCAGCCGCGGAATCGCTCCGAACTCGCGCCTTTACCGCTTTTCGAGACTGTGACTCTTGCCAACCCTCAAAAGTACTAGTCTTGCTCATGATCGCTTACCTAATGGCCTCCTATCATTAGATGGTCTTCCGGGACAATTAGTATATTCCAACCGGAACATTTTCTTGGGAGAGTTAGGGGAAACCCTGGAGGAGGCGTTTGAAACTATATCTTGAAGGATTCGAGAGTTTCTGGAGCGAATAACTCTTTCGGCGTCAGCAGCCGTTTCGCCAAGCCTTGCTCGTATGAGTACCGCAGGAATGTGCTCAGGGTATTTTCGTTGGACTGGAACCCGTAGGGCCAGAAATCCTTGCCCATGACGGCTTCTGTTTCGGCGACATGATCCAGAACCCACGGAAGCATGATCTTGAGGCCGGCCGTCTCGTGCAGGTTCGCATACGCCTCGCGCTGCGACAACACGAAGGCTTTGTGCAGCGACTGCGCGACCCAGGGATTCTGGTGGTACACATCGCGCCGGATCACAACGGTATGCATGATCGGAAAGATTTTGGTTTTTCGATAATACTCGCGCTCCACAGCGCCGTAATTCTCGAACAGCCTGCGTACCTTGCCGGTTCCATCGTCAAAAGTGGACGGCGCTCGCGCCGTGTACATGGCATCGAGCTCCCCAGTCGCAATCATCTGCGACAGAGTCTGGGTAGTCCCAATGGGTTCGACGCGTATCGCGGGCGGAAGCGACAACGCGATTTTTTCAGTTCGTCCCGGTTCTTCTTCGCCGCCGGTGAAATAGGGCGTGCTGGTTACTGGAATGTTGTACTCGTCGCTTAGCATTCCCCGGATCCAGACGGCCGCCGTCATCTGATACTCGGGCGTGCCGACGCGCTTGCCGCGGAGGTCCTGCGGAGTGCGAATCCCTTTGCTGGAGTTCACGAAAATACAGGAATGCCGGAAGAAGCGCGAGGGGAACACCGGAATCGCGATGAACGGCCGCGGCTCCTCGAACAGCGACAGCACATACGAAGACAAAGACATCTCCGACGCGTCGAATTCGTGATTCCGCAGCATTCGGAAGAAGGTTTCTTCGATCGGTAAGGGAAGATACGTAAGATCGACGCCATCCACGCCTACGCGGCCGTCCATCAAAGCGCGCGTGCGGTCGTAATCCCAGCACGAAAGGGTCAGCCGCAGTTTGCCCTGCCCCAAAATATTGGGCGGAGCCGCAGCCAGGGCTGCTCCGGCACTCGCCGCGGAGAGCAGCTTTCGCCTGCTTACTTTATGTCCCACGCTGATAGACTACTTGATGGCAAACGCCGTGGCAACCATGAAAGCAATCCGATTTCACAGCTACGGGACATCCGACGTCCTGGTCTATGAAGACGTCCCCAAGCCGGAGCCCGCCGCCGGAGAAGTGCTGGTAAAGGTGCATGCCGCATCCATCAACCCCATCGATTGGAAGATCCGCGCGGGACACCTGCGGGGCTTTCGAGACTATACTCTCCCGTTCATCCTGGGTTGGGATGTTTCGGGCGTAATCGAGTCGGCCGGCTCTGGGGTGGCCGGATTCAAACCGGGCGACGAAGTCTACGGCCGCCCCGATCCCGGACGGAACGGCGCCTATGCCGAGTACATCGCGGTGAGAGAAAGCGAGCTTGCGTATAAGCCGAAAAGTCTGGATCACATTCATTCGGCCGCGATCCCGCTGGCGGGACTGACCGCGTGGCAGGCATTGTTCGACACCGCAGGCTTGACGTCCGGGCAGAAGGTCCTGATTCAGGCAGCCACCGGAGGCGTGGGGCACTTGGGCGTCCAGTTCGCCAAGCAGAAGCGTCTGTACGTCGCGGGCACGGCCAGCGGACGCAATCAGGAATATCTGAAGCAGCTCAACTGCGACCTTCCGATCAACTACGAAACCACGCGTTTCGAGAGTGTCGTGCACGACTTCGATGCAGTGATCGAGAGCATGGGCGGCGAGGTGCGAAGCCGATCCTGGAAGGTTCTTAAAAAAGGCGGCATCCTGGTGGCGCTGATTGGTCCGCCGCCATCGGAAGATGACGCCAAGGCGCATGGCGTACGCGCAAGCATCATTTGGGGGCAAGCCAATCCCGACCAGCTCGCGGAGATCGCCAGACTGGCCGATTCTGGAAAAGTTCGTCCGGAAATCGCTGCCGTGTTCCCTCTTCGCGATGCCGCCAAAGCGCACCAGATGAGCGAGACCGAACACGTGCGCGGAAAGATTGTCCTGCAAGTCATTTAGAGGTTCGCCATTAAAAGCACTATGGACGATTTTCTGCGGGCAGCGATGGAAGAAGCGCGCAAAGGGTTGAGCAAAGGCGGCATTCCCATCGGCTCGGTCTTGGTGATCGATGGCAAGATCGCCGGCCGCGGGCACAATCAGCGTGTTCAACAAGGCAGCGTGATACGCCACGCCGAAATGGATTGCCTGGAGAATGCGGGCCGGCTGCAACCCTCAGATTACCGGCGCTCGACGCTTTACTCGACCCTATCCCCTTGCGACATGTGCAGCGGCGCCGTCTTGCTGTACAAGATTCCCCGCGTGATCATTGGTGAGAATCGAACATTTAAAGGCCCGCAAGACTACGTTTCTTCGCGCGGCGTTGACGTCCAAGTGGTTGATAGCCTTGAGTGTGTGGACCTCATGCAACAGTTTATCCGGGAGCATCCAACTCTTTGGAACGAGGACATCGGAGAGTTGGACCCTAAATAGAATTCCGAGGTATTTTCCAGGGTATCCTGGAGGGACATGAGTAGTCCTAACTTGGCGCCTCAAGGCGTCAAAATCGATGCACCGATTCCCCCTGGATGTGAGGCGATCCTTACCCCCGAAGCCATCGCTTTCGTGGCCGATCTTCATCGGCGCTTTGACTCCCGGCGGAAAGATCTTCTGAATCGTCGCTTGGTTCGCCAATCGGCAATCGACGCAGGGCAACTTCCCGACTTTCTTCCGGAAACCGCCGAGATCCGCAAGAGTGACTACGTGGTCGGACCTATTCCTAACGACTTGATGGACCGGCGCGTCGAGATCACCGGACCTGTCGACCGGAAGATGGTGATCAATGCGCTGAACTCCGGCGCAAACGTCTTCATGGCGGATTTCGAAGACTCGAATTCACCCACCTGGGAGAACAATCTGACAGGCCAGATCAACGTGCGAGATGCGGTTCGCGGAGACGTTGAATATACCAGCCCGGAAGGCAAACGCTACCAGCTCAATCCGAAGCCGGCGGTGCTCATGGTTCGTCCGCGCGGCTGGCACCTGGTCGAACGACACTTTCAAGTGGACGACCAGCCGGTCTCGGGCGGGCTATTCGACTTCGGCCTGTATTTCTTCCACAACATCAAGGTTCGCATGGCCAATGGCACGGCCCCATATTTTTATCTACCGAAAATCCAGAGTCATTTGGAAGCGCGTCTCTGGAACGACGTTTTTGTTCACGCGCAAGAGGCCTTGGGCGTGCCCAACGGGACTATCCGCGCGACCGTTCTGATCGAGACGATTCTGGCCGCGTTCGAGATGGACGAAATCCTGTGGGAGCTTCGCGACCATTCCGCGGGGCTCAACTGCGGGCGCTGGGACTACATTTTCAGTTTCATCAAAACGTTCAAGAATGATCCCAAGTTCATGATGCCGGATCGCGTCACGGTCACCATGGACAAGCACTTCCTCAAGTCCTACGTGGACCTGCTGATCCAGACCTGCCACCGCCGCGAGATCCACGCCATGGGCGGCATGGCGGCGCAGATTCCTATAAAGAATGATGCTGCGGCAAACGCCGCGGCTATGGAAAAGGTCCGGCAGGATAAACTGCGCGAAGTGAGGGCCGGCCATGACGGAACCTGGGTCGCTCATCCCGGCCTGGTCCCGATCGCCAAGGAAATCTTCGACCAGTACATGAAGACGCCCAACCAGATTGACGTGAAGCGCGAAGACGTGAAGGTGACCGCGGCGGATCTGATTCAGGTCCCCGAGGGCCAGATCACCAACCAGGGATTGCGTTTGAACATCGACGTCGGCATCCAGTATCTGGAATCCTGGCTGCGCGGTAACGGCTGCGTGCCGATTTACAACCTGATGGAAGACGCCGCCACCGCGGAGATTTCGCGCACGCAGGTGTGGCAGTGGATGCACCACGGCGCGCAGCTGTCCAACGGCCAAAAGATCTCGGCGCCGATGATCCGCGACACAATTAAGACCCAGCTCGCCCAGATCCGCTCGAACGCAGGCGATGAACGCTACGAGAAGAGCAAATTCCCGCAGGCCGCCCAGCTCTTCGAGCTGATGATGGTGAATCCGGAGTGCAAGGACTTCCTCACGCTCGAAGCGTACCGGTATCTGTAGGTGAATCCCCAAACGGCCCCAGAAACATTGGATGAACTGCGCGGAATCCTGAGCTCTCACGGCCTGATTTCCTCGAATGAAGAACTGCGGACCTATGAATGTGACGGACTGACTAACTTCCGTGTCGTCCCCAGTGCCGTGGTTCTGCCCGAAACCACCGAACAAGTGCAGGCGGTCGTCCGGATATGCCATCGCGAGCGGATTCCCTTCGTAGCGCGCGGTTCCGGCACGGGCTTGAGCGGCGGAGCGCTGCCGGTGGCGGGCGGGATCGTCATCTGCCTGGCGCGGATGAAACGGATCATCGAAGTCGATCTGCCCAACGCACGCGTGGTGGTGGAGCCGGGCGTGATCAACCTGGACGTCACGGGCCGCGTGGCTTCCGCGAACTTCTTCTACGCACCGGACCCTTCCTCGCAGTCCGTGTGCAGTATCGGCGGCAACGTCGCGGAAAATTCCGGCGGCGCCCACTGCCTGAAGTACGGCTTCACCACGACTCACGTGCTGGGCCTGGAGGTGGTGCTGCCGGATGGGTCCCTGGTACACTTCGGCGGCAAGACGCTCGACACACCTGGCTACGATCTGGCGGGCGTGTTCGTCGGGTCGGAAGGGACGTTAGGGATCGCGACGAAGATTACTTTACGGATCGTGAAGCGGCCTGAGTGCGTGCGTACACTCCTGGCGGCCTTTGGAAGCCCCACGGAGGCAGGCGCGGCTGTCAGCGGAATTATCGCGGCCGGAATGCTGCCTGCTGCCATCGAGATGATGGACAACCTGGCGATTCAGGCTGCCGAAGCCGCGGTGCACGCGAATTACCCCAACTGCGGGGGTCTCCTGCTGGTCGAGTTAGACGGGCCGGTGGCTGAAGTTGACGCCCTGATGGCGCACGTCGATGAAATTTGTCGCCGGCACGGAGCGTGGGAAATCCGCGTGGCTCAGTCGGAGGCCGAACGGGCGCTGGTGTGGAAAGGCCGCAAGGCCGCGTTCGCCGCCATGGGGCGCATTTCGCCGAACTACATCGTGCAGGATGGGGTGATCCCCAGGACTTCCCTGCCCCAGATCTTGAGCGAGATCGATCAGCTAAGCGCCGAGACCGGACTGCGTGTGGCGAACGTTTTTCACGCCGGCGACGGAAACCTGCACCCGCTGGTGCTGTACGATCGCCGCATCGCAGGGCAGGAAAAGGCCGCCGAGCGGCTGTCGGAGAGAATCCTGGAGCTGTGCATCGAAAAGGGCGGATCGATCACTGGGGAGCACGGCGTGGGCGAAGAAAAGAAGCACATGATGTCGAAGATGTTCGCCGAGCCGGACCTGGACACCATGCAACGTGTCCGCTGCGCTTTCGATCCCTTGCAGCTTTCCAATCCCACCAAAGTTTTCCCGCGTACGCGATTGTGCGGCGAAAAACCCGGCGAATATGTTCCCCATCCTTTAGAGACAGCAGGGGTCGCGGAAAGATTTTGAGTATCGCAGAACTGTCTGGCGCGACTGCGGTCGAGCCTACCGACGAGAAGGAAACGGGCGCGATTCTCCGGAGCGCCAATGAAACCGGCCAGTCCGTGATTCCGACCGGTGGCGGCACCAAGCTCGACTGGGGAAATCCACCCCGTAAGGCGGACGTGCTCCTTTCTATGCGCCGTCAGAATCGGGTAATCGAACACGCCTGGGCGGACCTGACGGTGACCGTCGAGGCGGGCTGCACCATCGCCGAATTGCAACGCACGCTGGCCGGGCATGGGCAGCGCCTGGCCGTCGATCCGCTGTGGCCGGAGAAGGCGACTATCGGCGGAATCCTCTCGACCAACGATAGCGGGGCTCTGCGGCTGGGCTACGGAAGTTTGCGGGACCTGATCATTGGCATTACGCTCGTGCTGGCGGAAGGAACCATCGCGAAGAGTGGCGGGAAAGTAGTGAAGAACGTCGCGGGATACGATCTTCCGAAGCTGGCGACCGGTGCGATGGGGACGCTTGGTGTGATCACGCGCGCGGTCTTTCGTCTGCATCCCCTGCCCCGCAATACGCGGACTCTGACCATCGCGACAACGGATGCTGCCGAATCGCAGCGCATTGCCCTCGCGATTCTCGGCGCGCAACTCGCGCCCGCCGCGGTCCAAGTAAGGAACGGCAATATCGATATTTTGCTGGAGGGTACTCTGGACGGAATCGCTGCCCAGGAAGCTTCGATCCAGCAGATGGGCCCGGTTCAAGAAGGCTCGCCGACAGTGTGGCAGGCCCGGGAAGAACTTTTCAGCAACAAACCGATCGTGAAATTCACTACACTGCCGTCGCGAATCTCAGCAGCCGCGGCGTTATTTTCACGTTATGTGATCCAGGCGACTGGAGTCGGCTACGCGCAGTTCGATGGTGATCTGGCGTCGCTTCGCAGGACAATGGAACAAGACGGTGGTTCACTCGTGATCCTGGGGCGATGCGAACTCGATTCGTGGGGATCGGCCGGAGACGCTCTACCTTTGATGCGAGCGGTGAAGGCGCAGTTCGATCCCAAAGAAACCTTGAATCCCGGAAGATTCGTGGGCGGCATTTGATGACGGAAGCGTTCGACCAGCACCATCCCCCCGCGCCCGAACTGATCGATCAATGTGTGCATTGCGGATTCTGCCTGCCCGCCTGCCCAACCTACGTGCTGTGGGGCAACGAGATGGATTCGCCGCGCGGACGCATCTATCTGATGAAGATGGCGAGCGACGGCGCTACCGCCATGACCGACGCCTGGGTCCGGCACATCGACACCTGTTTGGGGTGTATGTCGTGCATGACCGCGTGCCCCTCAGGTGTCGACTACGCCAAACTCATCGAGGCGACCCGCGCTCAAATCGAACGCCGCCATCCTCGCTCCACGGTCGAGCGGCTGCAACGGTGGATGATTTTCAACACCTTTCCGCGCATTGACCGTCTTCGTCTGCTGCGGGTGTTCCTGCGTGTCTATCAAAAATCCGGCTTGCAAGCTTTGGTTCGCGGATCGGGACTCTTGAAACTGCTTCCGAAGCAACTCGGCGCGATGGAAGCGCTGATGCCCGCGCTAGGCGCGAGCCAGACTATTCCGGCCGTCACACCCGCGCAGGGCCAGCAACGCAAGCGGGTCGGCCTGCTGCTGGGATGCGTCCAGCGCGAATTCATGCCGGAGATCAACGCAGCCACCGTTCGCGCGCTGGCGGCCGAAGGCTGCGAGGTAATCGCGCCGGCAGAGCAGCCCTGCTGCGGCGCCCTGATGGTTCATGCGGGCGAGGAAGCGCCTGCGCTCGAGCTGGCGCGTCGCGTCATCGGCGTCTTCGAACAGGCGAAGGTCGACGTCATCGTCACCAACGCCGGCGGCTGCGGTTCCAACGTTCGCGAGTACGGCTATCAGTTGCGCGACGATCCTCAATACGCGGAGCGGGCGGCGCGGTTTTCGGCCAAGTGCAAAGATGTCTGCGAGTTCCTGGAGGAGCTGGCGCCCCGAGCCGCCCGGAAGCCTCTCAACATCCGTGTCGCGTATCACGATTCGTGTCACTTGCAGCATGCCCAGCGCGTCCGGACGCAGCCCCGGGCGCAGCTCGCAGCGATCCCCGGAGTCGAGATGCTGGATCTGCCGGAAGCAACCTTATGTTGCGGGTCAGCAGGCATTTACAACCTGGTTCAGCCGGAGACAGCCGACGCGCTGGCGGACCGCAAGGCGCAGCACATCGCCGCTGCAAAACCCGATGTGGTCGCCACCGGCAATATTGGATGCATGCTGCAAATCGCCGCGGCGCTCGAACGCCAGGGGCAAAGAACGCCGGTGCTCCACACGATCCAGTTGATCGACGCCTCCATTAGGGGCGATATGCCGCCCGGCATATAGAGGATGTCTTATAGTGGTACAGATGAAAAAGCTTCTCCCCGTCCTTCTGGCGACCGCGACGCTGGCCTTGGCCCACACAGTGACCGGCCGCGATGCCGACTTCGTCCGGAACTCGACGGGCATGCATATCGCACCGTTCGTATACTTGGGCGCCAAGCATATGGTGACCGGCTACGATCACCTGCTGTTCCTGGTAGGCGTGATCTTCTTCTTATATAAGCTGAAGGACGTAGCGATCTACGTAACGTGTTTCGCCGTCGGCCATAGCGTCACGCTGCTGGCGGGCGTGCTAGGCGGGATTCACGTCAATTCGTACATTGTAGATGCGCTAATCGGACTTTCGGTGGTCTATAAAGCCTTCGACAATCTGGACGGATTCCGGACCTTGTTCGGCTTCCAGATCAACGCCAAGGCGGCAGTTTTGGGCTTTGGCCTGATCCACGGGTTTGGTCTGGCGACCAAGCTTCAGGAATTCAATCTTTCGCGCGTGGGGTTGGTAGCAAATATGATTTCGTTCAATGTGGGCGTAGAGATCGGCCAGCTTCTCGCTCTGACCGTGATTCTGTTCGTCATGACGCAGTGGCGCCGGACGGCCGACTTCGGAAAGCATGCCGTGTTCGCCAATGTCCTGTTGATGACAGCCGGCTTCGTGTTGATCGGATACCAACTGGCTGGATACACGTTCGGGAGCGCCGTATGAATCCGGCTCTCCAAATGCCATCGCGCGGAGGATTGCTGCTACGACTGGGAATCGCTGCGCTAGTCGGAGCGGTTCTCACCGTATGTGTCATCATGCCGGCCGAGTACCGCAAGGATCCCACTGGCTTCGGCAAGCTGACCGGCCTGATTGCGCTCGCGACACCCACCGTCGCCAAACCGGCGGCCGATGCGCCCGCGGACGCTGCCTCCAGCGGCAAGGCGGCCACGACGCCGGCGCTCACTACCAACGCTTGGTTCTATCCCGCCGAGTACCGGACCGACACGGTGAAAATTCCACTCGGCCCTGACGGCGAGATCGAGTACAAAGTCGCTATGAAGGCCGGTGAATCGATGGTCTACAGCTGGTCCGTGGATCACGAAAGCGTGTACTACGACTTTCACGGCGAACCTTCCAACGATCCCAAGCACGCGGTGCGCTATCGCGAGGAACAGGAAAATACCAAGGGCAACGGAACGTTCGTGGCCCCCTTCGAAGGGATCCACGGATGGTTCTGGCTAAATCTCAGCGGCAAGCCCATAGTGATCACGCTGAAGATGAGCGGGTTTTACCAGCTCCACAAAATGTAGGATGGCGGCTGGCAGCCGTCAGCGCGTGAAGCTATCGAAGACGCCGGACCCGCCCCGCAGATCTCGCGCATAGGATAGGATCACTTGAAACCCGCCCGGAAGACCTACGCGCAGTTGGGCGCCGGCGTCGACTAAAACCTTGCCGCGTTCCATGGGTGCGATCTGGTCCCACACACGTCCGAGATCTAACACCGGACCTACGTCGAAGGTTACCAGCGACGGATGCCAGATGGACTTGTAGAAATCCACGTTGGCGAGCACATATCGCCGGCCGATGGGCGCACTGCCACGCTTGCCGTCAGTAGTGCTGCTGTGGCCTCGCAAGGGAAGATCGTAGTCGCGATCGTAGGTCAGCATGAATAATTCGTCCAGCGGTGCTTTCCCCATTACCGCACCCGTGCTGATCCTGGCGAGAACCTGATAATCGGTGCCGGTTGGTTTGGGGAACCATTGGCTTCGCACGGACCAGTCGGTGCGTGCGAACAACCCGCCTGCCGTGCCATCGAATAAGCGGCCCATCTCCCCCTCTCCGCGAAAGTCGGCTGTCAGTCTGCGGGTTGGAATATTGAGGAACCGGTAACGAAAGGAGACGGAATACGCGAGGGACGGTCCCGATATCAGGCCGGGTGCGCCGGGAAATTGCCGGTCCGCCAGTGTGATACCGGTTTCCCAGGAAAATCGGCCGAAGGGGATGAAGCGCACGGCCGCGCCGGCCGCGACTCTGCGTACGCGAAAATCCGCGGGCTGACCGATATTCCAGGTCTCGCTGCGGGCGTCCGTGAAGATCGAATAGCGCACTTTGGGATTGCCCTTCAGCGGCTGCGAGTAGGTTAGGCCGGCCCTCCGTTTTTGTGCATCGAACCGGTATAGCGCCGCCAGCGTGACGCCATCCTGGCCCAGGTGTTCGCGGAACTCCAGAATCTGAAACGGAACCCCCGCCAATGCCTGCGCCGCATCCACCCAGCGCGGTAATTCGCGCCAGCGGAACGTTGCATCGAAGCCCCCATCATCGCGGGCCTGCAGGTCCAGGCGAAGGCCCTCGAAAGTATCGAGCCCCGTCATCCAAGCCATCGTGGACCGGTAGCGGCTCAGCGTCAGGACATCGCCGGGCGCGAAGGCCAAAGCACGATCCAGCAGTTCGGCGCGTACTTTCGGATGAGGAGAAATTTCGATGTTCTGAATGCGGGGCTTGCCGATGCGATTCCAATACTGCAAGGCGGCTTCGGCGTTTCCATCGAGGAAATAGAGCGTGGCAATGAAATCGATGGCGTAGGTGTCGGCCGGGTCCAGGTCCAGTGCCCTGCGCAGATAGTTCCGAGCCAGATTCCGGTCTCCCAACCGGTACTCCACGCCGGCCAATTCGATCATAAATCGCTTGTCGCGTGGAGATTCCACGCTGCCCGCCAGCAGTTCCTCGCGCGCTTCCCGCCAGGAGCCTTTACCGGCCAGTTCCATGCCGCGCTGGTAATGGTCGGCAAAAGCCAGCTGCGTCGCGAGCAGAAAGATCAGGATCACCATCCGGGAAGCGGCACCGCCAGCAGCGTCCAGCGCTCAGTAGCCGCCCAGCGTTTCTCGAAGTCCGCGCGGGAGTAAAGGCGCAACTTCCGGTCCGCGGGATCGTTGAGGGAAATGGTCGACTCACTGGCGCCCGCCGCCACGGCGTAATGAAAAGAATCCGCTCCCGTCTTCAGCGCGACGATCAAAGGCCGCCCTCGATCCAGGTGGTGACGCAGGTCGGACCATTCCGCGGAGAACGCGAACACCTGGAACCCACGCGATTCCAGATACCCCTGCATGGCACTGGCAGGAATCCCTTTGCGCGCCGGAACGTACAGCTGGCGGTAAATGTCCTGCACGTCGGCCGGTGATCCGCCGGTGCCGTGACCACGCCAATAATCCATCACCATGGCTAAAGAGGCCGCTCCGCAGCCGCGGTCTTCCTGCCGGATGAAGGGAACGTCCAGCCACACGTTTTCCGCCGCGGCGATCGTTCCCGCCCCCACCGCCACCGCAATGATCGTGAGTGCCCTGAGCTGTAATTTCATCGCCCCAATTTCATCGCGCCGCGACAATCACCAGAATCAGCACCGCCGTCCCCAGCGCAATCACGATGTAGGTAAGTTCCTGGTTGGTGAGGGAACCCGCTGCGAAGTCGGCATTGGCCTTATCGGCCCGTGCGGCCAGGCGCGCCAGCTCCTGGTCATCCAGCGTCGCGATTGCGCTGCGGATTTGATCTCCGTTTAAGTGGGCCCCTTGCAGCGCATTTTCAGCTGACTTGCCCAGGAAGAATCGTTCCAGATGAGAGATGTTTCCCAGACGCTGCTGCCCGGCTGCGACTAATGCTGAATTTAGTTCCGATTGCGGAACGATGTGCGTCTCCTCGGCCAAGACAGTTACCGCCGGCAGTAGCGCGGCAAGCACGATCGCCAGTGTACGGTGGAATAAGTTCTGAATCGTCATAAGCTCGAAGGGAAGATGCCGGAGACCGTCTTTCCGTTGCATTTCACTTTCCCTCCCGGCCGATTTCGGCTAAGATCAAGAGGTTACCGTTAGGGTGGTACGGAGATCTGGCATCGAAAGAATGGAGAATTCATGGACGGAACATTAATTGGCGAGACGATGAAGATCAAGGGCGAAGTCACCAGCCACGAGACTTTGCAGCTCAACGGCGAGCTGGAAGGTCAGGTCCAGCTGGATGGCCGCCTCACCGTGGGCCCTAAAGGAAAGGCTTCGGCCAATATCAAGGCCAAGGAAGTGGATGTGGCCGGCTCCGTGCAGGGCAACATCGACGCTTCTGAGCGCATTATCCTCCGCAAAGGCGCGAACCTGGTGGGCGATGTGCGGACGGCGGGAATCGTGATTGAAGACGGCGCCTATTTCAAGGGTGGCGTGGATATCGCCAAGCCCAGCGGAAGCTAGTCCGGCTCGTGTCCTCTCCCGGAACGTTCTCGCTGTCGCCGGATCAGCACTCCGCGCTGCAACGCACACTGGACGATTGGCGCACTGGCGGCAAACTCGCGCGGCTTTGGTCTAAGGACGCTTCGCTGTGGACCGGCCGCGACGAGAGTAACTGGCTGGGCTGGCTGGATATCGTCGAGGCGCAGCTAAGCGCAGCCGACAAGTTCGACAAGTTCGCCCAGGATATAAAGGACCGCGGATTCACCCACATCCTGCTGCTGGGGATGGGCGGATCGAGCCTTTGCCCGGAAGTGCACGCACTTTCCTTTGGCAAACGCGAAGGATTCCCCGAGCTGCATGTGCTGGATTCTACCGATCCGGCGCAATTGCTGGCAGTGGAGAGCCGCGTGGACCTGGCGCGGACCCTGTTCATCGTCTCGAGCAAATCCGGATCCACGCTCGAACCGAACATCTTTAAGCAATACTTCTTCGAGCGCGCCGGCCGCGACGGAAAACGCTTCATCGCCATCACCGATCCGGGTTCGAAGATGCAGCAGGTGGCCGAGCAGGACGGATTCTGGCGCACCTTCTTCGGCCGCCCCAGCATCGGCGGGCGGTATTCCGCGCTCTCCGATTTCGGAATGATTCCAGCCGCGGGCATGGGCGTGGACGTTCCCATGTTTGCCGGTCTGGCTCAGGGTATGGTGAACGCGTGTTCGCCCTCGCAGCCGTTGGACGGAAATCCGGGGCTGGTGCTGGGAGCGCTATTGGGATCGCTGGCCCTTGCCGGGCGGGATAAAATCACCATCGTCGCGTCTCCGAAGATTCACGATCTCGGTGCATGGCTTGAACAGCTCTTGGCGGAATCCACCGGCAAGATCGGGAAGGGTCTGGTTCCGGTGGATCGAGAGCCGCTCGGCGCGCCTTCGGCGTATGGATCTGACCGGGTCTTCGTGTATGAGCGCCTGGAGAGTGCGCCGGATCCGCAACAGGATCGCGAGGTGGCCGCCCTGGAAACCGCCGGACATCCCGTAGTGCGCCTATCTGTGCCCGACGTCTATCATCTGGGCGCCGAATTCTTTCGCTGGGAGATCGCGACGGCCGTGGCGGGATCCATCCTGAGTCTGGATCCTTTCAATCAACCGGATGTGGAAGCGGCCAAGATTGCGACCAAGAAACTCACGTCCGCTTTCGAGGAATCCGGCTCGCTGCCGCCCGAAACCGACGTGGTGCGAATCGCCGACCCGAATCTGGAACCACGCCTGAGGGCTCACTTCGGGTCAGTCCGCACCAGCGACTATTTTGGAATCCTGGCCTACATCCAAATGAACGCCGCGCACGAAGACGCGTTGCAGGCGATGCGTCGCAAGGTTCGCGATTCGAAGAGAGTCGCCACGGTGCTGGGGTTCGGGCCGAGATTCCTGCACTCCACCGGCCAGCTGTACAAGGGCGGACCCAATACCGGCGTCTTCCTGCAGATCACGTGCGATGATGCCAAGGACGTTTCGGTACCGGGACAGAAATACACGTTCGGAGTGGTGAAGGCAGCGCAGGCTTCGGGCGATCTGCAGGTTCTCCGCGAGCGCGGCCGCCGTACGCTGCACGTTCATCTCGGATCGGACGTTGGTGCGGGCCTCGCGAAACTGGCCTCGACGGTAGAGCGCGCGTTACAATAGGAGTCCGTTCTACTTTCCTGATCGGGCCGGTAGCTCAGTTGGTAGAGCATCGCACTTTTAATGCGGTGGTCGCGGGTTCGAGCCCCGCCCGGCTCACCATCCACAAGTCATTGAATTGACTTGGTATCCATTACACTCTCTAAAAGAATGGAATCGAGGTCCGCTGACCGTTTTCCTGGGTACGTGCCGCGATGTCAACCCCCGTGCGCGCCGATCCAGCTACCGCTGGGCCACGGATCGATGCAGACGACCGGGCGATACCTGCATTGAGACTTTCAAGTCGACTGCCGAACTTAAGGGATTTGCTGCACCAGGACGCGAGCAGGACGAAAAGCCGCCCTGTCGCGCCCACATTGGGCAACTGACCCTAGTCACCGCCCAAGCATTGCGCGGATGTCATCGAAGCCTTATTCAAGAAAATCAACAAGGTTAAAATACCAAAAAGAAGAATCCGAATAAGCGGAACCATGAGCGTTATATTGACCGCGTGGTGATCTGAGTCTGCGCTATTCGAGTAGTAACGGATGAAGCTGATCCGCCGTCTACTGGCCGACAATCATTTCCCCGCGCATTCTGACGTTGCATGTGAAGACTTCCAGGCTCCTGCTTCCCCAGAGCACGTCTACCGTTTGCTCCCCGTCAGTGCACTCACGTAATACTTCGATGATCGCCCCACTCGGTATGGTTATCGCGTTGCGAACTCCATCTAGAACTTCAACAGCTAGAGTCCGCTGATTCAACCTGAATCGCTTGCCCGTTAACATAAAATCCCCTTACTTGCGCCAAAAGGAGTGTAGACAGATTGACCCAGTCACGCGTCCCAAGGGTATTAGTTAGGCGAAGGATATGCAACTGGGTGTACCCCTAGGCGTCCTGGCGTGTCCGACCTCGCGACCACGGGCAGTCATCCGGCGACATCGCGTCAACGGCCATCCAGCGTTTCCCTTTAAAATGCATGATTTACCTGGGGTCTTAAACCTGCTTAAGTGCGCCGTATGGTATCTCAATGCTTCAGAACGAAAATCCCCCTTATCGCCATAATTCTGGAGAATGGGCTACACAAAACAAGCTTCACGGAAGTTGGCGACGTGGTGACTGTCGTTCGGGGACCACTGGACGGCGTGCGCCTGGTAGAAGTGCAATGGAAGGAACGGACCGCACTCATGTTCACTGTTGAGCTGCGCGAGCACGCCGACCTGATCTCCGAAACTCCCGCTCCGGACGGCGCATCCAAGCCGGCGACCGGCCACACTTAAACGAGCGAGTTCCGACTGTCGGATTATCGCACGAGGTGGCCAATGTCCTTGTTGTTTTCCTGGCATATGAAGTCGATCATTTCGGTGTCGAGCAGGGGCTTCATGTGCAGACTTATGGTCCATGGTCTGGTGAACACCTTGGGGTCATTGACGGTCACGTCGATGTCGAGGTTGCCGAAGTTGGGGCGCCGGATGCGCTCCGTGACGCGGGCTTCGTTCGAGAAAAAATTGCCCGCCGTGTCGAGCCATGAATCGTCCCGATACCCCGCGGACTCAACCACCAGCGTCTCGCCTTCCCAGTGGGCAACGGAGTAACCGTCCCACGTCGGCAGCATGTCTGCGGGGAGTTTCCGGCCGTCAAAAAAGATCTGGCGGTAGCTGGCATTGAATTCGTGCAGGATGACAAGCTGGGTGGGCGTCTGGAAAATCTTCTGGGTTTCGGGAAAGGCCCAGGCGCGCGGGTAGTTGGGGGGCATGCAGTGTGTGTGGGGGTCGGTGTAGGCGACATCCTTGGAGCGGCTTTTGACCAAGGCGGCGGCCCACGGTTGGTAGGGAAGGCCGTCCTTGAGGCCCGCGGCGAAGTTAACCAGCTGTGGCGTTAAGGGAAGTTCAGTGCATTGCACGCCGCGCTGGTTGGCGTCGCAGGGCAGGACGTCGCGTGGGGCCCACATGCCGGAGAAGTCGGGCTTACCATCTGACGTTTTGGGCGCGGAGGCGGCGAGATCCGGCTTACCATCACTCGTGCGGGGAATTCCAGGCGTTGGTAAGTTGAGCCACTGAGCAGCAAGAGAGGTGGCCAGGAAGATGGAGGGGCTGATAAAGCGCATCGGTGCCATGATAAGCCAACGGCAGCCGCGATGCTATCGGGGTGGAGGCCGGCTGGCTCATCCTGCTGGAAGATGATGAGCCAGCCGTGATGGTTACCTCGCGGCGATCGGCACTCGGAGGTCTTCGCCGATGATTTCGCCGGAGATCACCAGTTCCACTCGGCGGTTTTGCTGCCGTCCCGACGCGGTTTCATTCGAAGCCACTGGCTGGGTTTTCCCAAAACCTTTTGAGGAAACCGAGGTCCCGGCGATTCCCTGCTGGACCAAATAGTCCCGCACGGATCCGCCGCGTTCTTCCGAGAGCTGCTGATTGTAGTCGTCGCCGCCCACGCTGTCGGTATGACCTTCTACTGCCAACCGCAGCCCGGGGTGCCCTGCGACGATGCCGGCCACCTTGGCCAGTTTCTCCCGCGCTTCAGGCCGAAGCGTGAATTTCGCCGTATCGAAGAGCACATCCGACATGTTTACGATTAATCCGCGGGCCGTGTCGCGGGTTTGCAGAATCGCGTTGAATTGCAGTAATAGCTGCGCCCGCAGCGCTGTCCTGTCCGTCTCCAACTGCCGTTTCTCGCTCGCGATACGGTCCAGCTCGGATTGCGCGGCGGCTCTTTGGGCATCATTTTCACCCCTTAAGCGATCCGCCTCGGCCTGAGCAGCTGCCATTTTGGCGTCGTTCTCCTGTTTCAAACGGTCGGCTGTGGATTGCGCGTTCGACGCCCGCAGATCGTTTTCGCGTCTCAGGCGCTCCGCGGAATCTTCAGCGGCCGCCGCCTTGGCGTCGTTGTCGCGCTTTAAGCGATCGGCTTCCGCCTGGGCGCTGAGACGTGCTGTGGCTGCCTCTTGTGCCACGCGCGCTGTTTCGGATTGAGCGTTGGCCGTCGCGCTCTTTGCCTTTGCTGCGGCGTTCTCGGCGCGAGCTTCTCTGTCGGCGCCCGATTGGCGTTCGGCCGCTAATAACTCGTCATCCTGGCGCTTCACGGCAATGGCACGAGAATCCTCGGCGATCTGGACCGCCTGGCGTGCCGTCATGGTTACGGGCTTCGATCCGGCGTTGCGCGCGCGGTACGCTTCCGATTGCTTCAAGTTGCTTTCGGCCTTCTCGAACGTTTCCTTGGCGTAACGATCCGCGCCGCTCTTGCGGGCGATGTTGACGGCATTGCGGGCTTCGTAAAGCTCCAGCGGCGTCTTGCCGTTGACCTTCAAGTCGAGTACGTTCGCCAAGTGCTCATATTGGCCTCTTTGCAACAGTTCGTACTTGGCGTCGATCAGCTCGATCTTCCCTTTGGTGTCGGCGCGCACCACGTTTTCCATCACCACGACATCGCTCGGACGCGACACCGCGAAGTAGGGTTCAGCCGTCACCACCAGGCCGAACGCCTGCAATTCGGTGGTCACGTCCAGCTTGCCGCTGGTCCCGTCGCCGCGGAGAATTTCGCCCAGGTTGGAAGTACGGCCCTCGGGAGTAATGGCCCACAGGACATATGTGAGATACTCGGCTCCGAACTTCGTGGGCTCCATCATATTGCGGAACTCCACTTCGATTTCGATGTATCCCTTCTTGCTCTCGACTTTGGCTTCGCCATGGGCGTCCGGCATGAGCGCCGTACCGCCGAAATCAATCTTCGTGGCGCCGCTGCGGTGCTGGTAGCTGATCGCTTTCGCGGTACGTTCCGTCACCGTGACGCGATAGATGGGAGTGAGACCGGATGCCGCCCGATCCGCGTTCTCTCGTCGTTCCTGCCCCTGGTTCTGGGCCGCTAGGACCCCGCATAACGTCAGGAGTCCTAGTGTGATTTTTTTCATGTGTATCGTTCCTTCTGTTACGACAGCCGGCTTACTGGCCCGACCCGTTTTTTTCTTCGCGAGCCGAGTACTTATTCAGCTCATTGACGAGCTTTGTGGCCTCCGCGGGCACCCGCCGTTTCTGCATGACGATTTCACGGTTCGACAGGCGTTTCCCGTAGATGGCTTGGTTATCGTCGGTGTCCTGCCGCAAAGTGGCTCCTTCCAGAGCAATACCCGCGAACAACCCCTGCGAGCGCGACCACGAAAGAATATCCGCATGCAGCTGGACGTCGGTCTGCGCCGTTGCCGTGCGACCCACTGGACCCGCCGCGACCGATCCTTCCGCGCCCAAGGTGAATTTGCTCGCCAGCAGTTTGTCTGCTCCGCGTTCCGTCATGATCAGCATGATCAGGTCGGTGGACGAGGCGCCGATTTGAAATCCAAAGCTTCCGCCTTCAATGCGGACGGTGCCCGGAGCGGACCAGCCCGGTCCGACTTTGTTCCTACAGGAGAGGACGCCCTTCCCATATTTGCCTCCGACGATGAACGCTCCGGTCTTGAGATCCGGCACGATCACGATGCAATGGGCGTGCTCCAGCATCTCTTGGGGAATGCCTTTGTCCGGCGTCCCCATGACCTGCGAAAATACGGTTGCGGCCGCATCCAAGCGCTGCGCAGCCTCGTTGTCCTTGGCCATAAGCGGCGTGAGCGCCACGGCTGCCACTAAGATTAGTTTCTTCATTTCCTCACCTCTTTCGTCGCGCACATCGCAGCGACCTCTTTAGCTGGGGCACGTGCGACGCCGACCCGGACCTTCGTGCTTTTGCTAGGCTTTGGAGGTACGAGAGGAAGAACGCGGCTGACAAAGCTAACCGCATACGGTCACCTGACCGCCTACGGTCAAACCTTCGATGATGGCGGGCTTGGGCCGTCTTGGCCGAGGTTTAATGGCCGGGTTCTCAGGGAGCCCCAGCAGCGGTCGCCGTGGCGCGGAGATCCTCCACCTCGCCGGTCAACTTGGTCCACTTTTCGGCGGCCTTCTTGGTGAGAGGAGCCGGCGCTTTGCGATCTTTATAATAGTCCAGGAGATTTCCACGCAGGTCCGGCGAAACATCAGCGAACTTTCGATCCGCGAGCTTCCCCAACAGCTCATCATAGGCCTCGTCTGTTCCCCCGTACTGGCCGGCCGGGGAGAGTTCGCCCAGGTCGAAGTTCGCATTCGCCAGTTTTAAGCGGCCGGCATTCACGTTTTCCAGCAGCACGCGATAGTTGTCCACGCTCGCGTTGAAACTGGCCATGAACATTTTCTCGACTTCCGGAGTTGGCGGGCGGAACGCGAGCGACCTGAAGAGACCGATCTTTTGCATAGCCGCCACTATCCAGGTCACGATTCGTGTGCGGAAACCAGGTTTGTGATACATCGTCCCCCACTCCTTTTCATAGCTGGAGCGGGAGAGATTGTAGAAAAACTTCTGTCTTGTCACGCCCGGGATTTCTTTGACGAGTTGGTCTTGCTTGAGCTGCCAAGCCACTCGGGTCATGCCTGGGATGATCGAGCCGACGCTGTAGCGAAACGTTCCCAGCGCCAGATCCAGGCTTCCGAAGACGTCCTTCATTTTGATGCCGTAGGTGTCCGCGAACGCCCGTTCCATCACTGGCTTGGATACCTCGAAGCCGATGAACGCGCGGTAGCGGTCCGTGGCGTATCGCCCTTGCGCCACCTGCAGGACGTCGAAGCCGAACTCGGTCCGGATGTGCGCCAGAGGATTGTCCCAATAGGTAACCTGCTTGCCGAACTTTCGGCGCAGCTTGGGATACAGGATCGGTACGGAAGGGTTCGTCGCGATGCGATGGCCATTGTTATCGGCCGCATAATGGGCCAGCGCGCCCAGCGCGAAGGCGTATTCATTCAGGTCTTGCGACTCGCGGATCAGCGCGGTGATGAAATCACCGCTGCGGACATAATGCGTCAGGTCGCTGAACAAGTGGCTGCCGAAGGGGTAATATCCCATGTCCTGAATGATGCAGCCACCGTACGAGTAAGCATGCGCCTGCTCTAATTCCTCCGGTGTCGTCGCTGGGAAGCGTTTCAACAAAAGCTTTTGGATGGAGGCGTCCCATACGGAATCGACGATGGCCTCGTGCGTCAGTACCGAATAACCGAATGCGGCTGGAGCGGAAAACAGGCCGCAGAACACTAGCGGAGCGATGAAACGAGAGAACACTCTAGCGGTCCCGGCTGGCACTGAGCTCGCTGAATTTATACTCGACATCGCGCGAAACCATGGTATAAGGGCCCACGAACCGGACATTGGCGGTGGATTCAGAAGAAGTCTGCAGCCACATTCCGCGAACGTCCCCGTAGACCAGTACGATGCGGGAATCCCGCAGCCACCAGGACGGCGCTTTGCCTGGTTCACCTTCCGTGCGGCGAAGCTGGTAAGTGGTCGCGTCCACCCAGATGTGACCGTGCAGCAGAGTCTTGCCTTTGCGCTTGGGGAGCATCTCCAGCACGTAACAGGGCTGCCCGTCCAAGGGCTCTTCGCGAATCAGGCGAAACTCATAGTTATCCGACGTCAGGTCGGTTGAGCTATAGTCCTTGACGATGTCGGTTTCATGATCCAGCATCTGCCGGACGATCTTTTCGCCTAATCCCATGCCGTTGGCCTGCCGGATCGCATAATGTTTCGCATCCGGAGGAACGAAGCTTACATCGGCAATTATTTCCGCTTTGGTCAGCTTTTCCTTGCCGAACAGTTTATAATCGCGGGTCACGCTGTAAGGGCGAAGCTGAGTCCGGTTCTTAACCCGAGCTTCCGCCATGCGGGTCAGGATTGTCTCCACGGTGGGTACAGTCGCCCCACTCTGAGGTTGGGCGGTTGCAGCGCCGCCCACCCACAATTCACAGGCACACAGAATCAGTGAGTAAGAAATTCGTTGCCCCATATCCATCTCGAAACACCATATCAGTTCACTCTCGGACTGGCCGTCTCCCTCCGATCCAGAAACGACCATGCCCGGAGTGTCGAATAGTGCCATGCAGGTCACGGGCCACTTTTCGCCAACTGTGGGCCCTCCCGCGTGCTGTCACGTTAAAGATCCCCACGCGAGATGCCTAGCTTTTTCATCATCGCGTTCAACGTCGTCCGTGGTATTCCCAGACGGCCCGCCGCGGCGCTGACGACTCCATTGGTTTCCCGAAATACCCGCAGGATATAATCCCGCTCCACTTCCTCCAGCGTGGAACCGACGGTGGCCTCCGCCGCGTCAGACCGTAATTCCGACAAGGGAGCGCGGAGATTCGGGCCGCGCGAGAGAATGACGGAGCGCTCAATGAAATTCTCCAGCTCCCGCACATTGCCCGGCCAGGACCAACTGGACAGGGCCTTCATGGTCTCCGCCGGGATCTTGTCAATAGTCCGATCCATTTTCGTCGCGTACTTCTTGGTGAAGTGGCGGGCCAGACTGGGAATATCTTCTGAGTGATCGCGCAATGGAGGCGTGATGATCGGGAAGACCTTCAAGCGGTAATAAAGGTCGCTGCGAAACAGCTTATCCCCCATCATCTGCGTCAGATTCCGATTGGTTGCCGCCACCAGGCGAACGTCAATGGGGATGGTGCGCGTGCCTCCCAATCTCTCGAAGGATTTTTCCTGAAGGGCGCGCAGCAGCTTAGGTTGCAGATCCAGCGGGATGTCCCCTACTTCGTCCAGAAACAGGGTCCCGCGATGGGCCATCTCAAAGCGGCCGATCTTTTGGCCTAAAGCCCCCGTAAAGGCTCCTCGCTCATAGCCGAACAGTTCGCTCTCCAGCAGGCCCGTAGGAATCGCCGCGCAATTCAAGCTGATAAAGGGAAGATTCCGCCGCGGGCTCATGCGATGAATGGCTCGCGCGACCAGCTCCTTTCCCGTCCCGGTTTCTCCCAGGATCAGGACCGTCGCATCGGTGGGCGCCACCACCTCCACCTGCCCCATCACGCGTTTCATGCCCGCGCTGGTTCCGATGATTTCCTCAAAGTTATTCTTGCCCTCGGCGATTTGCTCGTCGACATTCTCCATCCGTTCACGCCCCCGGAGGTCTTGCACGAAGGTGATCCAGCGGAAGGGGGAAAGCTTGAGAACGGCCGTGGCGATCAGGACCGGAACGCGAGTTCCGTCTTTCCGGATCAACTCTTTCTCAAACGGCGTGCAGGCGCCGAACCGCAGCCCTTCTTCGTGCGCCAGTTCGTCCAGGGGCAGATATTCCGATGGCGTAAGATCGGGCCACTGAAGCCGGCCCGATTGCAGATCCTCGCGGGTGTACCCCACCAGTTCGAGAAAAGCATCGTTGACTTCCGGAATCCGGTCATATTCGCCGGACACAACCCCTGCGATGGTCGATTCCGTGGGAATCGCCCGCAGGCGAGCGCGGCTCCTGCGCAGCTTTTCGTCTCGGTCATGACGGTCACTGAAGTCGCGAACCACTCGCGCATAGCCCTGCAGATCTCCGTTCTGATCCTTCAGGGCCATGGTGATCACGTTGGCCCAGAATCGCGATCCGTCGTTCTTTGCATGCCAGGCTTCGGTGCCGGCATGGCCTTCGCCGGCGCACCTCTTCAGTTCCTGATCCACCCTGGAACGCAAAGTATCTTCGTCGGGATACAAGATAGAAACGTGCTGGCCGAGTACCTCGTCGCTCCTGTATCCGTAAATGCGCTCCGCACCCGCATACCACGCGGCCACCTCTCCCTCGGTATTCAGCAAAAACAACGCATAGTCCTGGACCCAGCCTGGAATGCCCTGCCCCAGGGACTCCTCGGGATCCGTTTTGTCACGCAGCACCATCAGGTGCCGAACCGGAAGCACGCTCCCTTTAGCCAGATACTCCACATTGCGCGGAGTTCCGTCCGGACCTAATAGCTGGAGCGTACCTTCCTGCTCGCCTTTTTCGAGAAAAGCCTGCCACCGCTTGGAGATTTCGGGCTTCACTCCCGGAACTGCGAAATCATCCAGACTGCGGCCGATGATTTTCTCCCGTGGCACACCCAGAAGCTTGCTCGCGCCGACACTCGCATCCCTATAACGGCGATTGTCGTCCGCGACCAAAATGGGTGCGGAAGGATGGAACACAATCGCCCGGAACAACAACTCGAGTTCCTGCGGACCGTTCTCGGCGAGCCAGCTGGCTACCTGTGGCTGTGTAGCCATTGCGCTTTCCTCCTTGCCCCGTCGATCCAGAAGGCCAGCGGCGTGAAGAACACGAAAGGGTGTCCTGCAAACTGGAGGAGGTCAGAAAAGCCGGTCAGATTTAACCCTAACACACCTGGGGTTAACCCTGGCGACGATATTTGGTCACCCGACCCTGGATCGTCAAAAACGAGGATTCATTAAAAAGCTATCAGAAACGAGGGCCGTGGAATGGCTTGGGCGATCAGCCGCTGGCAGCTTGCGTCAGGTTCGTGTGGCGGTCATTGGCGCGAGACGCGTCGATGGCGACTACGGTCTTGCGCTTGGTCCGAAATTGATATCCTGCCAGCACGACAGCGAAACCCGAGGTCCCGGAACGAACTACCTTGCCCGAGGTGACCAGGTGGAGAGGAATCCGTCCTTCCAGCAGGAATGGCCATTCAATGCTCAATTCGATTCTGGTGCCCGGGCGGATTTGGTGCTCGCCGGCTACCAGCACACTGTCGCTGCTTATGTTCACCACCCGGCCCGTCCCCCTGAAGATATCGCTCCGGCCGCGCGTCTGGTATTGCACCTTTAGTTCTACAGAAAACCGCAGCCGCGACCGGCGTTCGATCCAAGCAGGTTGGCGGAGTGCGGGGACTAGCGTAGGAAGCAACATGAGCCTGTTCTTTTCAGTCACGCGCAGGCTGCGGGGCGGGCGATTCGATCAACTCCTTCGCTTTGCGCAGCAACTCCTGTCCGCGAAACGGCTTGGCCAGGAAGGCATTCCCGCGTGTTTCCAGATCCTCGAGAAGCTGATCGTCGGGGCGAGAACCTGAAACATATAGCACCCTCAATCCCCCAAAGAGCCGCGAGCATTCATGAGCCAGCTCCAGCCCGGACATTTCGGGCATCTGGTAGTCCGTAACAAGCAGATCTATGGGGTGTGTAGATTGGCGAAAAATGGTCAGGCCTTCCGGACCGCTGCTCGCCGCGAGCACTTCGTATCCGGCATTTTCCAGCAGCGAATAGAGCGAGTCTCGAACGGAGTTCTCGTCGTCTACCAGTAGTATTCTCGACGGCATATGGTTTGCGCCTCAGGCCGCGGCCAGCAGTTCCTCATCGGTGCTCCAGGGTTGGCCGGCGGCGTTGTCGGCCGCCTGCTGGCAGACGATACATGCGGCGGTCCACGGCATCGCCGCGAGGCGTTTCACGCTGATCTCTTCCTCGCAGTGCGCGCAGAATCCGAAAGTTCCGGCGTCCATGCGCTCGAGCGCGGCTCGAACCTGGCGCAGCAGTTTGGAGTCACGGTCCATTGCCCCCATGGCCAGATCACGTTCTTGCCCATGCTGAATTCGATCCAGCTCGTCGGGACTCGTCTCGATAGCGATGGCCTCGCGGTTGCGGTTTCCATATTCCAAATCCGCCACCTTATTCTTCAGGGCACATTTGAAGCGGTTCATTTCAATCTTCGTCATGTCGATGCTTTGCCAGAGCACGAAATGGACCGAAGTAGAAATCGTTCGCTTGTCGTGAAATAGACCCTCCTGCCCATTCCTGAGGGAAACCATCGCGTGAGAGGCTGACCATCCGCCGTCGGATGACCGAGGCCGGTCTGAAGCTCAATCCCCGTCCGGCCATGCTTTCCTGGGGGAAGGTGCCCGAAAAGCAGATTGACGGGATGAGGTCATCTGACCTCGTACGGTCAACCTTATTGGCTCGCCGGGCAGTATCTGCAGCTTTTTTGGCAGGGAATGGCGATTGTTCCGATGGACCCCGGCGTGCTGCTACCACCCGCGGAGGAATTAGAAGATGAAAGTTTTCAATGCAGTACCGGCCGTGTTTTGCGCGGCACTTTTGGGCCTGTGGTTATCACCCAGTGTGAAGGCCGACGATTATGATAAGAAGACCACGGTCACCTTCAGCGGACCCGTGGAGATTCCACCGGTGCATATCAAGGGGATGAGAGTGTTGCCGGCCGGAACGTATGTGTTCAAGCTGCTGAACTCCTCATCCAATCGCCACATTGTCCAGATTTTCAATAAAGACCAGACCATGATTTACGCCACCATCCTGGCGATTCCGAATTATCGCCTGGTGGCCAAGAACAAGACCGTAATCACCTTTAATGAGGGCGTGCGAGGCCAGCCGGAAGCGATTCGGGCATGGTTCTATCCGGGAGCCAACTGGGGCGAAGAATTCGTTTATCCGAAAACCAAGGCTGTGGAGCTAGCGAAGGTCACCAAGACACCCGTGCTTGCTCTCCAGGCCGAGGTCCCCGTGGAAGTCGAGAAACCCGAGGAAGCAGAAGTAGTCACGGTCCTGCAGCAGGCGCCCATCGTCGCAGTCAAGCCGACCGGCGAAGAAGTGGAAATAGCGCAGGTGGTCCAAAGCGAGCCTCCGGCGGCCGCCGCGGCAGCACCGGTCGAAGTAGCCGAGAACAAACTTCCCGGTACCGCCAGTTCGTTGCCTTTGATTCTACTTTGTGGACTGCTGGCATTAGGCGGCGGTCTGGGCGTTCGCGCCATGCGTAAGGCTGTCCGATAGTCCGATTCGACTTGGGGCGCACCGTGGCCTGTGGTGCGCCCTAGAAAGCAGTAGCAATGAAAGCCGCGTCAGCCCCAGCACCGATTGAATCGAGGAGCAAAGACATGCGACAGAGAGTGGTCCCCCTGCTCGTGCCCCCGCCACGGAAGGGCCGTTCAGAGGGGACAGGCTGCTACACGACCAAGGCGCGAGGCATGGCTGTCCTGACCACTCCTTTATTGAACAAGGGCACCGCATTCACCGCGGAGGAACGGGAGGACCTTGGCCTCACCGGGCTACTCCCGGATATTATCAGCACGCTGGAGGCGCAAGCTACGGCGGCCTTCACCCAATACCGGAGGCTGCCGGATGCAATCAGCAAGAATATCTATCTAACCGCGCTCCACGACCGTAATGAAGTCTTGTTCTTCCGCGTGCTTTCCGAGCACCTGCGCGACATGATTCCGATCGTGAACCATCGGACCGTGGGACTGGCCATGGAACAATACCATCACGAGTCCCGGCGTCCCAGAGGTGTGTACCTATCGATAAATCATCCGGATGCGATCGAGAAAGCGTTCGCTAATCTCGAAGCCGGTCCTGCGGATGTCGACCTGATACTGGCAACGGATGCCGAGCAAATCTTCGGCATCGGCGATTGGGGTGTCGGCGGTATCGAAATCGCCATCGGCAAACTGGCGATTTATACGGCGGCGGGAGGAATCGACCCAACCCGCGTGATTCCGGTGATGCTCGATGTAGGCACCAATCGGCAAGGCCTCCTGACCGATCCGATGTACCCCGGGAACCGGCATGCCCGGGTCCGCGGAGAACGCTACGATGCCTTCATCGACGCCTACGTCACGGCCGCCGCCAAGCAGTTTCCCAACGCCCTGTTACAGTGGGAGGATTTTGGGCCCGGCACCGGACGCCGCATCCTCGAAAAATATCGCGGCCGGCTCCGCACCTTCAATGACAATCTGCAGGGCACTGGCGCGGTCACCCTGGCAGCCGCGGTTTCCGCGATGCGCATCTGTGGAACGCTGCTGCGAAATCAACGCGTCGTCATTTTCGGCATGGGACTCGCCGGCACCGGTATCGCGGACCTGATGCGCGATGTGATGATCAGAGAAGGTCTGTCCTCCGAGGAGGCGACCCGCCGGCTATGGTGCGTGGACGTACACGGACTGCTCACCAGTGACATGGGCGATCGGTTGCTCGACCATCAGGCGACCTTCGCACGCCCGGCCGCCGAAATCAGAAGTTGGCGAGCCGAAAGCCCGGACGGAAAGATCATTGATTTGGCGCAAGTGATTCGCCAGGTGCGGCCCACCATGCTGATCGGAGCGTCGGGGATGTCAGGCGCCTTCACCGAGGCGATGGTCAGGGATATGGCCCGCCACACCGACCGGCCCATTGTCTTCCCGCTGTCCAGCCCCTCTGCGATGGCCGAGGCCACCCCCGCCGATCTGATTGCCTGGACCGATGGCCGGGCCTTGATCGCCACCGGCAGCGCGTTCACTCCGGTTACTCACAAAGGAATCACGCACGTCATCGGCCAGGCGGAAAATGCCATGCTATATCCTGGCTTGGGCCTGGGCACGATTGTGTCCCGAGCCCGCATGGTCAGCGTCGGCATGCTGGCCGCCGCGGTAAACGCACTGTCCAGTCTGGTAGCCGTACGGCTTCCCGGAGCATCGCTGCTGCCGTATGTCGAGGATTTGCGCAGCGTTACTGTGACCGTGGCGGTAGCGGTTGCGGAGGCCGCCGTCGCGGAGGGATTGGCCGCGGTCAGGCTCGCCGACATCGTGCAACAGGTGCAAGACGCCATGTGGCAGCCGGAGTATCGCCGGATCCAGGCGTCTTAATCGCGATGAGGGTCGTTCTGAATAAAACCTCGCTGAGACTGCTCTTGAACTTCGCCCAGGGCCTGCTATTTAGCGCCGCTCTGGTCCTGTTGGGCTATGGCGGGTTCGTGGTCCTCGACGCCTGGGTGTTTGAGCGCTGGGAAAGCGCCGCGCTCACGCAGTTCGTTCCCCAGGCGGCTCCGGGCCTCCCGTCAGTGACCGCCAGCGGATTGATCGGCCGTATGGAGGTCGCGAGACTGGGCGTCAACGCGGTTGTCATCGAAGGAACCAGTAACAAAACGCTCCGGCGCGCGGTCGGCCATATCGCCGGTACCGCCATGCCGGGAGAGGCCGGCAACGTGGGCATCGCCGGGCACCGCGACACGTTTTTCCGCCCATTGCGGAATATCCAGCGCGATGACATCATTACCCTGACAACTCTGCACGGCGAGTATCGCTATCGGGTGGTTTCAACGAAAATCGTAGGTCCGGCCGATATAGCAGTATTGGATTCCGACGGAAGTGAGATCCTGACCCTGGTCACGTGTTATCCGTTCTACTTCGTCGGCTCCGCACCGGATCGATTCATCGTCCGTGCGCGACGCGTCACTTGATGGCGAGCTCAAGCGCCGGACGGACGTCGCTGGCGGCGGTAATAACACGATCGATCATTCCATAGGCGCAAGCTTCCGCCGGTCCCAGGATGTAATCGCGATCGACATCGCGCTCGATGCGCTCCAGCGGCTGGCCGGTGGCCTCCGCGATAATCTTGTTCAGCGTGTCTCGCATGCGCAGGATTTCCCGCGCATAGATCTCGATATCCGTCGCCTGTCCCGCCAGGCCGGTCAAGGACGGCTGATGGATCAGGATGCGCGAGTGGGGCAGACTGTAGCGTTTGCCCTTGGCGCCGCAGGCCAGCAGCACGGCCGCCATGGAGGCTGCCTGCCCAACGCAGTAGGTTACGATGTCCGGCTGCACCACCCGCATGGTGTCCAGAATCGCCAGGCCGGCGGTGATCGAACCACCCGGCGAATTGATGTAAATCGAAATATCTTTCTCCGGATCTTCTGCTGCCAAAAACAGGAGTTGGGCGATGACCAGGTTGGCGACGTTATCGTCGATCGGCTGTCCCAGGAAAATAATGTTCTCCTGGAGCAGCCGCGAGTAGATATCGGAGGCGCGCTCGCCCCGCGACGTCTGCTCGACCACCATCGGCACCATGTAAGATTGCGGCACGCTGGCAGGGGCCGGACATGTTTACCCGCAAGCGGGGCCGGCCCTCGATCCTTAGTAGTCCATGCCCGATCCGTGGCCGTCGTTCCCCGCGCCGGCCGTGCTCTTTTCCGAAATCTCGCAGATCATCGCCTCCGTTGTCAGCATCAGGGCGCTGATCGAGGCCGCGTTCTGGAGAGCCGAGCGGGTTACTTTGGTCGGATCGATCACGCCGGATTTCACCAGGTCCTCGAACTCGCCGGTAGCCGCATTGAATCCGTAATTCTGCTCGTTATTGGCCAGAATTTTCTCGATGAGAATTGCGCCCTCGTATCCCGCATTGCCCGTGATCTGGCGAATCGGTTCTTCGCAGGCGCGCTTGATGATCTTCACTCCCGTCAGTTCGTCGCCTTCGCGCTTGAGCGAGCCCAGGGCGCCAGCCGCGCGGAGCAGCGCGATTCCTCCACCCGGCACGATTCCTTCTTCTACTGCCGCTCTGGTCGCATGCAACGCATCTTCCACGCGAGCCTTCTTCTCCTTCATCTCGGTCTCGGTGGCCGCGCCGACCTTGATGATCGCCACGCCGCCCGCGAGCTTCGCCAGCCGCTCCTGAAGTTTCTCACGGTCGTAATCCGAAGTTGTATCCTCCACCTGCGTTCGGAGCTGCTTAATGCGGCCTTCGATGTCTTTCTGCTGGCCGCCGCCATCGATGATGGTCGTATTGTCTTTGTTGATGGTGACGCGCTTGGCGCGCCCCAGATCTTCAAGCGTTACCCCTTCGAGCCGGATGCCGGTCTCTTCAAAGATCGCCTTGCCGCCGGTGAGAACTCCGATGTCTTCGAGCATAGCCTTGCGGCGATCGCCGAAACCGGGAGCCTTCACCGCGCACGCATTCAGAGTTCCGCGCAGCTTGTTGACCACCATGGTGGCCAGCGCCTCGCCCTCCACTTCCTCGGCGATGACCAGCAGCGGCTTTCCGGCGCGGACCACCTGCTCAAGCAGTGGAATCAGATCTTTCATATTGGCGATCTTCTTCTCGTGGATCAGGATGTACGGATCCTCCAGCACGCATTCCATGCGTTCCGGATCGCTAACGAAGTACGGCGACAGGTAGCCGCGGTCGAACTGCATGCCATCCACGGTTTCGAGCTCGGTCACCATGGTCTTGGACTCTTCTACCGTGATGACGCCGTCCTTGCCAACCTTCTTCATGGCTTCGGCGATGATGTTCCCAATGGTCGCGTCGCCGTTGGCGGAAATCGTTCCGATCTGGGCGATCATGTCACCGGTGACGGGCTTCGAGAATCTCTTCACTTCCTCGACCACCGTCTCGACCGCCGCCTCAATGCCGCGCTTCAGGGCCATGGGGTTCGCGCCGGCCGCGACGCTCTTCACGCCTTCGCGAAAGATGGCCTGCGCCAGAATCGTAGCCGTAGTGGTACCGTCCCCGGCTATGTCGGAGGTCTTCGACGCAACCTCGCGCACCATCTGCGCGCCCATGTTCTCAAGCGGATCTTTCAGCTCGATCTCTTTCGCCACCGTCACCCCGTCCTTGGTGATGGTTGGACCGCCGAATTTCTTCTCGAGAACCACGTTGCGGCCCTTGGGACCCAAGGTGATCTTGACCGTGTCCGCCAGTTGATTGACGCCGCGCAGGATGGCCTGCCGGGAGTTCTCGCTGTATACGATTTGTTTTGCCATAGTAGTTTTCCTTAACGCCTTAGGACGCCTTCGCCAGCTTGTTGCCGCCTTCCAGAACACCGAGCACTTCATCCTCTCGAAGAATCAGGTAGTCCTGATTGTCCACCTTGATCTCATTGCCCGAGTATTTGCCGATAAGTACGCGGTCTCCTACTTTTACGTCCAGGGGCACGATCTTCCCGTCGTCCAGGCGCTTGCCTTTTCCGACGGCCGTCACCAGCGCCTCCTGGGGCTTTTCCTGCGCCGAGTCCGGGATATGCAGCCCGCCGTGCATCTGTTGTTTTTCTTCGGTCCGTTGGACCACGATCCGATCATATAGCGGTTGAATTGTCATCGTTTTCTCCTTAAAGTCGTCAGGCGGGTTTAGGCCCGGCCAGGTGTTCGAGTGCCCGTGTCAGGCTCGACATCATGTCGATTGGGAGCGGGAACACGACGGTGGTGTTTTTCTCGGCCCCTATCTCGACCAGCGTCTGCAAATAGCGAAGCTGGATTGCGGCGGGCTGCCGCTGAATCTGTTCGGCCGCCATCGCAAGTTTCTCGGAAGCTTCGAATTCGCCTTGTGCGTGAATGATCTTGGCGCGTTTCTCGCGCTCCGCCTCGGCTTGGCGCGCGATGGCGCGGATCATCTGCTCCGGCAGGTCCACCTGCTTCACTTCGACCATAGTCACCTTGACCCCCCAGGGCCCGGTTTGCTGATCGAGCACGGTTTGGAGCCGTAAGTTGATCTTCTCCCGCTGGCTCAACAACGAATCCAGATCCACCTCGCCCAAAACGCTTCTCAGGCTGGTCTGCGAGAGCTGCGATGTCGCATACAAAAAGTTCGCCACCTCGATCACTGCCTTAGTGGGATCGATAACCCGGAAGTACACCACGGCGTTGACCTTGACGGTTACGTTATCGCGAGTGATCACATCCTGGGAGGGCACTTCCATGGCCTCGATCCGCAGCGATATTCGTATGATCCGGTCGATGGGTGCGAAGACCAATACGACTCCTGGCCCCTTCGGCTGCGGGAGAACGCGGCCCAGTCGGAAAATCACACCGCGCTCGTACTCGCGCAAAATCTTGATGGAAGAAAGCAGATAAATGATGACGATCGCGATCGGGACCATCCAGAAATCTAACATGAGGTTCGATAAACTTGGAGCACTCTAAGGCCCGTCAGAGATCACCGTGGGTGCACACTTCTGCCCTGGAATGCTGACCGTGCGTCGTCAGATGACCAAATACAGTCAGCTTGCGAGCAAGTGCTGAAGGCGCTTCCTGATATCGATCTTGGTGCTCTTATCGGCGATATACCCGGCCGCTTCCTGGGCCTCCTGCAGGCTGGATCGGTACTCCGCCAGCATCGATCCCAGAAGGCTGGTTCGCGCGGATCGAAGATGTTCGAGCAGCAAGGAATTGGGGCCTTTGCTCTGCTTGCCGACATCGCCGGTCCCGCCGGCATCGAGAATCAATTGGTCGATACTTTGAAGGCTCGCTGGGTCCGGCACTAATTCACTCCGGCCGGCGCCATTTTCGTGCGTTCTACCGACTTCTCCAGCGCAAGCTTGGAGGCTTCGTCAGCTTTGTTGGAGTGACCGCAGGCTGTCAACGCGTGCTCTGCGCAAACCGCATGGGCACCTTGGTTGCTCTGCTCCGCAGCCGCGCGGTGGCTCTTGGCGGCTCTTTCGTGGTGATACGCGGCTGTGGTGTGTGCATCTCTTGGCATCTCGAGGATTCCTCTGCCCTCCTTACTGCACGAAGGTGCCCAACCCAGATCCGATCGAGATGACCGTACAGAATCCGCAATGGGACCTCCCCCTTCGTCTTTCACGGCCGAAAGGGGAGGCGACTGAACGCAGTCGAGTCAGCAGTTAGCGAGCGGGTTGTTTTTCCCGCTGGCTATTCTGCTGATTCTTTTCGCTGTGCTCATTCTTCCGAGGTTCGGACGGACTCTGGCCCATCCTCTTAGGATCCTGCATCTGTTGATTATGCTGGCCTTGCTGTTTTAAAGGTTCGCTCTTTCGGTCGCTCATTTGGGAGCTCCTTTCCACTTAGTTAGACGCCCCTCGCGCTTAAAACATCACGGCCGAAAAGTGTGCAGATTTCGACTGGGCACATTCCCACCGGCCACAGAGTGCTAGCGTAGGAATCAGCGTCCGGCAATGGAATCGCCTTCGCCGGATCTTCGAACCCCATGCAAACCGGTGAAGACTCTTCAGCGGCCTTGGTCCAAGCGTCGGCGCTTGAAGATCCCGGGCTTTTCCTCAACCGTGAGCTCAGCCTTCTATCCTTTCAGGACCGCGTGCTCGGCGAAGCCACAGAGTCTTCCAATCCCCTGCTGGAGCGGCTGAACTTTCTGTCCATTTTCGGCTCGAACATCGACGAATTCTTCATGGTGCGCGTGGCCGGCCTCAAGCAGAAGGCCGCTTCAGGAATAGGGGAGGCCACGGCCGGAGGCATGTCTGGAACCGAACTGCTCGAAGCGATCCGCGCCGAGGTCGTACGCCTCACGAACGAAGCCTATCGTTGTCTGCGCAAAGACATTCGCCCCGAGCTAGAGAAGGCCGGCATTGTACTGACCGATTACGCCGACCTTGGCGAAGAAGATCGCGCTCGTCTGAACGAGTACTTCCATCGAACCGTCTTTCTGGTGCTGGCACCCCTGGCCTTTGATCCGGGCCGCCCTTTCCCGCATATTTCCAACCTGAGCCTGAATCTGGCGATCGTGGTGCAGGACGCGCGCGGCGAAGAGCGCTTCGCCCGAGTCAAGATCCCCGACACGCTTCCTCAACTGGTGCCGGTGCCCCCGCGGGAGGGGAGCGACCGGTCCCTGCGCGTGGTATGGCTGGAGCAGTTGATCGTCGCGAACCTGCACGCCCTGTTCCCGGGCCTCGAAATCAAGGAGGCTCATCCCTTCCACGTCACGCGCGATGCCGAGACCTCCATTCAGGAACTTGAAAGCGACGATCTGCTCGAAACCATCGAGGAAGCGGTGTGGCGGCGCCGGTTCCGTAGCGTGGTTCGATTGCAGGTGGATACGCGAATTTCCGCCAATATTCTTCACCTCCTGACCAGCCAACTCGAGCTGGAGGACAAGGACGTCTATCTGATTGAGGGGCCTTTGGACCTGCGGCGTCTGCGCGAGCTCAATGCTCTGGATCGGCCGGATCTCAAATACAAACCGTTCCTTCCCTACACTCCGCCCAGCCTGCAGCCCAACGCTAAAGAGGATATTTTCACGTCCATCCGCGCCGCGGACATCCTGCTGCATCATCCCTTCGAATCCTTCCAGCCGGTGGTGGAGTTCATCCGCCGGGCTGCGCACGATCCCGAGGTCCTGGCGATTAAAATCACGCTCTATCGCGTGGGCCGGAACTCGCCCATTGTGCAGGCTCTGCTTGAAGCCGTGGAAGAGGGTAAACAGGTTTCGGTGTTGCTGGAACTGAAGGCCCGGTTCGATGAAGAGAGCAATATCGAATGGGCCAAAGCCCTGGAGCGCGAAGGCGTCCATGTGATCTATGGATTAGTCGGTCTCAAGGTGCATTGCAAGATTGCTCTGGTGGTCCGCCGTGAGGGGGATATGATGCGCCGTTATGTCCACATGGGCACCGGCAACTACAATCCGCTCACCGCGCGCATGTATACCGATCTCAGCCTGTTCACATGCGACGAGCAAATCGGCGCGGATGCCACCGACCTGTTCAACTACCTGACGGGTTACTCGGCGAAAACGGACTTCCGCAAGCTGCTGGTCGCGCCTGTCAGTCTGCGCCGCCAGATGGAAGGTCTGATCCTGCGGGAGATCGAAATCGCCAGGCACGGCGGCAAAGGTCATCTCATTTTCAAGATGAACGCGCTTGAGGACCCGGAGATGATCAAGCTGCTTTACAGGGCGTCGCAGGCCGGCGTGACGGTGGACCTGCTGGTTCGCGGACTATGCTGTCTGCGGCCCGGCGTCCCGGGCGTTAGCGACCGAATCCGCGTATCGAGCGTAATCGGCAGATTTCTGGAGCATTCGCGTATTTTTTACTTCCGCAATGGCGGCCCAGATGGAGGGAAGGAGGAGGTCTTTCTGGGCAGCGCGGATCTGATGCTGCGCAATCTGAATCATCGGATCGAGATCGTATTTCCGGTGGAGAGCCCCAGCCTGGCACGGCGGGTGCGCCACGAGATCCTCGAAGTGTATCTGGCAGATAACGTCAACGCCTACCAGGCACAGAGCGACGGTTCCTATAAGCGGGCCTCGCGCAGCGAAACTGCCGGCGGCGTCGACAGCCAGCAGAAGGGCATGGCTCGCCGCAGCTCACGCCCTCACTGGAACGATTCCCTTTAGACGGTTCGTTCAGGATCAAAAGTACAGCTTCGCCCCAACCTGCAGAATACGCTGGCTGTTTAAGCGAACACTGTTGAGCGCGCCAAAGCCCAGGCGGCCGCCGGTCCCGCCGAGCTGCGTCGGCAAGTTGGCGATCTTGAGCGTCGTGGGATTAAACAAGATGCTGTTGTTGAACGACCCCCACTCGGTATGATTGAAGGCGTTGTACGCTTCCAATCTGAGCTGAATGCGAACCCTCTCCTTGATCGCAACATTCTTGAAGAGGCTCATGTCCCAGTTCTGCAGCCCCGGACCGCGCAGCCGATCGTAGCCGGAATCCAACCCGATGCTCCCTTTCGGCGCAGGCGCGAAACACGACGTATTTACGAACGCATCGATGCTGCCGGACACGTTGGGATTGCAGGTCAGGACGACTCGCGGTGCGATGTCCTCGCTCCCGGTGATCATGCGGTTCAGGGTGGTCCCGGCGACGCCCGAATACCCATAGGTGACGTTAACGGGCGCACCGCTGGAGACGCTGGTCAAACCCGAAAGCTGCCATCCGTTGACCACCATCCGTGTGGCCGCGTTGTCCAGGAACGATCCCTTGTGAATGCCCGGGATCTCGTAGATGTAGTTGACCACCAGCGACTGCGTACGGTCCTGAGGCAGCGGACCGTAGCCGGCGGTGCGCGTGTCCGTAGGATGACCCACCGAAACGCCCAGCGCCTTCGACCATGAGTATGAAATTCCGAACTGCAGGTGACCGACGCGCTTGTTCAGCGCTGCTTGCAGCGCATTGTAGTTGTTGTTGGTCCCCCACGTATAGTCTGTGTCACCGATTCCTCCAGGCGCGTTGGTGTAGCCGGCATACGGACGATACATGCTCACCGGCAGGTTCGTGGTGCCATCGAACTTCGGAGTCACTGTCGGGTCCTGGGTAGAGGGCAGCCACGCGCTTCCAAACGGCGCGGTATTGAACGGTTGCGCCAGCCAGAGGTGACGCGACTGACTGCCGACGTAGGAAACCTCAGCAAACAGATTCCAGGGAAGCTCTCTCTGAATACCGGCGTTGTAGTTGTACACCGTGGGAACGTGACCGTCGGAGGAGAGCTTGGTGATTGCGGTCGGGAAGAACGTGCCGGGCGAGCTGGCGATGTCGGCGACGTTGCCGTAGAACTCATTCGCGGTCCGGAGATTCGGAGGATTCGTAGTGTAGTTGCTGGTAATGCCGATTCCGAAAGTCGCTACACGTTCGTAAAACACTCCGCCACCCATGCGAAACACGGTCTTGCTGTCTAGCTGGTAGGCGATTCCGAGCCGGGGACCCCAGTGCGCCCCGCGATCCTGCATCAAACCTTCCGGCGTGCCGTTTTGGCCGGATTGCACCAACCCGTTGTTGATATTTCCCACTCCCGGCACAATGGCCCCGATAAGGGGTGCCGGCAGCAGTTCACCGGTGATCGGGTTTCGCGCTCTCCGGTTCGCGCCCGTCCCCGACGGTTGATACATCACCACGCTCTGGGCCGAGTCATACTTGGACGGATCGAAATTCGACATCAGGCCGAGGGTATCGTGAAACGGCTTGATGAAGGCGATGCGAAGACCGTAATTCAACGTCAGCTTGTTGGTGACTTTCCAGGTGTCCTGGCCGTAAAATTCGATGTTCTTGTAGGGGTAGCTAGGGAGAGGATCCTTGTTGATCTGGGTGTAGCTTAGATAATTCCCGAGCAGGGCATTGGAGAAAGCCCAGTTGGTATCGCCTGGGTTATTGGAATCGCGCCCAAAGTCGATGGTGGCGTTGTAAGGCTTGAACGCGTTCTCTGTCTTGATCGCGTATTCGTAGTAGATTCCGGCTTTGATGGTGTGGTTGCCTTTGACCTTGGTGATGTTGTCGATGTAGTTCCAGACCGGATTCCGATTGTTGTAAGGCGTACCTTGGAAGCTGGTCATCTGCGAGCCGTTCACGGTAGATGCACCGAACGGAACTCCGCTGAAGTTGAAATTCGGGATGACCCCCGAAATGTTGGCTTCGGGATAGAGCAAAGGAATGTTGATCCCCGATACCGAGCGGTAATACGGGCTGCCGGCAACTGGCGGGTCGCCCGGGATTCCGTTCACTGTGTAGCCGAACTGGAACTCATTGAAGAGCGTGGGGCTGATGATCGTGGCGGCGTTCGCTGTGATCGACCATCCATATGTCGGTGCGTAGAACGGGGTCAAGCCGAGATTGTTGCTGGTGTCGGCCCGTCCGTAGGGCACATTCTGCGTCTGCTTATTGTCGAGCCCGCGAACGAAGAAATGCCATTTCTCGCTCATGTTGTAGTCCACGCGATAAATCTGGTCGTAAGAGGGCGAAGAACTGGCAATTTGCGATTGGTAATTGTAGCTGGCTTGCCCGAACGTGTTGGGGAGCGGCAGCCAGTTCAACACCGGCGGGCCGTATTGGCTGAACCGCGAGGTGGGAATCACGTTTCCCGGGAACTGCGATCCTCCAGGATTTGAGGCGGTACGAGTCGCAGGATCGATGATCTTCTGAATGGCGCCCGTGGCATCGTGGGTCAGCGAGAAATCGCCGGTCCGCTCCGCGGCCGTGGGAACCGTGATTTGATGCAGGCTGCCGGGGGTGATGTTGCGGTTCCACTCTTGCGACATGAAGCCGAAGAGCTTGTCTTTGTTTTTATTGAGCACGCCGGGAATGTAGATCGGGCCGCCCAGGGTCCACCCGGCGTCCATGAACCGGTATATCGGACGCTGGATTCCGCTGAGGTTATTGGTAAACGAGTTGGCGTTCATGAATTCGCCGCGCTTGAACCAATAGCCGTCGCCGTGAAAATCCGTGGTGCCGCTCTTGGTGACAACCTGGATCTGCGCGCCGTCGTTCCGGCCGAATTCGGCGGTTTGTCCGTTCGTGGAGACCTTGAATTCCTGGATCGCATCCATGCTGACGCGGTAAGCGAACTGTTGATTGACGCCGATATCGGTGACGTTCTGACCGTCGAGCGTGAAGTTGTTCTGCGCCGTGCGTCCACCGTTGACGCTCACGTCGGTCGCGGTTCCACTGTCCGCGGCGACGCCGGGAATGGTCTTCAACAAACTGGTATAGCTACGGCCGTTAATCGCGATATCGACCACCTGCGCAGCATTCACCACGCCCGCGCGTTCCCCGCTTAGCGTCTGCAGCTGGACGGCGGCGGCTTCGACCGTGACCGATTCACCGGTGGTGCCTACTTGGAGAGCAATAGGAGGCAAGCCGAGACGGTCGTTCACGTCCAGGCTGATCCCGGACTGTGTATATTTCTTGAAACCCGTCACTTCCACGGCGATGGTGTACTTGCCCGCCAGCACCGGCGTGAAGAGAAACGTGCCGTCGCCGGTCGTGTTGACCGTGCGGGCAGAACCAGCGCCCTGCGCCTCATTGGTGAGAGTTACTTTCGCAGCCGGGATAACAGCGCCTTGCGGATCTTGCACTACGCCGCTGATCGATCCAGCAGTCTGTGCGCGGAGTGCTACGCTTGCAGTCAATAAGCCAGCCAACGCCAGTACGAACACACGTACCGCGGGCATGCCGATCGAAACACGATGAGTCATAAAAAACCCCTTTCCCCTTCCCCAAAGCCCAGCCGCGCAGGAGCCCCATACTCCTTCGCCGCCAGGGTCGTCGCTAAGTATATAACAAACCGGTGACAATTAAAAGACTCGATCGAACATCGGGCAAGAGTTCTATACTTGGCTGTTGAATGCTCGACGAATCCAGAAACCGTCTTCTCACGCAGGTCGGTGCCGGGACGCCCATGGGCGGCTTGCTGCGCCGCTACTGGATGCCCATCGCGGCGGTCAGCGATTTCGACGACAAGTCCATCAAGCCGGTTCGCTTGCTGGGCGAGAACCTGACGCTTTACAAGGATCTGAGCGGCACCTACGGGCTGGTGGACCGGCATTGCCCGCATCGCCGCGCCGACCTGGCGTACGGATTCGTAGAACAGTGCGGGATTCGCTGCAACTATCACGGCTGGCTCTTCGACCAGGAGGGCCGCTGCACCGAACAGCCGTATGAGGACGTCTCCCAGCCGCAGGCGAACTTCAAGGACAAAATCCGCATCACGTCCTATCCAGTGCAGACCAAGGCCGGCTTGATCTGGGCATACCTCGGACCCGAGCCGGCTCCGCTGGTGCCCGACTGGGAGCCCTTTACCTGGAAGAACGGCTTTGTCGAGATCGTCTTCGCCGAAGTGCCCTGCAACTGGTTTCAATGCCAGGAGAACTCCATCGATCCACTGCACTTCGAGTGGATGCATATGAACTGGAGCGTACGGCTCAAGGATCAGGTTGGCCCGTATTCGCCGCGCCATCTCCGAATTGAGTTCGAGGAGTTCGATTACGGGTTCGTCTATCGGCGGCTGCGCGAGGGCATGAGCGAATCGGACCCCATGTGGACCACCGGCCGCGTGTGCTTGTGGCCGAACGCGCTGTTCACCGGCGACCACTTCGAGTGGCGCGTTCCCATCGACGATGAGAATACGTTGAGCGTGACCTGGGCCTTCACGCGCGTGCCCAAGGAGCGCGAACCGTACGTGCAGGGCGCAATCCCGGCGTGGCATGGCCCGGTGAGAGACGCCGGGAAGGGCGGGTGGATCTCGAGCCACATCATGAATCAGGACTTCGTCGCGTGGGTCGGGCAAGGCGTCGTCGCCGACCGTACGAAGGAGCACCTGGGTACCAGCGATCGTGGCATTATCATGCAGCGCCAGCGCTTCTTGAGTGACCTGGAAGCGATCGCGAGAGGTGAAGATCCAAAAGCGATCATCCGCAATCCAACACTGAATCGAAGCGTCGAGCTGCCGGTGGCCGAGCGCAGGCTGCTGGTCGATGGATTGAGCCGGACGGAACTGCTGGCGCACCCGATACTCGGCCATCACTATGCCGGCGAGTATGTCTTTCAGGCTGGACGGCCCGCGGAAGTCGCCGCCGCGTTCAAACAGGCGATGGGGATCTAGACGGGCGAGACTGGCTCGTCCCTATTTCTTTTCGGCCGGATCGTCGTCGCCGCTGGACGAGCCCAGGAACAGCTTCTTCCCGTCCTTGAACGTCATTGAGCTGCCGTTGATTTTATTGTCGCCGCTCTTGGCCTGATAGCCCTTGACCAGAACCTCAGTTCCCTGCTCCAGCGACTTCTTCGTGAATCCGCGGCGCAGCAGCCCGTTGGGCGTATTGGCTTCCACCATCCACGTGGTGCTGGTGCCATCCGGATTCTTGACCTCCACGTGGATCCAGGCATGCGGATTCACCCATTCCATCTTGACGATGGTGCCTTCCAGATTGACGACCTTGTTGCGGTCGAACTCCGCCGCGAAGGAATGGTGAGCCCAGGCTGGCGCGGATGCCAGAACCGCGGCGACGATTGCGACAACCTTCATTGTTTTGATCTCCTCTGCTCAGCTTGTTTTTCTTCTTCTTTGCGCGCGCCTTTTAGAATATCCGCCATGCCGTAGTTGGCCTCATGGCAGGCGTACTCGAATAACTCATAGTTAGGATCCAGGGGGAACGTCACGTGCATGGTCCAGGGCCGGGCCCACGTCCCGGGATCTTCGACCGTGGCATCGTAGCTGAGCTCATCCGGCGCGATGCGCGCGAACCGCTCCACGATCTTCAACTGATCGGTCAGCAGCGCGAAATTGATCCCGTTCATGGCGATGTTTTTGACAAAGTTGGTGGTCTCGACGACCATGGTGTTGCCCTCCCAGTGACCGCGTCCGTCGCCCATGTAGGTGCGGATGTTTTGGCCACGGTGGGGGCTCCCGTCGGTTGGCACAATGCGCGTCTCGTGCACCATTTCGTTCTGGATCACGAATAGGCCCGGGGCTTGTATGATGCGATTGCCTTTGTTGTAGAGATTCCCTGGCAGCATGGAGCCGATCAACCCTTTCGTGATGCAACGGCCCCATAGGTCGAAGTCCTCCACGGAATCGGCGCGCTGCTCAGGACTCGAAAGAGTGGGCGGCCCCAGGCCGCCTCGTACCGCTCTATTGCGGGCCTCCGCTTCGGCCGTCATGGGGGGAAGCCGGCCGTTCTTGGGATCGACCACCAGAGATGCTTGCGTGCTAGCGGGGTAATACTCGATCCAGGTGCCGGTTGCGACGCGCTGTTTCGATGCCGCGTCGCGAGCCTTAAGTTCCTGCGCGGTGAGGGTGTCGCGGTCGCCCATATTCTCGGGCCGCTGCAGAGGGATGTTGACGCTGCCGGGCCATAGACCTTGCAGGTCGGGATCGCCCCACGGAGTTTTGGGAGGCACATAGGCTCTCGGTTTGGGCGCCTGCGCGGTGGCGATCACAGCGGTGAACAGCGCCAGAAGTAAGTATTGTTTCATGGTTCCTCGTTTAGTCGCTGTGGTCGAGTTTCAGGGCCTCGATCTGCCGCTTCCAGAGGTCCTCATCGGACGAGATCCATTCAAGGACAGCGTCCCGCTTGGTCTCCGTGTGCTCGGAGCCGAGCGAAAGCTTCTTGCCGGTTTTGAAAATGATGGAACTGCCGCTGGCGACGTTATCGCCGCTCTTGGACCTATAGCCGCGAACAGCGATTTCCGTGCCCTCGGCCAGCGCGTTCTTGGTGATGCCCACTCGCAGCAGGCTGTTGGGCGTGTTGCCTTCGATGGCCCAGTTGGTCATCGTGCCGTCAGGATTCTTGACGGCGATATGGATGAACGCATGCGGGTTCACCCATTCCATTTTGGTGACGGTCCCTTGCAGAATCACGACCTTATTCTGATCGAACTGGGCCGCAAAGGAGTGGTGGGCCCAGGCCGGAACCATGGCCGCCATCACGAATAGAAGCATTCTTCGCATCCGGATCACCTCCCGTATCTTGATCAATTCTACAGCTCGGAGTCTCAATGTGGGAATTGTCAATGATAAACTCACACCCATGAGTGACGACAATTCCAGCCGCCGCGACATCCTGTTGGGAATGGCGGCTGTGCCTCTCCTTCAGAGCACTCTGGCCGCGCAGTCCGCTTCCACCGTTTGTTTTATGAGCACGGTGGAGATGGCTCGGCTGATCCGGGCGAAGAAGCTTTCCGCGCGGGAGGCGCTGGCGGAGCACCTCAAGCAGATCGAGCGAGTGAACCCTAAGGTCAACGCGATTGTGACCCTGGTGCCGGAAATGGCCGCCGCAGCCGCGGCGAAGGCCGATGAGATGCAGGCGCGCAAAGAGCCGTTGGGGCCGCTGCATGGCCTGCCGGTCGCGCACAAGGATTTGCTCGAAACCAGCGGCATCCGCACGACCTTTGGATCGCCGCTCTATAAAGACAACATTCCCACGGTGGACGATATCGTGGTCGAACGAATCCGCCGGGCGGGAGCAATTACCATTGGCAAGACCAACACGCCGGAATTTGGTTCGGGATCGCAGACGTTCAACAAGGTCTTTGGGGCGACTCACAATCCTTACGATTTGACCAAGACCTGCGGCGGATCGTCAGGTGGCGCCGCAGTCGCACTGGCCTGCGGAATGACGCCGGTTGCCACCGGCTCTGATACTGGCGGTTCCTTGCGCAATCCCGCGGCATTCTGCAATGTAGTTGGATTCCGGCCTTCCATCGGCCGTGTACCAAACCCCAACGCGGCGTTCGCGTGGTCGACGCTGAGCACCTCGGGATGCCTGGGACGGTCCGTGGCCGATCTGGCACTCGCGTTGAGCACAATCGCGGGACCCGATTCCCGCGCGCCGCTCTCCATCAACGAACCCGGAGAACGCTTCGCGCGCCCGCTCGATCGCAGCTTCAAAGGTGTGCGCGTGGCCTGGTTCAAGGATCTGGGCGGGGTGCCGTTCGATCCGCGCGTGCGGGCCGTGGTCGATGGGCATCGCAAGACCTTTGAATCGCTGGGCTGCATCGTCGAGCAGGCGGAACCGGACTTCTCTCTTGCTGAGATCGCTTTCCGTGTGCTGCGCGCATGGAATTCAGCGAACGTATATGGTTCCCGGCTGCGTGAGCATCCGGAGGCATTCAAGGATACGCTGGCGGGCGAGATCGAGGAAGGGCTGCGACTGACCGGCATGGATCTCGCGCGCGCGGAGACCGCTCACGGCCAGCTCTGGCGACGGTTTCAGGCATTTCTCGAAGAGTACGAGTACTTTGTGCTGCCCACCACACAGTTGCCGGCATTCGACGTCGACACGCCCTACCCAACGGAGATCGCGAGCGTGAAGTTCGACAACTACATCGACTGGATGAAGTCCTGCTGGTATATC